>DSTFC04002__coassemble_539_pt1 | contig 94923 bp, 80 predicted proteins | sample DSTFC04002__metabat2_high_PE_043 | metagenome-assembled genome bin DSTFC04002 | reverse complement strand
TTCTTACCAAAAAGGAGTCATTTTCTTCCAAAGACACAAACTTTTTTACACTACCATATTGATTGTTCCTAAACTAATTAAACCGCAACCTGAAACAAAATTACCACTCATAATAGTCAGAGAACCATTAACCAATACACCTAAACCATCTCCCGTTATCGTATAATCACCGCCAACAATAGTGATATTCCCTTTAATGCCAATTACGTTCCAACCTGTCAAGGAAGCGTTTTGTAAGAGTGTGATCGTCCCAGTTCCATACACATCATTTATTGCGTCAACAGCTTCATTCAAATCATCATAATAAGTAACGGTTCCGTTCATCTCCACCTTAGCAACAGAGCTTTCTGTTTGTTCTGTACTGCCTGCCCTTAACACAGCATTTGTTGCCGGGGCAGGTGTCTTAGCCGGTATGGTGGTTTCTTCTGTTGCCTTTGTCTCTGGTTCTTCCTCCACGGGTTCCTGCGGCGTTTCTCCCTCAGAAACAGATTCGTCACCCTCTGCGCCTGATCCGCTTTCTTCCTCCGTTATGCTTTCCTGCGGTTCTGTCCCAGCCTAACTTTGTCCGGTCTGGTTTTCGGCCTCCGGTGTCTCCGGTTCGCTGTCCGGCTGGCTTTCCGGTTCACCTGCAGGCTCTGTCTCAGTCTCAGCAGAAGTTTCCGTCTCCCTTTCCTGTGTCTCCATCTCCTGCGGCGCCTCTTCCCGGGTCTGTTCTTCTGTTTCTGGCTCCGTACTTGTCTCCGTCAGGCTATCTTCCGCCGCTCCCGCTGTCAGCTCCGTATCTGCCTCCGAGAGTTCCTGCACCGTCTCACTTTCCTCCGCTGCCGGAGAAAACACTCCGGGACCGGAGGAAATGGTAAGAGCTGCCGCCAGAAAACATGCAGCAGCCTGCGGGAATCTTTTTTTCTTATTATTCATTTATGGTAACCTCCTATCTTGATCCGCATAAAATTTTCTGTTCCCATAGCGGACGTCATTTTCTGCTTTTCTGACACACAAAAAGGCACACCCTGCCTCAGTCATTGACTGCGGGCAAGGTATGCCTTCTTCTTATCCGTATGCAGGCTTCTAAAAAAGGACAGACTTATCCTGTCTGTCTGTCAAGCCATGATATCTTCCGTATTCCAGAAAGTCAACCTCTCTCTGCAACCTGTTTTTTATTATATCATACTTTTTCCGGGCTGTGTTGTGTTAATTAGGCATTATAATGGTCAGTTAGGCAAAGTTTGGGATTTCATCCGGTCTTATCAGCCAGGAAAGACAAAACAGACTTGTCAAAAAGAGGCGGGTTGGATATGATGAAAAAAACCGATTAAAGGGGAAATGCTCCATGAAACGATTTGTACGCTGGATCTGCCCGGCGCTCTTTCTTTTATTTGCCATTGCCATCATCTGGTTCCTCCATCTTTTTGTACAGGTGGACAGCGCCATGTCCTACATCACCTGGGATTCTTCCGTTTGCATCCTGCCGGACGGATCGGAAGAACCCTTTTCCTCTGATGTGAGCAGCAATTCCACCGACCTGTCCGGCACCTACCGATTTACCGGCACGCTGCCGGACATGCAGGAGGCGGGAGATCTGGTTTTTGAAACCACAGGCCTGTCCGTCACCCTGGCTTTAGACAATGAAGTGATCTGGCAGTCCCGGGCGGATGACCCGGAAAGTTTCGGTTACATGTCCCAGGCTGTTATCCCCCTTCCGTCCGGATACACCGGCGAGCTGACTCTGACCTGTGAGATTCTGGACGGAACCAGAGCCCTGTTTCCCCCTCTTGTCCGCATTATGCCGGAAAATCTGGCGGCCGCTGAAACAACTGCCCTGGCCAACCGGGCGGCCTTTCCTGTCGGAGCGGCCGCTCTGGCCCTGGTGCTGATATTTGGTATTTTCCTTTTAGGCATTGCGGGAAAGCGTCCCGACTTCAGCCTGATTCCGCTGCTTTTTGCCATTTTCAGCCTGATCCTCAGTCAGCTTGTCCAGGCCCAGGGATACTTTTTTCTGCCTGAAAAGCTGTACCATATCCTTGCCCGGCGGGAGACGGACGTTCTTATCATCGTCTTTCTTCTCCTCTATCTGGCGGCAAACCACAGACGCCGTTTCTGGAAATACCTGGGAATTGCGGCTGCCTGGAGCGCGTCCGCTCTCCTGGCTGCCTGCCTGGTATCCGCAGCGGCAGGCGGCGCTCTTGTCCGATACGCCGCCGGTCTGCTTTCCCAGCTGCAGGCAGGCATATTCAGCAGCCTGTTTTACTGGATTACGCTCTGGCTCGCCCTGACGTCCGCCATCATCTCCGCCTTCGGCGTACTGCGCTCCTTTACGGAACAGCAGGTTCAGACGCAGAGTCTGCTGCTGAAAAATAAAAGCATGGCGGAAAGCTACCAGCTTCTGAAAAACAGAATGGCGGAGAGGGCAAAAATCTATCACGAGATCCGCCATCAGCTTACGGCTCTTGACTGCCTGTGTCAGAACCGGGACTACTCTGCCATGCAGGATCTGCTGGCAGACATACTCCGGGAGCAGGAAGCGCAGACAGCCCGGTTCACCGGCAATCTGACGGTGAATACTATCCTGCAGGACGCCGCCGCCAGGGCCAAACAGGCAGACATCTCCTTCCGGGCCTCTGTCCACATTCCGGACAGCCTTCCCATCCCGGAGACAGACCTGTGCTCCCTGCTGATGAATATGCTGGATAACGCCCTGGAGGGAGCAGCCCGTGTCGCGCCGCCCCGGGAGCGCGCTGTATCTGTCCGCATAAAAATAAGCGGGGATTATCTTGCCCTCCGGTGCCAAAATACATTTGACGGGAAACTGAAAAGAGATAAAAACGGAAATCTGCAGACAACCAAAGGGGACGCCATTTCCCACGGCTTTGGCTGCCGGCAGATGATGAAGATCGCGGAAAAATACCAGAGTGTCGTTCATTTTGACACTCCGGAGGAAGATGTGTTTCTGGCAGAGACAGCTCTGCTTCTCAGCGATTGATACTGGATACCAGCTTTTCCTGGCATACTTTCAGATATTTCCGGCTGATAGGGATTTTCTTTCCGTTCTGCAGGATGAAATTCTGCCGGTCCAGTCTCCGTACCTGGTTCATATTGACCAGGTAGCTGTTATGGCACCGGATCAGCGGTCCGCCCGAAGCCATCTCCTCCAGTTCAGACAGGCAGGCTCACCGGGAAGCCTTCCTCCCCTTCTTTCAGGATAATCCGGATGCCGTGGTTCCCGTCCGCTTCCGCGTAAAGGATCTCGCTCAGGGGCAGCTGCAGGCTCTGCCGGCCTTTTTTGATAAGCAGCAGATCCTGCCTGCCTTTTTTTCTCCAGTCATTCAGAAGGGCTTTTTTCAGTTTTTCCCAGTTCAGAGGTTTGACCAGGAACTGAATGGCCTGCACATCGTATCCCATTCCCATATATTCTTCGCAGCCGGTAATGAAAATAATGCCGGTTGCATCATCCTCTTCCCGAAGTTCCATCGCCAGCTCCATACCGGTTTTTTCACCCATCAGAATATCCAGAATCAGAAGGTGAAAAGCCGGCTCATCGCTGCCCCTGTTTTCTGCCAGGCAGGCTTCCAGCTCCTCGGCGCTGGAAAAAGCGGCGATCTGGTGGGGGATCTGCTCTTCTGTCAGGATTCTGTCACAGAACCCGCAGATTCCCTCCCGCACCGTTTCATCATCCTCGCAGACGGCCATTCTGTACTGATACATGCTCTTCTCTCCTGTTTCAAAAAAGAGGACGCTGCCAAATCATGAAATTCATAATAGAGCAGCATCCTCTCCTATTCATTCCGGCTGATGCCGGGTTCAAATTCTGCGTTTTACTCTGCGCTTGCGAAAGTCTCCTTCATGCCGGGCTTCACATCCTTGATGCTGAAGCTCAGTCTGCCCATCTTGTCCTTACCCAGGCAGACAACTTTTACTTTGTCTCCCAGGGTCAGCACATCCTCCACATGGTTGATTCTCTCCTTGGCAATCTTGGAAATGTGAACCATTCCCTCCTTGCCGGGAGCGAACTCAATGAAGGCGCCGAAGTCCTTGATGCTTACCACTTCACCGGAGAGAACCATGCCCTCGGTAAAGTCTGTGGTAATAATGCGGATCATATCCACCGCCTTGTCCATCATGGCCTTGTCTGTGCCGCATACGGAAACGGAACCGTCGTCCTCAATGTCAATCTTCACGCCGGTGCGCTCGATGATGGTGTTGATGGTCTTTCCTCTCTGGCCCACCACATCGCCGATCTTCATGGGATCAATCTGGATCTGGATGATCTTGGGCGCGTACTTGGACACCTCAGGTCTGGGCTGGGCGATACAGGGCGTCATAATCTCATTCAGAATATACTCTCTGGCTTCCTTGGTTCTGGCGATGGCCTCCTCCACGATGGGACGGGTCAGTCCATGAATCTTGATATCCATCTGAATGGCGGTAATGCCGTCATGGGTTCCGGCCACCTTGAAGTCCATGTCTCCGAAGAAGTCTTCCAGGCCCTGAATATCCGTAAGAACCAGATAGTCGTCATCTGTCTCACCGGTTACCAGTCCGCAGGAAATGCCTGCCACCTGCTTCTTGATGGGAACGCCTGCCGCCATCAGGGACATGGTGGACGCGCAGATACTGGCCTGAGAGGTAGAGCCGTTGGACTCAAAGGTCTCCGATACGGTACGGATGGCATAGGGGAATTCTTCCTCAGAGGGAAGAACCGGAACCAGTGCCTTCTCTGCCAGGGCGCCATGACCGATCTCACGTCTTCCCGGTCCTCTGGAGGGCTTTGTCTCACCCACAGAGTAGGAGGGGAAGTTATAATGGTGCATATAGCGCTTGCTTACTTCGTTTTCATCCAGCCCGTCGATACGCTGCATATCGGAAAGGGGCGCCAGGGTGGTCACCGTGCAGATCTGGGTCTGTCCTCTGGTGAACATGGCGGAGCCGTGCACTCTGGGAATCAGGTCAACCTCCGCGGCCAGCGGACGGATCTGATTGATGGCCCGGCCGTCGGGACGCTTGTGATCCTTCAGGATCATCTTGCGGACTGTCTTTTTCTGGTACTGGTATACCGCTTCATCCAGCACAGCCAGCCAGTCTTCCTTCTCCGCAAAGGCTTCCTCCAGTTTCGCGGTGATCTGGCGGATATTTTCCTCTCTCACCTGCTTTACATCTGTAAATACGGCTTCCTCCATCTCCTGGGGCGGCACGATCTTGCGGATCTCCTCAAACATCTCCTCCGGGATGGCGCAGCTTTCATAGGTATGCTTTTCCTTGCCCACCTCAGCCACAATCTGATTGATAAACTGAATAATGGTCTGGTTGATGTCATGGGCCATGTAGATAGCCTCAATCATCTTTGCCTCCGGAATCTCGTTGGCGCCGGCCTCGATCATAATCACCTTCTGACTGGTGGAGGCCACAGTCAGCTGCAGATCTCCGTTTTTCCACTGCTCCTGGGAGGGGTTCACCACAAACTCGCCGTTTACCAGACCGATCTGGGTCATGGCGCAGGGACCGTCAAAGGGAATATCGGAAATACAGGTGGCGATGGAGGATCCCAGCATGGCCACCAGCTCCGGACGGCACTGAGGATCCACGGACAGCACCAGGTTGTCCAGGGTCACGTCATTTCTGTAATCCTTGGGGAACAGGGGACGCATGGGACGGTCAATCACACGGGCCGTCAAAACCGCGTTCTCAGAAGCCTTGCCCTCTCTCTTGTTAAAGCCTCCGGGGATTTTTCCCACAGAGTACATCTTTTCTTCAAATTCCACGCTCAGGGGGAAGAAATCGATTCCGTCCCTGGGTTTGTCGGACGCCGTAGCCGTGGAAAGCACGGTGGTATCGCCATAGTGCATGAAAGCGGCGCCGTTTGCCTGGGCCGCGACCCTGCCCACATCTACGCTGAGGGTTCTGCCGGCCAGTTCCATTGAAAATGTCTTATACATATTCTTTCTCCTTTTCGTATAAAAGACGAAATCTTCTTCCGAAACAACTGAAAAACTTACTTTCAGGAAAATCAGCTTTTCAGTGGTCTCGGCGCATCCGATTTCGCCGGTTGACGGGTTGCTTTTCCTTGTTCGCGATAAAAAAGGGCGGAAATATCCCGCCCTTTCCATCTGAATTATTTTCTGATTCCAAGTTTTGCAATCAAAGCACGGTATCCCTCAATATCAGTTTTCTTTAAATAAGCCAGCAGTCCTCTTCTCTGACCTACCATTTTCAGAAGACCTCTTCTTGAATGATGATCCTTGGGGTTATTCTGCAGATGCTCTGTCAGCTCCTGGATTCTGGCGGTCAGAACCGCGATCTGAACCTCGGGTGAACCGGTGTCGCCGGGTTTTCTGGCATACTCTGCGATAATTGCCTGTTTCTTTTCCTTTGAAATCATAGTTTTTCCTCCTGTTTTTTACCGCCTGGCACCAAGGAACGGTCGGAGTCCTCCAAATTCCTGAGTACCGGCTAATTTCATACTCACCAACTATAGCATAACCCTGTAAATTCGTCAAGCGTCAACGCCGGGCAAACAGCACAAAGAGAAAAAAAGCTGCGCACAGGAACGCTACGCCGGCTCCATAGAGAGCGGCAGGCAGCATTTCCCGGAAATAATTCCTGTCTATCTCGTACCGGGACGGATCATTTTTCTCATAGGTCAGCCGGACATTCTGGTTGATGCGAAAAGCGCTGGGATAAGAACCTTTCGGATGGGTGATCTTATACAGCTGCCCGCCGGCGTAATATTCAAACACCGGATAATAGCAGTTTTTATAGGCAAAGCCCGGATCCGCGTTCTCTGTCTCTTTCAGAACCAGATCCACCACCCGGGCCGTCACCCTGCCTTTTCCCGCTTCTTTATAATTCTGATAGATTTTCCCGGCAACCCCGCCGGCTAAAGACAGAAGTCCCGCAATGACCAGCAGCAGACTGGCTGTCCACAAACTCTTATCCAAGAAAATACTCCTTTCCCGAGGAAATATCCCGGTGCATCTGCTCCTTCAGCAGCTCCAGAGAGGGAAATTTCTGTTCCGGCCGCTGAAAACGGCACAGCTGCGTAACAATTTCCTTTCCGTACAGATCCTCATCCACATCAAAGAGATAGGTTTCCACTCCCCGGAAGTTTTCTCCCACCGTGGGCTTGTAGCCGATATTGGTAACACCCTGGTAAACCTGTCCCTCTATCACGGTTCTGGAAGCATATACCCCGTTGGGGGGAAGAATCTTTTCCTCCGGCGGAATCAGATTTACGGTAGGCATCCCCAGGGTTCTTCCGATCCGGCGGCCGTGCATGACCACGCCTTTTACCGAAAACGGACGGCCCAGCAGCTTAGCCGCCAGTTCCATTTTGCCCTGTCCCACCGCTTCTCTTACAAAGGTACTGCTGATATCCCGGTCACCGTACTTTTCCTTTTCCACCACTTCCACCCGAAAGCCGTGCTGCTTCCCCAGTTCTTTCAGCATGAAAGCGTCCCCCTCACGCCGGTAGCCGAACCGGAAATCCCGCCCTACGGCAATGTATCCGGCATGGAGGCGCTTTACCAGTATCTGCTCCGCGAAATGTTCCGGCGACATGCCGGAAATCGCAGGTACAAAGGGGCACTGGATCAGACAGGAAACTCCCATCCGCTCCGCGGCGTCCTTCTGTTCGTCCATGGTAAGAAGCATCGGCCCGGTCCTGGCGTTCAGCGCGAACACCACGCTTCGCATCCCGTCCCGCTCCATCTGCCTGATGCGGCGGATCAGCTTCTGATGTCCCAGGTGCACGCCGTCAAACTTCCCGAGGGTAACCGCGGCGGGTCCGTCTGTATAAAAATCTGTTGTTCCCTGAAAAACCTCCATCTCATGTCTCCAAAAACATTTTTTCCGGCACGAAAACCTTTCTGTCTCTGTCCCACCGGTAAAGCCCCCGAAATATATGGTCAGCCGTATAGACTCTCACGGCTCCGGCATCCCCGGGCCTTGGCTCCTCCAGGAACTGCCGGGGCCTGAGAGGATTGCCGTTGAGCAGCAGCTTCTCAAATTCCGGGCGCACGCAAAGGGCTGCCGCATCCGGAAACAGTGTATCCACCGGGCGCACGGCCTCCCGGATCCGTCCCTCCCGGCAGAGTGCTTCTATCTCATCCAGCTTAAGGCTGTCTTTTTCCTCAAATATGCCGGTTCTGGTCCGCTTCAGGCTTTTCATGCAGCCGCCGCATCCCAGCCGGTCTCCCGCGTCGCTGCATAAAGTGCGGATGTAGGTTCCCTTGGAACAGTCCACCGAGAAAACCACCTCCGGAAGATTCACCCTGCGGATTTCAATTCCGTAAATCTGTACCGGTCTTGGCTTTCGCTCCACCTCTATCCCGGCCCTTGCCAGCTCATACAGCTTTTTTCCGTTTACCTTCAGCGCGGAATACATGGGGGGCACCTGCAGGTAGGGGCCCACAAAACCAGCCAGGCACTCTCTGACCTGTTTTTCATCCGCATTGACGGGACAGGTCCGCAGTACGGTTCCTGTGGTGTCCTGGGTGTCTGTGGACTGGCCCAGCAGCAGAACCGCCTCATAGGTTTTCCCCGTATCGGTCAGCATATCGCACAGTTTTGTGCCGGATCCCAGGCAGACGGGAAGAACTCCCTCGGCCTCCGGATCCAGCGTCCCCGTATGGCCGATTTTTTTCTGCTTCAGGATCCCTCTCAGTCTGGCCACCACATCATGGCTTGTATATCCCTTTTCTTTATAAACGTTTATCACTCCGGAGATCACGGTTCCTCCTGCCTCAGCTGTTTATCCATATGCTTTACTACATTGTTGATGACATCGTAAACGGTTCCCTGCATGGTGCAGCCCGCCGCCTTTTTATGGCCGCCGCCGCCGAAATAGCAGGCGATTACGCTCACATCGATCTTTCCGTTGGACCGCATACTCACTTTAAATTCCTGGGGACCGGTCTGGTAGAGGAAAATGGCTCCCTCCACTCCCCTGGTGCTGCGCAGCTGCTGTACAATACCGTCCAGATCCTTGGGCTCCACTCCGTAGAAGGCCATATCCTTCTGCCGGATGGCGCTGAAAATAATCTTCCCGTCCAGCATGGTGATGCTCTCCAGGAGCGCTCTTCCCAGTATCTGATTCTGCAGATAGGTTTTCTGGACATACGTGCGGTCCACAATGTCCGTAAAGTCAATTCCCTTATCCATCAGCATACCGGCTGTCCGCATGGTACGGCTGGAGGTGCAGGAATAGGTGAACAGTCCCGTATCATGGGCCATCCCCATATACAGCGCTTCCGCCATCTCTTTTGTAATTTTATCTTCTTCCAGAATCTGGCAGACCAGCTCGCAGGTGGAACTGGCTTCCGGCTCCACATAATTGACATCCGCAAAGGAACCGTTGCTTACGTGGTGATCAATGCAGACTGTTTTTTTCGCCGTGTCAAAATATCTGACAGCGTCTCCCAGCCTCTTGGTATCGCCGCAGTCCAGAGCGAAAAACACATCGTATTCCCGGCTCCCGGTACAGTCGTCGGTAACCTGATCCGTTCCCTTCAGGAAGCGGAAGGAATCCTGAAAGTCTCCCAGGTACACGGTAACCTGAAGCTGGGGAAAATATTCCCGCAGATACAGGCTCAGTCCGATGCAGGCTCCCACGCAGTCGCCGTCCGGACGCACATGTCCGGCGATGGCCACCTGTTTCGCGCCCTGGAGCTCCTCTGTCAAATTAATCATGCACATCTTCCCTTTCTTCGTCATCCAAATCCTTTACCACATCGTCGATCAGTTTCGACATGCTGACTCCATAGGCAATGGACTGATCCAGAATAAACCGGATCTGGGGGGTATTGCGCAGATTTACCGTTCTGGCCAGCTCTCTGCGGATATACCCTTCCGCGCTGCGAAGACCGGCCAGCGTATTTTTCTGGGCTTCCTCATCCCCCAGGACGCTGATGTACGCCTTGCATGTCTTCAGGTCAGGCGCCACCTCCACTGCCGTCACCGATGTCATGGGGTGAATCCGGGGATCCTTGATTCCGTTATGGATAATCATGGACAGTTCCTTCATCACTTCCCCATTGACTCTGGTATTCTTAATGCTGTTTTTTCTCATATAAACAATCAGCCCCTATCTCGGTACTTCCACCATCACATAGGCCTCTACCTGGTCGCCCTCTTTGATATCGTTGAATTTCTCAAAGACAAATCCGCACTCATAGCCGGCCTTTACTTCCTTCACATCATCCTTGAAACGTCTCAGGGAAGCCAGCGATCCCTCGAAAATCTTGGCGTCATCCCTGTAGATCCGGGCGGAGCAGCCTCTCTGGAACACACCGTCCAGCACATAGGAACCGGCAATGGTTCCCACGCCGGAGGCCTTGAAGATCTGGCGCACCTCCGCATGGCCGATCACCTTCTCCTCAAAGACGGGATCCAGCATACCCTTCATGGCCGCCTCAATATCCGCTATGGCGTCGTAGATCACCCGGTAGAGACGTACATCCACGCCCTCACGCTCCGCGGTGGATTTCGCCATGGCATCCGGACGGACGTTAAAGCCTATGATAATCGCGCTGGAGGCGGAGGCCAGAATCACGTCGGATTCGTTGATCGCGCCAACGCCGGCATGGATCACTTTTACAACCACTTCTTCATTGGAAAGCTTGAGAAGGCTCTGCTTCACCGCCTCCACGGAACCCTGCACATCCGCTTTTACAATCAGGTTCAGCTCTTTCAGATTGCCCGCCTGAATCTGGGTAAACAGATCGTCCAGGGACATCCGGATCTTCGTATCCTCCAGAAGTTTCTCTCTGCCTTCGCTGATAAAGGTCTCGGAAAAGCTTCTGGCCTCTTTTTCTGTCTCGGGAGAGATAAAGATCTCGCCTGCGCCGGGCACATCTGAGAAGCCCAGGATCTCCACAGGCATGGAGGGCCCTGCTTCCTTCACTCTGCGTCCCTTGTCATCCATCATGGCTCTCACTTTGCCGTGACAGGCTCCCGCGCAGATGGGATCGCCCACATGGAGCGTTCCTTTCTGTACCAGCACCGTGGCCACCGGTCCTCTGCCCTTATCCAGCTGGGCCTCAATCACCAGACCTCTGGCTCTTCTTGCCGGGTTTGCTTTCAGCTCCAGCACTTCGGCTGTAAGCAGAATCATCTCCAGCAGATTGTCGATGCCTTCATGGGTATGAGCGGAAACCGGAACAAAGATCGTGCTTCCGCCCCAGTCCTCGGGGATCAGGCCGTACTCGGTCATTTCCTGCTTTACCCGTTCCACATTGGCGCTGGGCTTATCAATTTTGTTTACCGCGACAATAATTTCAATTCCGGCCGCCTTCGCGTGGTTGATGGCCTCCACAGTCTGGGGCATCACGCCGTCATCCGCCGCCACCACCAGAATGGCGATATCCGTGGAGTTGGCGCCCCGCATCCGCATAGCCGTAAAGGCTTCGTGGCCCGGGGTATCCAGGAAGGTGATCTTCTGTCCGTTGCAGGTCACTACGGAAGCGCCGATATGCTGGGTAATGCCGCCGGCCTCCCGGTCGATCACATGGGTATTCCGGATGGCGTCCAGCAGAGACGTCTTTCCATGGTCTACGTGACCCATCACGCACACCACAGGCGGACGGGGAACCAGGGTATCCTCCGGATCTTCCACATCTTTCAGAAGCTCCTCCAGCACGTCTACCTTTTCTTCCTTTTCGCAGATAAAGTTATATTCCAGCGCGATCTCTTCCGCTGTATCAAAATCAACCTCCTGGTTGACCGTTACCATGGTTCCCTGCAAGAACAGTTTTTTCACGATAGCCGCCGGCTGCACTTTCATGCGGTCAGCCAGCTCCTTGATGGTCATGGTCTCGGGGAGTACCAGCGTCTTGATGACATCTTCCTGCTTCTCCACAGGCTTGGGAGCCGCAGCCGGCTTGGCATTCTTATTCTGGTTTTTGTTTTTGCCAAGATTCTTCTGGCCGCCCTTGCCGCTGTTTCTCTCCATGCGGTCCAGTCTGTCGCCTCTCTCCGGCTTCTCATTGCGCCGGTCGTTCCGGCTGCCCCGTTCATTCTTTACCCGGCCTTCTTTTTCCATGGGCTTTGCGTCCATGGCAGGCTTGGGAATGCCGGGCATTCTGCTGCCCTGTCCTCTTCCCTGGAAGCCTCTCTCGCCCTGGGGTCTGTCCCCTCTGCCGCCCTGGGGACGGCCCTCGCCTCTTCCTCCGGCGTTCCTGCCTCCGTCTCTTGTATCTCTCGCGCCTGAAAAACGGCCTCTCTCACCCTGGGGTCTGCCCTGTCCTCTCTCCTGATTCTGAGCGTTTCCTCTGGGAGCTGCTCCCTGGGGTCTGCCCTGGCCCTGGGGCCTTGCGCCGGTTCCGGCCTGGGAAGGCCTGTTTTGTCCCTGTCCCTGGGGATGGGAGGAAGCTGTCTGCGGCCGGGTCTGGACCTTTGCGGCCTCCTCGTTTTTCTGCACCTTCACCGGCTCCTGCTGAGGCTGTGCCAAAGCAGCCGGTTTTTCCTGGGGCTTCACAGCACCTTCCGGTTTCCTTGCGGGACTGTGGCCTGCAGGCGCCCCTCCCTTTGCGGGAGCCTTGGCTCCTCCCTGGGGTCTGGGACCGCCGGGTCTTGCCGTTCCCGGCCGCTGTCCCGGCCGGACCATGCCGGTCTTGCTGTTCTGCGGGCGGAATACCTGAATAATATTCTTCTTTTTCGGTTTTCCCTCTTCTTTTGCCCCGTCTTTCTTTTCAAATTTCTTTTTGATTTTTTCGCACACCTCTTCGTCCACGGTGCTCATATGGCTGGAAACCTGAACGCCCAGGCCCTCCAGCGCTTCCAGAATATCTTTATTTTCTTTTCCCAGCTCTTTCGCCAGCTCATGCACTCTCATTTTTCCCATACTCAAGACCTCCGCTCATCCTCATTTTCAAGTTGCTTTCTGATTGCCCCGGCCAATCCCGGATCCGTTACCGCCAGAGAAGCCCGGTACTCCTGGCCGATGCTTCCCCCCAGTTCCTCCTTGCCGCCGTATACGGCTATGGGAACCTGGTAGTAATCGCACATATTCCGGAATTTTTTCTTTGTATTCTCCGAGGCTTCCCGGGAAACCAGCACCAGGCAGGCCTTGCCCGTTTTCACGGCTGTCTCGGTGGAAAATTCCCCGCTGACCAGTCTGCCGGCCTTTTTTGACAGACCCAGCAGGGACAAAACCCTATTTCCCTTCAATCGCATCAATCTCCTTTTTCAGATCCGCATACGTCTGTGCCGAGATAGGCGTCTTCAAAGCCCGTTCCAGGCTTTTTGACTTCACCGCCTTCTCAAAGCACTCTTTTGAATAGCAAAGATAGGCTCCTCTGCCGTTTTTGCGCCCGGTCGTATCCAGTACCACTGTTCCGTCCTCCGTGCGAAGCAGCCGAAGCAGTTCTTTTTTGTTTTTCATTTCCTGACATCCCACGCATTTTCTCTGGGGGATTTTTTTTACCTGGGCCATGTCTTACTCCTGCCGGTCCTCCGTCCTGTCATCATCTCCAAAATCACCGTATTCCTCGTCCTGGGGGTATTCATCCTGATACTCGCCGTCTCCGTCGTAATCTTCATCATCATAGGCTTCCTCATCGTAGCCCTCTTCATCATAGTACTCGTCGTCCTGGTAATAATCACTTTCGTATTCCAGCAGGTCCCCGGATTCTCTTGCCTGGGTCTCGCTTTTAATATCAATCTTAAATCCGGTGAGTCTGGCCGCCAGCCTTGCGTTCTGTCCTTCTTTTCCGATGGCCAGGGACAGCTGGTAGTCCGGAACCACAACCTTGGCGGTCTTCTCATCGTCATCCGCCATCACATAAATAACCTTGGCCGGACTTAAGGCATTTTCAATCAGCAGAGCCGGGTTATCATCCCAGTTGATAATATCAATCTTCTCTCCTCCCAGCTCGGATACCACCGCATTGACCCTGGCTCCGTTCATTCCCACGCAGGCTCCCACCGGATCCACGTTGGGGTCATTGGAGGATACGGCCATCTTGCTTCTGCTGCCCGCCTCTCTGGCAATGCTGCGGATCTCCACAATTCCTTCCTTCACCTCCGTCACCTCGTTCTCGAAGAGACGCTTCACAAGCTCCGGATGGGTCCTGGAAACCAGGATACGGGGACCCTTGGGCGTATCCTTTACTTCCATCACATATACCTTAATGCGCTGGGTGGGATAGAAGGACTCCCCTTTGATCATCTCATTCTCATTGAGCATGGCGTCCACCTTGCCCAGGTTCACACTGACATTCTTGCCAACATACCGCTGTACAATACCGGTCACCACATCTTTTTCCTTCTCGTAGTACTGATTGTACAGGGATTTTCTCTCTTCCTCCCGGATTTTCTGCAAAATCACGTTCTTGGCATTCTGGGTGGCAATACGGCCGAACTCCTTGGAACGGATGTCCACCCGCACCACATCCCCCAGATCATATTTGGGATCTTTCATGCGGGCGTCTGTAAGACTGATCTGAGTCAGATCGTCCTCCACCTTATCCACCACCGTCTTTTCCGCGTAGATTTCAAACTCGCAGGTGTCCGGATCAATGTTGACCACCACGTTGCTGACCTCATTTTTGCCGTAATGGTTCTTGCAGGCCTGCAGCAGAGACTGGCGAATCGCCTCCAGCAGCGTATCCTTGCTGATGTTCTTCTCTTTTTCAAGAATTGTTAATGCCTCGAACAGTTCGTTGTTCATCTTCCCACTTCCTCCTTAAAAATCAAACGAGAGACGGACAAGAGCAATATTATCTCTCGCAAATTCCATAATCTCATGGTCCTCCAGCTCAATTACCAGCCTGTTTTTATCAAAGTCTTTCAGGACGCCGGTAAATTCCTTTTCGTGGTCCACCGGCCGGAACGTCCTGATGTCCACCTCTTCTCCTATGCTTCTGGCAAAATCCTTGTCTTTTTTCAGAGGCCTGCCAAGTCCCGGGGAACTTACCTCCAGAATGTAGGCGTCATCAATAAAATCTTCTTCGTCCAGCAGATCGCTGAGCCGGCGGCTGACAGCCTCGCAGTCGTCCACCGTAATGCCCCCCGGCTTATCAATGTACGCCCGCAGATACCAGTTGCATCCCTCCTTCACATATTCCACGTCAACCAGTTCAAACCGGAATTCGTCTATGATGGGCAGCAGCAGCTCTCCTGTCTTCTGTTCATAGGTTTCCCTTTTGCTCATTTGCATTCCTCCATTTTCTTGGTCATACACGAAAGAAGAACGGGTTTATCACCCGTTCTTCTGCCAGTCACTTATTCATCAGATAGAATTGTAGCACCTTGCGGAAAAAATTGCAAGGGCCAAATCCGGGTTTTTTCCAATTTTACCCGGCTTTTACCGCTTTTTTACTGGTGCTCCCTGGAAACTTCAATCTTATACACCGTATCCAGAGGATGAATATCGCTGGTTTCATCTGTGTAAACATAGAAGCAGACCATGTTCCAGCTGTCCTCACCTGCCCTGTAATACCGGTAGCTTCCGCTGTCTTCCACTTCATAGGCAATACCGTCCGCCTCCAGTGCGGCGATCAGGTCATCCTCTGACATGCCGATGGTATAGCCGCCGGGGAGATTCATCTCCGCCTCCATACCGTAATCACCGGCGCTCAGGCTCTCAATCCAGCAGTTTTCCGGGCTGGTGGCATAGGCAGCATCATTGCTTACCATCTCGTTGAAGCTGAAGCCTTCCTTCACCAGGGCAACCCAGCCAAAGGATCCGGCGCTGATCACCTGGTCACTGTTGTTCTCATCGATGGTCCAGCCGTTCTCCAGCAGGGCGCTCACCGGGCAGGGAAGCTGATAAAGGCTGCCGTCCAGTTCCACCGTGTAGGAGAGCAGATCATCTACCAGTTCCGTGGGCGCCTGATAAGCCGCAATATCCTCCGGTACCTCGTCGCTGGCCTCGCCTGCGTCAAAGCCCTCCGGCGCCACAAAATTCATCATTTCAATATCTTCCAGCACACCGCTCTCCGTGCCCACAGTCAGCCGCACATCGCAGAAGCTGTCTTTCTGATAGGTGAGAGCCGTGTACGTATCTCCCTCATAAGTATCAGTTGGTGTTCCGTAAGCCGCATGAATATCCTCCAGAGTAGATACGCCTCTCTGGATGCCGCCGGCCATCAGGATTTCCCCGGTGTTCACATCCCAGTCGAACCCGTCAATGGAGATGCCGCCCACCAGGCACTGGGATGCAGGCAGATTGTTGATCCCCAGGTTGAGAACATAGACCGTACACGTTACATCGTCCTTGGAAAAGTAATAGATGCCGTACTGGTTGGGCTCAATCTCGTCCTCTTCGCTGCCGGTATAATCGGTATCCATCTCCCAGCCATTTGCCTTAAAGGCTTCATAGGACATGGGGAACTGATAAACCGTTCCGTCAATCTGGATCTGAAAATCATACAGGGTATCAGAAAGGACGGTCTGTTCCCCCACACTGGCAAGGTCTGCCGTCTGTTCCGTCGACGCAGCCTCTGTTGCCTCTTCTCCCATGGCAGGCGCTGCCGCCATCATGGCGCAGGCTGCTGTCAGCACTCCCCATCTCATCCATTTACTGTGTCTTTTCATACGCTTCTCCTTCTCCTTAAAGGTCATATAATTTGGGAAAACATGCGTATATTTCTCCCTTTTTTACTATACCCTTCCCTCAGGTCTGTGTCAATATCATTTATGTGCCTATCAGCCTCTGACCTTTGTACCTTTTCCGTCTCTTCCGCTGACCTTTAAACGGTTCAGGCTTACCATCCGGCCTCCGGCTTCCGCCTGCAGACTGTGTTCCGGCTCCAGGATGTAGACGGCTTCCACCAGGTCGCCGGAAGAGAGACGGATTCCCCGCACTCCCATGGCGGCCTTTTTCTGAACCGGCACCTCTTCCAGAGGGAAGCGGAGCAGATAGCCATTTTTCGTCTGCAGAACGAGATGGTCCTGGCCGGCAGCGGTCTCTACCGCCGCTACCCGGTCACCGGGCGCCAGCTTTGTGGCCGCGATGGTCCGTTTTGACACATCGAATTCCGCTCCCTGTACCCGCTTTACGCTTCCCTGCTGTGTCACGAATACCAGACAGGATTCTTTTACCTGTTCCAGCGGCATCACCGCCACAACGCTTTCCTCCGCGCTGTTATAATTGCACAGGTTGTCGATGGGCGTTCCCTTGTCCCGGAATTTCCCGTAGGGAACGTCCGCCGCTTTCAGAAGATGCTGTTTGCCCGTGTCGGTAAAGACGCTGATCCTGCCGGTGTTCATACAGTGGATGACTACCCGGCTTTCCGAATCCGCCGCCTCTTTATTTCTCTCATACACCGCCTCGTCTACGGTCCTGGCATATCCGAACCGGTCCATCAGGAACACCACCGGCATCTCTTCCGCCTCTTTTTCTTCCAGAACGACCTGCGCCGCGTTTTCTACAGAGGTTCTTCTGGGACGGGCAAACTCTTTCTTAAAGGCTTTCAGTTCATCTGTAATCACCTTTGCCATGGAATCATAGTTATTCAGAATATCGCTGTACCGCTCTATATTGGCAAGAGTCTGTCTGTGCTCCTCCATAAGAGCCTCTATCTCCAGGCCGATGAGCTTATACAGCCGCATCTCCAGAATGGCTGTGGCCTGGGCTTCCGTAAATTTCAGCTTTGCCGCCATCTTCTTTGATTTGGCTGTTTTGAAGGCAATCCCTTCCGTCACCCCGTTTACCAGGCAGTCCTTCACCTGCTTCTGACTTTTGCTGCCCCGCAGAATCTCGATAATCAGGTCGATGACGTCGCAGGCCCGGATCAGGCCCTCCTGGATCTCCTTTTTGTGAAGTTCCTTATCCAGCAGCGTCTGATATTTTTTGGTGGCAATATCAAACTGGAACTCAATATGGTGTTCCAGAATGCCCCGCAGGCTTAAGGTCTCCGGTTTGCCGTCCGCCACGGCCAGCATATTGACGCCGAAAGTATCCTCCAGCCGGGTTTTTTTATAAAGAAGATTTTTCAGGTATTCCGTATCGGCCCCTTTTTTCAATTCCAGCACGATGCGGATTCCTTCTTTGGAAGACTGATTGGAGATGTCCACAATATCCGTGGTTTTTTTTATCTCCGCCAGAGCGGCCACGTCGTTTAAAAATTTTCCGATATTGGCCCCCAGCATGGTATAGGGGATCTCCGTAATCACCAGACGTTCTCTTCCCCCCTTGACCTGTTCCACCTCCACCCGGCCCCGGATCTTAATTTTCCCGGTTCCGGTACGGTAAATCTCCCGCAGTTCATCTTTGTTCACCACAATGCCGCCGGTCGGAAAATCCGGCCCCTGGATATAGTCCAGGAGACGGTCGTCGCTGATCTGGTCATCCTGTATCAGGGCGATCACCGCGTCGATCACCTCTCCCAGATTGTGGGGCGGAATGCTGGTCACCATGCCCACAGCAATCCCTTCCGATCCGTTTACCAGAAGATTGGGAATGCGGGCCGGCAGCACCTCCGGCTCCTTTTCCGTCTCGTCAAAGTTTGGCACAAACTCCACCACGCCCTTGTCCATATCGGAGAGGAATACCTCCTGGGTGATTTTCTGCAGCCGGGCTTCCGTATAACGCATGGCCGCGGCCCCGTCCCCCTCGATGGATCCGAAATTGCCGTGGCCGTCCACCAGGGGCACTCCCATCTTGAAATCCTGGGCCAGCACCACCAGGGCCCCGTAAATGGAACTGTCTCCGTGGGGATGGTATTTACCCATGGTATCTCCCACGATACGGGCGCTCTTTCGGTAAGGCCGGTCATACCGGATCCCCAGTTCATACATATCATAGAGCGTGCGCCTCTGCACCGGCTTCAGTCCGTCCCGCACATCCGGCAGTGCCCGGGAGACGATTACGCTCATGGCATAATCGATATATGATTTCTGCATGATGTCAGAATACTCTGTCCTGATAATCTGTCCTTCCATCTTTTAAACTCCTCTTTCTTACACATCAAGCAGCGCTTCTTTCGCATGCTCATAGATAAAGGCCTTCCGGGGCGGCACGTCGTTCCCCATCAGCATCTCCGTCACGTCGGAGGCCATGCGGGCGTCCTCAATCTCCACCCGCTTCAGGGTTCTTGTCTCCGGGTTCAGTGTGGTCTCCCAGAGCTGTTCCGCGTCCATCTCACCCAGGCCCTTGTACCGCTGCAGGGTAAAAGGCGTCTTATGTCTTTTCCTGTATCGGCGCAGGGCGTCGTCATCATACAGATATTCCTCCTCGCCTCTGGCAGGAATCGCCTTATACAGGGGCGGCATGGCGATATAAACATGGCCCTCATAAATCAGCTCCGGCATAAAGCGGTAAAACAGAGTGAGCAGAAGGGTGCAGATATGGGCGCCGTCCACATCCGCATCCGCCATAATAATAATCTTATCGTACCGCAGCTTGCTGATGTCAAAATCATTCCCGTATCCTTCCGAGAAGCCGCAGCCAAAGGAGTTGATCATAGTCTTGATCTCCGCGTTGGCCAGCACCTTGTCAATGCTGGCCTTTTCCACATTCAGGATTTTTCCCCGGATAGGAAGGATGGCCTGGTAATTCCGGTTTCTGGCAGTCTTTGCGGAGCCTCCGGCGGAATCTCCCTCCACGATGAATATCTCGCATTTGGAAGGATCCCGGTTCTCACAGTTGGCCAGCTTCCCGTTGCTGTCAAAGGAATATTTCTGCTTCGTCAGCATATTGGTTTTGGCCTTTTCCTCCGTCTTACGGATTTTGGCAGCTTTTTCCGCGCAGGAAAGCACTGCTTTCAGCGAATCCAGATTTTTGTCAAAGTACAGCACTACCTCTTCGCCGGTTACCTTTCCCACCGCCTTGGCCGCGTCCTGGTTGTCCAGCTTTGTCTTGGTCTGGCCTTCAAAGCTGGGATCCGGATGACGCACAGAAATCACTGCCGTCAGTCCGTTGCGGATGTCCGCCCCGGTAAAATTGGGATCCTTCTCTTTCAGGATTCCCAGCTCTCTGGCATAAGTATTCATCACCTGGGTGAAGGTGGATTTAAAACCGGTCAGATGGGTGCCTCCCTCCGCGTTGTAGATGTTATTGCAGAAGCCCAGCACGTTCTCATGAAACTCATTCACATACTGGAGAGCGCATTCCACCGTGATGCCGTCCGACTCTCCCTTAAAATAAACCGGATCGCAGACAGCTTCCTTGTTTTTGTTCAGATCCCGGATAAAACCCAGGATACCATCCGGCTCGTGAAATTCCACCGTCTCCTCTTTTCCCTCCCGGCGGTCCTCAAACTGAATCGTCAGCTCCGGATTCAGGTAGGCGGTTTCATGAAGACGGCTTTTGATCTCAGTGGCGGAAAACCGGGTTACCTCGAAAATCTCCTCATCCGGCAGAAAGCTGATCTTCGTGCCCGTCTTTTTTGTTTTTCCCGTCACCGGCAGAAGCCCCTTCTCCAGAGGAATCACGGGATTTCCCCGCTCGTACCGGTCATGGTAGATCTGCCCGTCCCGAAACACCTGAATATCCAGCCACTGTGACAGGGCGTTCACCACGGAGGAGCCCACGCCGTGAAGGCCTCCGCTGGTTTTATACACGGAGCTGTCAAACTTTCCGCCCGCATGGAGGGTGGTAAAAACCAGACGCTCCGCCGACATTCCCTTTTCGTGCATTCCCACAGGGATACCCCGGCCGTTGTCTTCCACGGTAGCCGATCCGTCCTTTTCCAGAATCACGGAAATATGGTCGCAGTAGCCCGCCAGATGTTCATCCACGGAATTATCCACGATCTCGTAAACCAGATGATTCAGTCCCTTCCGGGAGGTGCTGCCGATATACATGCCCGGCCGTTTGCGAACTGCCTCCAGCCCCTCCAGGACCGTAATGCTGCTGGCGTCATAATTCTTGCTGTTTGCCATTGAAAAACCAACCTTTCTCAGTGATCAATACTTTTCCGCCACTTCTCCCCTCTTTTTATAGATGGAACGGGCAGGCACCACTTCTCTCACGGAGGAGAGAGGGTAAATATTTGTGCAGGGACCCACTACCGTACCGGGATTCAGCACAGATCCGCAGCCCACTTCCACCTGGTCTCCCAGCATAGCGCCGAATTTCTTCAGTCCGGTCTCATAGCGCCGCTCCCCGTCCTTGACAATCACCAGGGTTTTATCGGATTTCACATTGGAAGTAATGGAGCCGGCGCCCATATGGGCCTTGTAGCCCAGAATGGAATCCCCCACATAATTATAATGGGGTACCTGTACTTTATTAAACAGAATCACGTTCTTCAGCTCCGTGGAATTTCCCACTACAGCCCCTTCGCCCACAATAGCGTTTCCCCGGATGAAAGCGCAGTGGCGTACCTCGGCCTCTTTTCCGATAATAGCCGGCCCGTGGATATAGGCGGTGGGCGCTACAGAAGCGCTCTTTGCCACCCACACATCTTCTCCCCGCTTCTCATATTCCGCAGGGTCCAGGGAAGCGCCCAGCTCCAGAATAAAGGCGCCGATTTTCGGCAGAAGCTCCCAGGGATAAACCGCTCCCTCAAAAAGATCTTTCGCGATTGTCTCATTCAGATTGTATAAGTTCTCAATTCTGCAGGTTTCCATCTTATTTTCCATTTTTTACCGTCTCCTTCTTCTCTTTCTTTTCTGTGCCCGCAGCGGGTTTCTTCCCGCCCGGTTTCCTTTCCGCCGCCGAAGTTTTCCTGTAAAAGACGGCGTCCGCGTCAAAAAGCTGGCGCAGGTTCCACTGTTGATTCTGGTTCAGCACCCCCTGGGTGCGGGACACAATAAAATGGTCCAGTTTTTCCATATATTCCTCGGAGGTAATGGTTCCCTCCGCCACATAGTTCAGTCCTTTTTCCCAGCTGGCCGTCAATTCCGGGTTCAGCAGGGAGCGGATGGACAGATACACTACGTCATAAATCATCTCTCCCATCAGGGTGGGGGTCAGCACCTGGGTCTTTTTATTCAGGGCAATATATTTATTTGCCACCAGTTTCTTTAAAATCTCGGCCCGGGTAGCGCTGGTGCCGATCCCGCAGCTTTTAATCTGGGAGCGCAGCTCCTCGTCCTCAATCAGCTGTCCCGCGTTTTCCATGGCCAGGATCATGGAGCCTGAATTGTACCGCTTCGGGGGAGAGGTCTCTCCTTCCCGGATCGCAAGCCCCTTTACCGGTATCCGGCTTCCCTTTCTCAGATGGCTAAACGCTTCCAGAGAAGAAGCGTCCCAGCCCATATCCCGGGTTTCTTCCGGATTTTGGTTCTCCTCCCCAGAAGATTCCTTCTCCCGGTCAGGATCTTCACCCCGGCTCTTTTTTTCTCCCTGGTTTTGGGCAACTTTCAGGTATCCTTCCTCCAGCAGCACACGGAAGGAAGTGAAAAATTTTTCCTCCTGCTCTTCCGGTCCCATGTCTGTCACAAGGCTGACCTTCTGGAACACCGCCGGCGGATAAAAAATGCCCAGGAACCGGCGCACCACCAGCGCGTAAACGCCGTATCCATGCCCTTTCAGGTCTCCCAGGGCTCCCAGTCCCTGACCGGTAGGGATAATGGCGTAATGGTCCGTAATCTGCTTATCATTCACATACCGGGTCTTTTCAATGCCCCGGAACATTTCTTTCTCCAGTATCTCCCGGACAAAACCGCCTGCCGGCCCGAAATTCTGCAGTCCTCTGATATTCTTCTGTATCTCCTTGGCCACCGCGGTGGAAAGTACCCTGGCATCCGTTCTGGGATAGGTCACCAGTTTCTTTTCATACAGCTCCTGGACAATCCGCAGCGTTTCGTCCGGGCTGATCTTAAACATCCGGGAGCAGTCATTCTGCAGTTCTGCCAGATTGTAGAGCAGCGGAGGATTTTTCTTTTCTTTCTTCCGCTCGATGGAACATACCCTGGCCTCAGGAGGCTGTATCCTCTCCAGCTTTTCTTTCAGTTCCAGGGCATCCTTTTTTTCCTTAAATCCGTTTTCCTTATAAAGTCTGGGGGACAGATAGTAAGCGGAGCCTTCCACAGCCCGGAATTCTCCTTCAAATTCTTTCCCGCCCCAGAAAAGTCTATTCAAAACCCGGTAAAACGGCGTTTTGACAAACTGCCGGATCTCCCGTTCCCGCCGAACAATCATGCCCAGCACGCAGGTCATCACCCTTCCCACGGAAATAACGCAGTACCGCTCCCCCAGATAGCCTGAGACGGCATTTCCGTATTTCAGGGTCAGAAGCCGGGAAAAATTAATCCCCATCAGATAGTCTTCCTTTGCCCGCAGATAAGCGGAGGCGGAAAGATTGTCGTATTCGGAAAGATCCTTGGCTGTCCGGATCCCTCTGAGAATTTCCTCCTCTGTCTGAGAATCAATCCAGACCCTTTTCTGGATTTTATCTTTCACACCCGCCATCTGGGCCACCAGCCGGTAGATATATTCCCCTTCCCGCCCGGAATCCGTACAGACATAGATAATCTCTACATCCGGACGGTTTAAAAGCCCTTTTACAATCTGGAATTGCTTCTTCACAGAGGGGATCACCTCATAGAGAAACTCATCCGGAATAAAGGGCAGTGTGCTTAAACTCCATCTTTTGTATTTTTCATCGTAAACCTCAGGGTAGCTCATGGTCACCAGATGGCCCACGCACCAAGTTACCACCGCATGTTCGGATTCCTGGTATCCGTCATGCCGGGTCATAGGCTCCTTGAGAGCTTTGGCAAACTCCATGGCCACGCTGGGTTTTTCCGCTATGTACAGGGATTTACCCATTCCATTCCTCCAGTAACATAAAACAGGGACTCATGCCGGTCGAAACCGTATCAGTCCCTATTATACGTTACTTTATTCGATTTTTGCAAGCCCCAGTTCAGCGGGGAAAATCATTTTGGCTGGATATACTTCTTTGCCACCAGGGTCTCCGCGCAGAGAATAGCCCCGCCTGCCGCGCCCCTTACGGTGTTGTGGGAAAGGCCGATGAACTTGAAATCGTAAACCTTATCCTCTCTGATCCGTCCGATGGACACGCCCATGCCTCTCTCGTAATCCACATCCAGCTTCACCTGGGGACGGTTATCCTCTTCCAGATACTGGATAAACTGCTTGGGAGCGCTGGGAAGATTCAGTTCCTGGGGAAGTCCCTTATAATGAACCAGCCGATCGATCAGTTCTTCTTTTGTAGGCTTCTTTCTGAATTTCACAAATACTGCCGCCGTATGGCCGTCCAGTACCGGCACCCGCACGCACTGGCAGGTAATCACTGGGCTGTCCGCCGCTTTGATCACTCCGTCCTCAATATGGCCCCAGATTTTCATGGGCTCCATCTCGCTCTTCTCTTCTTCCCCGCCGATGTAGGGAATTACATTCTCCACCATCTCCGGCCAGTCCTTAAAGGTTTTTCCCGCACCGGAGATTGCCTGATAGGTAGTGGCTGTCACCTCATAGGGCTCAAACTCTTTCCAGGCGCTCAAGGCCGGCGTGTAGGACTGGATCGAACAGTTGGGCTTTACGGCAATAAAGCCCCGGGTGGTGCCCAGACGCTGTTTCTGGTACTGAATCACCTCAAAATGCTCCGGATTGATCTCTGGAATCACCATGGGTACGTCCGGGGTCCAGCGGTGGGCGCTGTTGTTGGAAACCACCGGGGTTTCCGTCTTCGCGTACTCCTCCTCAATTTTCCGGATCTCCTCCTTGGTCATATCCACAGCGGAAAATACAAAGTCAACCGTAGAGGCCACATGCTCCACATCATTCACATTCATAACCACCATATTTTTAACTTCTTCCGGCATGGGCGTTTTCATCTTCCAGCGTCCGCCCACCGCCTCCTCATAGGTTTTCCCCGCGCTTCTGGGGCTGGCTGCCAGGGTGGTTACCTGAAACCAGGGATGATTTTCCAGCAGTGAGATAAACCGCTGGCCTACCATACCGGTGGCTCCTAAAATTCCTACTTTCAGTTTCTGTTCCATTTTTTCATTCTCCTCATCTTATATCCTCTGGTGTGTGCGTCACTCATCGACAAATGTACACCAGAGACGTATCTTTGTCAAGATTTTTTTGTATCCGCCAGTTTTCCATGCTCTTTCAGATAGGTTTGCTCCAGCCGGATCACCTGTTCCATGGCCTGCTGCCCGGGAGCCCCCAGGGTCACTCTCTTCTCCACGCAGGTTTTCAGGCTGATGGCCTCATAAATATCTGGTCCGAATACCGGGCTGATGGCCTGATATTCCTCCAGGCTCATCTCATCCAGGCTGATGCCCCGCTCCAGGCAGTGCAGCACCAGTTTTCCCACGATTCCATGGGCGTCCCTGAAGGGCACGCCGTGATTTACCAGATAATCCGCCGCGTCCGTAGCGTTGGTAAATCCCCGTCTGGCTGAGGCCTCCATGGTTTCCCGGGAAAATTTCATGGTGGCGATCATGCCCCGAAACAGTTCCACACATCCCTTCACCGTATCGATGGCGTCAAAGGTCAGTTCCTTATCCTCCTGCATATCTTTATTGTAAGCCAGGGGAAGCCCTTTCATGGTGGTGAGCAGGGACAGAAGAGCCCCGTACACTCTTCCTGTTTTTCCCCGGATCAGCTCCGCGATGTCCGGATTTTTCTTCTGGGGCATAATGCTGCTGCCGGTGCTGTAGCCATCGTCGATTTCCACAAACCCGTACTCATTGGAATTCCAGAGGATAATCTCCTCGCAGAAACGGCTCAGGTGCATCATGATGGTAGCCAATGCCCCCAGAAACTCGATCAGATAATCCCGATCTGAAACGGAATCCATGCTGTTTAAGGTGGGGCCGTAAAAACCCAGCAGGCTGGCGGTGTACTCCCGATCCAGCGGATAGGTGGTTCCGGCCAGAGCGCCCGCTCCCAGAGGACAGTAATTCATCCTCTCATAAATATCGGCCAGGCGTCCTCGATCCCTCTTAAACATCTCAAAGTAAGCGCCTATATGGTGGGCCAGGGTCACCGGCTGCGCCTTCTGCAGATGGGTAAAGCCCGGCATATAGACATCCGTGCTTTTTTCCATAATATCCAGCAAAGTTTTCTGCAGATCAAAAAGGAGCCCGTCCGTCTCCAGCACCTCTTTTCTGGTATAAAGACGCATGTCAAGGGCTACCTGGTCGTTTCTGCTGCGGCCGGTGTGCAGCTTCTTTCCCGTATCTCCGATGCGCTCTATCAGATTTGCCTCCACAAAGCTGTGAATATCCTCATACTTCTCTGTAATCGGAAGCCTGCCCGCCTCCACATCCTCCAGAATGCCCCGAAGGCCGGCAATGATCTGATCCCGTTCCTGTTCTGTCAGGATCCCCTGCTTTGCCAGCATGGTGACATGAGCGATGCTGCCCTGTATATCCTCCCGGTAAAACTTCCGGTCAAAAGAGATTGACGCGTTAAAATTGTAAACCAGCTGATCCGTTTCTTTTGTAAATCTTCCGCCCCAAAGCTGTGCCATTCCTTATTCCTCCTGAATTGTAATCCTACATAGATAGGATTTTACCCTATCATTCCTGTGAAGTCAATTTGCTTTCCAGAGCCTGGTCTTTTTTTTGCTCCACCCGCTCCCGTTTGGAAAAAACACACCCGCAGTAGTCCTGCCGGTAAAGACCGTAGTCCCGGGAGAGCTCTATGGACCGCCGGTAGCCGTTTTTCTTTTTGAAATCAGCGGGCAGATGGCGCACGCCGTACTCCTCTCCCAGCCGCTCTCCGATTTCATTCAGCTTATCTGCGTTTTTTAAGGGGCTGATGGACAGGGTGGTGGCAAAATAGTCGTAACCGCCGGCGGCAGCCAGTCTGGCGGCTTCCCGCAGCCGCAGCTCGTAGCAGGCAAAGCACCGCTCTCCCCCTTCCCGGATATGCTCCAGCCCTTTTACCGCCGCAAAAAAATCAGAAGGGCGGTATTCTCCCTCCCTGAAATGTACCGGATGAACAGCCGGAAGTTCCCGGATCAGCCGCTGCTGCTCCTTTACCCGCTTCCTGTACTCATCTTCCGGCGATATATTGGGATTGTAATAAAAAACCGTGATCTCAAAAAACCGGGAGAGATACTCCAGCACATAGCTGCTGCAGGGGGCGCAGCAGCTGTGGAGAAACAGGGTGGGAACCTGCCCCTCAGGCAGCGCTTCCAGCACCCGGTCCAGCTCTTTCTGGTAGTTGATCCTGTTCATACTGATCCTGTCCTTTCCCTGAATCCTTTTTCTTATGATACACCAAATCCGTCGAATCTCATAGAATATGTTATAAATACTGTCAAAGGAGGTCCCCATGTGAACCCGCTGCTGAAGGTTGAACACCTTTCCTACGCCTATCACAGCGCAGGCGGCGAAACCTGCGCTCTCTCCGATCTCTCTTTCCAGGTGGAAAAGGGAGAATTTATCGCGATTGTCGGACCCAGCGGCTGTGGAAAATCCACGCTGCTTTCTTTAATTTCCGGACTTCTTCTGCCGGAAAAGGGAGACATTCTCCTGGATGGAAAGCCTGTGTCCCAAAGCCGGGCCGCCGTCGGCTATATGCTGCAGAAGGATCATCTGCTGGAATGGCGCACCATTTACCAGAATGCCGTCCTGGGCCTGGAGATCCAGCACCGTCTTACGGAAAAGAACCTGCTGAGAGTCGAACAGATGCTGGAGGACTACGGCCTGGCCACATTCAAAAATGCCCGTCCCAGCCAGCTCTCAGGCGGTATGCGCCAGAGAGCGGCCCTGATCCGGACGCTGGCCCCCAATCCTGCCCTTCTTCTGCTGGATGAACCCTTCTCGGCTCTGGACTATCTGACCCGGATCAGCGTCTGTGACGATATATACAAAATACTGAAAAAACAGAAAAAAACAGCCGTGATGGTAACCCATGACCTTTCGGAGGCCATCAGCGTGGCGGATCGGATCATCATCCTCTCATCCCGTCCCGCTGCCATCCGCAAAATCCTGCCGGTCCGTTTAAGCCTGGAGGAGCGCACCCCTCTGCTCTCCCGGAGCGCCCCGGAATTTAAAGAATATTTTAATCTGATCTGGAAGGAGCTGAAATAATATGGCAGAACTCTCAAACGCCCAGAAAAACTATCTGCTCCGGCAAAAGCATCACCGCCGCAGGGTGCTCTTCTGCCGGGTCGCCCTTATCCTTTTCTTCCTGGCTCTGTGGGAAACAGCTGCCGGTCTGGGGTGGATTGACGCTTTCATCTTTTCCAGTCCCTCCCGCATCGTCGGCACGGCCGCTTCTATGGGACAGGACGGAAGCATTTTCCGCCACACAGGCATCACGCTTCTGGAAACTCTGGCAAGCTTTTTCCTCACCGTGATTCTGGGCCTTGCCACGGCCATACTCCTCTGGTGGAGTCCCTCCGTCTCAGAGGTGCTGGAGCCCTATCTGGTGGTATTAAACAGTCTGCCCAAATCCGCCCTGGCCCCTCTTCTGATTGTGTGGCTGGGCGCCAATATGCGCACCATCATTACGGCCGGCGTCTCTGTGGCCATCTTCGGCATGATTTTAAATCTTTACACCGGCTTCCAGCAGACAGATCCGGAAAAAATCAAGCTGATTAGGACTTTGCAGGGCAACCGGAGGGATGAGCTTTTTAAAGTGGTGCTTCCCGGAACCATCCCCCTGTTTATCAGCATTCTGAAAGTAAACATCGGCCTCTGCCTGGTGGGAGTCATCATCGGAGAATTCATCGGATCACGCATGGGGCTGGGCTATCTGATTATCTACGGCAGCCAGACCTTCCAGCTGAACCTGGTGATTACAGGGATCGTCATTCTGTGCATAATCGCCCTGCTGCTCTATCTGGCCCTGGCCCTGGCGGAACGAAGATACCTGCGGCGCATCCGCTCTCCCCGGTAAAAGATGAGATGGAAGATTTCCGCATCCCGGCTGAAAGGATGTGAACTCTTCCATCTCTCCGCAAAGCACTGCCTTATTTTCTTCCGGTATGGCCAAAGCCTCCGGCACCCCGCTCGGTCTCATCCAGTTCATCCGTTACCTGAAAGGATACCGCCAGGAAAGGCAGTACCACCAGCTGGGCGATCCGCTCCCCGTCTGCGATTTTTTGAGGCTGGTCCGTATCATTGTGAAGAGCCACCTTGATTTCGCCCCGGTAATCCGCGTCTACCACGCCCACGCAGTTGGCGGGCCGCAGCCCCTGCTTGGAAGCCAGTCCGCTTCTGGCAAAGATTCCGCCAAAATATCCTTCCGGAATGGCCGCTGCCAGACCGGTTCCCACCAAGGCGGTCGTATGGGGCGCAATCACAAGCGTATCTTCCTCCAGGCAGGCGTACAGGTCATAGCCCGCCGCCTTCGCGGAACCGCCGGAGGGCAGCATGGCTTTTTCGTTCAGCTTCTTGATTTTAATCTCCATCATCCTTGTTTATCCTTTCCATCTGTTCTTTATACGGCTGCCGGCGCATCCGCCCCGGAGGCGGAAGCTCCCACAAACTGGCTGTTATACAGCTTTTCGTAGAATCCTTTTTTCTTCATCAGGGTTTCGTGATTTCCCTGTTCCACAATATGGCCGTCCCTCATCACCAGAATCACATCCGCCTCCCGGATGGTGGAAAGACGGTGGGCCACAATAAAACTGGTCCGCCCCTGCATCATAGTGGCAAAGGCCTGCTGGATTCGTATTTCTGTCCGGGTGTCAATGGAGGAGGTAGCCTCATCCAGAATCAGCATGGGAGGCAGGCAGAGCATAACCCGGGTAATGCAAAGCAGCTGTTTCTGTCCCTGGGAAAGTCCGCCGCCATCCTCGGTGATAACGGTATCATATCCCTGGGGAAGCCGTTTGATAAAGCTGTGGGCGTGGGAGGCTTTCGCCGCGGCCACTATTTCTTCCATGGAAGCGTCCGGTTTTCCCATCACGATATTCTCCCGGATTGTTCCGGATTTCAGCCAGGTTTCCTGCAGCACCATCCCGTATCCGGCCCGCAGAGAGCGGCGGGTCAGATGACGCAGATCCGTACCGGAAACCCGGATGGTGCCCTGCTGCGCATCGTAAAACCGCATCAGCAGATTGATCATCGTGGATTTTCCGCATCCTGTGGGCCCCACAATGGCGATCCGCTGGCCCGGTTTTACCTCCAGGTTAAAGTCCTCAATCAATCGCTGCTCTGGCGTATAGGAAAACCATACGTGTTCCACGCTGACGCTTCCGTCCGGATGAGTCAGCTCCAGGGCATCCTCATCCTCCGGCGTCTCCGGTGTCTCCTCAATCAGTTCCAGCACTCTGGCGGCGCAGGCCAGGGCGTTCTGCAGTTCCGTCACCACGCCGGAAATCTCATTGAAGGGTTTTGTATACTGGTTGGCATAGCTTAAGAAGGAAACCAGCTGTCCTACGGAGATTCCGCCGCCGATGGCCGTTACCGCGCCGAAGATCCCCACCGCCGCATACACCAGGGAATTGACAAAGCGAGTGCAGGGGTTGGTGAGGGATGAATAAAAGGTGGCTTTCAGGGAGCAGTCCCGGAGACGGTCGTTGATTTCGTCAAACCGCTGCTGGGATTCCTCCTCATAGCCAAAGGCTCTCACCACTTTCTGGTTCCCGATCATCTCATCAATGAGGGCCGTCTGTTCGCCCCTGGTCTCCGACTGCTTCCGGAACATGCTGTAAGTACGGGAAGCGATAAACCCGGCCACCACAAAGGAAAGGGGCGTCAGCACAATTACAGCCACCGTAATCAGGGGGCTGATGGAGAACATGAACACAAGGGTTCCCAGAATGGTCAGCACGCCTGTAAACAGCTGGGTAAATCCCATCAGAAGGCCGTCTGAAAACTGGTCCACATCCGCAATTACCCGGCTTACCACCTCCCCGTAGGGATGGCTGTCAATGTAGCCGAAGGGCAGGACCTGGATTTTCCGGAAAGCGTCCTGCCGCATATCCCGGATTACGTGGTAGCTGATCTTATTGTTGCAGATATTCATCAGCCACTGGGCCGCTCCGGCTATAACCGTCACAATCCCCATCCTGACCAGAATCCCGCCTACTGCGGGAAAGTTTACCTGCCCGGGCCCCAGTACCTGGTCCACCGCAGCTCCGATCAGAATCGGGCTGTACAGGGTAAGCGCCACGGAAACGGCCGCGCACAAAACGGACAGCAGCAGAAAAATCCGGTAATGGCGGATATACTGCAGCACCTTTTTCACCGTGGCAGCCTGTCCGAAAGCTGCCGCGGCTTTCATCTGTCTTTTATCTCCTTTACCCTTCACTGGACACACCTTCTTTCGGGAACTGGGAATAGTAGATTTCCTGGTAAACCGGGCAGGAGGCCAGAAGCTCCCGGTGGGTGCCGATGCCTGCCGGTTCCCCGTCCTCCAGCACAATGATCCGGTCCGCATACTGGATGGAGGAAGCTCTCTGGGAAACGATAAACACAGTGGGAGATTTTTCCATATTCCGGATAGCCATCCGCAGGCTGGCATCCGTGGCAAAATCAAGAGCGGAGGCGCTGTCGTCCAGAATGAGAATTTCCGGTGATCCCACCAGGGCTCTGGCGATGGTCAGCCTCTGTCTCTGTCCTCCGGAAAGGTTCTTGCCGCCCTGCTCCAGCCAGGTCTGCAGGCCTTCCGGCTTTTCAAGGACAAATTCTTTTGCCTGGGAAATCTCCAGGGCCCGGTCCATCTCCTCCCGGGTGGCGTCCTTCTTGCCCCAACGCAGGTTGTCCTCGATGGTTCCCGCAAACAGCACGGCTTTCTGGGGCACCACGCCGATCATGGAGCAGAGGGCTTCTCTGGTGTACGCTCCGATGGGCTTTCCTTTCAGCCGGATCTGGCCGTCCGTGGCGTCGTAAAACCGGGCGATCAGATTCACCAGCGATGATTTTCCGGAACCGGTGCCTCCGATGATCCCCACCGTGTCTCCGGCGCGGACGGCAAAGGTAAGATTGCTCAGGGACTCCGCTCCCGCGTTTTGATAGCGCAGGCCTGCATGGTCAAACTCCAGCAGGGGATCCGTCTTACTGTTCCATCCTTCTGCCTGCCGGCCGTTTTCCTCTCCGTACTTCATGCCGGGCTGGATCTCAAAGATTCCCTGCACCCGGTTTCCGCAGGCTACTGCCTTGGTAATGGAGATGATCAGATTCGCCATTTTGATCAGCTCCACCAGGATCTGGGACATATAGTTGACCAGGGCCGTCAGTTCGCCCTGGGTGATAGCCCCCGTATCCACCTGAATGGCTCCGCTGTAGAGCAGCGCGATAATTCCTCCGTTGATAATCACATACGTCACCGGATTCATCAGGCCCGATACCTTTCCCGCGAAAAGCTGCACCTTATTCAGGGCTTCCGTACTTTTTTCGTACTCTTTTATCTCCGATTCCTGCTTATTGAAGGCCCGGATTACCCGGGCGCCGGTAAGATTTTCCCTGGTGCTCCCCAGCACCTTATCCAGCCGGTTCTGCACCCTGCGGTACATGGGGATATTAAACAGCATAATCCCGAACACCACCAGACACAGAAGGGGGATAATCACCACGAACACAAGTGCTGCCCGGACATTCACGGTAAAGGCCATGATCATGGCGCCGAATACCACAAAGGGGGACCGCAGCAGCAGGCGGAGGGTCAGGTTCACGCCGTTCTGCACCTGGTTCATATCGCTTGTCATCCGGGTCACCATGGCAGCGGTTCCCAGGGTGTCAATCTCTGTATAGGAAAGGCTCTGTATATGGGCGAACAGACGGCTTTTTACCTTCGCGGCAAAGCCCACCGCCGCTTTGGCAGAGAAATACTGGGCCGTAACCGAACAGAGCAGCCCGATTATTCCCAGCATTACCATTACAGCTCCCATCCGGAAAATATACCCGTGATCTCCCTCCCCAATGCCCCGGTCAATAATGGCCGCCACCACCAGGGGAACAAACAGTTCAAAGGAGGCCTCCAGCATCTTAAATAAGGGCGCCAGAATACACTCTTTTGTGTAGATTTTCATATAAATGAGTAATTTACGCAATGTTTTGCCTCCCGAATTGCCTGTATTTTTATCCTGTATTTACCTCAGCGGAACCTGCATCAGGGTATCTCCTTCGCCGGCTTTGTCATAGTAGCCCATTCCATCTGCCACACCCAGAAACACATCGTCAAGGCTGCTTCCTACGCTGAGAACATTTTCATATCCGGCTCCGCTCCAGTAATACAGATTTTTATTCATATACCAATATCCTGCGTCCCCATCCCGATACAAAACAGGAATCCCCATACTTTCAGGGAAGTTCACGTCTGCCACCTGTCCTGTTTCCACACTGGCCGCCTTTCCAGCTATGACGCCTCCTTCGTTAACGGCAAAATAGAAATAACTGTTTCCGGCAGGAATTCCAATTACAGAAGGATATATATAGTTTCCTGCGTATCCGCTGATATCTCTCCTGCCGTTCGTATCAATCGTACACAAAGTAACACCGTCCCAGGAAATGTCATCTGTCATATTGCAGCGGAAATAGTAAAATCCCTCCTGACCCGCCCAGAAATTCGCTACGCAGTTTTCATCCACCAGTCCAATCTGTTCATTTGCGTCCAACATCATAATCTCTACCGGACTGGCATCGGAAGCTGCGCCTGACATGATAATAATGCCATTCCAGTACATGGCTCTCCCGATTCCTTCCGCAAGAGCTGTCACATTTCCGGTAGAAAGATCATAGGACCGCAGCGTTTTTCCTTCATAAGACTGCCTGCCGTCATCCAGATCCAGGTAATACAGTTTATTTTCGTTCCTACCCACCAGCTCAGCGCTCTCGGTAGTCGGGATCACCACATAGGGCGCTTTCTCCAGCATATCATAAAAACACAGAAACGTTTCTGATCCGCTGTCAGCAATAAAAAACAGTTCGTTTCCGCTGGCAAAAAAATCCCGGCCGGTTGCATAATCCAGCATCACATTCCAGGGCGTCACTCCCGGCTCAATACAATATACCTTGTCTCTGCTTCCCACAAATGTTGTCCCGTTCCAGGACACCAGGTTTTCCCCAAAGGCGTATTCCTCTGCAGTCTGGGCTGTTATTGGCATCGCCCACAGCAAAACAAACAGAACCAATATTCCCCAAATACATTTCCTTTTTCCCATCGCCTTCTCCTTTCTGAAATATGGGTTGCCGGTTTCTGGCTTTATTATAACAGAGCCGTTTTTCCCAGGCTACTTCTTTTTCTCTCAAACAGGAGAATTTAAACGGAATAAGCCCGGATACAGATCAGTGTCCGGACGGCTTCTCGCCAAGCAGGTCATGCTCCTTGCACAGATCCGCGTAGACCAGCCGCACCAGCACAATCCCCATGGGAATCAGAGCCAGCCAGATGGCTTTCTCCTGCAGCCAGGCGCAGAAAAAGGTTAGGATCCCGCATCCCAGGGCAAATACAAACAGCATCCCCAGATGGAGCAGGCCGCGGCTTACAGCCTCATAGTCTTTTTTGCGCAGCACCTTGGCGCAGGCAATCCCGACCTGCCGGAGATGGTTGGTGCAGAAGGTAGTGGCCATGGGAACGCCCTGGGCCTGCCGGAAAGTATTGTACTGCATGGAGGCGATAAAGTTTACCGCCACCTGCACCGCGTGGTCCGGCACGCTTAAAGGCACAAAGCCAATGACAAGCAGAACCGCCGCCTCGAAAATAATCAGATAGGTATCCCACCGCAGGAAACCGATCCGCTTTACCGGCGTGGGAAGCAGCTCCGATAAAAATGCGCCCAGAAAATAGGCGGAAATGGGAATCAGGTAGTAAAGCCCTTCCCGGATCTCCCCTTTTCCCAGGGTAATGCCCATGATCACAATGTTGGCAGTCTGGGCATTGCAGAATACGCCGCCCCGCATCACATAGGTATAGGCCCCCATCATACCGGCGGCAAACATCAGAAGGGCGTAAATCATTTTTGACTCACAGATCAGATAATGACGGTTGTCATTTCCCGCGCTCATTCGCATCCACTCCCTTATATCAGGCTATGAACATGGCATCGCCAAATGAGAAGAACCGGTAACGCTCCCTCACCGCCTCTTCATAGGCCGCCATAATGTGGTCCTTTCCCGCCAGAGCCGATACCAGCATCACCAGCGTGGATTCCGGCAGATGAAAATTGGTGATCAGGGCGTCCACCATCTTAAACCGGTAGCCGGGATAGATAAAGATATCCGTCCAGCCGCTTCCGGCCTTCAAAATTCCGTTCTCATCCGATGCCGACTCCAGGGTTCGGCAGCTGGTGGTGCCCACCGAGACAATCCTGCCGCCGGCCTGCTTTGTGTCATTTATCAGCTTTGCCTGGGATTCCTCAATGATATAAAACTCACTGTGCATGTGATGTTTGGTCACATCCTCCACCTTTACGGGCCGGAACGTGCCAAGTCCCACATGAAGGGTAACCTCCGCGATCTTCACGCCCTTGTCCCGGATCTGTTCCAGCAGCTGCGGGGTAAAATGAAGACCCGCTGTGGGAGCCGCGGCGGAGCCGTCATGCTTGGCATATACCGTCTGATATCTGTTTTTGTCCTTCAGCTGGTGGGTAATATAGGGGGGAAGAGGCATCTGGCCCAGCTGATCCAGTATCTCCTCGAAAATACCCTCATAGGTAAACTGTATCAGGCGGTTCCCATCCTCCACCACATCCACCACTTCTCCCGTCAGGAGTCCTTCCCCAAACGAGATGCGGGTGCCGATTTTGCACTTTTTCCCCGGCTTTACCAGTGTTTCCCATATATCGTGCTCCTTCCGCTTTAAAAGCAGCACCTCAATTTTAGCCTCCGTCCCCACCCGGCTGCCGAACAGTCTGGCCGGTATCACTTTTGTGTTATTCAGCACCAGACAGTCCTGGGGGGTCAGAAAATCCACAATCTCCCGGAACACATGGTGCCCCACCCGGCCGGTTGTTTTATCCAGCGTCATCAGACGGGAAGCGGACCGGTCCTCCAGGGGATCCTGGGCAATCAGCTCCTGGGGAAGTTCGTAATAAAAATCTGATGTCTTCATGTTTCTCCCTGCTCCCTACTCATATACTGTATCCCGGCTTGCGAGCCGCCAGGTTCCCTCTTCCAGCACAGCCACGGACACCGCGCAGTTGGGCGGCACGCAGCCGTTCCAGAATTCGGAAACCGGATTGTGCAGGATATTGGCCTGCAGAGCCCGCATGCAGGCTCCATGAACGGATACCAGAACCGTATCATGTTCCTGGCCGGAAGCTGCCAGATCCGCCAGAAAATCCCCTGTGCGTTTCAGAAGCTGCTCCAGGGTTTCCCCGTTTTCGGCCGGCCGGTATTTTTCAGGCGCGTCAAAAAAGGCCTGAAATTCCTCAGCCTCCGGTGAGAGCTCCGTTCCTTTCATGACGGCTCCCTCCAGATCGCCAAAACTGATCTCCTCTATCCTGGGATCCTTCTCTACAGGCAGGACTCTGCCTGCCGCCGCAAGCACCAGCTTGGCGGTCTCCACCGCCCGGCTTAAGGGGCTGCTGATGACTCTGGTAAAAGGAACGTCCCGGAGGGCATGTCCCGCCTTCACGGCAAGAGCCCGCCCCGCCTCATTCAGCGGTATGTCCGTCTGGCCCTGCAGCTTTCCTGTTTTATTCCAGTCTGTCTGTCCGTGGCGAATCATATAAATTTTCATTTTATTTCACCTCATATGAAACAGCCCTAAGCCCGCCGCAGAACGCAGCGGGCCTAAGGCCTGTCTTATCAGGAACGAATCTCTATATGCAGTGACTCCAGGCCGTTCCAGATTTTCTTCATGGCCGCTGTAATGTCAGCCTCCTCCAGCGTCCTGTCTTTTGCCCGGAAGCTGATGGAGTACGCCATAGACTTATAGCCTTCTTTGATCTGGGCGCCCTCATAAATGTCAAACAGGTGATAGCCTTCCAGAATCTTTCCGCCTCTCTGTTCAATCATGGCCTCGATCTGGCCCGCGCAGATTTCTTTCGGCACGACCATGCTGATGTCTCTGGTCACAGCCGGGAAACGGGCGATGCCGGCATATTTCCGGTCGAAGGTTGCCTTTTCCACAATCAGGGGCATGTCCAGCACAGCCACATAGGTTTTCTCACCCAGTCCATAGTTGTCCGCCACAGCCGGATGTACCTCCCCCAGATAACCGATGGTCTCTCCTTCATAAACCACATCTGCCTGGCGTCCCGGATGAAGGAAGGGTTTCTTATGGTTCGGATCGTAAATCCGTCTGCCCGTCATTCCGGCTTTATCCAGGAATTCCTCTACCACGCCCTTCATGGTAAAGAAATCTCCGTCGCCGTACATGCCCAACGTAAACTGCATCCGCTCATCGGGAAGTTCCGTCAGGGGCAGCGCCTTGGGAAGATAAATATTGCCCAGTTCATACAGTCTCACGTTTTTATTCCGGTGATTATAGTTAAACGCCAGGGAGGAGAGCATTCCGTTTAAGGGCAGGGTTCTCATAATGCTGAAGTCTTCTCCCAGCGGATTGGCAATCTGAATGGCATTCCGCAGGTTTGAATCTGCGGGGAGCAGCAGTCTGTCAAACACCTTGGGGCTTTCGAACGAATAGCACATGCCCTGGGAAAAGCCGCAGAATTCCGCGATCTCTTTCGCCAGATCCTCCACCCGCATTTTCTTTGATTTCTTTCCTGTGGTGGCTTCTCCGGAGGGAAGGGTGGTAGGGATATTGTCATATCCGTAAAATCTGGCCACTTCCTCCGCCAGGTCCGCCGTGCGGAAAATATCATGGCGGAAGGTAGGCGCCACAATCTCATTCGTTTCTTTATCGTAAGCCAGCTCAATCCGGTCAAAATACGCCAGCATCTCTTCCGCCGGAATATGGGTTCCCAGCAGAGCGTTGATTTTCTCCGGCTCAAATTTCACCCGGACAGGCTCCTTCACCTTGCTGTACACATCCACCATGCCGCCTACTACTTCGCCTGCGCCCAGCTCTTCCACCAGCTGGCAGGCCCGGTCGATAGCCGTCTGTGCGTTATTGGGATCCAGTCCCTTCTCAAATTTTCCGGAGGCGTCTGTGCGCAGTCCCACCCGCTTGGCGGAAAGGCGGATATTGGTACCGTCAAAGCAGGCAGCCTCAAACAGCATGGTTTTAACGTCGTCCGTAATCATGGAGTTTTCTCCGCCCATGATTCCCGCGATACCCACAGATTTCTCTCCATCGCAGATCATCAGCACATTCTCGTCCATCTGCCGCTCCTGGCCGTCCAGCGTCACAAATTTTTCATCGTGGGCCGCCCGGCGCACAATAATCTCATGCCCCGCGATGTGATCGTAATCATAGGCGTGCATGGGCTGTCCGTACTCTTCCATCACATAGTTGGTAATGTCCACAATGTTGTTGATGGGGCGGATTCCCGCTGCCGCCAGTCTTCTCTGCATCCATTTGGGCGAAGGAGCGATATGGATATTCTTTACCACTCTGGCGCAGTATCTGGGACACAGATCCGGATCCTTTACCGTGACTTTAATATAATCCTGCGCCTGCTCGCTGTTTCCGGTGGGCGTCACCACCGGGGGATGGAATTCCTTCCGGAAGGTGGCCGCCGCCTCCCTGGCGATGCCGATCACGCTGAAGCAGTCTACTCGGTTTGAGGTGATCTCATATTCAAAATTTACGTCCCGCAGTCCCAGAAGTTCGATGGCATCCGCTCCCACCGGAACGTCCTCCCGGAAAATATAGATGCCGTACTCCGGCGCTTCCGGATACATATCCCGGCTGGATCCCAGTTCCTCAATGGAACAGAGCATGCCGTTTGACTCCACGCCCCGCAGTTTTCCCTTTTTGATGGTGATGCCGCCGGGGGTCATCTTCCCGTCATGTCCTCCTGCTACTTTTCCGCCGTCCAGCACCACCGGCACTTTGTCTCCTTCTTTTACATTGGGAGCGCCGGTCACAATCTGCACCGTCTCTGTTCCCACATTTACCTGGCAGATAATCAGTTTGTCCGCATCCGGATGGGGCTCGATCTTCTCGATCTGTCCCACCACAATCTTGTCCAGATCCGCGTCCGCCCTGGTGTATCCTTCCACCTTGGTGCCGCTTAAAGTCATGGCGTCCGTGTACTCCTGGGCGGTTACATCCAGATCCGGCACATATGCTTTTATCCATGATAATGTTGTATTCATCTGTTTTTCCTCCGTTTTTACTGATCAGAACTGTTTCAGGAATCGGTAATCATTTTCATACAGAAGCCGCATATCGTCGATCTCGTATTTCAGCAGCGCGATGCGCTCCAGACCCACGCCGAAGGCAAAGCCTGTGTATTCTTCCGGATCAATGCCGCACATCTCCAGCACATGGGGATGCACCATACCGCAGCCCAGGATCTCAATCCAGCCGCTTCCCTTGCAGAAACGGCAGCCCTTTCCGCCGCATTTAAAACAGGATACATCCACTTCGGCGCTGGGCTCTGTGAAGGGGAAATGGTGAGGACGGAACTTCGTCTTAGTTCCCTCGCCGAACAGCTGTCTGGCAAATTCTCCCAGTGTTCCCTTCAGATCCGCGAATGTAATGTTTTTATCGATCACCAGTCCCTCGATCTGATGGAAGGAAGGGGAATGGGTGGCATCCACCTCGTCGGAGCGGAATACCCGTCCGGGAGAAATCATGCGGATCGGCAGTTTTCCCTGCTCCATGACTCTGGCCTGCACCGGGGAGGTCTGGGTGCGCAGCAGAATATCTTTTGTGATGTAGAAGGTATCCTGCTCATCCTTGGCAGGATGATTGGCGGGAATATTCAGCTTTTCAAAGTTGTATTCATCATACTCAATCTCCGGTCCCTCAATCACCTCGTATCCCATGCCGATAAAGATTCTTTCCACTTCTTCCTGAGCAATGGCATTGGGGTGGCGGTGTCCCACAGGATTCTTTCTGGCCGGAAGGGTCACATCGATCACTTCCCGCTCCATCTGTATCTCTCTTGCCTTATTTTCCAGCTTCTTTTTTGTATCGTCCAGGAACTTTTCAATGCTCTCCCGGGCTTCATTTACCATCTGTCCCACCATGGGGCGCTCTTTGGGATCCACATTTTTCATGCTCTTTAATACGGCCGTCAGTTCGCCTTTCTTTCCCAGAAACGCAATGCGGACGTCGTTCAGTTTGTCCAGATTGTCCGCCTCCAAGATCCGTTTCATGGCCTGCTCTTTGATTTCCTGAAGTTTCTCTTTCATATTGACTCCTTTCTGCTTTTCCAACGGGGTTTTCTTATGAAATAAAAAAACTCCGTCCCCAAAAGGGACGAAGCAACATTTCCGCGGTACCACCCTGTTTCCCGCCGCCGGCGGGCACTCACTGACGCGTAACGTGCGTCCCTCGGCATTTCCTAACGGAACCTCCCCGGAAGTTCTTTCAAAAATGCGGCTCCGGCGGGAATTTCAAAAACCATCTGAACCTGAGGACGCTTTCAGCCTCCGACGTCCTCTCTCTGCAGGAAAATGATTTTCTACTGAACACCTTCACAGCCTTTCGCTCATTTAAGCCATGGTTCAAGTTTAGCACACTTTCCTGTTCTGTCAAGAATTTTCTTGCCCCGCTCCCCGGTTTTTCCGAAACGGATGGGTCAGGAGGGATTTTTTCCCTCCACTTCAACCGCGTACAGAAATTCAAAAATCTCCTTATTTTCCAGATACGCGTTCAGTTCCGCCCCGATAAACCACAGGTACATACAGATATACAGCCAGAGCAGCGCCACCACAAGGGTCAGAAGTCCTCCGTAAATCACGGAGATGTTCTTTGCCAGCCCCAGGTAAATGGAGAAAATATAGGAAAACACACACCAGGACAGGGTGGCGAACACGGCTCCCGGAAACTGGCTCAGGAAAGATTTTTTTCGGTCAGGAAGAAACACATACAGAGCCATAAAAATAAGCACCAGCATCCACAGGGCAATCAGCATCAGGCCGTAGATCAGCACCCGGTCGTGCTCCAGGAAAAAGGGAAATACAGAACGGATATAGCTCTGGATCCGTACTCCGAACACCAGAACAGCCGCGGCCAGAAGAACCGCCAGCACAAGCAGCACCGTGTAAAAGGAACCGTAAAGCCTTCTGGCAAAATAGTTTCGATTCTCCCGGATCCGGTAGATATGGTTCAGCCCGTTCATCATTCCCAGAATCCCTTTTCCCGACACCCACAGCAGGGACAGGGTGGCAAAAGAAATCAGCGTCACGGAAGATCCGTCGTAAACGCTTCCCACCACCTCGTTCACCGCCTGCATGATATTAGCGTTCAGAATCATCCCCAAAGCGTCCATCACCACGTCCTGGGTCAGAGGCGTAAATTTCAGCAGCGTAAACAGCAGCATGATGATAGGGGCGGCGCTCATGATCAGGTAAAAACCGGCCTGGGCCGCGTATACATCAATGCGGTCATATCTTATCTTTTTGTACATGACGCACAGAAACCGTATGAACTTTTTCTCTTTCAGGCGCTTCCAATATCTCACCGTCTTCTGTCCTCTGCATATATTAAAATTCTTCTACCCGGGTCTGCGGATAATAAAACGTAAGGATTTCGCGAAAATCGCTTCCCTGGCGGGCCATGACGGCGGCGCCGTTCTGGGACATGCCCCGGCCGTGGCCGTAGCCGCCTCCGGTTAAAATCCAGATGTTTTCAGAGTTTTCCGGGTTCTCTTTTGGCGTTTCCTCTTTCCCGGCAATAAACCAGGCGCTGGGAAGCATACCCATGGGTTCGCAGATGCTTCCATCCTGCAGCGTCACATCCGTGCCCGGCGCCAGCGCCTGCCGGATATCATATTCACCGGAGATAAATACGCTGAAGGACTCTCCCAGCACTTCCAGGGACAACGCCTGGCCGTTTCCGCTCCGTTTCGTGACGCTTATGCCTGTCACCGCATCCGGCACTTCAAATCCCATTTCCGTCAAGTTCTGCCGGATCTCTTCCGCTGTCAGAACGGCGCTCCAGCGGTACCAGGGTTCCTGATACTCCGGATCCGTATCCCGGCCTTCCAGGATAAACCTGGAAAAGTCCTCTTCTGTCTCAAAATAATCCTGTTCTGTCACGCCGCAGGAAGTGGAATAGTAATTGATTTCCGCAAGGCCCTCCGGGTTTTTCAGCACCAGGCCGTCCGTCTCCCTCACCGCCTCCACGGTTTCCTCATCCGGCGGCATATTATTGTAAACCTGATAGGATACGCTGTCATCCAGGACTGCCCCTCCCGCCAGGATATCTCCCGCCTCCAGCCGGCCTAAGGCATAGCTTCTGGCGCTGACAGCCTGAGCTTTCAGCGCTTCCTTCGGGAATGACCGGTTCATCTCGCTGGAAAGCACCCGGGGCAGATATTCTTCAAGCGAAACCTCGTTTATAATCAGGTACCCTTCCTCTCTGCTGATAATCTCCAGCTTTCCCGGGTATTCCGGAGGAGACTGGTTTCTCTCCAGGTTTAAAATCCGCAGTTCTCCCTCCTCCTCCGCGGAGGAAAGAACAAGGGGTTCCTCCCGCCAGATTCCGTCTTTTTCAAAAAATGTATCCGCTGAGAATATCTCTCCGGCCTGGCAGTAAAAACAGTTCGTCCCCTGGGAAACGGTAAAATCGCCTGTGCCGGTAATTTCCGGGTTTTCGTGAAACTGTCCCTCAAAGCCGTTCGTTTTCAGCAGTACCCGAATCGTTTTCTGCCCGTCCAGGGACAGGCCTGCGCTGCTGTTTTCTGTTTTCTCTTCCCGGGCAAAAGAAGGATCCGTTTCTTTTTGAGGAATCGCTTCCTCTGCTATCCTGCGGTTTCCGGAGTACTCTGCCACATAGTACTTTAAAATAACTGCCGCCGCTGCCAGCGTAATCAGGCTGATCCAAGTCTTACTTTTCATATACCGGGAGCCGATGTCCTTCCCTGTTCCCGCAGTCTCCGGAAACATCTGTCTCATCTTGTCCTAAGTATATGAAAAGAGGACATAAAACATGCCCTCTTCTATATCCCCAAAGTGCCGTTTCCTATCTTTTGACTCCTAGCAAAGCTAGGTGGGTAACCGCAGCTGCCCGCTCTGCCTTCCACTGCAACGGAGGCCTGGCATCATTGGCAGCGATATAAGAATCCCATAAAAGTAAATGTAGGTTCAAAATAATAGGATTGTCGCACACCCCAGGTTGTACGTTCACTTTTCTTTGCCTGTGCTTTATCCGTATCATATCTATACGATATTATACCCTAGTATATGTTTTTTGACAATAAAAAATTCTGGAAAACCCTGCCTCTTTTCTCCTGAAAATTTTTGCTTCTGTTCCCGTCCCTTTTGTGTTATAATAAATACGATTCTTTTGAAATTTGTCTTATGACTTCATTTCAAGCAATTCCTTTAATCACATTGCTGCATTTCTCATATCTGCGGCGAATTATTCCATAGGAGGTGTATCTGACATGAACAATCAATTTTATTCTGAAATTACCCCCGAGATTCTGGCTCTCTCCCAGCAAAGTGAAAAAGCAAGCTACATAAATCCGGATTTGTATGTAAAATACGATGTAAAACGGGGTCTGCGGGATCTTGACGGAAAAGGCGTAGTCGCAGGTCTGACGGAAATCTCCAATGTCTGCGCGAAAAAAACGGTAAACGGCGTGGAGGTTCCCTGCGAAGGTCATCTGTACTACAGGGGACAGGATATCAATACCCTGGTATCCGGTTTCGCCTCAGAGGGCCGCTTCGGTTTTGAGGAAATCGCCTATCTTCTTCTGTTCGGCAGCCTGCCGGACCAGAAGCAGCTTGACAGCTTCTGCGCCATCCTGGCCAACTACCGCACACAGCTTCCCTCCACTTTTGTACGGGATATCATCATGAACGCCCCCAGCCAGGATATGATGAATGTACTGGCCAGAAGCGTGCTCACGCTCTATGCCTACGATGACCAGGCGGATGATATTTCACTGCCCAATGTGCTGCGCCAGTGTCTTCAGCTGATCAGCATGATTCCCATGATCTCTGTATACGGGTATCAGACCTATCAGCACTACTACAACGGCAAGAGCCTTTACATCCATATGCCCAAGCCTGAACTGTCCTTTGCCGAGAATATCCTTTATCTGCTGCGCAAAGACGGTTCCTATACAGAACTGGAAGCCCGGCTGCTGGATATAGCGCTGGTGCTTCACATGGAGCACGGCGGCGGAAATAACTCAACCTTCACCACCCATGTGGTGACTTCTTCCGGCACGGATACCTATTCCGCCTTCGCCGCTTCCCTGGGTTCCCTGAAAGGTCCCCGCCACGGCGGCGCCAACATCAAGGTGATTCATATGATGGACGATATCAAGAAACATGTCCGGGACTGGAAGGATGAGGAAGAAGTCCAGGCCTATCTGGAGGCTATTCTGAACCGGGACGCCTTCGATCATTCCGGCCTGATCTACGGTATCGGCCACGCCGTATACTCTCTCTCGGACCCCAGAGCCCAGATCCTCCACAGTTTTGTGGAGCAGCTGTCTGAGGAAAAGCACCGGACCGATGAGTATAAACTCTACCGGCTGGTGGAGCGTCTGGCTCCGGAAATTATCGCAAAGCGCTCCCGCATGTACAAGGGCGTCAGCGCCAATGTAGACTTTTACAGCGGCTTCGTTTACAGTATGCTGAACATTCCCCTGGAGCTGTACACCCCCATTTTTGCCATCGCCCGTACGGTGGGATGGAGCGCCCACCGGATCGAGGAACTGGCAAACCGGGGCAAGATTATCCGTCCCGCCTACAAGAGCATTTCAAAGGAACAGAAGTACGTTCCGATAAGCAAACGGTAAAACAACCCCGCCGTACTGCAAAAGGGAGGAGCCATGGGAAAGATCCTGTCTTTCCGCCGCTCCTCCCTCTTATGTTTTATCCTACCAGAACAGTTTCTCCGATTTGCGGATGGAAACCACAAACCAGATCATCACGATAAAAAACAGTACAAAAAATCCTACATACAGATAGGTGTTAACCGGCGCCACATAGTCCTGGTACAGACCGATGCCGCCGCTGATCACTGCCGTAAGGCCCAGGGCCAGCACCTTGGGGCTGATATATTTCCGGTACCCCTCAAAATCCCTGCATTTCTTGGGATCTACCTTCTGAGAAATCAGAACCCCTGTTTTGATCTCATTTTTTGCCATCAGCAGATAGTAGGCGTACATAATGTACAGGCCGCATCCCAGTATAATAATATCCATCAAACCATAAAATGTATTTGTAGTCATCCCGTATCCTCCTTTTCCCGCAGGCCGCCGCCTACCGGTTCATCTTCAATATGCTCAGCACCGCTTCTTTCATTCCCTCTGTCTCCACCACCGTATCATGGAGCACCGGCGCGGTGCGGATCTCCTCAATGGCCCGGGGAACCTTGACCCCGGAAAGAGCGGACAGACGGTCCACCAGTTCAAAATCCGTGCAGTCCTCATGGCCCGGTTCTATGGCATCCATCACGCTTCTTGTAAATTTATAGGGGCTGGCTGTAGAGGCAATCACGGTCTTTGTGCCGTCTCCTGTCTCCTCCCGGTACTTCCGGTATACCCGGGAAGCCACAGCGGTGTGGGTATCCAGCACATAGCCGGCTTTCCGGTACACCAGGGCAATCTCCTCCGCCGCTTCCTGCTCCGTGGCGTAGTTTCCATAGAAATCTCCCAGTTTCGCCATCATATCCGGGGTGATTTCATACCTTCCCTTTCGGGACAGTTCTTCCATCAGCGCCGCGTTTTTCTTTGCGTCCTGACCGGCAATCTGGTAGATCAGACGCTCCAGGTTGCTGGAAATCAGGATATCCATGGAAGGCGACGTGGTCAGCACAAATTTTCGGTTCCTGTCATAGGCGCCGGTTCTGAAGAAATCCACCAGAACTTTATTATCGTTGGAGGCGCAGATCAGCTTCTCAATGGGGATCCCCATATGCTTCGCGTAGCAGGCAGCCAGAATATTGCCGAAATTGCCGGTGGGAACCGTCACATTGATTTTCTCTCCCGGCTCAATCTCCCCTCCGGCCAGCAGCTTTGCGTAAGCATACACATAGTAGACAATCTGGGGCACCAGTCGTCCGATATTGATGGAGTTTGCGGACGAAAACTGATAGCCCGCGGCGTTCATCTCTCTCCGGAGCGTTTCGTCGCCGAAAATTTTCTTTACGCCGCTCTGGGCATCGTCAAAATTGCCGGTGATCCCCACTACATACGTGTTGGTTCCCTTCTGGGTTACCATCTGTTTTTCCTGAATGGGGCTTACGCCGTTTTTCGGATAGAAAACAATAATCCTGGTTCCCGGCACATCGGCAAAGCCGGCCAGAGCCGCTTTCCCCGTGTCTCCGGATGTGGCGGTCAGGATCACAATCTCATTTTTCACCTGGTTTTTTTTCGCCGCCGTTGTCATCAGATAAGGCAGTATGGACAGGGCCATATCTTTAAAGGCAATCGTGGCTCCGTGAAACAGCTCCAGGTACCAGGCCTCGTCCGCTTTTCGCAGAGGGGCGATCTGGGGCGTATCAAATTTCCCGTCATAGGCGCAGGCGATGCAGCGCTTCAGTTCTTCCTCCGTAAAATCCGTCAGGAAAAGCTTCATCACCTCATAAGCTGTCTCCTGATACGTCATGCCGGCCAGCTTCTCCAAACTCACATCCAGGGCCGGGATCTGATCCGGCACGAACAGTCCCCCATCCCCGGCAAGTCCCTGCAGGATCGCCTGGGATGCCGTCACGGCCGTCTCATGATTTCTCGTACTTCTGTATAACAGTTCCATCCTTCGCTCTCATTCTCCTCGTTATGTGTTCACTTCTGTATTCCAGACGGACAGACATTCTTTTTCCTGTCCGCCATCTGGCCCATTATAGCATAAAAACGGGAGTTTGCCAAGGCAAACCCCGGCAGACTCCCGTCCTGATTTTTCTGTTGTTTTTTACTCGCAGTATTCCCGAAAAGTGTAATATTCGTGGCCGCCGTACTCAAACAGCCACACCAGTGAACTGTCAAACCACTGCACATTCTGTTCGGAAGCGGATTCTCTCGCCACAAAAAACAGGGCTCCCTGGGAATTATCTTCTCCCTGCAGGGCTCGGTCCACCGCCTCAATGGTGGATTCCGTAATGGTACAGGAATAGATCCTGCCGTCCTCTGTGGGGGAAAACTGGGCGTATCCGTCCACCTTCTCCCATACCACTTCGCTGATAGTATCGGGAAAATGGGAATCCTCCACCCGGTTTAAAATCACATTGGCAACCAGCAGCTTGCTGAGCACATCGCCTCCTGTGGCCTCAGCCTCCACAATCTGCAGCAGCGTATAATATTCATCATAGGGAAGCTGGTGCTGCGCAACGGTCTGTAGCGCGCTGTATCCCAACGCTCCGGCTTTCTGTATCTCCTCCCCGAACGCGTTTCGGTTCACCGCGTTCCGGCTTACTGTCTTTGTTCCTACCAGTATTTCCTCATTGGCATTCACTGCGTTTTTGGTCTGGCCCGCTCTGTAGTAATCTTCCATGCCGGCTACTCCGCCGATCACGCCCATCAGTCCGGCCTGCAGTTCTCTGCCTCCCGGCCCGTAATCCTCGCCCCCGGCGTAGACCACACCCTGTCCGCCGGAAAAATAATCCGAAACAATCAGGGAAATCACCACGGCCAGAATCACGCCTGACAGCACCAGAACCAAATCTTTGCAGCATCTTCCGGCCTTTCTCCCCGAAAATCCCGGAAATCTGTCTCCTGCATGTGTGAACAAATTCATATAAACTCCTACCGTTTCATTGGATAGCGTCTCCCCGGCTACCCTGTATTTTTCATTCCCCCTGTTCTTTTATACTGCCCTGTAATGTACCTGAATTATAAAAAATATCTGTTTTGCTGTCAATAGGAAATTCATATTTTTGTAATATATTACTTTTTCTGTTTTTTACCTTTTAACATTTTCATGCAAAAAGGTGTAAGTTCCGTCTGGAATTTACACCTTTTTTATGCAAAATAGCCTTGTCTGTTTTTGCCTTTTGGGCATTTTTATTTCGTCATTTTTCGTCAAAATCCTTTATTTTAAAGGTTTTTGTCATATTTCGACCTTTTGCGAACGGCTGTTTTTTGTTGTAATATTTTTGTAATATTTACTCCGGATCTTTCGCCATATTATTTACCGCAGTCAGGAGCGCGTCAATGGAAGCGCGGATAATATCCACGTTTACGCCTGCGCCCCAGTAGAGCTTCGCCGTATTCTTGTTGCGGATACCCACATAGGCGATGGCCCGGGAGCTGGAGCTCTGTTCCAAAGCATGCTCCTCATAGGTAATCAGGTCGTACTCCAGACGGTAATGCTTTTTCAGGGCATTGCTCACCGCGTTCAGACGGCCGTTTCCGGATGCGATAATGACGCTGGTCTTGTCCTGATAGGTAGTGGTCACCTCGGCAATAATGCCGTTGTGCTGTTTGAAGTGTACCTCTGTAATATTGTAAGGCAAGGTCACATTCTCGTAATGATCCTTGAACAGCTGGAAGATCTCGGCCGGTACCAGTTCTTTGTGGCTGCTGTCGGAGGCTGCCTTGGCAATATAGCCCATGGCCTCCCGCATCTTCTTGGGCAGACGCAGGCCGTAGTGCTGCTCCAGGATATAACCGACGCCGCCCTTTCCGGACTGGCTGTTGATCCGGATTACGTCCGCGTCGTAGCAGCGGCCGATATCCGTAGGATCAATGGGAAGATAGGGAACGGTCCACAGATCCGTATTCTTTTCCTCCCTGTATTTCATGCCCTTGGCAATGGCATCCTGATGAGAACCGGAGAAAGCGGCAAATACCAGCGCGCCGCTGTAAGGACTTCTCTCATCCACCTTCATGCCGGTGTACTGCTCATATTTCTCGCACACATCCGGCATATTGTTAAAGTCCAGTCCGGGGTCCACACCCTGGGCATACATATTCATGGCCAGAGTCACAATATCCACATTTCCGGTCCGCTCGCCGTTTCCGAAAAGGGTGCCCTCGATCCGGTCCGCTCCGGCCAGTATGCCCATCTCCGCGTCTGAGATGCCGCAGCCTCTGTCGTTATGCGGATGAAGGGACAGCACCACATTCTCCCTGTATTTCAGATTTTTGCTCATATATTCGATCTGGCTGGCGTACACATGGGGCATGGAAAGCTGTACCGTGCTGGGCAGATTGATGATGGCTTTCCGGTCCGCCGCAGGCTGCCATACATCCAGCACCGCGTTGCATACTTCCAGGGCGTATTCCGGCTCTGTCCCCGTAAAGCTCTCCGGGCTGTACTCAAACCGGTAGTTTCCGCCGGTCTCCTCCGTCAGATCCTTCAGAAGTTTTGCACCGTCCACGGCGATCTGGAGAATCTCCTCTTTTGATTTTCCAAACACCTGCTCTCTCTGGGCCACAGAGGTAGAATTATACACATGCACCACCGCCTGCTTCGCCCCCTGCAGAGCGTCAAAGGTTTTCCGGATAATATGCTCCCTGGCCTGGGTCAGCACCTGTATCGTCACATCATCCGGTATCATATTCCGCTCGATCAGCGCCCGCAGGAACTGATACTCCGTATCGGAAGCCGCCGGAAATCCCACCTCAATCTCTTTAAAGCCGATCTGAACCAGCAGTTTAAAGAAATCCAGCTTCTGCTCCAAAGACATGGGCACCACAAGAGCCTGATTGCCATCCCGCAAATCCACGCTGCACCAGATGGGAGCATGGTCCACATATTCCTTATCTGCCCAGCTGGTGTAGCCCGCAGGCGGCATAAAATACTGTCTGGTGTACTTCTTGCAATTCATCATTTTTCCAATCCTCCATTTTCATTATAAAGTCTTATGATCGCCAGGAAAACTGCAGAAATTTTCTATACACGTTTTTTATTTCACCAGGAAACGAAGTGAAATAAAAAATCTTCCGTCTCCTTACTCTCAAGAGACGAAAGATTATATCTTACGCGGTACCACTCCTGTTCGTGAAATGTCACGCCCTCAACGGATACGGATTTTTCTGCCTCATGGCAGGAATATCTTATATCCTGCCCGGATAACGGCCGGGAACCGTCTGCGCCTACTCTCCTCTTTCCATCTTTCGGAAAAGAGATTTCAGGCAGCTGCTCAGAGGTCAGTTCCTTCCGTCCCTTCCGCTGCCTCTCATCGGCCGGCAGCTTTCTGTGCTCCGGATACAAAAGTACTACTCCTCGTCATTGCCTTTTCCTGTCATACGATTATTTAAACCATACCATTTCTGACGCAGGTTGTCAACCCGAATTTTCTGACGATTCCTCTCTTTCTTACCGGCTTACCTGGAAATCCAGCTCAAAATAAGGCTCTCCTCCGTATTCCGGAATCATCATGGCTCCCCCTTCCACCCATCTGTAATCCCAATAGTTTATCCGGCTTTCCACTGTGATACCGTCTATTTCCCAGGAAAAACTGCCATACTCCCCCGCCAGTTTCCTGATCTGATGATACACCATTCCCGGTGTGACGGGAAGCAGCTGATACTCCTTCTGTCCGCAGATAAAGGCTGCGGCAGCCAATGCCATAAAGTCCCTGTAGGAAGTCACGGTCACATTTTCCCGGTCATATTTCATCGAAAAACGGATTCCCGTAAGATCTTTACTGTCTCCTAAGAATTCCAGTTTGGGAAGCTCTGAAAAATTTTCCGCGAAATGTTGGGAGAATCCAGAGGCATTCTGCCATTCCCCATTCTCGTCCAGATACATAGGCCGCCCTATATACTGATACAGATCTGTATCAGGAAGATTCACCGGCCGGCTGATTCCGAAGAAACTCTGCACTCTGTTATAATTTTCGCAGAATCCGGAAACGGACAGGGGGCTTTTGTTGGGCCCAACTGCCCCTGCCTGCCAGATAAGGAGCCAGCTTGCCAGAAGCGCTGCATAACCTGCCAAAAATCCGACTCCACGCAAAAATTTTCCCCCTTCTGCCAGAAACAGTTCCGAATCCATCTCCCACCACAGTCTCTCTCCTTCCCTGGCAGAACGGCAGGAACGGTACAGGCAGAACAGAGAAATCACCGGTATGTACAGGGCGCATCCTTTCTTCAGCACACACCAGGCGCGGCTTTGGGCTTCCCCAAAAGACAGCCGTTTTCCTTCCGGATTTCTCACAGAAAGCCCCCATACCGCCTTTCCCGGTGTCCTCCCCCATACAGACAAAGACAGAGGCTCCAGAAAGAGCATCAGCAAACATGAGCCTGCCCAGGATGCCAGAAGAACCGCCGGGCTGCCGGACAGGATATTCATATGAAAAACCAGGGAGAGTACCGCCCCGATCAGGATTTCGCAGATCAGATGATCCATGGTTCTTGCGAAGAACCGTCTCCAGGGGACTCTCCCGTCCTGTAATGGTTTTATTTTGGAAAGCGTCCTCGTTTCTTTCATAGCCCTGTCTTTTCCTCCTGTTATTTCCATTATAAAACAAAAAGACATCTGACTGTCAATCAATTCCCTGTAAAATTCACGTAAAAAAAGACACCGCAAAGCTGCTTTGCGATGTCAAACATAAGAAATAAAAAATCGGGGCAACAGGATTTGAACCTGCGACCTCACGGCCCCCAGCCGTGCGCGCTACCAAGCTACGCCATACCCCGATCAGAACGATGTTTATTATAACAACGTTCCAAATAATTGTCAACTGTTTTTTTCAGTTCTTTTTCTCAATCTGCTGCGCCCACGCAAAGGCTTCTTACCAGCGCTTCATGGTGGTCACCGGTTCGCTGGTAAGATCCACGCCCAGTCGTTTGAAGATTTTTATATCCACCTCAGAGAGCATAACAGAGGTATGCACCTGACAGCCCTTCAGCTTGGGCAGCTGTTCCAGAGATTTTCTGGCGTTTTCATCGCTGCAGGCAGCCAGGGTAAGGGCGATCAGCACCTCGTCGGTATGAAGCCTGGGATTTCTTCCTCCCAGGAAACGGACCTTCAGATCCTGAATCGGCACGATAGCCTCCGGCTTAATCAGCCGGATATCATGCTCCACTCCCGCCAGATATTTCAGGGCATTCAGCAGCAGCGCGGCTGATGCTCCCAGGAAATCGGAGGTCTTGGACGTAATGATGGTTCCGTCTTTCAGTTCGATGGCTGCGGCGGGAACGCCCAAACGCTCTGCTCTCTCCTTGGCAGCCACCGTTACCTTCCGGTCGTCAGTGGAAATCTTAGCCTGCTTCATCAGCAGTTCAATCTTATACACCTCGTTGGCCGGCGTATCCTCCTTTACCATCTTGTTCATGGCCTGGTAATACCGGCGGATAATCTCCATCTTTGACGCCTCGCAGCATGCCTCGTCATCCACAATGCAGTTGCCGGCCATATTTACCCCCATATCCGTGGGAGACTTATAGACGCACTCGCCGTATATCTTTTCAAAAATAGCGGACAGAACCGGGAAGATCTCAATGTCCCGGTTATAATTAACCGCTGTCTTTCCGTAGGCCTCCAGATGGAAGGGATCGATCATGTTTACGTCATTCAGATCCGCCGTAGCCGCCTCATAAGCCAGGTTTACCGGATGCTTCAGCGGAATGTTCCAGATGGGGAACGTCTCAAACTTGGCGTATCCGGCCTTGATCCCCCGCAGGCTGTCGTGGTACAGCTGGGAGAGGCAGGTGGCCATTTTCCCGCTTCCCGGTCCGGGGGCGGTAATCACCACCAGGGGGCGGTGAGTCTCAATGTAGTCGTTTTTCCCGAAGCCCTCCGGGCTCACAATCAGGGGAATATTGGCCGGGTATCCCTCAATGGTGTAGTGAAGATAAACCCGGATATTTTTCTTCTCCAGCGTTTCCTTAAACTGCTTGGCGCCGCTCTGCCCCTCATAATGGGTGATCACAATGCTGCCCACATACAGGCCTTTATTCTCGTACTCCTCAATCAGGCGCAGCACATCCACATCGTAGGTGATGCCCAGATCGCCTCTGACCTTGTTCTTCTCAATATCCACGGCGCTGATGACAATCACGATCTCCGCCATATCCGCCATCTGCAGCAGCATCCGAAGCTTGCTGTCCGGGGCAAAGCCGGGCAGCACTCTGGATGCGTGAAAGTCGTCAAACAGCTTTCCGCCAAATTCCAGATACAGCTTATCTCCAAAATGACTGATCCTTTCCTTGATATGTTCTGACTGAATTTTTAAGTATTTCTCGTTGTCAAATCCGATTTTCATTCCGGTTTCCTCCAAAAAAAGATAAGAGGAGGCTCCTGCGCTTTGCAAAGCCTCCCCGCTGACGCTGTACGCTGCAATTTCAACCCCACAGTTTCTCCGGGTACACTCCCTCATTCAGCAGTCTCTGAATTCCTGCCTTTACCTCCGGAATATCTTCCCGGTATGTAACTCCAAACCATCTGTCTTTTGTCTCCAGCACAGAAATCCTGGTCCGCCCTTCTTTTAAAAGCTGACCCATGATGGTGGGAAGCAGATATTCCGCTTTTGCTTCATTCTCCGGCCGCAGGTCTGAAAGGAAACGGACAAAGCCTTCCTCCAGCTCCTTCATAAAATCCGGTGTGTAGCCCCACATATTCATGGATACGAGACACTCAGGATCCAGAGACGTCAGACTTCCGTCCTCTTCCAGGACAGCGGCTCCCTCCGGTGTTTTGACAATATTCCGTGTCTCCACCACATCCGTCAGATCTCCCCGGCTGTCCGTATGGCAGATTCCTCTGGTCACCCCTCCGTTATCCGAAAGGGTGTTTTTCAGGATAAATCCCGCCATGCAGGCTGGATAAACACCGTTTTTCTCCGGCTTCAGCCCCGTCAGGTAATCATGCACCAGATGAAACGTGTCTTTACCATAGTAATCATCCGCGTTAATAACAGCAAAAGGTTCCTGTACCAGTCCCCTGCAGGCGAGAATAGCCTGTCCCGTTCCCCAGGGTTTCTTCCGGTCCGCAGGCACAGAAAAACCCGCCGGAAGGTCATCCATCTCCTGGAAGGCATACGCCACATCCGTCACTTTCTCAATTCGCCGTCCGATTACCTCCCTGAAATCCTTTTCCAGATCCTTCCGTATCACAAATACGACCTTCTGAAAACCGGCTTTCAGAGCGTCATATATGGAATAATCCATAATAATCTCACCGCCCGGTCCGAAGGAAGTCAGCTGCTTGATACCTCCTCCAAACCGGCTTCCGATGCCTGCCGCCATAATGACAAGCGCAGTTTTTTCTGCCATGATTTTTTTCTCCTTCTATCTTTCCAATTCGTCAGCGATTACCTGCTCCATAAATTTCAGATCCTCTTCTTCCGTATCTCCGGTGCAGCGAAGTTCCACTTCATCTCCCTGCCTGACGGACTTGGACAGAATATTGAGAATACTTCTGCAGTTTATAATGCTGTTTCCCACAATCAGTTCCACCTTGGAGCTGCATTGTTCCGCTGCATGAGCAAGGATCCCGGCCGGTCTGACGTGAAGACCGGAAGGATTGGAAATAATCATCTTTTTGCTCTTCATACTCTATCTCCCTGTATGCCTTCTTCCGCAACATGCTGTGTCGCATCTGTCTGTCATATTACTATATATAGTACTACATTCCGGAATCCATAGCAAGCAGTTTCGGCTCAGAAAAGAAAAAAGAAAAAACCCTGCCAACGCAAGGTTTTCAAAAAGCCGGGAGTGGGACTCGAACCCACGACCTACGCATTACGAATGCGTCGCTCTACCAACTGAGCCATTCCGGCCTGACAATCATGTCAACGGTCATATTATATATGCTTTTCTTCGTTTTGGCAAGTATTTTTTATTTTTGTTTTAGGTGCTTCAGATATCATTCCAGTTCGACTCCTTCCGGAATTATAAAACCGCACCTGTCGCATATACTTTCCCCCACTGTCAGAGCCGCTGTCTTTAGTTTCGACATTATAATTTCTCCAACTGTGACCGCATCCTCTATGGTCAGGTAGTGATCGGCATTTTCGCCCACATAAAGTTTCCCGGTCGCTTCAAACTCTTCATCCGCAAGCCATATCTTCAGCCAGACCGGATAGTTCGGCAAAAAGGGAAAAACCGCACACAGATCCGCATTGCTGTCTGTGAATTCCGCTCCCAGCGCACTGCAGATCTGCCTGATACGTTCCAGTGTTTTCCCCTTCAAAAACATTTGAAGCTCCCTTTCTATAGTCCGGTCAAATTTCGTTCCTCTTATAAGACCATCCTTCAATTCTCCGAAAGTGATAAAGCAGTCAGAAACAGCAGTCCCATCTGCCAGATATAAATAATGGAGAAGCACCAGTTGATGCCATGCCCCAAGCTGGGAGCAGAATTTATATTCCGGAATTGCGATCCGAACGGTCTGGTTCAGGCTCTGTAATTCCAGTATTGAATTCTCCCTGTGAAAAAATGCGCCGCTTCTCTTGGCTATCTTCTCCGGAGGCAGGTCTTTTAACCATCCTTTAGCAGCTTTCAGCATTTCTCCAAAAGCCCGGTTTCCCTGATCCATTTCTTTTTCAATACTTGTCTCCATAATATTTTTTCTTCCCATCCTTCCTATCCCCGTACTTCAGCAAGTTCATGAAGCATTCTGGCCAGATCTCCATCCAATCCGTATGACTTCTCCTTGATTTCATCCGGAATAAATATCTCTCCCAAATTTACCGTTACATAAAAAGCCTGGGGTTCTCTTGCCGTCAGCCTCATCAGCGGCGCTTTGATCAGCTGGTTTCGCCAGCCGATCCCCAGTTCCAAAATCACCAGTTTCTTCCCATGATACTGTTCCAGAAAATCAGTCAGATGTTTCTGCCCTTTTGTATCCGGAATAAAATTATGATCCATCTCCATGTGCACCTGCATGGGACCGCCGCAGACCGGGCAGGCAGGAACCAGTGCGGAGGGAATCTTTCCTCCCGTTTCCTCAGCAGCCATTTTTTCCGCCAGATCTGCCCATGGATAAATCCGCTCATGGCACCTGGCAGCGCACCGCATGGTCAGCCAGTTTCCCTCAATCTCATAAATTTTTTCAGGCGCAAAGCCGCATAGTTCAAAATGGCACTCTCCGTTGGAGGTAACGACAAAATAATCCTTTTCTCCGATCACTTTCTTCAGATCCGCCATCACCTGGGTTTCCTGATAGTTCCCGCAATAATGGCGGACCAGCCGGCTCCAGAACCCCCACTTTTCTTCTTCGGAAGGCCATCCGGCCCCCATTCCCTGCAGAATACAGCGCAACCCGTATTTTTTCTTCAGATCTCCAAACAGATCTTCAAATGCCTGGTTGTCCGCAAACAAATGAAGGCCTTCTGTTATGGAAAGACCGTTGCTGGCTCCGATTAAAACAGCGTCTGCCTCTCTGATCTTTTCCCCGATCGCCTTTATCTCATTCATGACTTTTCCCTTCTCCGGCATAGTTTCCTTTTTCCAGACAGTCTGCCCCGTCCTTTAATACCCGGGCAATATCCTCTGCAATTACCATCCCTTTATCTTCAATATCCCTGGGCAGAAAATCATACCGGTCGTTTACTCCGATATATCTTGCCTTTGGCAGATTCAGAGTAAGATTCCAGAATGGTTCCTGAATAAACATGGGCGTCATGCGGCCTACCCCCAGTTCCAGAAAAAGAATTTTTTTATCCCGGTTCTTCTGGATATATTTTGAAATTTTCTGATACTCTCCGTCATATTTTTTCCCCTGCAGAAAATTTCCGTATCCTCTGACCCAGGGGAAAGCCTCCTCGCCGCAGTGAGGACAGCGGGGAATCAGTTCTCCGGAAATGGCGGTTCCCTCTCCCATGGCCTCTATCATCTCTTCTACCGGCTTTACCGCATCCCAGGTATCGTCCTGACAGCACAGCGAGCACTGAAAAAACCTGTGGTCTCCCTGAATCTCACTGACTTTTTCTTCCGGATACAGTTTTACAAACTGGGTATCCTGATTGGTTGTCAGAATATGGAAATCCTTATCCCTCAGCATCCGGTCAAGCTCCAGGTAAGGCCTCCGGACCGGGGCGTGCTGTGTTGTATAAAGAAAGGTAGCGATGTATCCCCACCGTTCTTCTCTGGTGGAAACGGGAATAGTTCATCTGTGTCTGCATAACCAGGTTTTCATAAAAGCTCATCTTTTTGCATCCTCTTTTTATTGTAAATATTATTCTAACAGCAAATTCAGTGTAGCACTGTCTTGCGTCTCTGTCAATATGCTGTTATAATTAAATTTACATTAGGAGGAAACAACTATGAAGTATTCTACCAAAGTCAGCGATGCCGTCCACATCCTGGCCTTTATTGTATTAAATCCCAAAGGCTCCCTGTCCAGCGAGAGCATTGCGGAAAGCGTCCGCACCAACCCCGGCTGTGTGCGGCAGTTCATGTCCGCTCTGCGAAAGGCCGGACTTATTTCCAGTGTAAAGGGGCATCCCACTCCCTCTCTCACCAGATCGCCCTCCGCCATTACGCTTCTGGATGTGTACAGGGCCGTAGAAGGGGACCGTCCTCTGCTGCATCTGGATACCCACACCAATCCCGAGTGCGGTGTAGGCATCTATATTCAGCTGTCCCTGCAGGATTACTTTGACAGGATTCAGAAAAAAGCGGAAGAAGAAATGGAACAGATCACTCTGCAGGATATTCTGGACCGGTATCAGGAAAAACTATTATCCATTCATTAAAAAAACGGCAGACATTATCGTCTGCCGCTTTTTTTGTTTCCGTTTTTATTATTGGTTCGGTTTCCGCTTCTGCCGCCGCCGCGGCTGCTTCTGGCGCCGCTTTTGGCGCCGGACTGTCCGGCCGCTTCCTTCCGGTCTTCCTTCCTGCTGATATACACGATCCGGTGTACGCCGTCTTTGGCCGTCTGGGTTTCCACCTGGAAGTGCTGGGAATGTTTTTTAATCATCTTGGTCATGCTGCGGTGTCCGTAGTTTCTGGGGTCAAATCCCAGGTATTTCTGCTTGAGCACTCTTCCGATGTCTGCCAGATTGATCTTATCCTCCTCCACGGAATCCAGATAGTCGTCAATATAGGCAAGCACTTCCTCTTCCGAGGGGATATCCAGCTCTCTTCCGCCGGCTTCCGCTTCTTCCTCTCCCGCCTGGGGCATCTGGCCGGAAATAACCTGATTTTCCGCCGGTTCACCGGTTTCCCCGGAGCCGGCAGAAACATCCTGCAAAAGTTCCGGTTCCTCCCTGTCGCTCTCCCTGGCGTCCTTATAGATCAGATCCAGAATCTTAAATTCATCGCAGGCTTTAGCCAGCGCCTCTTTTGTTTTCTTCTCTCCCATGCCGATGACCGTCTTTCCCGCCTCTTTCAGCCGGTACACCAGCTTGGTAAAATCACAGTCGCTGGAAGCGATGCAAAAACAGTCTATCTCCCCGGTGTAGAGAAGGTCCATGGCGTCTATGGTCAGCGCCTGATCGGCGATACTTTTCCCGCCGGCGTAGGAAATCTGCAGCATGGGTACAATTCCCTGAAGAGGCATTACTTTGTACCAGGCCTTTACCGTCTGGGAATTGACGGAGCCGTACAGCCGGAATATCTTCACGTTGCCGTATTCCATGGCCTCTTCCTTGATATACTCCGCATACTTGGCGGAAATATTGTCTCCGTCAATTAAAATGGCAATCTGTTTTTCCATTTCCGTTCCTTTCATTCTTTGCGCTCCAGCTGCTCTTCCCCACGGCAGTAGGTCTGTATCACAGAATACGTTTCATCCAGCACCGTCAGATCCCCGTCATAACCGGCGCAGATCTTTCCCTTCCGGTCATCCACCCTCAGGCAGCGGGCCGGATTAATGGTGCAGGCATTGATGGCGGCATCCAGGGGCACCTGGGCTTCCTCCACCAGAATCTGCAGTCCTCTGTTCATGGAAAGCGTACTGCCGGCAATCGTGTCCGTTCCCTTCAGATAGGCAAGCCCATCCTCCCGGATCTCAATGTCGTGTCCGCCCAGCTGATAGCTGCCTCCCGGCGGGCAGTGTTTGGCCCGCAGTGAATCGGTGATCAGCATTCCCCGGTCCCGTCCCTTGGACTGGAAAAACAGATGAACTGCCGCCAGATGGGAATGGTGTCCGTCTCCGATCACCTCCCCGTACAGGTCGTGGCAGCGAAGAGCCGCCCCGATCAGTCCGGGACTGCGGTGTTTAAAGGGCGTCATGCCATTGTACACATGGGTCATGGAGGCAGCGCCGTTGGCGATTGCCAGCAGCGCCTGGTCGTAGTCAGCAGAAGAATGTCCCATGCTCACCACCACGCCTCTGGCCGCGCAGTGGCGGGTCAATGCCAGATCCCGGTCATGCTCCGGACTGAGAGTTATATAGCGGATCCATCCTTCCGCCGCTTCCTGATAGCGGTCAAACTGCTCCGTGGAAGGCGGGGCGATGGCTTCGGGCGGCTGGGCCCCTTTATATTCCATATCCAGGAAGGGTCCTTCAAAATGGATCCCCAGAATCTCAGCGCCCTTATATCCCTCCCGGATTACCTGCGCCACACTGGCCACAGCCCTGGTCAGCACATCCGGCATCTGGGTCACAGTAGTGGGAAGAATGGAAGTCACTCCCTCCTCCGGTATCCGGGCCATCCAGTCCCGAAGGCCTGCCGGATCCCCGTCGTTTGTATCATAGCCGTAGGCGCCGTGGGTATGCACATCAATAAAACCCGGGAGAACGGCGTGGCTGCCGTAATCCCGGTCCGCATTCCTGCTGCCCCGTTTCAGGACAGCCGCGATTTTTCCGTTTTCAATCAGAATCTGGGCCGGCAGAAACTGGCCGGCTATCCAGACTCTCTCACTCTGTATAATCATGCTGTATTCCTCAACATTACTGCATTTTGCTCAGGGCGGCCTCATCTGCCACCACAATCACGTTCCGGTGCATCTGCAGAATGGATGCGGGTACTCTGGGGGTTACGGGCCCCTGCAGCGCTTCCTTCAGGATGGCTGCCTTATCTTCACCGCTGACAACCAGCAGAATTTTCTTTGCCTGCATAATGGTTCCCACTCCCATGGTATAGGCCTGTCTGGGCACCTCGTCTGCGGAGCCGAAGAACCGTTTGTTTGCCTCGATCGTGCTCTCTGTCAGGTCAACGCAGTGGGTGGATTTCTCAAACACATCCGCCGGCTCGTTAAAACCGATATGGCCGTTGTGCCCCAGCCCCAGAAGCTGCAGGTCAATGCCGCCAATCTCCCGGATCACCTGGTCGTAGCGGCTGCATTCCTTCTCGCTGTCCGGCTCCATTCCGTTGGGAATATTGGTCTTTTTCAGATCAATATTGATGCCGTAGAAAAGGTTGGAATACATGAAATGATAGTAGCTCTGTTCATGATCCCGGGGCAGTCCCTTATATTCATCCAGGTTTGCCGTCCGGATCTCGGAAAAATCCAGGTCTCCCTTCCTGCAGCGCTCCACCAGATATTGATAGGTTCCCACCGGGGTGGAGCCTGTCGCCAGTCCCAGCACGCTGTCCGGCTTCATCATCACCTGAGCGGAAATGAAGTTGGCTGCTCTGCGGCTCATCTCATCGTAATCCTTTGCGCTGTAAATTCTCATTTTTCTTTTTCCTTTCCTTCCCCTTATTCTATTTACTTCATAAATCTGTCTATTGCCTTGTTCAGTTCCTCGATCTCCTGCATATCCCCGCTCTCAATGGCATCCACCAGACAGTGCTGAATGTGATCCTGCAGGATCACTTTTCCTGTATTGTTGATAGCGGAGCGGACTGCCGAGAGCTGAATCAGCACCTCGCTGCAGTCCCTTCCGTTTTCCACCATCTTTTTGATGGACTCCAGGTGACCGATGGCTTTGGACAGCCGGTTCAGCACAGCCTTTGTGTTCTCATGGGTGTGGGTATGGTTATGGCTGTGTCCCGGCGTTCCCTCCACCCATTCCCCCTCCCGGGTATGGACATGCTCATAGACCGTACCATCCGGCCGGGTATGGGTGTGAACGTGAGCCTTTACAGAATTCTCACTTTTACTGGTCAATCTCTATTTCTCCTCTTCCGCGATCTTGCGCTCCAGCTCTTCTTTCAGATTTTTCTTCGGTGCGGCCGTCCCTTTCTTTTTCCCGGAAGATTTTTTGACAGCCGCTTTCTTTACCGCCTTGGCCTTCTCATTCTGGGAGACAGGCTCCGCAACTCTGGTGCAGGAAAAGACTGTCACGCTCATGGCCGGCACCTTGATCCGGATGGAATCCGGCCGGTCATCGCACTCCTCTTTCTTGGAAGTTTTCGCTCTGGGGTTCATGCTTCCGGCTCCGCCGAACTCCTCCCTGTCGCTGTTGAAAATCTCTTTGTATTTTCCGTGGAAGGGAACGCCGATCTTGTAATCCTCGTACACAAGGGCCGAGAAGTTGCAGACCACCAGCAGCGTTTCCTCTTCCTTCTTTGTCTTCCGCAGAAATACCAGAATATTTTCATTGGCGGAAATACTGTTGATCCACTCAAATCCTTCCGGATCGTAATCCATCTGGTACAGAGCGGGATTGGATTTATAAAACTTCATCAGCGCCTTCATATACTGAGACATATGCTGATGATCCTCATACTGGAGCAGATCCCACTCCAGTCCCTTCTGTTCGTTCCACTCATCAAACTGAGCGAAGTCCTGCCCCATAAACAGCAGCTTTTTGCCCGGATGGGTCATCATGTATCCGTAGGCCGCCCGCAGATTGGCAAATTTCATCTCCCGTTTCCCCGGCATCTTTCCTACCATGGAGCCTTTTCCGTGCACCACCTCATCGTGGGACAGGCAGAGGATGAAATCCTCACTGTAATTGTAGATCATGCTGAAGGTCAGCTCGCCGTGATGATGGCCCCGGAAGATGGGATCCAGCTGCATATAGCCCAGGAAGTCATTCATCCATCCCATGTTCCATTTGTAGTCAAAGCCCAGGCCGTCTTCCTCCACCGGACCTGTCACCTTAGGCCAGGCCGTGGATTCCTCCGCAATGAGCATGGCTCCTCCCGACTGCTTTTTGAAAATGGAATTCAGATGCTTAAAGAATTCCACCGCCTCCAGATTCTCATTTCCGCCGTAAATATTGGCGATCCACTCTCCGTCGTTCTTTCCGTAATCCAGGTAAAGCATGGATGCCACCGCATCCATCCGGATCCCGTCCGCATGGTATTTTTTCAGCCAGAAGAGCGCGTTGGCAATCAGGAAGTTCTTCACCTCGGGACGTCCGTAATTATAAATCAGCGTGCCCCAGTGGGGATGGGATCCCTGCCTGGGATCAAGATGCTCGTACAGGCAGGTGCCGTCAAAGGCGCAGAGCCCGTGGGTGTCTCTGGGGAAGTGGGCGGGAACCCAGTCCAGAATCACGCCGATTCCCTGTTCGTGCATATAGTTCATAAAGTACATAAAATCCCTGGGAGAACCGTATCTGGAAGTAGGCGCGTAGTACCCTGTCACCTGATACCCCCAGGACTCATCCAGCGGATGCTCCATTACCGGCATCAGTTCCACATGGGTGTATCCCATCTCCTTTACATACTCCGCCAGCATGGGCGCTATCTCACGGTAATTGTAAAATTCTCTTCCGTCATCCGGCTTTTTCCAGGAGCCAAGATGCAGCTCGTAGATAAACATGGGGCCATCCTTGGCATTGGCCTCTTTTCTGCGGTCCATCCACTTCTCATCTGTCCAGGCAAAATCACGCAGATCCGCCACCACGGAAGCGGTGGCCGGACGCAGCTCCGCCGCGTTGGCGTAAGGATCCGCTTTCAGGAAGGTAAGGCCTCCCCTGGCCTTGATCTCATATTTATAAATCGTGCCCTCCGTCAGTCCCGGAACGAACAGCTCAAAAATACCGGAATCTCCCAGTCTGCGCATGGGAAGCCGGCGGCCGTCCCAGAGCACGAAATCTCCCACCACGCTGACCCGCAGAGCGTTGGGAGCCCAGACCGCGAAATACACGCCCTCCACGCCGTCTATGGTCATGGGGTGCGCGCCCAGTTTTTCATAGATATCATAGCAGATCCCCGCGTTGAATTTTTTCGTATCCTTCTGGGATATCTGCGGGGCAAAAGAATACGCGTCATGCAGTTCCTGCACGGACCCGTTGTCATAGGTCACCCTTAATTTATAAGAGGGGATTCTTTTCCTGGGAATCAGAACAGCAAAAAACCCCGCCTCATCTTCCTCTTCCATGGGATAAGGTTTTTTAATCCCATCCACCAGCACGGCAACCTCCCGGGCCGTGGGAATAAAGGTCTGTATCAGGACTCCGTCCTCCGTCACATGGGGTCCCAGAATATCCTGCGGCTTATCCTCCTCCGAATAGACCACCGCTTCTATCTCCGCCCAATCCATCATATCATATAGTTTTTCATTCATATGGCCACCCTCCCCATATCAAGTATGATGCTATTCTACCATTTCTGAGAGAAAATTACAACTAAAAGGTCTTTTTGCGAATATTTCTTGGTAAAATTGCCGTCTTTATCTGCCAAATTCATGGATAAAAAGACCGCTGCGCAGTTTTGGCTCAAACCAGGTGGATTTGGGGGGCATCAATTTTCCCTGATCCGCCACCTCAAACAGTTCCCCGATGGATGTGGGATACATGGCAAAGGCCGCAGCCCATCCTTCATCCACTCTTTTTTCCAGTTCTTTCAGTCCCCGGATACCTCCCACAAAATCAATGCGCTCATCTCTCTTGGGATCTGTGATATGCAGCAGGGGGGCCAGTATCTCCCGCTGCAGGGCTGCCACATCCAGTTTTTCCACCGGATCATCTTCCCGCAGATACGCCGGCTTAAACTCCAGGCAGTACCACTGCCCTTTCATATACAGCTTCATCTGTCCTTTTTTATCCGGTGAGGCTCCCTTTTGCTCCGGTTTGATCCGGCATTTTTCTGCCAGCTTCTTCAGGAACTGCTCCGGCGTCAGTCCGTTTAAGTCCCTGACTACCCGGTTATAATCCATAATCATCAGTTCCTCATCGGGAAACAGCACAGACAGGAAATAATTAAATTCTTCCGTTCCGTCATAATCCGGATGGGCCGACCTGCGCATCTGTCCCACCTTTACGGCGGAGGCGGCCCGATGGTGGCCGTCCGCAATATAGATCCGGTCTATCTGCCCGAAAGCCGCTTCAATTTTTTCAACCTCCTGCCGGTCAGAAATTTTCCAGCCCCGGTGGGTTACCCCGTCATCCGTAACAAAATCAAAAAGCGGCTTTTGCTCCTTTGCCCTTAAAACCGCCTCCTGCAGCGCCTGCTGCTTTCTGTAGGCCAGGAAAATGGGGCCTGTCTGGGCTCCGCAGGCATCCACATGGCGGATCCGATCCTGCTCCATCTCCGCTCTGGTATTTTCATGTTTTTTAATCACATTGTTCTGGTAATCGTCAATAGACGCGCAGGCCACAATTCCTGTCTGGGTACGGCCGGCCATGGTCAGCTCATACAGATAGTAGCAGGGAGACGTATCCCGGACAAATTTTCCCTCTTCCACCATCTGCCACAGCAGGTCATGGGCTTTCTGGTACACTTCCGGGGCGAACATATCCTGATCGCAGGCAAAATGCACCTCCGGACGGTCTATATTCAGGAAAGAAAGGGGATGGGAAAGAGCCTCCTTTCTGGCTTCCTCCCTGCTGTATACATCATAGGGAAGGGCGGCTATACGCTCCGCCAGGCCATCTGCCGGACGGATCCCCTGAAACGGTTTTATCACTGCCATATGTAGTATTCTCCTTTTCGGTTTATCTGTCTGAAAAAACAAGCTGCCCCTCCGGCCAGCAGGCCGGACGGCAGCTTGTTTTATACGTTTTCTGTTATTTAACCACTCTGACTCTCATGACTCCGTCTATGGCGGACAGCTTTTCCAGCGTTTCTTCCTTCAGTCTGTCCTCCAGGTCCAGAAGGGTGTAAGCGTACTGCCCCCGGCTGGTATTGCTCATATTCACAATGTTGGTGTCTGAAAGGATGGAGGTAAACTGGCTGATCATCATCTTTACATTTCTGTGGTAGATGGCAATTCTGGAAGCGGATTCGCACAGCCCCAGGTTGCAGTTGGGATAATTCACGGAATTTTTGATGTTTCCGTTTTCCAAAAAGTCCATCAGCTCATTTACCGCCATTGCCGCGCAGTTATCTTCGGATTCCTCTGTGGAGGCTCCCAGGTGGGGCACTACGATCACTCCCTGTTTTCCCACTGTCTTTACATTGGGGAAATCAGAAACATATTTTCTGATTCTGCCCTCCTCCAGGGCGGTGAGAACCGCGTCCTCGTCCACCAGCAGATCTCTCGCGAAGTTTAAGATCACCGCGTTAGGCTTCATCAGACGGATGGCCTCCTCTCCGATCATGCCTCTGGTATTGTCAAGAAGGGGCACATGGATGGTAATATAATCGCATTCTCTGTAAATCTCATCCACATCATTGATATGGCGGATACTTCTGGAAAGATTCCAGGCTGCGTCCACGGAAATATAGGGATCGTAGCCGTACACATCCATCCCCAGATGGACAGCTGCGTTGGCCACCCGGACACCGATGGCGCCCAGGCCGATAATTCCCAGCTTTTTGCCGTACAGTTCGCTTCCCGCGAACTGTTTCTTTATCTTTTCCGTCTCCTTGGCCACATTTTCATTGCCGGTCTGGGAAGATACCCAGTTGATTCCTCCCACCAGATCTCTGGCTGCCAGGAGCATGCCGGCAAACACCATCTCTTTTACGCCGTTGGCGTTGGCTCCCGGGGTATTAAACACCACTACGCCCTTCCTGGCACAGTCCTCCAGGGGAATGTTGTTGACTCCCGCGCCGGCTCTGGCAATCGCCAGAATGTTTTCCGGAAGATCCATCTCATGCATGTTGGCGCTGCGCACCAGCACGGCGTCCGCCTGCTTGATATCCTCTGCTTTTTGGTAATCTTTTGTAAAGCGGCCAAGCCCTACGGGCGAGATCGCGTTCAGACAGGTATACTGATACATTTTTTCATTCTCCTCAATCTTTATGGCTATCTCTGATTTTTTTCAAACTCTCTCATGAACTCTACCAGCTTTTCCACTCCTTCCAGAGGCATGGCGTTGTAAATGCTGGCCCTCATGCCGCCTACGGTCCTGTGGCCTTTCAGATTCACAAATCCCGCTTCTTCCGCAGCTGCCACAAACCGGGCGTCCATCTCCTTATCCCCGGTAATAAAGGGAACGTTCATCAGCGAACGGTCTTCCTTTCTCACTGTTCCGTGAAACAGCGAGCTCTGATCCAAGAAATCATAGAGAATGGCCGCTTTCTTCTCATTTCGCTCCTTCATGGCTTTCAGCCCGCCCATGGATTTGAGCCACTTAAACACTTTGCCGCACATATAAATGCAGTAGCAGTTGGGCGTGTTGTAAAGAGAGTGAGCGTCCGCATGGGTTTTAAACTTCATCATGGTGGGCGTGCCGGGAAGCACGTCGTCCGTAATCAGGTCTTCCCGGATGATGGAAATCACCATGCCGGCCGGCCCGATGTTTTTCTGTACGCCGCCGTAGATAATCCCGTACTGTTCCACATCCACCGGCTCAGACAAAAAGCAGGAGGATACGTCCGCCACCAGCAGCTTTCCCTTTGTGTTGGGCAGTTTTTTGAATTTTGTTCCGTAGATGGTATTGTTTTCACAGATGTACACATAGTCCGCCTCCGGAGTAACCGGCAGGTCGGAACAATCCGGAATATAGGAGAAGGTCTGGTCCTCACTGGACGCGATTTTATTGGCTGTCCCGTATTTCTGGGCCTCCTGGTAGGCCTTCTTGGCCCACTGTCCTGTTACGATGTAATCTGCCACCCGGTTCTTCATCAGATTCATGGGAATCATGGCAAACTGCAGGGAGGCACCTCCCTGTAAAAACAGCACCTTATAATGATCCGGAATGCCCATCAGATCCCGCAGATCCGCCTCCGCTTCATTGATAATGGCCTCAAACGCTTTGGAGCGGTGGCTCATCTCCATGACGGACATGCCCGTTCCTCTGTAATCCATCATCTCTGCGGCTGCTTCCCGCAGTACCTCCTCGGGAAGAACCGCAGGTCCCGCGGAGAAATTATATACACGACTCATGCTGTCTACTCCTCCTTCATATCATCCTGGTCAAAGACCTCTGTAATAGCCGCTCCTGCCGGAACCATGGGGAATACCTTATCATCCTCGGCAATCACGCAGTCCAGCACAACCGGCCGTCCCAGTTCCAGTGCCTTCTGGAAAGCAGGACCAAAGTCCTCCATTTTTTCCACCCGCATTCCCACAGCGCCCATGGCCTCCGCAAGCTTTACAAAGTCCACCGCGTCGTTCAGAATCGTCTGGGCGTACCGTTTTCCATAGAATAGGGTCTGCCACTGGCGCACCATGCCCAGCACGTGGTTATTCATCACTACCTCGATGACCGGCACGTTGTAGCGGGCCGCTGTGGCAATCTCATTCATGTTCATCCGGAAGCAGCCGTCGCCGGCAATATTGATCACTGTCTTCTCCGGTCTGCCGATTTTGGCGCCGATGCTGGCTCCCAGTCCGTATCCCATGGTTCCCAGTCCGCCGGAGGTCAGGAACGTATGAGGTTTGGAATATTTGTAATACTGAGCCGCCCACATCTGGTTCTGGCCCACCTCTGTTACGATAATCGTATCCCTCTCTTTTGTCTGCCGGTAAATCTCCTCCATAATGCCGGGGCCTGTGAGGGCTTCTCTGTCATATTTCAGCGGATATTTGTTTTTCAGTTCCGTCACCTCGGCAATCCAGGCATCATGATTGTGATCCTCAATGCGCGGATTCAGCCGTTTTAACACTTCCTTCACATCGCCGATGACGCTGGCATCCACCATCACATTTTTATTGATCTCAGCCGGATCCACGTCAATCTGAATGATCTTGGCGTTTTTGGCAAACCGGGCCGTATCGCCGGTTACCCGGTCGCTGAACCGGGCGCCGACGGTAATCAGCAGATCGCACTGGGACACGCCGAAATTGGAGGCTTTTGTGCCGTGCATGCCCAGCATGCCGCAGTACAGATCATCTGTACCGTCAAAGGCTCCTTTTCCCATAAGGGAATCCGCTACGGGAGCGTGCACCTTATAGACAAATTCCTTCAGCTCCTTGGAAGCGTCCGCGATTACGGCTCCGCCTCCCACAAAGACAAAGGGACGGCTGCAGTGGTTGATCATCTCCACCACCTGATCCAGGTCTTCCTTCCGGATATGAAGATCACTGGGCTCCACCGGTTCCGGAACGACGGGTTCGTATTCCGCCAGGTCAGCCGTGGCATTTTTGGTGATATCAATCAGCACCGGGCCGGGACGGCCCTCCTTCGCGATGCGGAACGCGCTGCGCACAATATCCGCCAGGTCTTTTACGTCTTTTACAATATAATTATGCTTCGTAATGGGCATGGTGACGCCCGCGATATCGATCTCCTGGAAGCTGTCTCTGCCCAGCAGCGATACTCCCACGTTGGCCGTAATGGCCACGATGGGAACCGAATCCATATAGGCCGTGGCAATTCCGGTTACCAGATTTGTGGCGCCGGGACCGGAAGTAGCCATACATACTCCCACTTTTCCCGTAGCTCTGGCATATCCGTCCGCCGCATGGGCGGCTCCCTGTTCATGGGAGGTAAGGATATGGTTGATCTCGCCGCTGTGTTTGTACAGTTCATCATATACGTTCAAAATAGCGCCGCCGGGATAGCCGAATACCGTATCCACACCCTGCTCTTTTAAACATTCTATCAAAATCTGTGATCCATTCAGTTTCATGTATCGACTCCTCTTATCTTCCTCATATTCTGCCCTCCTGCCGCATGCAGGCGGTCAGGCAATCAGTGTCTGGGGATTTCCAGAATAGCCCCGCGGTTGCCGGAGGTCACCATGGCAGCGTACCTGGCCAGGTATCCCGTATTGATTTTGGGCTCTCTGGGCGTCCAGGCTGCCCGGCGTTTTGCCAGCTCCTCATCGCTTACCTTCAGCTCCAGCTTGTAGGCGGGAATGTCGATCCGGATGATATCGCCTTCCTCCACAAGCGCGATGGGTCCGCCAACTGCCGCCTCCGGGGACACATGGCCGATGGAAGCGCCTCTGGAAGCGCCGCTGAACCGTCCGTCTGTAATCAGGGCTACAGAGGATCCAAGCCCCATGCCGGCAATGGCGGAGGTGGGATTGAGCATCTCTCGCATACCCGGTCCTCCCTTGGGCCCCTCATAACGGATCACCACCACGTCGCCCGGGTTGATCTTTCCGCCCAGGATGGCGTCGATGGCGTCCTCCTCACAGTCAAATACCCGGGCCGGTCCCTCATGCACCATCATCTCCGGAACCACAGCGGATCGTTTTACAACAGCGGAATCCGGAGCCAGATTTCCCTTCAGGGCGGCCAGTCCGCCTGTGGGGCTGTAGGGATTGTCAAGAGGACGGATTACCTCCGGATTCAGGTTTACGCATCCCTTAATATTTTCGCCCACCGTTTTTCCGGTAACGGTCAGGCAGTCCAGATGCAGAAGATTTTTCTTTGTCAGTTCATTCATCACCGCGTACACGCCGCCGGCCTCATTCAGATCCTCTATATAGGTGGGGCCTGCAGGCGCCAGATGACACAGATTGGGCGTGCGCTCGCTGATTTCATTGGCAATATCCACATTCAGCTCCACACCCGCCTCATGGGCAATAGCCGGCAGGTGAAGCATACTGTTGGTGGAGCAGCCCAGGGCCATATCCACCGTAAGGGCGTTCATAAAAGCGTCTTTTGTCATAATATCTCTGGGACGGATATTTTTGCGCAGAAGTTCCATGATCTGCATTCCCGCGTGTTTGGCCAGTTTGAGACGGTCGGAATAGACAGCGGGAATGGTGCCGTTGCCCTGCAGGCCCATACCCAGCACTTCCGTCAGGCAGTTCATGCTGTTGGCGGTGTACATGCCGGAGCAGGAACCGCAGGTGGGACAAACCTTGTTTTCGTATTCTTCCACTTCTTCATCCGTCATTTTTCCGGCCGCATGTTCTCCTACTGCCTCGAACATGGAGGAAAGGCTTCTCTTCTTTCCTTTCAGATGTCCGGCCAGCATGGGGCCGCCGCTGACAAAGATGGTGGGAATATTCAGTCTGGCCGCTGCCATCAGAAGTCCCGGTACGTTCTTGTCACAGTTGGGAATCATCACCAGCGCGTCAAACTGATGGGCCCTTGCCATACATTCGGTGGAATCCGCAATCAGGTCTCTGGTCACCAGGGAATATTTCATGCCTTCATGTCCCATGGCGATGCCGTCGCAGACCGCGATAGCCGGAAACTCTCTGGGAACACCGCCCGCTAGGGCTACTCCCATCTTCACGGCCTCCGTAATTTTATCCAGATTCATATGGCCCGGAACAATCTCATTATAGGAATTGACAATACCGATCAGAGGCTTATCCATCTCCTCTTTCGTAAAGCCCAGCGCGTTAAACAAAGAACGGTGGGGCGCCTGCTGAATTCCTTTTTTTACTGCGTCACTTTTCATCATTATCCTCCTTATCTTCCCGGATACCGGATCCGGAAGCTGCGTTCTGAAATCTGTCTTTCTTATATATTCTGAAACCGTTTGAATCAGACTCTCTCTGCAATCAGGTCTCCCATTTTAACGGTACCCACCTTTGTACAGCCCTCTGACCAGATATCTCCGGTCCGGTACCCGTCGGCAAGCGTCTTTTTCACCGCCGCCTCAATGGCATCGGCCGCCTCGTCCAGATCCAGGGAATACCGCAGCATCATGGCGGCGGACAAAATGGTGGCGATGGGATTTGCCAGGTCTTTTCCCGCTATATCCGGGGCGGAACCGTGGCTTGGCTCGTACAAGCCGAATTTCGTCTCATTTAATGAAGCGGAAGAAAGCATCCCGATCGAACCGGTAATCATGCTGGCCTCGTCTGAAAGAATATCTCCGAACATGTTCTCCGTCAGGACCACGTCAAACTGGGCCGGATCCCGCACCAGCTGCATAGCGCAGTTATCCACCAGCATATGCTCCAGCGTCACGTCCGGATATTCTTTTGCCACTTCCTCCACAACCGTTCTCCAGAGTCTGGAGGAATCCAGCACATTGGCTTTATCCACACTGCAGACCCTGTGATTCCTCTTTCTGGCAATGTCAAAGGCCTTCACCGCAATACGGCGGATCTCCTGATCCGTATATACCAGCGTATCCACAGCGGTTCTCTTTCCGTTTTCCTCTCTGGTATATCTTTCTCCGAAATACAGGCCGCCGGTCAGCTCCCGCATAATCAGCAGGTCAAATCCTTTTTTGCTCAGATCCTCCCGCAGAGGGCAGGCCTCCTGCAGTTCCTCATAAAGATAGGCGGGCCGCAGGTTCGCGAACAGGTTTAAAGATTTCCTGATCTTGAGAAGCCCTGCTTCCGGTCTCCGCTCAGGAGGCAGCTGATACCAGGGGGATGTTTTGGCGTCTCCTCCTATGGACCCCATCAATACCGCGTCGCTGGCCTTTGCCGTCTCAATCGCCTCGTCAGTCAGCGGCACTCCGCAGGCGTCAATGGAGGCGCCTCCCATCAGCACTTCCGTATAATCTAAAGAAAAACCGTATTTTTTTCCTGCCGCATCCAGAACCTTGCGGGCTTCCCTCACAATCTCCGGACCGATTCCGTCTCCCGGAATCACCGCAATTTTATATCCCATGGCACTCATCCTTTCCCTCTTTTCATACTTTTTAACGCTTTATCCTTTATCTTAATGTATTTTTTATAATATTTCAACCCAAACTGTCGAAAATATGTTATACTATACTCAACTATTTTCGAAAATTTTAAGGCAGGAGTTATTATGGACAAGCTAGATTATCAAATTTTAAACGAACTGAAAAAAAATGCACGTCAGACAGCCTCTGAGATCAGCAAAAATATTCATCTCTCCGTATCCACGGTAATCGAACGGATCCGCAAAATGGAAAAATCCGGTCTGATCCAGAATTATACCGTCATTACAGACGATGCGCTTCTTGGAAACGACATTACCGTGCTGATGGAGATCAGTATGGAGCATCCCCGGTATAACGATGATTTTATCCGGCAGGTAAACAGCAACCCCAACATTATCGCCTGTTATTATCTGACGGGAGACTTTGATTTTCTTCTGAAAATCTGCTGCCGTTCTTCGGATCATCTGGAGCGGATACATAACTCCATCAAAGACTGTCCCGGCGTCCGGCTGACGAAAACCCATTACGTTCTGCGGACAGTAAAGAATATTCATTCCTCACAGGCTGAATGTGACGAATAAAACCCCGGCCTGAGGCCGTCCCGCAACATTTAAAGCTTCCTGCCATTTTCTGGCGGGAAGCTTTCTAATGTCAGAGGTCAGCTCAGCCGGGGCTTTGCGTTTTACTTCTTTTCTTTTGCCGTGTCCTTCTGGGCATCCTTTGTTTCTTTGTCTTTAATCTCCTTCGTTTCCTTGGAGTCCTTGACATCTGCCGCTCCGTCCGCCGCCTTCTCGATCTCGGCGATAGCGGATTTTTTCATGGGAATACGGCAGTTCCGGTTGTTTCCGAATTCTACGATACAGTCTTCCTCTTCAACGGCAATCACCACTCCGTAAAAACCGCTGGTGGTTACCACCACGTCTCCCACTTCCATGGTGGAAAGAAGGGCAGCCATTCTCTTCTGCTCCTTTTTCTGGGGCCGGATGGCAAAGAAATACATGGCGGCACCGATAATTACGATGTACACCAGCATCAGCAACATTCCGCCGCCTCCGCTCGCACTGGCATCGGCGCTGGCCGTTAATACATTCATCATTGCAATTTTCCTCCTGAACCTTCTATTCTTGTCTCCTCAGCTGTCCATCCATCTTCCGGATCTCCCCTTCGGGGCCGGCCCGCCTTGGGACACTGCTACAATCATACACAATTTACCGGAAATCATCAAGTGGTTTTAGAAAATATTTACAATTTCCCTATAACAGTTCAGCCATGGAACTGTACGTGAGAGGAAATCATGCTTGCATGATTTTGCGAGCGGGCAGTTCCATGGCTAAACTGTTATAATTTGCCCATATACCGGTCTATCTTCTGTCTCTTGTACGTTTCGTACCGGCCCTCCTCAATGGCTTCCCGGATTTCCTCCATCATATGATTGTAAAAATACAGGTTATGCAGCACGCACAGACGCATTCCCAGCATCTCTTTTGCCTTCAGCAGATGACGGATGTAGGCCCGGCTGTAATGCCGGCAGGCAGGGCACTGGCACCCTTCCTCAATAGGCCGCTGATCCAGCTCATATTTGGCATTGAACAGATTTAATTTTCCATCGTTGGTATAGACATGCCCGTGCCGGCCGTTCCGGCTTGGGTAGACGCAGTCAAAGAAATCCACCCCCCGGTCCACCGCCTCCAGAATATTGACCGGCGTGCCTACTCCCATCAGATAGATCGGCTTATCCTCCGGCAGGTGGGGCACCACCGCTTCAATTATGCGGTACATTTCCTCATGGGTTTCTCCCACAGCCAGTCCTCCGATGGCATAGCCGTCCAGATCCATCTCTGTGATCCGCTTCGCGTGATCAATCCGGATATCCTCAAAAATAGCTCCCTGGTTAATGCCGAACAGCATCTGCTGCCTGTTAATGGTGTCCTCCAGCCCGTTCAGCCGGTTCATCTCCGCCTTGCACCGGGCCAGCCACCGGGTAGTGCGGTCCACCGAATGCCGCACATAATCCCGGTCTGCCCTGCTGGGAGCGCACTCATCGAAAGCCATGGCAATGGTGGAAGCCAGATTTGACTGTATCTGCATACTCTCCTCCGGCCCCATGAAAATCTTTCTGCCGTCGATATGGGAATGGAAATAGACGCCTTCCTCTTTGATTTTTCTCAGGTTAGCCAGGGAAAACACCTGAAATCCGCCGGAATCCGTCAGGATAGGCCGATCCCAGTTCATAAATTTATGGAGTCCTCCCAGCTTTTTCACAATTTCGTCTCCCGGACGCACATGAAGATGGTAGGTATTGGACAGTTCCACCTGCGTGCCGATTCCCTTCAGATCTTCTGTGGAAACCGCCCCCTTGATGGCCGCCACAGTTCCCACATTCATAAAAACGGGGGTCTGAATCGTGCCGTGGACTGTGCGAAATTCTCCTCTCCTGGCGCCGTGATCTTTTTTCAGCAGTGTATAATGTTCGCTCATGTAAAAATCGCCTTTCCCTCTTGGTCTAAATTACCGGTTTTTTTAGTATATATGGAAAAATTTAATATTGCAAGAGGTTTGAATTTTTTCCTGTTATGTCGTATAATGTAAAAGCTGCTGAATTCGACATTTAATAAGAAATAATAGAATGATAAGAAACAAAGGAGGCTGCAGATTTATCTGCTGATCAATTTATGGTACAATCCCTACATACTCTTGGAATTGATATTGGTTCCACCACAGTTAAAATCGCCATTCTGGATGAAAATCAGAATCTCATATTTTCTGACTATGAACGCCATTACGCTAATATCCAGGAAACCCTTGCCGCATTGATAAAAAAGGCCATGGGACAGACCGGCGATCTTTCTGTTCTGCCGGTCATTACCGGATCCGGCGGACTGACGCTTGCCAACCACATGGAAGTTCCTTTCGTTCAGGAGGTCATCGCCGTAGCCACCTCCCTCCAGCACTATGCGCCCCAGACAGACGTGGCGATTGAGCTGGGAGGCGAGGACGCCAAAATCATTTATTTTGAGGGCGGCACCGTAGAGCAGCGGATGAACGGTATCTGCGCCGGAGGCACCGGCTCATTTATCGATCAGATGGCTTCTCTCCTGCAGACAGACGCTCCCGGCCTGAATGAGTACGCAAAAAGCTATCAGTCCCTGTATACCATCGCGGCCCGCTGCGGCGTATTCGCCAAATCCGATATCCAGCCCCTGATCAATGACGGCGCCAAAAAGGAAGACCTGGCTGCCTCTATTTTTCAGGCTGTGGTCAATCAGACCATCAGCGGACTGGCCTGCGGCAAGCCGATCCGGGGGCATGTGGCATTTCTGGGAGGCCCTCTTCATTTCCTCTCTGAGCTGCGGAAAGCGTTTATCCGTACACTGAAACTGGATGAAGAACACACGATTTTCCCTGAAAATTCCCATCTGTTTGCCGCTATCGGTTCCGCTTTGAACGCCAAACCGGATACCGCCACCACCCTGGGAGCGCTGGCCGAAAAGCTCTCCGGCAGCATTAAGCTGGAATTTGAAGTAGCCCGTATGGAGCCTCTGTTTGCCTGCCAGGAGGATTATGACGAATTTATCGAACGACAGAACAGCTATAACGTGGTAACCGACGATCTCTCCACCTATGAGGGAAACTGCTACCTTGGCATTGACGCCGGCTCCACCACCACCAAAGCGGCGCTGGTGGGTGAGGACGGTTCTCTGCTCTACTCTTTTTACAGCAATAACAACGGCAGTCCTCTAAAGACCACCATCCGGGCCATGCAGGAAATCTATTCCCTGATGCCGGATACCGCCCGGATTGTCTACTCCTGCTCCACCGGATACGGGGAAGCGCTCATCAAAGCGGCTCTCATGCTGGACGAGGGAGAGGTGGAGACGGTTTCCCATTATTATGCCGCCGCCTTCTTTGACCCCGAGGTGGACTGCATCCTGGACATCGGCGGCCAGGATATGAAATGTATCAAGATTAAGAACGAAACGGTTGACAGCGTGCAGCTCAATGAAGCCTGCTCCTCCGGCTGCGGTTCTTTTATCGAAACGTTTGCCAAATCTTTGAACTATTCCGTGCAGGATTTTGCAAAAGCAGCGCTTTTTGCCCAACATCCCATTGATCTGGGAACCCGCTGCACGGTGTTTATGAATTCCAAGGTAAAGCAGGCCCAAAAGGAGGGCGCTTCCGTAGCGGACATCTCCGCCGGACTGGCCTACTCTGTCATTAAAAACGCGCTGTATAAGGTAATCAAGGTGTCCGATGCCTCCGAGCTGGGACGCCATATTGTGGTGCAGGGCGGTACCTTCTATAATGACGCGGTGCTGCGCAGTTTTGAGCGCATCGCCGGCTGTGAGGCTATCCGTCCCGATATCGCGGGAATCATGGGCGCTTTCGGCGCTGCCCTGATTGCCAGAGAACGGTACAGCCCGGAAAAGGAAACCTCCATGCTTTCCATTGACCAGATCAATCATCTGCAGTTTACCACCCATATGGCGAAATGCAGGGGCTGCACCAACCAGTGCCGGCTGACCATCAACCGTTTTTCCGGCGGCCGTCAGTTTATCAGCGGCAACCGCTGCGAGCGGGGTATCGGAAAGGAGAAGAACAAGGATCATATCCCCAACCTGTTTGATTTTAAAAACAAGCTCCTCTTCTCCTATCTTCCTCTGGAGGAAGACGAAGCAGAGCGGGGGATTGTGGGTATTCCCCGTGTTCTGAATATGTATGAGAATTATCCCTTCTGGTTTCGGTTTTTTACCTCACTGAAGTACCGGGTCATTCTCTCTCCGCCTTCTTCTCATAAAATTTATGAGCTGGGAATTGAATCGATTCCCAGTGAATCGGAATGCTATCCCGCCAAACTGGCTCACGGACATGTGGAATGGCTGATCCGCCAGGGAATCAAATATATTTTTTATCCCTGCATTCCCTACGAGCGCAAAGAATTTCCGGACGCGCCCAACCACTATAACTGCCCCATTGTTACTTCCTACGCGGAAAATATAAAAAACAATGTGGAGAGTCTGCGGACAGAACATGTACGCTTTGAGAATCCCTTCATTGCTTTTACCAGCCTGGATACCGTAACGAAACAGCTGGTAAAATCCTTCCCCGACCTGCCTGCGGCAGAAGTAACGGCGGCGGCAAAAGCCGGCTGGGAGGAATTGGCCCATACCCGGGAACTGATGTACCAGAAGGGACAGGAAACGCTGAAATATCTGGAGGAGACCGGACGCAGAGGAATTGTTCTGGCCGGACGTCCCTACCACATTGACGCAGAAATCAACCACGGAATTCCGGAACTGATTAATTCCTACGGTATTGCTGTGCTCACAGAAGATTCCGTTTCCAATCTGAATCCCGTGGAGCGCCCGCTGATCGTACTGGATCAGTGGATGTATCACAGCCGGCTCTATGCCGCCGCAAACTTTGTAAAAACCAGAGAGGATCTGGATCTGATACAGCTCAACTCCTTCGGCTGCGGCCTGGATGCTGTAACGACGGACTGTGTCAATGATATTCTGTCCGATTCGGGTAAGATCTATACCTGTCTGAAAATTGATGAGGTAAATAACCTCGGCGCGGCCCGGATCCGGATTCGTTCCCTGATCGCCGCCATCCGTGTCCGCCAGGAGAGAGGCAAGACCCGAACCATACAGCCCTCCAGCATCAAGCCTGTGGTATTTACAGAGCAGATGCGCAAAAACTATACCATCCTCTGCCCCCAGATGTCTCCCATCCATTTTTCTATTCTGGAACCGGCTTTCAATTCCTGCGGCTATAACCTGGCTGTTGTGAACGCGGATGACCGGAAGGCCGTGGATATGGGACTGAAGTTCGTAAATAACGACGCCTGCTATCCGTCCCTGATTGTGGTGGGACAGATGATGGACGCGCTTCTGTCCGGAAAGTATGATTTAAACCGCACCGCCATTATTATGACGCAGACCGGCGGCGGATGCCGGGCCTCCAACTATGTGGGATTTTTCCGCAGGGCGCTGCGGAAGGCAAATATGGAGCAGATTCCCGTTATTTCTCTTAATCTGAGCGGGCTGGAGTCCAACCCGGGCTTCAAGATCTCCTATAATCTGCTGAAGCGGGCTCTCTTCGGCCTGGTGTTCGGTGATATTTTCATGCGCTGTCTCTACCGGATGCGGCCCTATGAAAAAGTACCCGGCTCCGCCAATGCCCTTCACAGACGTCTGGAGAAGAAATGTATTGCGTTTGTCTCCGGTTCAAAGGTATCCTATGCCGGATATAAGAAACTGTGCCGGGAAATTATCCAGGAATTTGACCGTCTTCCCATCACAGATGAGGTGAAGCCCAGAGTGGGTGTGGTAGGAGAAATTCTGGTTAAATTCCTTCCTGCCGCCAACAACCACCTGGTGGATCTGCTGGAGGCGGAGGGCGCCGAGGCTGTGGTTCCTGACCTGCTGGATTTCCTGCTTTACTGCTTCTATAATCAGAACTTTAAGGCTGAAAATCTGGGTACTAAAAAGACCACTGCCACCCTCTCCAACGTTGCCAACGCATTTCTGGAGAAAGTGCGCAAAACCGCCCGGACAGAATTTGAAAACAGCACCCACTTTGATCCGCCGGCCCGGATACAGGAGTTGGGACACATGGCGAAAGATATTGTATCCCTCGGCAATCAGACCGGAGAGGGATGGTTCCTCACCGGCGAAATGCTGGAGCTTATCCACTCCGGAACCAGCAACATTGTCTGCACCCAGCCCTTTGGCTGTCTGCCCAACCATGTGGTGGGAAAAGGCGTAATCAAAGAGATCCGCCGCCAGTATCCCCTGGCCAATATCGTAGCTATCGACTATGATCCCGGCGCCAGCGAGGTTAATCAGCTGAACCGGATCAAGCTGATGCTGTCCACTGCTCAGAAAAACCTGAAAAAAGCAGAAAACACAGAAGCCCTAGGCTCCTGATTCATAAAGCGAGGATGCCGCTCATCATAAACCCGTGATAAAGTGACATCCTCGCCTTTTCTGTGAAAAAACATCTTTCGATGGATCTAACGGTATCTTTGCCTCAGTTCCATCGTATTTTTGATGGTCTGATCCGAAAAGATTCGCAGCAGCTCCACAAAATACGCAATCCTCTCAAGCAGCTGCGTATTCGTTTCCTGCTGATACACATAGAATTCCATCATCTTGTCATAGTTTTGGTCCACCTTCTCTTCCAGTCTGTCCATCCTGGTTTCAAGACCGTCCATTCTGGTCTCAAGGCCGTCCATTCTGGTCTCAAGGCCGTCCATTCTGATCTCGAGACGTTCCATTTTCTCTTCCAGTCTGTCCATTCTGGCCTCAAGACGATCCACCTTCTCTTCCAGTCTGTCCATTCTGGCCTCGAGACGGTCTACCTTCTCTTCCAGTCTGTCCATTCTGGCCTCAAGACGATCCACCTTTTTTTCCAGTCTGTCCATCCTGGCTTCAAGGCCATCCATCCTGGTCTCAAGATGATCCACCTTTTCTTCCAGCCTGTCCAGCCTGGTTTCAAGACGTCCCAGTCCTGCCTCCAGATGTTGACTGACTATACCGGATATGGCATTTAATAATTCCTGATCTGTCACTGCTTCACCCCCTTCAGTAAAAAAATCATACCATAGTCCGGTCTGAAAGTCCAGCATTTTATTTCACTTATCTTCTGTATATGTCTCTTATAATTTATGTGTCTTTTTGTAAACTTTCAATCCCAAAGCAATCCTTTTCTTCCTGCTTCCTCCAGCAGTCTGGGCTGAATATCCGGATATGTCCAGTTTTCAGGCAGCTGCTCTGTCCTCATTATTTCCTCAATCTCGCAGGCCAGGTCCCCCTCCAGGGATCTGATCTGCGCGCAATACAGCATACCATAGGTTTTCCCTCCAAATTCCCGGTTGATAGGATAGTCGCCTTCCACCGAGTAAATTCCTACAGGTTCAATCTGAAAATCCGTGGCTCCGGTTTCCTCATACAGTTCCCGTCTGGCAGTCTCCAGAATACTTTCTCCTTCCTCCCGGTGTCCGCCCGGAAATTCCCAGGTATTCCGGTCTTTATGCCTGCAGAGAACCCATTTTCCTTCCATCCGGGCAATGATTACCGCAAATTTCAAAAGAGCATCCTCTGCCTTATCATAAAAACATATTTTCGTATCCACTGCTTCGGTCTCCTTTGTATATTCTATTCCGCTTTTCCTGCTTCCGGCCAGAGCATGATCATATTTCCATATCCTGAACCTTCTCCGGTGCGGCGGACATTAGCTGGGACAAAATAATCATCTTCTCCGGCTTCCAGTCTGTGTCCGTCTTTAAACATAAAAGCTTCTATCCGTTCATCCGTATCTTCCCGATAAAAGGCCCAGCTGAATTTGGAAAAACCGGGTTCACTTTGCATCTCCCTCTCTATTTCCGCCGCCACATATTCCAGTTCCTCAGCCGTCACGTCTCCATACACACTATAACTGTGATAAGAAACCATATTATCACTAATTCCACTGTAACGTTCCAATAAATATTGATCCGGTATAGAAACCTGTTCCATCTTAACAGAAACACCTGCCACTGCTGTATCCTTCATAAAGCTGCTCAGGCACACAGTCAGTACTGCAATCAGCCCAAAAAACAGCATACCGCCTCTCCGTTTTTTCACATTCATAATATTATCCAGTCTGTCTCTCATCATCGCTTTCCCTCCTCTCAACTGTGATGCCAAATTTCCCCCTGAAACGTGATCCGCAAAAATCTCATCCAGCAGAAGTTTGGCATAATTTTTTCGTGTTTTCCAGTCTTGCCCTCTCATAACCAAATCATCACAGGAACGCTCCTGATCCCGTTCCGCTTCTTTTACCATTATATAAACCAGCGGATTGAACCAGTGAAGGGAGAGTACAGTCAAAAATAACAGTTTTCCCCACACGTCTCTGCGTCTGGCATGGATCAGCTCATGTCTTAAAATAAGGCAGAGTCTTTCATCCTCATAATCCGCCCTGGGCAAAACCAGGTACTGCTTTACAAACCCTATCATCTGAGGCTGTTTAGCCTGCCTGTTGAGAATAAGATTCGGACTGCATCTGCACTCCATCTGTCTTAATTCCTCCTCCAGCCGTTCCTTAAGCCAACCATACCGTACTTCCATACCTCCCCGAAGGATCCTTCTGCGGTAAACAAAGTATGCGCCCATATGGAAGGAAAAGAAAAGAACTGCAGCGAAAATCCAGATTACAGATACTGCTTTCTTAACCGGTATTCTTTTCTTATCGTCTTTTTTCTGTTCCGGCACGGAAGTATCTGCCTCTTTCCCCCTTTCCTCCTGTCCGGAAGCATATTGCGGCGTAACCTGTATCACTATCTCATTCTGTAAAACAGACTGCCCGGGCCAGGCCGGCCAATTCATCGGCAGAAGAAGTCGGATGGCCAGTAAAACCCAGATCCTGTATTTCCATTTTGCTTCGGTTATCCGATTCAAAAAAAGCTTTAAAAGCATCAGCAAAACTATCAAAATGCCTGTCTGCAGAGAAATTCCTGCCATCAGCTCAAATACTGCCGTCATTTTTTATTTTTCCTCCCTGAAGCTGTCCAAATATTCCTTCAGTTCCTGCATATCCTCATGGCTGACACAATTCTCCTGATACAGAGTAGCCACCAAGCTTTTCAGTGAATTTCCGTACAGCTTTTCCAGAAGTCCTTTTCCCTGGTAGGCTCTATACTGTTCTTCCGTCACTGCTGCCCGATACTGATTTTTACCGCCGGATCTGTCACAAATCAGGTATTCCTTTTCCTCCAGCCTGGAAAGCACAGTCATCAGTGTAGAGAGCGCCCAGCGCCGTTTACCTGCCAGTTTGTTCCTGATGCAGGTTGAACTCACCGGTTCACCTGCTTCCCAGACTGCCATCATAATTTCCAGTTCCGCATCGCTTAAACGTTTCCCCATTTTCCTCACCTTCATTCCCATTTCATTATACATCTTGTATAACTTTATTATACAGCATGTATAATATATGTCAATCCTCTTTTTAGTTTTTTCAGAAAGCAAACTCAAACAGCCGCAGATCGGATGCCTGGCATCCTGTCTGCGGCTGCTTAATGCTATTAAATTTTATTTTTATCCTCCTGCTGCAAAGCAGTCTCTTCCTTCATCTGCTGCAGCATCAACCGGATCTTGGAGCGGACAATATCAAATGCCACATCGTTTTTGCCGCTGTTGATAATCACGTCCGCCAGCGCGCGGGTAGGTTCCACATAAAGATAGTGCATGGGTTTTACGGTGGTCAGGTACTGGGTGACGATATTGTCCAGATCCCGGCCCCTCTCCTTTACATCCCGCATAATACGACGGATAATCCGCTCATCCGCGTCAGCTTCCACAAAGATCTTTATATCAATCAGTTCCCGCAGCTTTGGATCTGCCAGCAGCAGGATCCCCTCCGCCAGGATAATGGGCCGGGGCTCAATGCGCACTACTCTGTCGGACCGGTTATGCTGGCTGTAATCATAAACCGGACATTCCACCGCCTCTCCCCTTTTCAGCTTTTTCAAGTGCTCTACCAGCAGATCCGTTTCCAGGGAATCCGGATGATCATAGTTCACTTTTTTTCTTTCCTCGAAAGGAACATCATCCTGTCTGCGGTAATAATTGTCATGATAGACTACCGCGATCTCGTCCCCGAACTCTGCCTTCAGCCGGTTGGTAAAGGTGGACTTGCCTGAACCGGTTCCTCCGGCAATTCCGATTATCATGGTTTTCATATGTCTGCCCTCTTTTCATCTGTTCGTATATGGATTTAACCCTCTGTTAAGAGTATAGCAATTTTTCCGGCGCAGCACAAATGAAAATCGGAAGTATTTACAGCAGTATTTACAGTGCGGCAGCCTGCTCCCTGCACAGCGGCGCTATCGCTGCCTTATATCCACCAGGACCTGTTTGCCTGCCTGATCCTGCGAAAAATTCACTCCGTTCCCCCCGCTCAGATCCAGGAACAGATACTCCAGCTCATCCTCATTCACAATCCAGGCCATATGAATCGTCACCGTCTCCCCCGGCTGTATGGAAGAAATAAAATTTGTGCCGTTCTGCCTGCCGTCCGTAAGGTATACATCATAATACTGCATTTCATGGTAGCCGCCGGGACCATTCTGTTCAATCCGGTCCCAATCCTGCTCTTCTCCCTGTTTGCTCCTGTCATACACAGTAAAGGTATCTCCCTCCTCAATCAGCCTCATAAGAGAGCCGTTAAACAGCACATCCTGCACCGGTTCCTCTCCGGGATTTGTGTATTCGACTGTGGTGTACACCAGCTTCTGTCCTATCTCTTCCGTCTTTACCACCTGATCCACACTTTCGATCCCGTCTCCGGTCCGGATGTACTGGAGCTGCCCGGGCAGAAGCGCTCCCATCTCATCTGCCGCGCCCTCCCAGCGATCCCTGAAAGGAGAATCCTGCCATCCCTCTGTCAGACTCAGATCATCTGCCACCTGGACGGAAGATACGTTTACTTCCAGCGGAGCCGATATATATTCTCCCTGAAGGTTTTCCGCCGGCCGGCTCAATGTAAAGGTCTCTCCGGTCTGATGCAGATCCAGCTCGCTCCGGTCTGCCGTTTTCTTTGGAATAGAAACCATAATATCCGGCGCTGCCATATCGCTCCAGGTCCAGGCCTGGGCGATGGGCGTCGTTTCTCCGGTAGGCACCAGGCTAATTCCCTCCGCCACCTTCAGCGCTTCTTCCAGGCTTACATCTTCCGCCACATACATGGCCAGTATCTGCCACACTTCCGGATACATCACATAAATTCGACGATTAAAGTTACCGTTGCTCCCCTTCGGAGGAATCAGTTCCAGAAGAACCGTCTCATGATCCCCCACCTTAATCTGCTGACTGTCGGCAACTCCCTCTGTCAAAAGAGAGTTTCCGGTATCCTCTTCATCCATAACAACGGTGTGCATACTGATGCCGCCCTGCCAGAGACTGTCCTCGTAACCGATCTTCAGGCCGTCATCGTAAGATATCATGCCCTCCGGAATATAGGACGCTTTTATTTCCACCACGGGAACTTCCTCGGGAGCTTCCCAGGCTGCTGTCCCTGCGATCACCTTTCCATCCCCGGTCTCCTTTTTTGTATCCGCCGGTTCTGTCTGATCCGTCTCCTCCTTCTGTCCTTCCACCTTGATTTCCAGACCGTATCTTCCTACCTGACTGGTGGAAAAGGAAAGCCCCAACTTTACAGCGGCTGCTACCGCGCTCGTTAATATCGCGGCAGACGCGGCAGCCAGAAGCACCGTTCTTCTTATCCGCTTTCTGCCTGTCTTTGGCAAATCTTTTTCCATACCCGTCTGCTTTTTTACCTCCGCAGCTACCATCTGCCGGATACTGTCCGGCATGGAGGGGAAGGCATCTCTTAATTCTTTCATCTTCCTGTCTGTCATGTCTCTTTTCATACCTTTTTACCTCTCCGCCTCTCATTATTTTCTTCCCCGTCTTCTCCCAGTTCCCGCCGCAGTTTCTCCCTGGCTCTTGCCAGCCGGTTTTTACCGTGCTCTCCGGGACGTCCAGCAGGGCGGCTGTCTCCTTTACGCTGTAGCCCTCCAGATAATACAGCGTAACGCAGATTCGATAGGGCTCCGACAGTCTCTCCAGCGCTTCATATAGCTCCGAGTACGGTCTGTCTTCCCTGCCCTTCTCCGGTTTTGCGTAATCTTCCAGAAATACCAGCTTCTGTTTTTTCCAAAGAAGCGTATAACATTCGTTGATCAGGATCCGTATCAGCCAGGTTTTGGCCATCCGGTCATGACGGAGGTTTTCTATGCCGGCAAAAGCTTTTACAATGGCTTCCTGCATGGCGTCCATACAGTCCTCGTCCTGGCAAAGCAATGTTTTCGCTACCCGGTACATGGTTTCCTGGGAATCCAGAATCAATTCTCCCAACTGTCTTTTATCCATATCCCAGACTTTTCCTCCTTTTTCTTTTATCTATTAGACGCGCGGATCTCCCCTCCGGTCTCATAAAACAGACTGAAAATTTCTGCGAATCAGAAAAAGCCGATAACCGCAGCTTACACCCTGCGCATTATCGGCTCAACTCTGTCAACTGTATCCGCTATTAATTTTTAAAGCTGTGTATCGGAGCCGGTATCCGGCCCTGGCGCTCCACAAACGCCTGACAGGAGAACGGATTCACCGGCATGATAGGCGCATGGCCCAGCAGTCCGCCAAATTCCACCGTTTCTCCCACATCTTTTCCGATCACCGGTATCAGCCGGACAGCCGTGGTTTTCTGGTTCACCATGCCGATTGCCATCTCATCCGCGATAATACCGGAAAGAGTAGAGGCCTTCGTGGTGCCCGGGACAGCGATCATATCCAGGCCTACAGAGCAGACACAGGTCATGGCTTCCAGTTTTTCCAGAGACAGCGCCCCTGCTTCCACCGCGTCGATCATGCCCTGGTCCTCGCTGACCGGGATAAAAGCGCCGCTTAAGCCTCCCACATAGGAAGAAGCCATCACGCCTCCCTTTTTGACCTGGTCATTCAGAAGAGCCAGAGCCGCTGTAGTGCCGGGAGCGCCGGCTCTCTCCAGGCCAATCTCACACAGAATATCCGCCACGCTGTCGCCGATGGCCGGAGTGGGGGCCAGAGACAGGTCAATAATGCCAAAGGGCACCTGCAGCCTTCTGGACGCCTCCTGGGCTACCAGCTGACCTACCCGGGTCACCTTAAAGGCTGTCTTTTTAATCGTCTCGCACAGAATCTCAAAGTTCTGTCCCCGCACCTGTTCCAGAGCCGTCTTTACCACACCGGGACCGCTGACGCCCACATTGATCACCGCGTCTCCTTCCGTTACGCCGTGGAAGGCTCCCGCCATAAAGGGATTGTCATCCGGCGCATTGCAGAATACCACCAGCTTGGCACAGCCAAGGGAATCTTTTTCTTTCGTTTGCCGGGCTGTTTCCAGAATGATCTCTCCCATCAGGCGAACCGCGTCCATATCAATTCCGCATTTAGTGGAACCTACATTTACGGAACTGCAGACTCTCTCCGTAGAGGCCAGCGCCTGGGGAATCGCCCGAATCAGCAGTTCATCGCTCTTTGTCATGCCCTTGGATACCAGAGCGGAAAAGCCGCCGATAAAGTTGACCCCCACCTGGCTGGCTGCCTTATCCAGCGTCTTGGCGATGGTCACATAATCTTCCGAAGATTGACAGGCGCTGGCGCCGATAAGGCTGATGGGGGTCACGGAAATCCGCTTATTCACAATGGGAATCCCGTACTCCCGCTCTATATCCCTGCCCACCGCCACCAGGTTTCTGGCCGTCTCGGTGATTTTCCGGTATATGTTATCATTCAGTCTGTTCAGATCCGAATCGATGCACTCCATCAGGCTGATTCCCATGGTAATCGTCCGCACATCCAGATTTTCCTGGGTGATCATTTTAATCGTCTCGGTTGCTTCTGTTATATTGATCATATTCCCTGCTCTCCTTATCAAATGCGGTGCATGGTATTAAAAATATCCTCGTGCATACAGCGGATGCTCAGATTCATGCTCTTTCCAAGCGCCTCCATCTCCTCCGCAATCTCCCCTGCCGTCTTCACCGCGGCGGAAGCGTCCGTAATCATCATCATATTAAAATAACCGCTGACAATCGTCTGGGAAATATCCAGAATATTGATGTTATTCTCCGCCAGGTACGCGCAGACCCTGGCAATAATGCCCACTGTATCCTGTCCTACCACGGTAATGATTGTTTTCTTCATAATTTCCTCCTGTATGGTTCAGAGTCTTAACTTTTTTCTGTTTACAGCGCAATCACAGGCAGCGCCTGATCCCGCTTTGCCACCTGGATGGGAAAATCATCCGCCTTATAGGGATTATCCCCCATGGTAATCTCCGCGCACACGGTGGCGTAGGCCAGCGCCTCATAATTATTCTCCCGGCTCAGATGTCCCAGCACAATGGATTTCAGATCATCGTGGAGGATCTCGCACAGGAGCCGTCCCGCGTTGTCATTGGACAGATGGCCCAGCCGTCCCAAAATCCGCTGTTTTAACGGATAGGGATAGGTTCCCACCTGCAGCATATTCACATCATGGTTCGCTTCCAGCAGAATGCCGTTTACGCCTTTTAAATGTTCCACTATGTAATCATTGTAGCATCCCATATCCGTGGCCACCGCCATAGATTTCTTCCCATTCCGGATCCGGTAGGCTACCGGCTCCGCCGCGTCGTGGGAAATGGCAAAGGGGCAGATCTCCAGATCTTCCACGGAAAAAACTTCGTCCGCATAGATCTCATGAAATAGTCCCCCGTCGATGGCTCCAAGTCCTGCGCAGTCCCGGATGGCTCCGATGGTTCCCCGGGTGGCGTAGATGGGGATGCCGTATTTTCTGCTGAGAACTCCCAGTCCCCTTATATGGTCCGAGTGCTCATGGGTGATCAAAATCCCGTCCAGCTCCTCCGGCTTTCTGTCAATGCTCTGCAGGCCCTCGCTGATTTTCTTCCCGCTGATGCCTGCGTCCACCAGCACCCCCGCATGGTCGGAACCCACATAGATGCAGTTTCCGCTGCTTCCGCTGGCAATACTACAATATTCCATGCTCTCTCAATCCTTTATCAATTTGTTCATATGTATTTTCCACATTATCACTGCTGTTGTCAACCACAAACTGGCAATGTTCCCGAAAATATTCATCCGGCTTCTGGGCAGCCATAATGCCGGTGATTTTTTCATCCGTATACCCCCGGCTTTTTTTCAGGCGCTGCCGCCGTATTTTCTCCTCCGTATGGATATACCAGATCTCATCGCACAGCAGATCATACCGCTCCTCCAGAAGAAGAGCGGCCTCAATCACCATAAGGGAGGTTTTTCCTCCGGCCCTCTCCCGCCAGATCTCCTCCGTCACATATGCTTTTACCTTCGGATGGACAATCCGGTTCAGTCTTTCCAGCAGGTTTCTGTCTCCAAATACCAGGCGGGCAATTTCACTCCGGTTTAACTGCCCGTCCGGCAGAACCGCCTGCTGCCCAAACAGCTCCACCATAGGCTGATAGCAGGAGCCCCCCGGTTCCTGCAGCTCTCTGGCCGCCTCATCGCACTGTATCACCCTGGCGGAATACGTTTCCCTCAGATAATCCAGCACCGTGCTCTTCCCGGCTCCCACTCCTCCGGTAATTCCCAGCACCTTCATCTTCCCCGACCACCTTTATATTATTTTGCATCATACCAGCTTTCGCCAGTGTGCATGTCGATTTCCAGGGGAACCGCCAGCTTGGCCGCCCCCATCATCTCTTCCCGCAGGATTGCCTGTACCTGTTTAAGTTCTTCTTTTCTGACCTCTATAAGAAGTTCGTCATGGACCTGCAGCACAAGGCGGGAGCTTAGCCCCTCCGCCCGCAGCCTGCCATTCACCCGCACCATGGCGATCTTGATAATATCTGCCGCCGTTCCCTGGATGGGGGAATTCATGGCTACCCGCTCGCCGAAAGAGCGCTGCATAAAATTACCGGACTGCAGTTCCGGCACAGGCCTTCTGCGCCCGAACAGGGTCCTGGCGTATCCCTTCTCCCTGGCTTCCCGCACAGCATCATCCAGAAACTGTTTAATGCCGGGATACGTTTTAAAATACTGTTCAATGTACTCCTGGGCTTCTTTTCTGGTGATGCTCAAGTCCTGGCTGAGCCCGAAGGAACTGATGCCGTACACAATGCCGAAATTGACCGCCTTGGCATTTCTCCTCTGCTGCGGCGTCACCTGATCCAGCGGCACATGGAATACCTGGGAAGCGGTAATGGCATGGATATCCTGGGCTTCCCGGTAAGCCTCAATCAGCTTCTGATCCCCGGACATATGGGCCAGCACCCGCAGCTCAATCTGGGAGTAATCTCCGTCCAGGAACAGGCAGCCCTCTTTTGGCACAAACACCTTCCGAAGCTGCCTGCCAAGCTCTGTCCGCACCGGGATGTTCTGCAGGTTGGGATCTGTGCTGCTGATCCGCCCGGTAGCGGTAATCGTCTGATTAAAGCGGCTGTGGATTCTTCCGTCCGGTCCGATAAAAGCGGCCAGACCGTCCGCATAGGTGGATTTCAGCTTGGTCAGCTGCCGGTACTCCAGGATCTGATCCACAAGGGGATAGTCGGGAGCCAGCTTCTCCAGCACATCCGCCGCTGTTGAATATCCCGTCTTTGTCTTTTTGCCGTAAGGCATCTTCAGCTTCTCAAACAGGATAACTCCCAGCTGCTTGGGAGAATTAATATTGAACTCCTCCCCAGCCAGACGGTAAATCTCCTGCTCCAGCTGCGCTATTTTCACCTGCAGCTGCTCCCCGTAGGTTTTCAGTTCCCCGGCCTTCACCAGCACTCCCTCCCGCTCCATGTCGTGGAGGGCAAACACCAGGGGCATCTCCACCTGGTCAAACAGTTCCTTCATGTCTGTCTTTTCCAGCTGCTCCCGGATAGCGTCCTTTGCCTTTCGCGCCGTATAAGCCTGGTAGCAGATACAGCGAACCATCTCCTGTCTGTCCTGCTCCCAGGCGTCCGCCAGCGTTTTCTTTCCCAGCAGTTCTTCCCGGGAGGGATACAAGGTCCCCAGAAAATCCTTGGCAATCTCATCGTACGTATATTCATTTTTCAGGGGATTCACCAGATAGGCGCCGATGGCGCCGTCAAAACTGTTCTTTTGTATGCCGGAACAGTCCCCCTTTCCATCCTCACAGAAAACGTCCAGCTGCTCCTTCAGATTTAAGAAGCAGGGCTCCGGTATCTGAAGAGCCAGCTCCCGCAGTCTGTCCTTCAGGTAATCCTCCGTCACAAATCCCTGGACAGGAATATAAGTGGTTTCTTCCTCTCCCAGAGACAGAGCCGCTCCCAGCAGCCCGTCCGGTGCGCAGGCCGTCTGAAATCCGATCCGGACCGCGCCCTTTGCCTTTTCGAAAAAACTTTCCGCCTGGGAAAATTCTTCCAGAAGCTGAAAATGTTTCTCTTCCTGTCCATGCTCCTGCCGGTGTTCAAACCGGGAGAGCATCTGCTTAAACTCCAGTTTTTTGCACAGTTCCAGAGCCGCGTCCGTGTACAGGTTCCCGATTCTGGCGTCCTCCAGCTTCAGCTCGAAGGGGCTGTGCCGGTCAATGGTGGCCAGCTTTTTGCTTAAGAGCGCCAGATCATAATGATTCTTAAGCGACTCTTTTGCCTTATTGGGCCGAATCTCCTCCACATGCTCATAGGCGTTTTCCACAGTTTTATATTCCCCTATAATTTTAGCGGCAGTTTTCTCTCCCACCCCCGGAATACCCGGAATATTATCGGAAGCGTCTCCCATAAGAGCCTTCAGATCAATAATCTGGGCCGGCGTTACCTGGCAGCGCTCAAGCACATCCGCACCGTAATAATCCTCTATCTCCGTACCGGTGCGCTTTGTCTTGGGGATACGTACTCTGGTATGGTCGGAAGCCAGCTGCAGCAGGTCCCGATCCCCGGACAGGATGGAAACTTCCAGTCCCCGCTCCTCCATTGCCAGAGAAACGGTGCCCAGCAGATCATCCGCCTCATATCCTTCCAGCATCATAAGCGGAATTCCCATGGCAGTCAGCATCTCTTTCATCACCGGAACCTGCTCATGAAGCTCCTGGGGCATGGGCTTTCTGGTTCCCTTGTATTCCGCGTACATTTTGTGGCGGAAGGTAGGCGCCTTCAGATCAAAGGCCACCGCCAGATAATCCGCCTGTTCCTCATCCAGAATTTTAAACATAATATTTAAGAAGCCGTACACCGCGTTGGTGTGCAGCCCTTCCGCGTTGGTGAGAACCGGAATGCCGTAAAACGCCCGGTTTAAAATACTGTGTCCGTCTATCAGAACGATCTTTTCCCGCTTTGTCTCCATGCCGTTACTCTCCTGTTTTCTTAGTCTGGGTCTCCTGTCCCTTTGCGCTGTCCAGGACCGGCCGTATCACCGCCTGGGTTTCTTTCTCCGTCTCGGTCTCACTCTCCTGTTCGCCGTACATGATCCGGTAAACCGTGGTCCCCCGGCTGCCTTCTTCCCCCAGCATCTCCGCGCCGGTAATCACCGCCATCAAAAGGACAATCTCCGCCGCCAGTATGGCCGCATAGCGAAACAGGCGATATGCCTTCCGCAGATGAAGATATCGCCTGGAATTTTTTATATCCTGCCGTAATTTTTCTTTAAAGTTATAGCGGTCAGCCTCTCTCTCCTCCCCGGAATCCTCCAGAGCTTCATAGATCACAAAATAAATTTCCAGCTCATCATAGCATTCCGGACAGTTCTCCACATGATCCAGAAAACGCTCCAGTTCCCGGTCGGAAAGCTCTTTCTTTAAATAAGGTTTGATCAGCTGCTGCGCTTCTATACATTTCATACGCAAATTCTCCCTGTTCCCCATTGCAGAAATGGTACCAGCGTATTCGCTGATACCATTTTAATGCTTTCCGTCCAAAGTTACAACCTTTATTTTCCCGTTCCGGGAAGGGAGGCCGGAAACCTTTTATGCTTTCTTCTTTTCCGGTGTCAGGAGACAGTATTGCAGGACTTCCTGCGCCCCCTGCACGGGAATAATCTCCAGACTGCTTTTTACTTCCTCCGCCACATCCTCCAGATCTTCCACATTTTCCTTCGGAATCAGCACCCGCTTCACCCCGGCCCGCTGGGCGGCCATCAGTTTCTCCGGCATCCCGCCGATGGGCATCACTCGGCCTGTCAGCGAGATCTCTCCCGTCATGGCAAGATAGGGATCCACCTGTTTTCCGGTAAGCAGGGAGGCCAGCGCCGTAGTCAGCGTAATGCCGGCGGAAGGACCGTCCTTTGGAACCGCGCCGGAGGGCACATGGATGTGCAGATCGCTCTTTTCCAGCTTCTGCGCCTCCCCGGGATACAGATGCTTTACCAGGCTTAAGGCAATCTCCGCGGATTCTTTCATCACATCTCCCAGCTGGCCGGTGATCGTCACCTGGCCGGTTCCTTTTGACAGAGAAGTCTCCACAAAAAGGATCTCCCCGCCTGCCGCCGTCCAGGCCAGTCCTGTCACCACGCCCGGTTCCTTCTGCTCCATCACCCGCTCATGATAAATTTCGTTCCTTCCCAGGAACTGAGGCAGCCGTTTTTCACTTACCGTAATACTCTTCTGCTCCCCTTTTACCAGCTTGACCGCTGCGTACCGGCAAAGAGTATCCAGCTGTTTTTTCAGTCCCCGGACGCCGGACTCCGCTGTATAACCGCTGATCATCCGGCGGATGGCCCCGTCCGTCACCTTCAGCATCTGGGCTTTAATCCCCATGGCATTCATGGCCTTTGGCAGCAGATGACGTCTCGCGATCTGAAATTTCTCCACCGGCGTGTAACCGGGAAACTGAATGACCTCCATCCGATTCAGCAGGGGCTCCGGTATGGTGTCCACCGTATTGGCCGTGCAGACAAACAGCACATTGGACAGATCGTAGGGCACGTTCATATAGTGGTCCGTAAAGGTATTGTTCTGTTCCGGATCCAGCACCTCCAGAAGGGCGCTGGAGGGATCTCCCGCGTAATCTCTGGACAGCTTGTCCACCTCGTCCAGCACCATCACCGGATTCATGACGCCGGCTCTCTCCATACCCTGCATGATCCTGCCGGGCATAGCCCCGATGTAGGTTCTCCTGTGGCCTCTGATCTCAGCCTCGTCCCGGATGCCGCCCAGGCTGATGCGCACATACTCCCGGTGCAGGGCCCTGGCAATACTCTGCCCGATGCTGGTCTTGCCCGTACCGGGCGCGCCCACAAACAGAAGCACCGAACCGGACTGCTTTTTATTCAGCGCCATAACCGCCAGCTGCTGCACAATGCGCTCCTTCACTTTCTTCAGGCCGTAATGATCCTCATCCAGGATTTTTTCCGCCTCATCCAGGTCCACCGGCGCCGGATCATCCATTTTCCAGGCCAGCGTGGTGACAAAGTCCAGATAATCATAGAGGGCGCCGTACTCATGGCTGTCCTTTCCCTCCTGCTTCATCCGGTTCAGCACCTTGTCCGCTTCCCTGCGGGCCTCCTCTCCCATGCCGGACTCGGACAGCTTCAGTTCAAAGCGGCGCACGTCCGACACATTCTCCGGATGCATGGCGTCCAGCTGCTTCTGCAGAATATCAATCTGCTTCTTGATGGCCGCTTCCCGGTAAAGCTGCTCATTGCTTTCCTTCTGGGCCGTCTCCGCTTCCTCGCTGATCTTATTGATCTCAATGCACTCCCGGAGCACATGCTCGATCAGTTCGCACCGCTCTTTTCTGGAATCCGTCTCCAGAATCTGGTACTTATCCTCCCAGGGAATCCCCAGGTAACCGGATACGGCGCACAGAATCTCCCCTACGCTTTTCCAGTGCAGAAAATAATTTCTCGCCAGGGCGCCCCACTGGAAGTTTCTCACATAATTCAGCAGCATCCTCTGAATCCGGTCATAAATCTTTTTTTCCTCCTCCGCAGTCAGATCCTCTATATCGGGGCGGATGGAAGCGCTGGCCTGAATGGATCTTCCGTCTATCTCAAAATCGCTGAAGTCCACCCGCTCCCCGGTGTGTATGCGGTAATTTCCTTCCTCATCCACCGCCTCTATCTTTCCGGAAATACCCACGGGATAAAAGTCATCTTCGCTGAGGCTCTCCTGTTCCTTGTCAGACTTCAGCATGATAAACAGAATATCCTCTCCCGCGCTGACTTCCTCATATCCCATTTTTTCAAAAATATCTCTCTTAAAATAGAACGTAATATCCGGCAGCATCATCATATCATAAATAGGCATCGTCATCATAATAACTCCTCCTCGTCTTCCGTATATCGCAAATTGTTAGCACTCAGTTCACTAGAGTGCTAACACTATTCTATACTTATACGGGAAAAAATGCAAGTGTTTTCTCCTCATGTTTTTGCTTGCAATTTAATTTTCAGTATGATAAAATTAATGACGCTTGCGAATGCAAAGCAGGCCGGCGTGTCGGAATGGCAGACGAGGCAGACTCAAAATCTGTTGTGGGCAACCACGTGTGGGTTCAAGTCCCACCGCCGGCATCATATTAAGGAACAATCTTTAATACAAAAACAGCCTTCCAAATCGGAGGGCTGTTTTTGTATCTATGCCCGGAAAGCCTGATATTATGGGCTTTCCGGGCTTTTTCTGTTTTCCGGGGACTTGGCGGATTTGGCCGCCATCCGCCTGCTTTTCATTGCGGCGATTACATAGTCCCATGGCGGCTCATTTTTGCACCCCCTTGTCTGTCTCTCTTGTACCAGAAGCAAGGAAGCGCTAAAAAGTATCCACTCCCGGACAGCGCCACCTCTTTCAATGAGAACAATTTAGCGGGAACCTTGCGGCTCCCGCTTATGTCTTATTCCCGCTCAAAAGCCTCTCCGCAATCCCCGCAGATTACATTGACCTCCCGCGTTGCCCGGATAATGGTGCCGCAGCAGGGGCAAACATATTTGATGCTGCGGTTAATGGATTTCTTACTCCCGCCCTTGGTGGTGCCTTCCACCGGCAAGCGGCTGGCGTTGATCTTGTCCTCGCCCAAAGTTTTTCTGATCCATGTCTCCGCCTCCGGGGCCAGCGTTGTTACCGTCCAGCCATACTTGGCGTGCTTCTCGATATGCAGGCCGTGGGCCTCAGCGGTGGCCTTAAATTTCTGGTTGTGGTAGTAGCCGTTGTTGCTTACGTCTTGGATGCCATGAACCAGATTGTAGAGATGCGCCATCTCATGCAGAAGCGTGGCTGCCAGCTCGAAGATGGGCCGGTCAAGGTACTCGGCACAGAGAGTGATTTCCCGATATTTCTCTCCGCTGGCGTTCCATATCTCGTTGATACTGCACCAGCCATAAGCCCCGCGCCCTCCGTCCGGCGATACAGTGATGGCCGGGCGGCTCAACTCGCCCTCGTAAAAATGCTCGTTGAACAGGTCGAACATTTCCTCGGTTTTTCTTACGATTTCAGATATTTGCAGCATGGTTGCGTCCTCCTTAAAGATATGTTTTATTTCTGTGAGTGACAGCTTACACACCACCGGTCAAAAAGCAAGCTCTAAAGGTCTTAAAACATATCTTTTTTCACTGAGGACAGGAAAAGCCCCGCCGAAGCGGGGCTAATCAAAACAGCAAATTAGGATTTATCGCACTCCTGTCAGGATAAAATTCATTAACTGTTCTACATCATCAAAATCATCATAATCTCCGTTTATGCCATTTCTGTGATATACAATCCCGTTTTTCTCATTTCTCTCTAAACAGTCCAAGAGCTTTTCTTCTCCATACTTTTTCGCAAATAAGGTAAATGCGTACGGTTTGATTTTGCTTAATAGTCCTTTCCTGCAATTTTCTTCACACTCATAACAGTGTGTCAGTCCTTTTGCAATCGAACATTTTTTATTCTCACAAATATCATTATCTGGACAACCGTTTGAGCCACAGCCGTTACAATCAGCTTTCTCTGTGCATAAGCAACACGCAAGGCCACATCTGGCAATTCCTAATTCTCGTTTCATGTGATCCCTCCAACTTCCAATTTGTTTTTCTGATTATAGCATATCGAGCTACAAAAGGGAAGCATGTTATAACCCAAGAAAGCCCCCGCCGAAGCGGGGCCTTCTCGTTTTACTCTGCGGCAATGAAACCTTGTTCTT
>DSTFC04002__coassemble_532_pt1 | contig 106398 bp, 109 predicted proteins | sample DSTFC04002__metabat2_high_PE_043 | metagenome-assembled genome bin DSTFC04002 | reverse complement strand
GAATTCTTATCTGGAAGGTTTCATTCCCATAGACACAGAATATTTTACAGCCTCATCAATATTTATGGAGGAAATTTTTACTCTGTTTATGCATCCTCTGGCACAGTTAATGTATATGGAGGTACTATACAAAATCCATCAGGAAGCATTAACTATTATTACACCGCCCCTGAACCGACTTTCACCACTACACAGACAGCAGATTCTATCACAGTGGAAGTAACAAATTATCAGGACGTATATGGTGAGATACAGTACAAATGGGATAATGGAGAGTGGGGAACAAACGATACGCTTCCCAATTTGGGGGCTAACTCTGAACATACGGTTTCTGTCCGTTATATGGGACAAAATAACTACCAGCCTTCTAAGGAGACACAGCCGCAGACAGTCCGCTCTGCCCCGGCTACTTTTACCATCACGATCCCGGCGTCTGTTACGGCAACCCGTTATGACAAACCAGAAGTGGGAGGAACGATTTCCGTAGATAAGAGTAAGGCTTTTGATCTCGGTTATAATGGGAAAGTTGTGATTTACGGAAGTTATAGGACAATGGGGATTGATTTATATAGACAAAATGATCCGCAAAGCAACGCTCTTTATTGTTTTATGCATACAGGGAATGCAGTTACAGGCGAAAATCACTATCCTCCTGTAGGTGGTAGCAAGAGTCCTGTGGCAATTTTTGATGAGATTTCTAATACAGCCGATATTAACGTTTATGCACAAATAGAGAATTATTCAGACGATTATCTGGCGGCAGGAACTTATTCTGGGACAACTACATTTACAGCAGAATATACAGAAGATCCTAACGTGGATTATGGTGTGGAGGTCTCTGAATGATGAGAAAGAGCATAAAAGTATTGTTCCTGATCCTTCTGGCTGTGGTACTTGTCAGAGGAGGAATTTTTGCAGGCATGAACTGGAACCGCTGGTTCGGGGAAGAACCTGCCGCCACTGCTGATGTGGACAGCAATGCGGAAGAATATACCGGGGACAGAGATACTTATACGGGTAAAAAGAATACGGATACGATTGATATTCCCGGATTTGACGGGATGAACCTGAAAGCTAATACGAAAGAACAGAGCGTTAATCTCTACAATCCGGAGCAAAACAGCTGCTATTTTAAAATATCCCTGATCCTGGCAGACGGTACACGGTTATGGCAAAGCGGCCTGGTAGAACCGGGGAAAGCGATTTATAACCTGACCTTGGAGCAGGCACTGGACGCAGGGGAGTATGCAGACACAACGCTCAAGTACGAGTGCTTCGCCATGGATGAAGAACAGACGCCCCTTAACGGCTCTGAAATAAAAATTACGCTGAACGTACTGGAATAGCGGTACGGCATGACAGCAGGAAAAATGAAGAATACAGGAGTAACTAACAGCAATGAAGAAAAAAATGATTGCGGCGCTGACAGGCGTCCTGGTAACCATAGGAATGATGCCCGTGAGAGCAGATGTAGTAACTGTTACATACCGTGAACCCAACGCCTATACCTTATCCATTCCGGCGAGCGTTACCCTTACCGATCAGGGCGGCAGCGTTAAGGTAGGGGTGAAAGATGTGAACATAGAGCCGAATACGCAGATTGATTTTAAAATCACAGCGGGCGCTGACGAAAACGGTGTGATTGAGCTTTCACGGGAAAGTGATACAAGTACAAAGGCCGTGACAACGGTAAGCACCACAAAAGGCGGTGCAGGGATCGCAAAGGATGCGGTTTTTGCCGCTTTCACCGCAGACGGTATGAAAGATCTGTATTTTACGGCTCCGGCGGCAAAGGACGGCGGGCAGCTCAGGGCCGGCAGCTATGCAGGAACGATTACATTTACCGTAGAAGCTCCAGAGAAACAGTAAGGGGGGAAAAGAAAAATGAAGAAAAAAATGGCTGCAGGGATGCTCTGCATGATGATGGCGGTTTCCGTGGCAGTTCCGGTCAGCGCCGCCGAAAAGCCGGAAAGTACGACACTGACAACGGATGTGGCGTCTGAATATATGCTGACGATCCCCATGGATATGGAGATACCTTTTGGTTCGGAAGAAACCGGGATCGGTTCGGTGAAAGTAACTGGAAATGTGAAACCGGCAGAGACAGTGAAGGTGGATGTGGAGACCGGCAATTTTATCAGCCAGGACGATCCGCAGGATACCATTGCGCTGACGCTGATCAATAAGAATGACAACAGCGAATTCGGAATTTCTATCTGGAATGAGAAAGACATGAGAGATGAAACAAAGGAAATCCCGCTGGCTGTGCAGGTTAAGGAAGAAGACTGGGCCAAAGCGTATGCCGGCACTTATCAGGCAACTCTGACCTTTACGGCATCTTTGATCACACCACCGGCACCTTAAGCCAGACCATGGAAACGGAAAAAGATAAAGAAGGGAGGTGTGACCGTGAAAAAGGAAAAATGGATGGCAGGAGTGACTATGCTTGCGATGTGTGTATGTCTGCTCTTTCCGGTCAGTGTAAAGGCTCAGGAACAGACATCCGGGCAATCTTCTTTTGCAACGATCACAACACAAGTACCGGAAACCCATAAAGCGACGCTGACCATTGCCGGAAAGGGAACGGTCACGGTGAATGGACAGACCTGTGAGGGCGAGACATCCCATATGGAAGTAAAGGTCCCCCGCCTTACGGAAACGGAATGGAAGTTTTCTCCGGCAGATGGATATACCATAGAGGAAGTGCTTTATAACGGAACAGACGTGACAGAAGAGCTTACAGACTATACTTACCATGCAGATCCGGTGAATGAGGACGGAACGGAAGTCAAAGTGGTATTCACAGAAAAAACTTCCGGCACAGCCGGGAGCGATCCTTCTGGTTCCGGCAGCCAGCAGTCCGGCAGCGATACATCCTCATCCGGCGGCACATCCGCAAAAGACAGCCCAAAGACAGGAGATGATACGCCGATCAGCCTCTGGATGGGAGTCATGACGGGATCTGCGGTTCTGGCAGCCGGCTGTCTTGGTTTATATCGGAAAAAGAAGATACATACGTATTAAAGGTTGAACGAAAAAGGCAGATGTGATTCAATAGAGTTAGTCTGTCTTTTTACATGAACAGTTTTCGTGATAATAGCGAAAATCATATGGACGATTAGCGGAATATATGGTATCATATTATAGATAAAGCATCGGCATTTCTGACATTTCTTATCTATTCTCTGCGGCATAGCCGCGTCAAAGATCCTGACAGGACAGAACAGGAAGCAGATCTGAAAACAGGTACCGTAAGAAATCTCCATGCTTTAAACCCATCTGACCGGCAGGGCAGGGAGGTTTCCCGGGACGGGATGCGCTCTGCCGCTGCCCACTTCAAAAGGAGGCGCCATATGAGTAAAAAAGCCAACCGTCTTTACAAGTCACATCTGTTTGTCATGATCTTTGAGGATAAGGAGAAGCTGCTGGAGCTGTACAATGCCGTAAGCGGAAACGATTACCGAGATTCGGGGCTGCTTGAGATCAACACGCTGGAAAACGCCATCTATATGTCTATGAAAAATGATATTTCCTTTCTCATAGACGCCCGGCTGTCTCTGTACGAGCATCAGTCCACCTACAGTCCCAACCTGCCGCTGCGGTTTCTGTTCTACCTGTCGGATCTTTACAGCGGGATGACCCGGGATGCCAATCTGTACGGGACGAAGAAGGTACAGATCCCGCCGCCTCGGTGTATCGTCTTTTACAACGGGGAAGGGGAACAGCCGGACCGGCGGATTTTAAAACTGTCCGATCTGTATACAGTGAAGGAGGAAGAACACAAGCTGGAACTGGAAGCGCTGATGCTAAATGTCAATACAGGACATAACGAGGAACTGCTGAATGCCTGTCATACTCTGGGAGAGTATGCGGCGTACACCGGCAGGGTGAGGCGATACGCCAAGGAGATGCCGATTGAAGAAGCGGTGGAGCAGGCGATTACAGAGTGTATCCGGGAAGGGATTCTGAAAGATTTTCTGGAGAAGAACCGAAGGGAGGCGATACGGGTGAGTATTTACGAATATGATGAAGAGCGCCACATCCGGCAGGAGAGAGAGGATGCCTGGGAGGAGGGCGAGAGGATCGGTCTGGAAAAAGGCAGGCAGGAAGGTGAGAGGTCCGGATTGGAAAAAGGCCGGCAGGAGAGCCGGCGGCGGATTGTAAAAAACATGCTGAATCAGAAAAAGACCGAGGAGGAAATTGCCCTGCTGACAGGAGAACCGGAGGAGACGATTTGTGAGCTGATTGCGCAAATCAGGAGTGAGGCATCGGAAGAATAAGATTTTTTATAATAATTTCCTGGAGAAGAACCGAAGGGAGGCGCTGGAGACGGATGAAAGTGAGATACTGGAAATAATTGAGATGTAACCGTACAGCCCGGCGCCATTTAGAAAACCGCATTGACGTGCTTATTGCGGCTGCGCCGCTGTTTTCCTCATATACGGGTGCCCAGCTCATGGAACTGTTACATAAAATCTGAAAAAAGAGATTGACAAATTTGAAATTTTGTACTAATCTGTCAATAGTTCATATTTTAAACCTGTGAGAAAGAGTAGTAAGTTTTTTGGATGGTTTCAGAGAGCTGCAGGCGGTGGAAATGCGGTACCGGAAAATAAACCGAATGGACTTTTGAGGGCAGGCTGAAGGCCCTTTGATGGGAGTATAGGCTATGCCGGGAACCAAACCCGTTATCAATGAGGGTGCATTGTTTGTGCATGAAAGTGGGCTTTGCCAAATTGAGTGGTACCGCGGTAATAATAGCAGTTTATTAGCGTCTCAAGTTTTTACTTGAGACGCTTTTTATGTCATAGAAAATTCTGTTGGAATTTTTTATAACACGCTGTCCTGTAAAAGCCCCGGCTATTTATTTCTCACATGTGAGCGGAACGGAAAATTTTAAAGGAGGAGTCAGCAGTATGAAAAAGAAAACCCTTGCCATGTTAATTGGAGCCGCGATGGTGACCGCAGCCATAACCGGATGTACTTCAGGTTCAAAAGAAACGGAAGCTCCGGCTACAGAAACTGTTACAGAGGCTGCGGCAGAGCAGACAGAAGAAGCCGCTGAAACAGAAAGCGAAGAAACTACTGAGGAAGAGACCGAAGCGGAAACCGAAACGGAGACCGAAGAGGCAACAGAGGCGGCCACTGAGGCTGAAACTGAAACGGAGACGGAAGAGGTAACAGAGGAAGCTTCTGAAGCAGAAAGTGAAGAAGCTGCTGAGACTGAAACAGAAACCGAGGAAGTAACGGAAGCAGCTGCTGACGAAGAGACGGAGGCTGAAACCGAAGCTGCTGAGGCTGAAACTGAAGAAGCGACGGAAGCTGCTGCCGAGGAAGAAACTGAGGCTGAGACCGAAGAGGTAACGGAAATTGCCGCTGAGGAGGAAACCGAAGCTGAATCTGAGGAAGCAACGGAAGAGTCCACGGAAGCGGAAACGGAGGCAGAGACTGAGGAAGCAACAGAGGCTGAAACCGAGACGGAGACGGAAGAGGTAACAGAGGAGGCCACAGAGGAAACCACTGAGGCCGAAACCGAGACAGAGACCGAAGAGGCAACAGAAGCTGCTGCTGAGGAAGAAACCGAGGCTGCGTCAGAGGCTGCCGAAATAGTGGAGGGTACCTACACCATCGGTATCTCACAGTTTGCGGAGCACGGTTCCCTGGATAACTGCCGTGAGGGCTTCCTGGCAGGACTGGCAGCGGAAGGGTTTGTAGAGGGCGAAAACCTGGAAGTAGAGTACGATAATGCGCAGTCTGATACGGGAACGGCTGCTACGATTGCGGACAGCTATGTGTCTGACGGGGTGGATCTGATCTGTGCCATTGCCACTCCCAGCGCCATGGCCGCCTACAATTCCGCTATGGATACAGAGATTCCTGTGGTATACACCGCTGTTTCAGATCCCGCAGCTGCCGGATTGGCTGATGAAGACGGAGTGCCGGCAGGAAATATCACAGGTACAGCCGACGCGCTTCCTGTGGAAGAACAGCTGCAGATGATCCGGGAAATTCTGCCTGAGGCGGAAAAAATCGGTATTCTCTATACGACCAGCGAGACCAACTCCGAGAGCACGCTTGCCACTTATGAAGAGCTGGCCGGCGAGTACGGATTTGAAATTGTAAGCACCGGTATCAATACGATTGCCGATGTGGATATGGCCGCCGCCGAACTGGTGGGCGAAGTAGACTGTATCTCCAACCTGACGGACAATACGGTGGTATCGGCTCTCCAGACCGTGCTTTCCTACGCGAATGAAGCCAATATTCCGGTATTCGGAAGTGAAATTGAGCAGGTGAAAAACGGCTGCCTGGCCTCCATGGGAATTGACTATATTGCGCTTGGCGAGCAGACCGGTCAGATGGCGGCTGCGATCCTGAAGGGCGAGTCCACCGCTTCCGAGATGAATTTTGAAACCTGTGAGGGAGCCAGCCTGTATGTAAATACCGAGGCGGCCGAGAACCTGGGCATTGAGCTTTCCGAAGATTATATCGCGGATGCCGCAGAGGTTTTTGAGACCACCACAGTGGAATAAAATCTGGAGGAAATCAAATTGACGCTTCTAATCAGTGTACTGGAACAGGGCCTGATCTATGCCATCATGGCGCTGGGCATCTATATTACCTACAAAATACTGGATTTTCCGGACCTGACAGTAGACGGCAGCTTCCCTATGGGAGCTGCCATCACTGCCCTGATGATCAGCCGGGATATGAATCCTCTGCTGACGCTGCCGGTAAGTTTCCTGCTGGGAGTTGTCTCCGGAATCTGCACCGGCGTTATACACGTGAAACTGAAGGTGCGGGATCTTCTTTCCGGCATCATTATGATGACTGCTCTTTACACCGTAAACCTGCGCATTGCCGGACGGGCGAATCTGCCGATCTATAATAAAACGACCATTTTTGACAATGAGGTGGTGAACGCTCTGGTTCCGGAGCCTCTGAGGCAGTATGAGACTGTATGGATTATTCTCATCATTACGCTGATTGCCAAGTACATTCTTGACTGGTATCTGCGGACCAAGTCCGGCTATATTCTGCGGGCGGTAGGAGATAATGACGCCATTGTTACGGCCATGGCGGTAGACAAGGGAATGATCAAGATTATCGGTCTTGCCATTGCCAACGGCCTGGTATCCCTAAGCGGCTGTATCTTCGCGCAGCAGCAGCGGTATTTTGATGCGTCCATGGGAACCGGTACCATGGTAATCGGTCTGGCCAGCGTCATTATCGGCACTAGTCTGTTTAAGAAGATAACGCTTCTGCGGGTGACATCCAGCGTAGTGATCGGTTCTGTGATTTATAAGGCCTGCGTGGCTATTGCCATTAAATTTGGCTTCCAGTCTACGGATCTGAAGCTGATTACGGCAGTACTGTTTCTGATTATCCTGGTTCTGGGACGGGAAAGGAAAAGGAAGGTGAAGGCGGATGCTTAGGCTGGAGAATGTATCAAAATACTACAACGTGGGAACCGTCAATGAAATGTGCCTGTTCCGGAACTTTAATCTGACCATCCATGACGGTGAGTTTATCTCTGTGGTGGGAAGCAACGGATCCGGGAAGACTTCCATGCTGAACATTATCTGCGGAAGTATCGATGTGGACAGCGGAAAGCTGTGGCTGAACGACCAGGATATTACCAATATGAAGGAGTACAAAAGATTGGAAAAAATCGGCCGGGTATTCCAGAATCCTGCCATGGGAACCTGCCCCGGCATGACGATCCTGGAGAATCTGAGCATCGCGGACAACAAGGGAAAGCATTACGGCCTGAGACGGGGGATTCAGAAAAAAAGGATTGATTATTACCGGGAACAGCTCTCTTTGCTGAATCTGGGTCTGGAGGATAAGCTGCATGTAAAGGTAGGCTCTCTTTCCGGCGGCCAGAGGCAGGCGCTGGCGCTGCTCATGTCCACCATGACGCCCATTGATTTTCTGATTCTGGATGAGCATACGGCAGCCCTGGATCCGAAAACAGCGGAAGTCAATATGGAACTGACGAATAAGCTGGTAAAAGAGAAGAAGCTGACCACCATTATGGTCACCCACAATCTGCGCTACGCGGTAGAATACGGAGACCGTCTGCTGATGATGCACGAAGGAAAGGCCATCCTGGATAAGAACGGGGATGAAAAAGAGCGTACCCGGGTGGAGGATGTGCTGGATATTTTCAATGCCATCAGTGTGGAGAGCGGAAACTGAGGACCGGCAGGGGTCAGGGACGGACAATACAACAGAAGTAAAGAAAAGACGCTGCGGATACCGCGGGCTGTATGCCTGGCGGGGCCCGGCGTTTTTTTTAATTAAAGACGCATACCCCGCCTTCTAAAAAAGTGAGGATTGACTTTTAGTACGAATTCGTACTATAATAACGGCAGGTTATTTGGACCGGGAAAGGAGGCATTATGGAAAATTACCGGGAACAGCTTCGCCTGCTTACGCAGGCTATGAATCAGATTGACGGACTGTATTACCAGGCCGCCAGGAAACTGGGGGTTAAGGACAATACCCTGGCTCTGCTTTACGCCCTGGATGACGGGAAGCCCCATTCCCAGAAACAGATCGGGGAGGAGTGGCTGATACCTAAAACAACCATTAATACCATCGTCAGGGAGATGGAGACCCAGGGATATCTGGTTCTGGATGAGGAGAATCATACCAGGGAAAAAACGATCCGGCTCACCCGGGAGGGAAAAGACTATGCGTCCCGGTATCTGAACAGGCTTTATGAGATGGAAGAACAGGCTATGAAAGATATGCTGGAGAATCATGCTCCCGATTTTGTGAGGGACTGCACGGACTTTGCCCTTTGCCTGATGCGAAGCTTTAACCGTTGTTTTTCAGATGAGGAGATTGTGGACTGAGGAGAGAGACAGAACATGGAATCAAAGACTTTATTTGCCAAAACCCCGCCTGTAAAACTGTTTTTTATGGCGGCCGTCCCGGGAGCGGTCAGTATGCTGGCGTCAGCTCTCTATCAGACGGTGGATGGCATTTTTGTGGGACAGATCCTGGGAGAGCGGCCCTTTGCCGCCCTGAATCTGGCTATGCCCTTTGTCATTATCAATTTTTCCCTGGCGGATCTGATCGGCGTGGGATCCTCCGTCCCCATTTCCATTAATCTGGGACGGAAAGAAGAGAAGAAGGCAAACAATATATTTACGGCGGCCTGCCTGCTGATTTTGCTGGCAGGGATTTTGATGGGCGCGGTGCTTTACGCCGCGGCCCCGCTGCTGATCAGGCTGATGGGAGCAGAGGGAGAGCTGGCAAAGTTCGCGGTGCAGTACCTGCGGGTGTATGCCCTCTGCTCACCGGTGACCACCATCGTCTTTGCCATGGATAACTACCTGCGGATCTGCGGGCAGATCAGAGGCAGTATGTTTCTGAATATTTTCATGTCCGTGCTCAGTGCGGGACTGGAGTTTCTGTTTCTGGCCGTTTTCGGATTCGGCATCTGGGGCGCGGCGCTTGCCACCTGTCTGGGAATGGCCGCCTGCGCTCTGATCGCGCTGTATCCCTTTGCCAGAGGAAAACTGCTGCTTCGCTTCTGCAGACCCAGGTTTTCCCTGAAAATGATCCGGCAGATCATCGCCTGCGGAAGTCCCAACTTTTTAAATAATATTGCGGGAAGGATCACTTCCATTCTGCTGAATTTTATTCTGATCCGGGTAGGAGGCGAGGCGGCGGTTTCCGTCTACGGAATTCTGATGTATGCGGAAGGATTTATACAGCCCCTCCTCTACGGCATGTGCGACTCCCTGCAGCCGGCAGTGGGATTTAACTGGGGGGCCGGACAGTTTCGCCGTGTCGCGGCTATTGAGCGGTGCTGCTATACGGCCAGCGGCCTGCTGTCCCTGACCGCCGCGGCGGTGCTGTTTCTGTTTCCGGGGGAAGTGGGGCAGCTGTTTGTAGGCGCTTCCGGTTCGGAGCTTCTGACGATGGCGGAAGGTGCCCTGCGTCTGTTTGCCCTCACCTATTTGACCCGCTGGTTTTCCTTTGCCACCCAGAGTTATATGCTGGCGGTGGAAAAATCTCTGGCAGCCGCGGCTATTTCCGTATCTACGGCCCTGCTTTTCCCGGTAATACTGCTCGGGCTTCTCTGGCCTTTCGGACTGACGGGAATCTGGCTGAACTTTGCCGTAACTTCTCTGCTGGCCGGCATTCTGGCAGGCGCAATCCTGGCGCGGTTTCAGAAAAAAGAAGTAAAAAACATGGCATAAAGGACAAAAGAACACTTTGACATATAATATCCCCTATAGTACAATTTATACAGTTTGTCAGAGGAATAATCTGAAAGGTGAGTTATATGAGAAGTTTGGCATTAAGCGATGAAATACTGCTGCAGGTGGAAAAACCTGCCAGATACATTGGAAATGAAGTCAACTCGGTGATGAAGGATCCGGAGCAGGTGGCGATCCGTTTTGCCATGTGCTTTCCGGACGTTTATGAAATCGGGATGTCCCATCTGGGGATTCAGATCCTGTATGATCTTTTCAACCGCCGGGAAGATACCTGGTGCGAGCGGGTTTATTCCCCCTGGGTGGACCTGGACAAAGTGATGAGGGAGAGGCAGATTCCTCTGTTTGCCCTGGAATCCCAGGATCCGGTTAAAGATTTTGATTTTCTGGGCATCACGATTCAGTATGAGATGTGTTATACCAATATTCTGCAGATACTGGAACTGTCTCAAATCCCCCTGATGGCCGCGGACAGGATGAAGGAGGGCTGTGACTGGGCGTATCCGCTGGTGATCGGCGGCGGCCCCTGCACCTATAATCCTGAGCCCCTGGCGGATTTTTTTGATATGTTCTATATCGGGGAGGGGGAGACCTCCTATGATGCCTTGCTTGATCTGTACAAGGAATGCAGACAGAAGGGACTTTCCCGGAAGGAGTTTCTGCTGAAAGCGTCCCGGATCCCGGGAATATACGTTCCGGCTTTTTATGAGGTGACCTATAAGGAGGACGGCACCATTGCTTCTTTTTCTCCCACAGAGGAGGGGGTGCCTGCCGCCGTGCACAAACAGGTGGTCATGGATGTGACGGAGGCCCCCTATCCGAAAAAGCCGGTGGTTCCTTTCATCAAAGTAACCCAGGACAGGGTGGTACTGGAGATACAGAGAGGCTGTATCCGGGGCTGCCGTTTCTGCCAGGCCGGCATGATTTACCGGCCCACCAGGGAAAGGTCTCTTCAGATGCTGCAGGAAAACGCCCGGGATATGCTGCAAAACACAGGGCATGAGGAGATCTCCCTCAGTTCCTTAAGTTCCAGCGACTACTCTGAGCTGGAGGGAATTGTGAATTTCCTGATCGATGAGTTTGGAGAACAGAATATTAATATTTCCCTTCCCTCCCTGCGGATTGATGCTTTTTCTCTGGATGTGATGGGGAAGGTGCAGGATGTGCGCAAAAGCAGCCTGACCTTTGCGCCGGAGGCCGGATCCCAGAGACTGCGGGATGTCATCAACAAAGGGCTGACCGAAGAGATGATTCTGCGGGGAGCCGATGAGGCTTTCCATGGCGGCTGGAATAAGGTAAAGCTGTATTTTATGCTGGGACTTCCCACGGAGAATGAGGAGGACCGGAAGGCCATTGCCCATCTGGCCAATGAGATTGCGGTGAAATATTATGAAATTCCAAAGGACCAACGCAATGGGAAATGCCAGATTACCGTGAGCACCTCTTTCTTTGTGCCCAAGCCCTTTACGCCTTTCCAGTGGGCGTCCATGTTCCGTCCCGGAGAGTATCTGGGCTTTGCCAGAACCGTCAACCATGAGATCAAAGAAATGCTGAACCAGAAAAGCATCCGCTACCACTGGCACGAGGCGGATGTGACGGTGCTGGAAGGATTTCTGGCCCGGGGAGACCGCAGGACCTCCCGAGTCATACTGGAGGCTTACAGGAGAGGAGCGCTCTTTGATTCCTGGACGGAATACTGGGATTATGAAAAGTGGCTGCAGGCTTTTGACGCCACGGGAATCGATATGGATTTCTATACCATGCGGCAGCGCGGGGAGAATGAAATCTTCCCCTGGGACTTTATTGACTGCGGCGTTACGAAACAGTTCCTGCAAAAAGAGTGGCAAAAAGCCCTGAAGGGCGAAGTGACGGCCAACTGCCGGGAAAAATGTTCCGGCTGCGGAGCCGCCAGGTACGGGGGAGGTGTCTGCGTTGAAAGTAAGAATTAAGTTCGCCAAACGGGGCGTGATGAAATTTATCGGACACCTGGACTTGATGCGCTATTTTCAGAAGGCGCTGCGGCGGGCCCGGATTGACGTGAAATTCTCCGAGGGCATGAGCCCCCATATGATTATGTCCTTTGCCGCCCCGCTGGGAGTGGGACTTACCAGCGAGGGAGAGTATGTGGATGTGGAGCTTCGCACCCCCATCGCCACGAAAAAGGCTCTGGAGCAGCTGAACGCGGTGATGGTGGAAGGGATGGAGATCCTGGATTTTCGCCGGGTACCCGATGGAAAGGCTTCCAAAGCCATGTCGCTGGTGGCCGCGGCGGACTATGCGGTGCGGTTCAGAAAGGGCTGTGCCCCTGCCGGGGACTGGCAGTCTGCAATTTCCGGCTTTTTCGCCAGAAAATCCATCCCTGTGATAAAGGAGACGAAAAAGGGAGAGACGCAGCTGGATATCCGCCCCATGATTTACGAGATGAAGGTAAACGCCGGAACGGTGTTTATGAAGCTGGCCGCAGGCAGCGCCGCCAACCTGAAGCCGGAACTTGTGATGGAAGCCTACTTAAGCTGGAAAGGGTATGAGGCAAAGCCTTTCGCGCTGGAAGTAAACCGGCTGGAGATCTATGGAGATCTGGGCAAAGACGGCCGGCATCGGTTTGTTCCGCTGGGAGAACTGGGAGAGACCGTAACGGAAGAGGAGGTGCTTTCCCTGGAAACGGCCGGAGAGGGGCAGACGGCATGAACCGGTACTGTATTACGCGCATGAAAGGAAAGATTTTATCTTTTCTGCTGGATGAAAACGGCCATGCTCTTGAAATACATGGGGATACCGAGCAGGGCAGCGTGCTGGGAAATATCTGCATCGGAAAAGTGCAGCGGGTGGCAAAAAACATCCGGGCGGCATTTGTGGAGATCGCCCCCGGACAGCCCTGCTATCTTCCGCTGGATGATCTGAAAAATCCCGTTTATACCAGGAAGGGTCCCTCCCCCGCCATTCAGCAGGGGGATGAACTGGTGGTCCAGGTTTCCCGGGACGCCATCAAGACAAAGGCCCCGGCCCTTACCACCAGGATCTCTCTGTCCGGTGTATATACGGCGGTGGATTTCGGCCACCCCGGGGCGGGCGTATCCAGAAAGCTGCCGGACAAAGAAAGAGAGCGTCTGAAAGCGCTGGGAGAGGGGATGCTTTTAAAAGTCCGGGATGAGCTGGGAGAATTCGGCTGCCCGGGGATTGTCCTTCGCACAAACAGCGGGTCTGTGCCGGAGGCGGCTGTGGAGGAAGAACTGTTTTCCCTGACGGCAAAGCTGAAAACCCTACTGACGGGTGCGGTTCACCGCACCTGCTTTTCGTGTCTGTACCGGACGCCGCCCGGATGGCTGAACCGGCTTCTCTCCCTCCATGCGTCAGAGACGGAGCGGATTGTGGTGGAGGATGCGGGGCTGTATCAGCAGGCTATGGATTTTCTGGGGGAATATTCGGAAAGCCTGAAGGAGCGTCTTGTCCATTATCAGGATGACCTGCTGCCCATGCACAAACTGTATTCGCTGGAAAGAGAGCTGGAGGAGGCCCTGGCGGAGCGGATCTGGATGAAATCCGGCGCCTATCTGGTGGTGCAGCCTACAGAAGCCCTCACCGTGATAGATGTGAATACGGGAAAATACGAAAAGGGAAAAGAAAAGGAAGAGGCCGTTTTAAAGATCAATCTGGAAGCGGCCAGAGAGACGGCCAGACAGATGCGGCTGCGCAATCTCTCCGGCATCGTGATTGTAGATTTCATCAATATGGGGCAGGAGTCTTCCAGACGGAAGGTGCTGGAAGAACTGCGGGAATGCCTGGCCATGGATCCCCTCCAGGCCCATGTGGTGGATATGACGAAGCTGGAATTAGTGGAGCTTACCAGAAAAAAGACGGAACCGCCTCTGGCGCAGCAGCTGCTGTAACCGTCCTGAAGCCTCCGGGTTTGTCGGTAAATTAACTAACTTTTTGATAGAAAAGCAACATAAAATTTGCTATAATAGACAAATAATAAAACCTGAGAGGAGGACTTTACCATGTTGACAGCAAAGCAAAATATGATCGAATGTATGAAGGGCGGCAATCCGGACCGCTACGTGAATCAGTATGAGGCGATTCAGCTTCTGATGCACCCCTTTATGTTTGCCAGCCCCCTTCTGACGGAGGGAATGGAAAACGTGAAAAACGCCTGGGGCGTAACCAACACCTTCCCCAAGGGAACCCCGGGCGCTTTTCCGGTACATACGCCGGATAAAATTGTGGTGCAGGACATCGAGCACTGGAGAGATTACGTGCATGCTCCTTCCCTGGATTTCCCTCAGGAGATGTGGGATCAGTGCAAGGCCATGTATGACGCGGTAGACACGGAGAAAGCTTTTAAGGCGGTTTTTGTGGCTCCCGGACTGTTTGAGCAGACCCATCACCTGTGCGAGATCGTGAACGCCCTCACCTACTATATCGACTACGAGGACGAGATGCACGATCTGATCAAATATCTGACCGAGTGGGAGCTGAAGCTGGCGGAAGGCATCTGCAGCCATCTCCATCCGGACATGCTGTTCCATCATGACGACTGGGGCGGACATGACAGCACCTTTATGAGCGTAAACATGTTTAACGATTTTTTCCTGGATGCGTATAAAGAAATCTACGGATACTATAAGAGCCACGGAGTTGACTATGTGGTGCATCATTCCGACAGCTACGCGGCCACTCTGGTGCCTTCCATGATCGAGATGGGCATCGATGTGTTCCAGGGCTGCATGGAGACCAATAAGGTGGACGAACTGCTGAAAAAGTACGGGGACAAGATCAGCTTTATGGGCTGCATCGAAAACGCAGATGTGGATTTCCAGGACTGGACCGATGAAAACTGTGAGAAAGAAGTGCGCAGAGTCTGCGAAAAATACGGCATGAAGCATTTCATCCCCTGCATCGCCCAGGGAGGCCCCGGATCCGTTTATCCCGGCGTTTATATGTCTCTTACAAACGCCATCGACAAGCTGAACAAAGAAAAATTCGGTATTGAAAATCCGGATTCTGCCCGTATGCCCATTCAGATTATGTTCTGATAAAACAAAAAGAAACAGCAAGGAGAGATTCGTCATATGAACAGAGGAAAAAAACTGCGGGCAGGCATGGTCTTGCTGCTTCTGATTTTCTGCTTCGCCATGCCTGCCCAGGCAGCCTTTTCCAAAAAGGCGCCTTCCGGTCTGAAAGCAAAGAAAAAAGAGACCAGCGTCACTATTTCCTGGACGGGACGGAAAGGCCTGACCGGCTATCAGGTTTACCAGACCAACTCCTCCGGAGGAAATAAAAAGAAGGTTAAGACGGTAAAAGCCGCTTCCGTGACGATCAAAAAACTGAAGCCCGGAAAAACCTACTACTACCGGGTGCGGGGATACCTGAAGAAAAAAGGTAAGACAAAGTATACCAACTTCAGCAAGGTGCTGAAAGTAAAAATGCCGGCAAAAAAGGCAGAGACTGCCGGCACGCCCAAATCCACGCTGAAAAAGCTTCTCCAGACCGGCCTGCAGCCGGCAGGCTCCACCATGTATGTGTGGGGAGGCGGCTGGAACAAGGCGGATACGGGAGCCGGTACGGCGGCAAGGACCATCGGGGTCAGCCCCAAGTGGAAAAAATTTTTTAACAAACAGACCAGCGCCTATGATTACCGTACTACCCGCTATCAGATCGAAAACGGACTGGACTGTTCCGGCTATATCGGATGGTGTATTTACAACATCATGAATACGGAAAGCGGGAAAAAGGGCTATGTCATGCTGGCTCAGAATATGGCGAAAAACTTTGCCAAAAGAGGCTGGGGGTCCTACCGGTCCGCCGACAGTGTGAGAAATTACCGGGCAGGGGACATTATGAGTTCCTCCGGCCATGTATGGATGGTGGTGGGACAGTGCAATGACGGCAGCGTGGTGCTGCTTCATTCCAGCCCGCCCGGCGTACAGCTTGCGGGTACGCCCACGCCTTCCGGAAAAACCAACAGCCGGGCGGTAAAGCTGGCCGCAACCTATATGAAAAAATATTTTCCCAAGTGGTACAGGAAATATCCCGACTGCTCGGTGAGCTATCAGTACCTGACGCAGTACGCCCAGATGCGGTGGGATGTGTCCGGCAAAAGCGTTATGTCAGACCCGGAGGGTTATCGGAATAAGAACGCTAATCAGATCTTAAAGGATCTGTTTTCTTAATAGCGCTGACAAAAACAGAAGGGAAGGAAGCTGGTTATGAACACAAAATGGCTGACTGCCCGCTACGCGGTGCTCCAGATTGCCTATTGGGGCGCTTACTGCGCCCTCAGCGGATATGCCGCCGTATTTTTGACAGGGAAGGGATTTTCAGCGGGACAGACCGGTACGCTGATGGCACTGGGAAATGTGCTGGCCGCCCTCCTTCAGCCCGTCGCGGCCACGGCCGCGGACAGGGGGAAGCGTGTTTCTCTGAAAGGACTGATGCTTTCCATCGGCGGCTTCAGTACAGTGATGCTGCTGGCGCTGAGACTTTCCGGGAAACAGTTTCTGGCCATATGTCTGGGCTTTGCGGCGGCCACCGTCTCCATTCAGGTGATACAGCCTCTGTTAAACGCCATGGGCATGTATTTTGTGGGCCGGGGAGAACATCTGAACTTCGGCCTGGCCAGGGGGCTGGGATCCGTGGGATACGCGGCCGTATCGTATCTGATGGGAGTGCTGACGGAGGTTCTGGGCGAAAACGTGATCCCTCTGATTGCCTTTTTTCTGTGTATTCCGTTTCTGGCTGTCACCCTCAGTTTCCGCATGGGAGGAAATGCGGGAAGTGTCGGAGCGGGAAAGCAGGAGCCCCAGAGAGCGGAGAGCAGGCCATCCCCGGAAAATATCTTTCTTTTTCTGCGCAGGAGGGGCGCCTTTGCCGTACTGCTGCTTGGCGTAATATGTTTCTTTACCTTTCATTTTATGACCAATACCTATATGTTTCAGATGATTGAAGCAGTGGGAGGAGACAGCCAGGATATGGGGCTGGCCGTGTCGCTGGCCGCCATGACGGAGATACCGGTGATGGCTCTTTTTGCCTGGCTGGTGAAAAAAATCCGGGTGGAGCGTCTGCTGCGGTTTTCGGCAGTGATGTGGATTGTACGCTCCGTCTTTTTCTGTCTCTGTACCAGCGTGGTTTCCATCTACGGCGCCCAGCTGATGCAGATGATTACTTACGGACTGTATATTCCCGCCTCTGTATACTATGCGGACCAGGTGATGGATCCGGATCATAAAGTCCAGGGGCAGGCTTTGATGACCATGGCGTTTACGGTAGGATCCGTGTTCGGAAACTTCCTGGGAGGGATTTTGATCGACCGTTTTTCTGTACATACCATGCTCTGCTTCGGCGCGTTCTGCACAACAGCGGGTACTCTCTGCTTTTTTGCCGGAACACGGCGAAAAACTATTGACGAACAGGAAACTGTATGCTAATATATCAGGGTATGCCGCACGGAGAGGTTTAAGCGCTGTCAGAGGATGGCCGCCGTATCCGGCGAGTAATGTTCATAGGAGGTGCCATATGTACGCAATTATTGCAACAGGTGGTAAACAGTACAAAGTAGCCGAAGGCGATATCGTGAACGTTGAAAAACTGGGCGTGGAAGCTGGCGAGACCGTTACATTCGATCAGGTTCTGGCCGTGAGCAGCGATGGTCTGAAGGTTGGAGCTGATGTTGCCGGCGCAACTGTTACAGCTACGGTTGTAAAGAATGACAAAGCGAAAAAGGTCATTGTTTACAAGTACAAGAGAAAAACCGGATACCACAAAAAGAACGGTCACAGACAGCAGTACACACAGGTTAAGATTGAAAAGATCAACGGTTAATGGTTTATGATTTCCGTTACGATTTATCAGAATGGCGGGCGTTATACCGGCTTTCTCTGCAAAGGACATGCCGGGTACGACCAGGAGGGGTATGATATTGTGTGCGCGGCGGTATCTGCGCTTACAGTAAATACGGTCAACTCCATCGAGACATTGACAGATGATGCCATGCGGGTGGATGAAAAGCCGGAGGGCGGCTATCTGAAGCTGGAGCTTCCGGATGAGGTTTCGGAAGGAACCAATCTGCTGATGAAAAGCCTTGTCCTGGGACTGCAGGCCATTGAAAAGGCATACGGCTCACAGTTTCTGACCGTGACGTTTGCCGGAGAATCACAGGAAAACATGGATTGATTGAAATGACTGATATATAAGGAGGTGTAGAACATGCTGAATATGAACCTTCAGTTATTCGCTCATAAAAAGGGAGTAGGTTCCACAAAGAACGGACGTGACTCTGAGTCAAAGAGACTGGGAGCGAAGAGAGCAGACGGACAGTTTGTAAAAGCTGGCAACATTCTTTACAGACAGCGGGGAACCAAGATCCATCCGGGCCTGAATGTGGGCCGCGGCGGCGACGACACCCTGTTCGCCCTGGTTGACGGCGTTGTAAGATTCGAGAGAAAAGGAAGAGATAAGAAACAGGTTTCTATCGTTCCGGTTGCAGCAGAATAAGAGACAGAAGGCTTCAAATCGTTCCAGGTTTGGAGCCTCTTTTGTTAGTGAGGAATTTTATGTTTGCAGACAGAGCTAAAATTATAATTCGTTCCGGAAAAGGCGGAGACGGCCATGTAAGCTTCCGCCGGGAAAAATACGTGCCGGACGGGGGACCGGACGGCGGCGACGGCGGCCGGGGAGGCGATGTGATCTTTGAGGTGGATGAGGGGCTGAATACTCTCATTGACTACCGCCACAGAAGGAAGTTTGCCGCCACCAACGGAGAGAACGGAGGCAAGCGGCGCTGCCATGGCGCGGACGGAAAAGATATTGTGCTGAAGGTGCCGGAGGGCACTGTCATCAAGGAGGCGGCCAGCGGCCAGGTCATTGCGGATATGTCCGGCAGCAACAGAAGACAGGTGGTGCTCAAAGGAGGCCGGGGCGGAAACGGAAACATGCACTACGCCACTTCCACCATGCAGGCGCCCAAGTACGCCCAGCCGGGCCAGGAGGCCAAAGAATTGGAGGTGCTGCTGGAGCTGAAGGTGATTGCGGACGTGGGACTGGTGGGATATCCCAACGTGGGAAAGTCAACTTTGCTTTCCCGGGTGACCAATGCCACACCCAAGATTGCCAATTATCATTTTACCACCCTGACCCCCAACCTGGGCGTTGTGGATCTGAATGACGGCCGGGGCTTTGTGATCGCGGATATTCCCGGTCTGATCGAGGGCGCTTCCCAGGGCGTGGGACTGGGCCATGAGTTTCTGCGCCACATTGAGAGAACCAAGGTGATTATCCATTTGGTGGACGCGGCTTCCACAGAGGGCCGGGATCCGGTGGAGGATGTATATAAGATTAACAGTGAACTGGCAGCCTACAATGCGGACCTGGAAAAACGCCCCCAGGTGATTGCGGCCAACAAAGTGGACGCCATCTACCGGGAAGAGGGTACGGAAGATCCCGTTGAACTGCTGAAAAAGGAATTCGAGCCAAAAGGCGTGCGGGTGTTTCCCATCTCCGCAGTCAGCGGCGAGGGCCTTTCCGATCTGCTGTACTATGTCCGGGAAATGCTGGATGCCCTTCCCTCCGGAACGGTGGTATACGAGCAGGAATATTTCCCGGAGGAGCATATGGCAGACAATAACCTGCCCTATACGGTGGAGATTTCCGAGGAAGACGAGCATGTATTTATTGTGGAAGGCCCCAAGATCGAGAAGATGCTGGGGTATACAAACCTGGATTCCGAGAAGGGATTTCAGTTCTTCCAGAATTTCCTGAAAGATACGGGAATTTTGAAGGAACTGGAGGAGAAGGGAATACAGGACGGCGATACTGTGAAAATGTATGGCCTGCAGTTTGACTATTATAAATAAAACAGAGAAAGCACGATTGGCAATCCCGGCAAAGCTGCATATCATAGAAAGAAAAAGACCGGGAAGCCGCAGGCAGCTGAAATGCTGCGGGAGGAAACAATATGTGGATGATGACTGCGAGAGGAATCTTACTGCCATTCCTGGGGACTTCCCTGGGAGCAGCCTGCGTGTTTTTTATGAAAAAATCTCTCAGCCCTCTGGTACAGAAAATTCTGACCGGCTTTGCCGCCGGCGTGATGGTGGCAGCCTCCATCTGGAGCCTGCTGATACCGGCCATGGACCAGTCGGCCTCCATGGGAAAATGGGCCTTTATACCGGCGGCTGTGGGTTTCTGGCTGGGGATCCTGTTCCTTCTTCTGCTGGATCATCTGATCCCTCACCTGCACAGAAACTGTGAGAAGGCGGAGGGCCCTCGCTGCAAGCTGGGAAAGAACACCATGATGGTGCTGGCCGTAGCCCTTCACAATATACCGGAGGGCATGGCGGTGGGAGTGGTTTACGCCGGCTGGCTGTGGGGAAATGCTGAGATTACGGCGGCCGCGGCGCTGGCTCTGTCCCTGGGCATAGCCATCCAGAATTTTCCGGAAGGCGCCATTGTCTCCATGCCTCTGCGGGCGGAAGGGATGAAAAAATCCCGCTCCTTTCTTTACGGCGTGGGCTCCGGCATTGTGGAGCCCCTGGGGACCCTGCTGACCATACTGGCGGCGGAGCTGATTGTTCCGGCCCTGCCTTATCTGCTGAGCTTCGCCGCAGGGGCCATGATCTATGTGGTAGTGGAAGAACTGATACCGGAGATGTCCCAGGGCGAGCATACGGACTGGGGAACCATTTTCTTCGCGGCGGGGTTCGTGCTGATGATGGTGTTGGATGTGGCGCTGGGCTGATAAGAGGATGTGAAAATGAAAATCGGAGGACTGCAGAAGATGACCCTGCTGGACTGGCCGGGGAAAGTAGCCTGCACCGTATTTCTGGAAGGATGCGACCTGCGCTGCCCCTACTGCCATAACAGCGAGCTGCTGCTGGCCGGCAGCGTACCGGGGATCAGGGAGGAAGAACTGCTTTCCTTTCTGGAAAAAAGAAAAGGGCTTCTGGACGGCGTGTGCGTAACCGGCGGGGAGGCGCTTTTATGGCCGGATCTTCCCTTTCTTCTGGAGAAGATCAAAGCGATTGGATACCCGGTGAAACTGGATACCAACGGCACTCATCCGGAAAAGCTGAAAATGCTGTTCCGCGAGGGCCTGATTGACTATGTGGCCATGGATATCAAAAACAGCCCGGAAAAATACGGCGTGACAGCGGGAAAGCCGGATCTGGACCTGGAACCGGTGAGAGAGAGCGTATCCTGGCTGCTGGAAGAGCATACAGATTATGAATTTCGCACCACAGTGGTCCGCCAGTTTCATACAGTCCGGGATATGGAAGAGATTGGCCGCTGGATAGCCGGAGCGAAACGGTATTTCCTGCAGCCTTTTGCGCCCAGGAATACGGTGCCGGATCAGACGCTGGCGGCTCCCGACCGGGAAACGCTTTGCCGTTTCCTTGAAACGGTAAAGCCTCTTGTGAAAGAAGCGGAAATCCGGGGAATTTAAACACAGGACAAACTAAACAAGATATAGTGTGTAAAAAAGAATGTATACACTATATCTTGTTTTTCTTTGTTGACACTGCCCTGGCAAGATGGTATAGTGAGATTGTTCACGAAAAAAATCATACAGGAAAGGAATGTGAGGTTATGTATCAGGTGCTGAAGCGGGACGGTACCACCGCCTCCTTTGAGATAGGAAAAATCAGCGCGGCCATCACCAAGGCCTTTGACGCTCTGGAAAAACAGTATCATCCCAGCATTATGGATCTGCTGGCGCTGCGGGTGACCGCCCATTTTGAACCCCGGATTAAAAATGATCTGATTTCCGTGGAAGATATCCAGGACAGCGTGGAAGCGGTACTGAGCGAGGCGGGCTACGCCGATGTGGCCAAGGCTTATATTCTGTACCGGAAACAGCGGGAGAAAGTGCGCAACATTAACTCCACCCTGCTGAACTACAAGGATCTGGTGGACAATTACCTGCAGATCAACGACTGGAGAGTGAAGGAAAACTCCACCGTCACCTATTCTGTGGGAGGACTGATTCTGTCCAATTCCGGTGCCATCACCGCCAATTACTGGCTCAGTGAGATTTACGACCAGGAGGTGGCCCAGGCCCACCGGAACGCGGAGATTCATATCCATGACCTTTCCATGCTGACCGGGTACTGTGCCGGATGGTCCCTAAAGCAGCTGATCCAGGAGGGACTGGGAGGGGTTCCGGGCAAAATCACTTCCTCTCCGGCGGCCCATCTTTCCACCCTCTGCAACCAGATGGTGAATTTCCTGGGCATTATGCAGAATGAATGGGCGGGAGCCCAGGCTTTTTCTTCCTTTGATACATATCTGGCGCCCTTTGTGAAGGTGGATCATTTGAGCCAGAAGGAGGTTAAGCAGTGCATCCAGTCCTTCGTCTACGGGGTGAATACCCCCAGCCGCTGGGGCACCCAGGCGCCTTTCTCCAATATCACCCTGGACTGGACCGTGCCCAGGGATCTGGCGGCGGTTCCCGCCATTGTAGCCGGAAAAGATATGGATTTCACCTACGGAGACTGCCAGGCTGAGATGGATATGGTAAATAAGGCCTTTATCGAGATTATGGTGGAGGGAGACGCCAATGGAAGAGGCTTCCAGTATCCCATTCCCACCTACTCCATTACCAGGGATTTTGACTGGAGCGATACGGAGAACAACCGGCTGCTGTTTGAGATGACAGCCAAGTACGGCACCCCCTATTTCTCCAATTATATCAACAGCGACATGGAGCCGTCAGATGTGCGCTCCATGTGCTGCAGGCTGCGCCTGGATCTGCGGGAACTGCGCAAAAAGTCCGGCGGCTTCTTCGGCTCCGGCGAGTCCACGGGAAGCGTGGGCGTTGTGACCATCAACCTGCCCCGGATTGCCTATCTGGCCCGGGATGAAAAAGATTTTTATGTCCGCCTGGACAAACTGATGGATATTGCGGCCAGGAGTTTAAAGACAAAACGGACGGTTATCACCAAACTGATGGAATCCGGGCTGTATCCCTACACCAGACGGTATCTGGGAACCTTTGAGAACCATTTTTCCACCATCGGACTGATTGGCATGAACGAAGCCGGACTGAACGCGGGATGGCTGGGCCATGACCTGACTCATCCCGATACCCAGGCCTTTGCGAAAGAGGTGCTGAACCATATGCGGGAGAGGCTGAAGGATTACCAGGAAAAATACGGGGATCTGTACAATCTGGAGGCCACTCCGGCGGAATCCACCACCTATCGGTTTGCCAAACACGATAAGGAGCAGTTCCCGGATATCATTACAGCCAATGAAAAAGGGACTCCCTACTATACCAATTCCTCCCATCTGCCGGTAGGATATACGGAGGATATTTTCTCGGCTCTGGATGTACAGGATGAGCTGCAGACCCTCTATACTTCCGGCACGGTGTTCCATGCCTTCCTGGGAGAAAAACTGCCTGACTGGAAGGCGGCGGCCAGCCTGGTGCAAAAAATCGCGGAAAATTACAAGCTGCCCTATTATACCCTGTCGCCTACCTATTCGGTCTGCGCGGATCACGGATATCTGGCGGGGGAGGTCTATACCTGTCCCCACTGCGGAAAGCCTACGGAGGTGTACAGCAGGATTACCGGCTACTACAGACCGGTTCAGAACTGGAACGACGGAAAAGCCCAGGAGTTTAAGGACCGTAAGGTCTATGAAATAAGCCGGTCCAGGCAAATCAGACAGGAAAAAGCCGGAGAGGGACCGGCTGCAGAAAAGAAGGAGCGGAAGGCGCAGGAGCAAAACCAGGAACTTCTTCTGTTTGCCACAGCCACCTGTCCTAATTGCCGGATCGCGGAAAAACTGCTAAAGCAGGCCGGACTTTCCTACCGGAAGGTGCTGGCGGAGCAGGAGCCGGAACTGGCGTCCCGGTACGGGATCACCCAGGCGCCCACCCTGGCCGCGGGACTGGGGGAGGGGGCGCTCAGAGTGACCGGCCCGGGCCCCATACGGGAATTTATCCGATCCTGCTCTCAAAAGCTGAACCAGGCCGTATAAGCCAAATGCGGGAGGCGCCGATCAATGCGTGACTATAAAATCAAACTGATTGCCCTCGATCTGGATCAGACTGCGCTTCGGACAGACAAGTCTCTCTCCGGACGAAACAGGAAGGCGCTCCTGTCGGCCATAGAGGCAGGGATCCATGTGGTGATTGCCAGCGGCCGTTCCTTCGGCTCTCTGCCTTCCCAGGTGCTGGAAATCCCCGGCATAGAATACGCGGTTACCTCAAACGGTTCCGCCATTTACCGGCTTCCGGAGGGAGAAAGGTGCCATGAGTTTCTGATGGAGCCCCAGACAGTGGACCGCCTGCTTGAAAGGATACCCCAGGAGCTTGCCCTGGAGGCTTTCTGGCAGGGCAGGGCCTACGCTTCCAGAGCGTATGTGGAGGATCCGGTCCGTTTCGGGGCTGTCCAGAGAGCTGTCTCTTATATCCAATCCACCAGGACGCCGATGGAGGATATCCGGCAGTTTATAACGGCCCACCGGGATGAACTGGACTCCATCCAGGTAGTGGCAGGTGAGAGCGGCTGCCGGGACAAACTCTGGAAAGAGCTGGAGGAGAGCGTACCGGGCCTTTATCTGACTTCCTCCGCCCCCTCGCTGCTGGAGCTGTCCCAGACGGCAGGAGGAAAGAAGTGCGGGCTGGCCTGGCTGGGAGATAAGCTGGGCATTTTGCCGGAGGAGATGATGGCCTTCGGAGATGCCCTGAACGATATGGATATGATCCGCTACGCCGGAGTGGGCGTTGCCATGGGAAACGGCCATCCTTCCTTAAAGGAGGCGGCGGACCGTGTTGCCCTGACCAATGATGAGGACGGGGTGGCGGCGGTCATTGAGGAATACCTGAAAAACTGCTGAAAATGAGGATGCCTGTCTATCATGAACTTCATGATGGCAGCATCCTTTTTTTATGGAATCTGCTTGGCTGCTTCTAAAAATCTATTGTAAATTTATCCAAATAGTTGTATAATCGTACCATATTGTTTTAACAGTTTAAAGCTGTAATGCAAAAAACAGACAGCGGGAGGATGACATGAAAGATACTGCGCTTTTGGAGAAGCTGACCCAGCTGTGGGGCGTAGCCGGCTATGAAAAGCCTGTGAGGGAGTTTATCCTGAAGGAGACGGAAGGGCTGGGGGATGAAGTGATCACGGACGCCCTGGGCAATCTGATTATCCGCAAGAACGGAAAACCCGGCGGGAAAAAAATTATGTTCGCCGCTCATATGGACGAGATCGGTTTTATGGTGAAGAAAATCGAGGAGGACGGCAGGCTTAGGGTCTGCAATATGGGCTGGAACTGGACTGCCAGCGCCTACAACAGCCGGGTGAGATTTAAAAACGGAACTACGGGCGTTATAGGCTGCGTGGGCAGTCTGGAGGAGGCCCGCAACGATGTGGGGAAACTCTACATAGACATAGGCGCTTCCTCAAAAGAGGACGCACTGAAATACGTGAAGCTGGGAGACTGCTGCGGGTATGACGGCCCGTTTATGGCTCTGGCCAATAACCGGGTCTGCGCCAAGACCCTGGACAACCGTATCGGCTGTTATCAGCTGATGGAAGCTCTGAGGGAGAACGACGGTCAATGCCCCAATGATATCTACTATGTATTCTGCGTCCAGGAGGAACTGGGATGCAGAGGATCCAAGGCGGCTGCGGAGCGGATCAGGCCGGATATGGGAATCGCGGTGGATATCTCGCCGGCCCACGACTACCCCTGTGATCTGGAGGGAAGCAATGCGGTAGGCGGCGGCATCGGCATTAAGATCTGCGATCCGTCCGTGGTCTGCGATGAGGATATTGTGGCAGCCATGGAGGACTGCTGTGAAAAAGAGCATATTAAATACCAGCGGGAAGTGATTGATAAGGGAGGAACCGACGCCTCCAGCATAAATCTTTCCGGCATGGGCGTAAAGACAGGCGGCATTGTGGTGGTAACCCGGTATCCCCATTCCCAGAGCGCGGTAGCCTCTCTGGATGACATTGAGGGAGGCGTGAAACTGATCACGGCCTTTTCCAACAGAACATTTGCACAATAAGCTGACGGGAGAGAACCATGAACCGGATAACTGTACTGCAAAAGGGTAAGCTTCTGACCATGGATTACGGGCCGGAGCTGTTTGAAGCGGATCTTTGGCTGAAAGGCGGACGCATCTGGAAGATAACGCCGCCCGGAGAAAAGGAGCCGGAGGGCGCAGCTGTGTATGACTGCAGGGACTGTGTCATCATGCCGGGACTGATCGACTCCCATGTCCATTATGACGAGAGTTATATGGGAGATTTTTTCCTGGCCAGTGGCATTACATCCGTGCGGAATATGAGAGGTTTTAAGGAACATGCCGGATGGCGGGATGAGATCAAAGCAGGAAAGCGCCGGGGCCCCTGGGTGTATTCCAGCGGTCCTGTGTACGACGGAGAGGATCCCACCATACCGGACAATGACAATGTAATTTTACACACAGAGGAGGATGTGGAGGCCGCCATCCGCTATACAAAGGAAAACGGGTTTCTCTGGATGAAAACCTATCCTTCCATTGAGCCGGAACTGTACCGGTATCTGCTTCGGCGCTGCCGGCAGGAAAATCTGCCTGTCTGCGGCCATATGACGAAAAAGATGGATCACAGAGAGCTGGCGGATCTGGGCTATATCTGCTGCGAGCACACCAGTTCCCTGCCAAAGGACCCGGAAACGATCCGCTGCCTGGCAGAAAACGGTATGTGGTTCTGCCCCACCCAGGTGGTGTGCGAAACCCTGCCGGATTATGTGTGGAACGGTAAAAAGCTTTCCGATCTGGCTCATTATGAGGATCTTCCTCTCTGCGTCCGGGAACGGTGGGAGGAAGAAAACCGGGTGATCGGGGAAAGTTACCGGGAGCAGAACGTGCACCCGGACTTTCAGACCATTATTGACAGAGGCCTTGCATTCCTGCGGTATTCCAGGAGAGTCATGGCAGGAACAGACTGTCCCTACCCGGGCATCGTACCGGGATTTTCTCTGGCGGACGAGCTGGAGCGCCTGGTCTATGTATTTGGCCTTACGCCATATGAAGCTCTCTGCGCCGCCACCTGTAATCCGGCGGAACATATGGGCATTGTTCACCAAAAAGGAAAACTGCTTCCGGGCATGGACAGCGATCTGGTGATTCTCGGGGGGAATCCCCTGGAGGATATCGGCAATATTCGGAAGGTCAGACGTGTATTCCAGGGCGAGAAAACCTGGAGCTGCAACGAATTATCGCAGTTTGTGGCTGCTGATAGTAAATTAAAAAAAGAGGAGATTGAGTTTATTCCCTGCAAGCCGGAGGAGACTCAAGGAGAGGAGAGAACATCATGAAAAAATCACTTGCTTTGCTGGCCGCGGCCTGCACCATGACCCTGGCGCTTTCTTTCGGCGCCGCGGCCGAGAGTACCGGAAAAACGGATCTGGTAATCGCCATGGACAACGACATTGACACTCTGCATCCCACCGATTTTTCCACTACGGTGGAAATCAATGTGCTGAATCAGATTTATGATACCCTGATGTATATGAATCCGGACGGCACCCATGAGCCGGAGCCGAGGATTGCGGAGAGCTACGAGATCAGCGAGGACGGCCTGGATTATACCTTCCATTTAAGGGACGATGTGACGTTCCATGACGGAACCCCCGTGACGGCGGAGGATGTGGTGTTCTCCCTGGAGACCTATCAGGCATCTGAGTATCAGGGCTCCCAGATCTCCATGATGACCGGCGTGGAAGCGGTGGACGAGAACACGGTGGTCTGCCATCTGGATACGCCTTACGCTCCTTTCCTGCAGGGTATTCTGTCCCCCTATATTTTCCCGAAGGCCTACTACGAATCGGATCCGGAGGCCGTTGCCACCAATCCTATCGGAAGCGGGCCCTACAAGTTTGTAAGCCGTACCACCGGCAGCAATATCATACTGGAGTCTAATGAGGATTACTACCGGGGAGCTCCTGCCATCAAAAATATTACCTTTGAAGTAATTCCTGACGCGGCCACCACGGCCATTGCCCTTCAGACCGGTGAAATCAATTTCGCAGAGATTGATCCTTCCGTTCTGATGCAGCTGGAAGCGAATCCGGCCATCACCATTGACGAGGTGGAGACATCCGGATTTGCCTATGTGTCCATGAACCTGGAGAAGGAGCCCTTCGATAACGTAAAAGTCCGTCAGGCCATCAACTATGCCATTAACAGAGAAAATCTGGTGGCGGTCTGCTTTGACGGCAAGGCGGAGGTAAACTCCAATATCTGCGCGAAGCACCGCTTCGGTTATTCAGATGACCAGATGCAGTACACCTATGATCCAGAGAAAGCAAAGGAACTGCTGGCGGAGGCCGGAATCACCACGCCCTATGACCTGGGCGAACTGCTGGTGGCGGAAAACTACTCCAATATGGCAACGGTTATCCAGAATGACCTGCATGCGGTGGGACTGGAGGTTACCATCAGCGTGAAAGAATTTAACGCTTATCTGGGAGATCTGACCAGCGGAAATTACGGCATCACCACTCTGAATATGTCCCTGGAGGGAGATACCCAGTCTCTGGAGATGGCGTTTATCACAGACTACATTGGTACGGCAAACAATGCCAGATATTCCGATGAGGAGATGAACAGCCTGTTTGACCAGACCAGAAGCGAGACAGATACGGAAAAGAGAGCCCAGCTGTTTGATGAAATCTTTGAAAAGGCACAGGAAGAGGCGATCTACGCAGTGCTGTGCAACCCCCTCACCCTGTATGCCTACAATGCGGAGCTGACCTGCCCCGAATTCGCGCTGGAAGGAAATTACTTTGTGTATGATTTTGCCTGGGCATAAAAATTCAGGCTGATACAGATGAGAAAATTACAAAAAGGGGCGCCGCCGGGCAAAAAGGCTGTCCGGCGGCTCCTTTTAGAGAAAGGAGCAGTTAAGTCTGTATGTCAAAGTATGTGATAAAAAGACTTTTATATATGATACCGGTGCTCCTGGGAGTGTCGTTCCTTGTATTTACTATCCTCTCCCTGACCCCCGGAGACCCCGGCTCCATTATTCTGGGCATAACGGCACGGCCGGAAGATATTGCCGCTCTGAATGCGGAATTCGGCTACGACCAGCCCTTTTTTACCCGCTTTTTTAATTATATCGGAGATATTGTGTTTCATTTTGATCTGGGAACCTCTTATTCCACCCGCCAGCCGGTGCTGCATGACATTCTGGCCAGGTTTCCCAACACTTTTATTCTGGCAGTCCTGTCCATGTGCCTTTCCTCCATTCTCGGAATGAGCATGGGCATTTTCTCTGCTGTACGCCAGTATTCCAAAATGGACCATGTATGCGTGGTGGTGGCTCTGGTATTTGCCTCCATGCCAAGCTTCTGGCTGGGGCTGATGCTGATGACCCTGTTTTCTCTGAAGCTGGGCCTTCTGCCTTCCTTCGGAGCCGGTTCTTTCAGGCATTTTATCCTTCCTACCCTGACGGTAGCCCTGCCTGCGGCAGCCGGAACGCTGCGTCTGACCCGCTCCACCATGCTGGAGACTATACGGCAGGAGTATATCCGGACGGCAAAGGCCAAAGGAGCTTCCAACAGACGGGTGATCTGGAAACACACCCTTCGGAATGCCCTTCTTCCGGTTATCACCTCTCTGGGCGGAGGATTTGGCGCTTCTCTGGGCGGCGCTATTATTGCGGAGACAGTATTTGCCATGCCCGGAATGGGAACCCTGATGACCACAGCCATCCGGCAGAAGGATGTTCCCATGGTCATGGGAGCCACGCTGTTTCTTGCAGTGCTGTTCAGCCTGATTATCCTGCTGGTGGATATCCTGTATGCCTTCATTGACCCGAGGATTAAGGCAAAATATCAGAATGGAGGTAAGAGCCGTGAGTAAAAGCAGAAAGCATGCGCAGCTGGCAGAATTCTGGCGGAGGTTTCGCAAAAATAAAACGGCTGTGCTGGGACTGGTGATCCTGATTATCATTTTAAGCATGGCTCTCTTCGCGGATCTGATTGTCCCTTATTCCAAATGTATCGACCAGGTAGGAGCCGACCGTCTGCAGGGACCCAGCATGGCTCATTTTTTCGGTACGGATGAGCTGGGGAGGGATCTTTTCGCCCGGGTTGTACACGGTTCCCGCTATTCGCTGCTGATCGGCCTGGCTACCAGCCTGATGGCTCTGGTCATTGGAGCTGTACTGGGAGCCAGCGCCGGATATTTCGGTGGCTGGGTGGACAATGTCATCAGCCGTATTGTGGACGTATTCATGTGCGTTCCCCCCATTTTGCTGTCTCTGGCGGTCGTGGCGGCCCTGGGCACAAACCTTCGGAACCTGATTATCGCCATCACCGTATCCTGCGTGCCCGGCAACGTGCGTCTGATCCGGTCCGTAGTGTTGACGGCGGCAGAACAGGATTATGTGGAGGCGGCCAAGTCCTACGGGGCTTCCAACGCCCGGATTATTTTCCGTTATGTGCTTCCCAACGCCATGGGGCCCATCATTGTAAATACCACCATGAGCATATCGGATATGATGCTGTCCGCAGCCGGACTGAGCTTTATCGGCATGGGCATCCAGCCCCCTTCACCGGAATGGGGCGCACTGCTTTCCAACGCCCAGATCTATCTGTTCTCAGCGCCCCATATGCTTCTGTTCCCGGGACTGTGCATCCTGTTTTCCTCCCTGGCTTTTAACCTGGTAGGAGACGGCCTGACAGACGCCCTGGACCCCAAACTTAAGGATTGAGGAGGCATAAGAAATGGAAGAATATACGAACCAGGTACAGATCGGAGAAAAGCTTCTGGAAATAAAAGATCTGTCCATTGTATACAAAACCGACCTGGAGACAGTCCGGGCGGTAAACGGAATCAGCTTTTCCCTGCGGGAAGGAGAAACTCTGGGACTGGTAGGGGAAACCGGTGCGGGAAAAACCACCACAGCTCTGGGAATTATGAAACTGCTGCCTGAGCGCACTGCCAGAATCACTTCCGGCCAGATTCTGTTTGAAGACAGAGATATCTGCGGGCTGGACAATCATGAGATGCAGCAGATCCGGGGACAGAAAATATCCATGATCTTTCAGGATCCCATGACGGCCTTAAACCCGGTGCTGACTGTGGGAGAGCAGATCGGGGAAGCGCTGTACCTGCACCATCAGAAAGAACTGAGCGCAAAAGAGATCGAGCAGAAGGTGGAGGAGACGCTGGAACTGGTGGGCATCCCAAAAGAAAGAAAAAATGAATATCCCTATCAGTTTTCCGGCGGAATGCGTCAGCGGGTGGTGATAGCCATTGCCCTGGTGTGCAACCCCCGGCTGCTGATTGCGGATGAACCCACCACAGCCCTGGATGTAACGATTCAGGCCCAGATCCTTTCCATGATCTGTGACCTGCAGAGAAAATACGGCACCTCCGTGATTATGATTACCCATGATCTTGGCGTTGTAGCGGAGACCTGCGACCAGGTGGCCATTATGTATGCCGGTGAAATTGTGGAGTACGGCACTCTGGCGGACATTTTTACGGGAGAGGAACACCACCCCTATACCACAGGGCTTTTCGGATCCATTCCCAGTCTGACGGAAAATTCCGCCAGGCTGCATCCCATTGAAGGTCTGATGCCGGATCCTACAGACCTGCCCAAAGGCTGCAGCTTTTCGCCCCGGTGCGGAAAGTGTATGGAAATCTGCCGGCAGCAAAAACCGGATGTATATGAAAAAGAGGGCCATCAGATCCGCTGCCATTTGTTCGGAGAAGGGAAGGTGAAAGAATGAGCGAAATTCTTATAGAAGCAGTCCATCTGAAAAAGTTTTTTCCCACCTCCAGAGGTACGCTTCACGCGGTGGACGATGTAAGTTTTTCTATTGAAAAAGGGAAAACCATGGGAGTGGTAGGGGAATCGGGATGCGGAAAATCCACCCTGGGCAGAACCCTGCTGCAGCTTTATGAACCTACGGAAGGGGAGATTCTTTTTCGTGGAAAACAGGTGAATCATCTTTCCAGGGGGGAACTGAAACAGGTCCGGCCTAAAATGCAGATGATTTTTCAGGATCCCTATTCCAGCCTGAACGGCCGTATGACGGTTCAGCAGCTGATCGCGGAGCCTCTGCTCGTCAATAAGGTCTGCAAAAGCAAAAAGGAAATCCAGGAGAGAGTGGAGCACATTATGGATACAGTGGGCCTTGCCAAACGGCTGGCTATGGCCTATCCCCATGAGCTGGACGGCGGCAGACGCCAGAGAATCGGCGTGGCCAGGGCCCTGATTTTAAGGCCGGAATTTGTGGTCTGCGATGAACCGGTATCCGCCCTTGACGTATCCATTCAGGCCCAGATTCTGAATCTTCTGATGGATCTGCAGGATAAGATGGGACTGACTTACCTGTTTATTACCCATGATCTGTCAGTTGTAAAGCATATTTCCGATGAGATCATGGTCATGTATCTGGGAAAATGTGTAGAGCGGGCTCCCTCGGAGGAAATTTTTGAACATCCTGTTCATCCCTACACAAAAGCACTGCTGGCAGCGATCCCCATCCCCAGCATCGAATCCCTGCACAAAAAGCGCCATCTGCTGCAGGGCGAGGTGACAAGTCCGGTGGATCCAAAGCCCGGCTGCCGTTTCAGCGGCCGCTGCCCCTATGCCACAGATTTGTGCCGACAGGGCGAGATCCCTCTGCGGGAGGTCTCCCCCGGTCATTTTGCGGCCTGCTGCAGAATAGAGGAAACAGACAGGTAAAGATAAAACAGGGAGATACGACAATGGAACAGACATATAAATGGCCGTATGAAAATGAAGCCGGCCAGGAAGAAACATTAACCTGCGACGTACTGGTGCTGGGAGGCGGCCTTTCCGGGTGTTTTGCGGCGATTGCCGCCGCCCGCAGGGGCCAGTCCGTCATTCTGGTGGAAAAAGGAGTGACCGAGCGCAGCGGCTGTGCCGGAACAGGATTTGATCACTGGGAGTCCGCCTGCACCAACCCCTGTTCGCAGGTGACGCCGGAGGAGATTGCGGAGGCTTACGTCCGGGAGCAGGACTGGTTCAGCAATGGAATCGCCCACTATATTGAATGCCGGGAAGGCTATGACCGTCTTCTGGATATGGAGCGCTTCGGAGGCAAGATCCGGGATACGGAGGATGAATTCGCGGGAGCGGAGTTTCGGGACGATGAGACAAAGCTGATGTTTGCCTATGATTATAAAAACAGATTTACCCTGCGGGTCTGGGGTTCTACCTTTAAGCCGGCCCTGGCAAAAGAACTGAAACGGCTGGGGGTAAAGGTCCTGGACAGAACGGAAGCCACCGCCCTTCTGACCGCGGTAAATGAAAAAGGAGAGAAGCAGGGCGCCGGGGCTATGGGCATGAATGTACACACGGGAAAATTTTATATTTTCCGGGCAAAGGCCACCGTTATGTGCATGTCCAGGCCTGCCAGAGTCTGGCTTTTTAACAGCGATACCGTGGGGCTTTGCGAGTTTCGCCCCCTTCAGAGCATCGGAAGCGGACACGCCATGGGCTGGAGGGCCGGCATGGAGTTTACCATGATGGAAAAATCCGTGCGGGCGGAGTTTTCCGCGGCGGGACGCAGCTTTCCTCCCTATGGAACCGGAAACAACCACAATACCTGGTATGCCGCCACGATGGTGGATGCCAGAGGAGTGGAGATTCCCTATGTGGACCGGGACGGAAAGGAATTGAAAACGGTTTCAGAAAGATATTATCCCGCCCCGGGACAGAAATTCTTCCTGAAGGGAGGCGTTATCGACAATCCCAAATATGAGTATCGGGGCCCGGAAACCCTGGATTTTGACACGCTCATGAAACGTGGATATCAGCTTCCCTTTTACGCGGACTTAAGCCGTATGCCCGAGATGGAGCGAAAGGTGATCTGGGGCATGATGGTGGGAGAGGAGGCCAAAACCAAGATTCCCATTTACGAAAATTATAAGGAGAGAGGGTTTGACCCTGAAAAGCATATGCTGCAAAGCTACGGTACCGGCTGGCAGTCTGCCAGCTTTCTGGAGCAGGAACGGCAGTTTTTCGGCGCTCCCGGAGGCGTTATGCACGATTGGGATATGATGACCAATATCCCCGGCGTCTTTGTGGCGGGAGATCAGATTTTTGCCTCTGACTGCGCGGGAGCCGCCTGCGCTACCGGTTATTATGCGGGCCGTAAGGCTTCCGCCTTTGCAGGAAAACAGGAAAAGCTGCTTTCCTGCTCACCAGAAGAGGCCCGGACTGAAAAAGAACGGCTGCTGGCTCCGCTGTACGCTGACAGAGAGGACGGCATCAGCTGGAAGGAGTTAAATATGGCCATCTCCAAGGCTATGCAGAATTACTGCGGCGGCGTGCGCTGTGAAGCCCTTCTGCGGGAGGGATTGGATCTGCTGGAGCAGTTTGAGCGGGACATGGTTCCCAGACTGACGGCCTCCAACCCCCACGAACTGATGCGGGTTCATGAAGTGCTGGATATTCTCACGGTATCCAGAATCGTACTATACGCCAGTCTGGCGAGAAAATGCAGCAGCGAACCCCTGTTTTTCCGAAGAAGCGATTATCCGCAGATGGATCCGCCCCAGTGGCGCAGACATATTGTGCTTTGCCAGGAAAATGGAAGAGTCATGGAGCGGGATGTTCCGCTGGATTATTTCGGCAGCCTGAAGGAGGAGTATGAAAAGCACAACCAGGACTATTTATCCGGAGAGGGGGAACAGATCCATGAAACAGATTGAATACAGGGTCAGCCCGGTCCCCTGCAGTACCAGGCCTCTGAAATTTGACGCCTCCCTGTGCATCGGATGCAACCGATGCGCCGGCGTCTGCCAGTGCGATATCCTTCTCCCCAATCCGGAAAAAGGCAGGCCGCCTCTGGTGATGTATCCGGGAGAATGTTATTACTGCGGCGCCTGTGTGATGGTCTGTCCCAGAGAGGGAGCCATCCGCCTGGTGCATCCTCTGATGAACCAGGCAAAATTTGTTCCTGTGAAAAAAACCGATTTCGTTGACAAAAACGCGGGGTAATCGTACAATAAAACAGGATTTGCCTACAAATTTTTTACAAGGAGAACAGTTCATGCGGGAACATACAGACAAGGCCATACTGGTGGTCAGCTTCGGCACAAGCCATCACGACACCAGGGCCCTGACGATAGACGCGATAGAGAGAGATATCCAGGCCGCTTTCGGGGAGTACAGAATTTACCGGGCCTGGACAAGCAAGATGATTCTGGCCAAACTTCTGAAACGGGACGGGGAAAAAATTCCCAACGTGCGGGAAGCCATGGAACAGATGCGAAGGGACGGCATTGCCCATGTGATTGTACAGCCCACCCATGTGATTAACGGCATAGAGAATGATCTGATGAAGGAAGACGTACTGGAATACAGAGAACAGTTTTCCTCCATTTCTTTCGGTACGCCGCTGCTTACCAGCGCGGAGGATTCGGCGGCTGTAATTGAGGCGGTGGCGGAGGAGTTTCATGATCTGAAGCGAGAGGAGGCCCTTGTTCTGATGGGACACGGAACCACCCATTTTGCCAACTCCATTTACGCCGCCCTGGATTATCAGTTTAAGGATCTGGGCCATCCGAATATTTTTCTCGGAACGGTGGAAGCCTATCCCTCCATGGTGTCCTTAAAGCGGCTTCTGCGGGAGTATGGCCCTTCCAGAGTCATTCTGGCTCCCTTTATGATTGTGGCCGGCGATCATGCCAGACATGATATGGCCGGGGATGACGAAGATTCCTGGTACAGCCAGCTGCGCGCGGAAGGCTATCAGGTGGACTGCGTACTGAAAGGACTGGGAGAATACGCCGGTATCCGGAATCTGTTTATCCGTCATGTCATGGAAGCGGGAGGGGAAACCAAGGATCTGATTTCCCATAGCTTCTTTTCCGAAAGCCGTGATGATGCCGCCGGAGTCTCCGCGCAGGTCTGACCTGTCCCGCGGTTGAGATATAAAAGGGTCTGTGTTATAATGAAATGTACTTCAAAAATCAACAGTACGGAGGATGAATATGACAAGTAAGCAGCGGGCTTATCTGAAGGGACTGGCTATGACCATGGATCCGATTTTTCAGATTGGGAAAAACAGCCTGACCCCGGAACTGACAGCCGCCATCGCAGAGGCGCTGGAAGCCAGGGAACTGATCAAAATAAGTGTTCTGCAGAACTGCATGGATGATCCCGGGGAGCTGGCCCAGATTGTGGCGGAGAGAACCAGATCCCAGGTGGTGCAGGTAATCGGAAAAAAGATTGTCCTGTACCGGGAAGGGAAAAAAGAGAAAAAGAAAATTGAATTGCCGAGGTAATCTTAAGATGAGCGGAGAAAAAAGGCAGGAAAACCGCAGACGAATTGGCATTATGGGCGGAACCTTTGATCCGATCCATATCGGGCATCTGATCCTGGGAGAAAACGCTTACCAGCAGTTTGAACTGGAGAAAGTGCTGTTTATGCCTTCCGGAAACCCGCCTCATAAGGCGGACCGGGAGGGCGCTTCCAACGAAGAGCGGGTGGAGATGGTAAAAAGAGCCATTGCCTCCAACCGTCATTTTGAGCTTTCCCTGGAAGAGATGCACGATCAGGGTTACAACTATACCCGGGAGACGCTGGAGAGGCTGACGGCTGCCAATCCGGATACAGACTACTATTTTATTCTGGGAGCGGATTCTTTGCTGAATTTTGAGACATGGAAAGATCCCCAGGAAATCTGCCGTCTCTGTATCCTGGTGGCGGCGGTGCGCGACCATATGCCGTCAGCGTTGATGGATGAGAAGATTGCGGGGCTTCGGGATAAGTTCCACGCGGATATCCGGAAGCTGGAAAGCCTGAATATCGATATTTCGTCCAGGACGATCCGTTCCTGGGCGGCGGAAGGAAGAAGCTGCCGGTATTATGTTCCGGAGCCGGTGATTGCCTATATGGAGGAGAGAGGAATCTACCGAAACCTTTCCGACTGAAACATGAAAACGGGAGACTGAACGTTTATGAAGCAGTATAATATCACGAAAATACAGAAAAAGCTGAGGAAAGAGCTGGACGATGACAGATACCGCCATACCCTGGGGGTGATGTACACCAGCGCGGCTCTGGCCATGCGTTACGGAGCGGATCTGATGAAGGCTCAGATAGCCGGGCTGCTCCACGACTGCGCCAAATGTATTCCCAATGATAAAAAACTGAAGCTTTGTGACAAGTACGGAATTCCCGTGACAAAAGTGGAAAATGACGCTCCGTTTCTTCTGCATTCCAAGCTGGGAGCCTATCTGGCAAAAACCAAGTACGGGGTGGAAGATGAGGAGATTCTGGAAGCGATTGTGTGGCATACCACCGGGAAGCCGGCCATGACGCTGCTGGAGGAGATTGTTTTTCTGGCGGATTACATTGAGCCCATGCGCTGGAAGGCGGAAAATCTGGCGCAGATCCGGGAAGCCGCCTTTGTGGATATCCACCGGGCGGTTTATATGACGCTGCACGATACGCTCCGGTACCTGTCCCGGGGCTCGGGAAAAGTAGATGAGATGACAAAAGAGGCCTGCCAGTATTATGAAACTCTCTGTCAGCAGAACGGAGAGATTTTCGGTACGGAGCATCTGAAACATATTAGTTGAAAAGGAGATAGTTATGGCAGACAAAAAATCAAGAGAAATGGCAAAGATCGCCTACCAGGCGCTGGAAGAGAAAAAGGCGGAGGACATCCGCGTGATCAACATCGAACAGGTCAGTGTGCTGGCGGATTATTTTCTGATCGCCTCCGGAACCAACCGCAATCAGACCCAGGCCATGGCGGATAATGTGGAGGAGATGCTTCACAAGGCGGGATACCAGCCGCGCCAGACGGAGGGCTATCAGACAGCCAACTGGATTCTGATGGATTACGGCGATATCATTGTCCACATTTTTGATACGGAAAACCGGCTGTTTTACGATCTGGAACGTATCTGGAGGGACGGAAAGGCCATTACTTTGGAGGATCTTGAAAAAGGAGAAGAGGCATGACGGTAGATAAGAGCTTTTTGATAAAAAAAATTCAGAAGAGAGAGGCCATGATCGTAGCGTACTGCAGCTACACCAACATGCCTCTGGTGGTCTGCGACCCGGAGACCTTCAATGATCAGGTATGGATCTTTGAGACGGAAGCCCTGCTGCAGGAATTCGCGAAAAAGTATACGGAGCGGAAGGTGCTCTTAAAAGGCATCCAGTATAAAAATGATCAGTTCCTTACCTTCTTTTCATCCCTGTTTACCATGGGAATAAATGAACTGGTATTTGTGGACGAAGGCTCCACCACCAACATTGAGCTGACGGATCTGGTTCGCCAGCCTGATTATTCCAAAATGAAACCCCAAGAGAGGCCGCTTCTGAACCCGGAGCTCCAGCTTACCGGCATGTACTTTATGCAGGAAGCCGCCCGGCCGGTTCCCAATGAGGAGAAAGAGAACCTGAAGGAACTGGAGGAGGAACTGGCTGCCAATATGGTTAAGAGCCGGTATATCATTGCCATCGAACTGAACGAGGGTCCCGGCACGGATGCGGAGAAGCTTAAAAACAGACAGTATCGTGTGCCCATCCTGAAGAACAAGAAGGAAGAGGTGCTGCAGCCGCTGTTTACCGATCCCCTGGAGTTCCAGAAATTCGCCAAAGGCAAAAAGATGAAGGCCCTGGCGGTTCCCTACGGCGAGCTCGCCAAGATCCTGGCCAAGGAAGCCAGAGGCTATATGTTAAATCCCGTCGGATTTCATATCCTGATGCCCAGAGAGCTGCTGATGGGGCTGTCTAAGAGGTTTCAGTAGATGTGAATAAAAGCCGCAAAAAAGAGTATATTTGCATCCGGTCCATCCAGGTGTACACATGTCCGAGACAGATGTTCCGCAGCAGGCGGAATATTCCGCTTGCTGCGGACAGATGTCGACAGGACAAGGTGAACACCGGATGGACCGGATGCATTTTTTTGCGGTATTCCCCCATATTCAATCTTTCTTATCTAACACTCCCCATACAGCCAAAACCAAACCTATTATTGCAATACCTGCGAAAATATAAACGGCCGGCATAAGACCATACTGCGAGATGTTCCAGATTGAAGAAAATCCCCCATTTACAGTCCATTCATTTGCCATCGAACCGGCTAAAATCAGTGCAATGGAAATGCTTCCTGCTAAAATCATTGCCGAACCTAAAATAACTTTCTTCATTTAGCTTTTCCTTTCTGAATTTGTTTGTTCATTCTGTTTTCTAACTGTTACGACACTTTTTACTTTACCATACATTCTTTTCTGTAAAATGCAACGCCGTATTTCAGGATATCCGAATACCCTTCCTGTCTCAGTGCTTCCTCGTATTTCTGTTCTTCAATCTGTCGGAGTGCTTCGTCGCACTTGCTTTCCAGTTCCTGATAAGTATGTGCCACTTTAATTTCAAGGATGACGGCCTTTCCTCTGACACTGGGGTACTTCAGCAGGATATCCGGGCGTCCGTTCCCGGATTCCCGGTTCGACAGGACAATATAGTTCCCGATATTTTTGAGCATTCCTGCGAGAAATCCATGATAGTAACTCTCCTGATAATCATAGAAGCTGATCGTTTCCATGAGGTTTTCAGAGAGGATCTCAGCCATCTTTTCCCGGTCTCCGTTCAGGATGCTTTCATAGAGCAGAGAAAACTTCTTATCCTTTGTCTTTTCCTCAAACCAGCGCAGGACTGTGTTTTTATAAATATAACGGACCTCGCTGTTCGGGATCGCCATTTCTACCAGAATCTCTTCCCCGTCCTGCTGTTCGCTGATCTTCTTCAGATAGCCTGTGAAAAAGAGGAAGTTCCACAGGTTATCCTGTGTGGAGTCCATGTCGTCATAGGTGATGTCTTCATGAATCGGTTTGGTGATGGTCTTTCCTTCAATGAGAGCCTCAATTTCCTGTTTTACGGAGAGATCCGCACGCTCCACAAGTGTGCGGACGATGCTGTTGGAACTGGTATTGGACCAGTAAGGGCGGAGCAGTGCATTTTTATCCTTGTAACAGGAATTTGCATAACTGATGACGCTCCAGGGGTTATATACTTCCGTCTCACCGAATCGATATCCATCATACCATGTCCTGACTGCGGTACGGTTTTGCTCCAATCCGTAATGTGTAAGCATCTGATCCACTTCATTCTGTGTAAATCCGAAATGTTCCGCATAGCTGGTATCCATGATGGAGACAACATTCAGGTTATTCAGACCGGTAAAAATGGACTCCTTGCTGATGCGCAGGCATCCTGTTATTACGGCAAATTCCAGCGTGTCGTTTGTCTTCAGGGCCGATTCAAAAAGGGAGCGGATCAGCGATACCATACGGTCATAAAAACCGCTGAAATACGCATTTTCCAACGGAACATCGTATTCGTCAATCAGGATGACCGTCCTGCGTCCGTAAAATGTATACAGACATTCAGAAAGGAATTTCAATGAAGTAAGATACTCTTCATCGTCTGCACCACGGTTCATCAAAAGCTGATATTTTGTGCGGTCATCCTCGGAATTCAGATATCGAATGAGCTGTGGATGCTTTTTAAACTCTCTCGCAATCTCTTCTTTCAGGCAGTGGAATGCAGATTCATAGCACGCCTGTTTCATGGATTTCAGTGACAGCGAGATCACCGGGTACTGTCCCAGTTCTCTGATATAGTTTTCTCCTGCAGCCATGATTTTTTTCCCGGCAAACAGGTGCGACCGGTCATCATCAGATTTTTCAAAAAAGTAGCGCAGCATGCTCATGTTCAATGTTTTTCCGAACCGTCTCGGCCGGGTGAAGAGATTGACCTTTCCGCGCAGATCGATCAGATCTTTTATGAGCAGCGTCTTATCGACATAGTAGTAGCCTTTTTCAATGATTTCTTCAAAGTTTTCCACTCCGATCGGAAGCGGGGTCCATTCCATATAAAACGCCTCCCTTCTTTTCCTGTGTCCATCTTACTACATTTGCATGGGAGCGGCAAGGCGGAGATGAGGAAGAAGAAAAATTTTTGCAAAATACAATATGGCAGAAGGCAGCAGGGCAGAGCGTGTCTTGACGCCGGCAGTGCCTGCTGCTATTTTAGTATTGAGCCACAGAAAAGAATATAATGGCAGACAGGGTATGTCGTGTAGTTAGCGTTGGTTTATACCGGCGCGAAATAGGATGATGGACACTTTATGTCCTGTTCACATGCTTGAATATTTGCTATTTTATACTAAAGGAGAGCAGCCATTCCATGAATCAGCAAAAAACAGGAGCATTTCTAAAGATGCTTCGAAAGCAGAAGGGACTTACGCAAGAACAGATTGCAGAGAAATTTCATGTATCAAGCAGAACAGTATCTCGTTGGGAAAACGGAAACAATCTGCCCGATTTAGATGTTTTAATAGAAATTTCTGATTTTTATGAAGTTGATCTTCGAGAACTGCTGGATGGTGAAAGAAGAAATGAAAAAGTGAATAATGAAAATAACGGCGAGGAAGAAACTGCATTGAAAGCGGCAGACTATGTGAACACTGAAACAGAACGATATACTAAGCGTGTACATCGTCTTTTGCTAGCAGGAGCGATTTTCTGGTTTGTTTCAAGTTTGATCAACCACACCATATTAAACAGTAATGCAGTACTAAGCGCAATAGCAGACTTTGCTGAAGGCGCGGCAATCGGAATGATTATATGCGGTATAGTATTTACAGGTCGCTATGGCCAAAGAATAAAGGCATTTAAACAACGGTTATTAAAAAAGGAATAATAAAAAAGCAGGGGGTTCAATTTCTCCTGCTTTTTTGAATGCTGTTTAACTATTGAAAAAACCGGAATACCCCGAATACTTTTCCCAGGATCTGGACGTCTCCCTCCACGATGATAGGATCCATGGTGTCGTTTTCCGGCTGAAGGCGGATATGGCCGTCTTCCCGATAAAAAGTTTTCACCGTAGCGGAGTCATCAATCAGGGCTACCACAATATCGCCGTTTCCGGCGGTGGGCTGCTGTCTGACCAGCACGCAGTCGCCGTTTAATATGCCGGCGTTGATCATGCTTTCACCCTTGACCCGGAGCATGAAGCTCTGTTCATTCGGCATATATTCGCTGGGGATCGGAAAATAGTTCTCAATATTCTCCTGTGCCAGAATAGGCTGGCCTGCGGCCACGGTTCCGATAATGGGAACATTGACCATCTCTCGTCTGGTCAGCCCGAAGCTGTCGTCCAGGATCTCAATGGCCCTGGGTTTGGTGGGATCACGGCGGATATAGCCGTTTTTCTCCAGCGTCTCCAGATGCGCATGTACGGAAGAGGTGGATTTAAGATGAACGGCTTCGCAGATCTCCCGGACGGCCGGCGGAAATCCCCTCCTTAGAATCTCATTTTTAATATATTCCAGAATTTCTTTCTGTTTGGGGGTAATGTTACCGCTTCCCATCCCGCAACCTCCTGTATTCGACACGTTTTTACTAAATAGAAGTATAGCACAGCCTCTCCTAAAATGCAAACACATGTTTAGAATGTTTGTTCGATTAACAGTTGACAAACATACGTTCTGCTATTATAATAAAGCAGAACAGATGTTCTGTTTCGGTTTCGTTTTATTTCAGAGGGAGATGCTGAAGATGAAGAGAGAGTATGGTCAGAGAAACGCTTATGGAAGAGCAAGACAGGGAGAATATGTATACGGCAGAGAAGAGAGGCTGCGCCTTCTGCGGATCAGACGCAGGAGGCGGGCTTTCAGAAAAAGGCTTCTTCTGACGGCAGCCGCCGTCGCAGCTGCCTTTCTGTTGGGATTCAGCCTGTCAGGCTTTTCCGGCATGCCGTCGGAAAAGACTCCTTCCTACAAGTATTATACGGCGGTCACCGTGCACCGGGACGATACGCTCTGGAGCATCGCGTCTCAGTATATGACGGATGAATATGACTCCCTTCAGGATTATATCGGAGAGATCCGGGAGATCAACGGCATGGAGAGCAGCAAGCTGTACTATGGGCAGAAGCTGATTGTCCCCTATTACTCATCCGAAATCCTCTAAACAGGACCGGAGGGCCAAATTAAGAAAGTCATAAGGAAAGGTTATGCAAACCCGCCGGGCGGAAGTATTGTAAACTTTTTTTCCGGATGCTATAATATCCCAAGATAGAGGGAGTAACTTCTATACAAACTTTTGAAAGGGGATTTCGTATGAAAAAGAAACTTTTGAGCGGCCTTCTGGCAGGCTGTCTCTGTTTAACGCTGTGTCTGCCCTTTACCGCCTACGCGGACGGTCAGAAGGTAGTGACTCTGGGAGCGGACCTGACAGAAGATCAGAAGACGGCGGTACTGAAATATTTCGGCGTGCTGGGACAGAATATCAAAACGCTGACCATCACCAACCAGGACGAGAGAAACCACCTGGGATCCTATGTACCCATTGAGCAGATCGGAACCAGAACCTACAGCTGCGCTCTGGTAAATCCCACTGCCTCCGGCGGTATCCAGGTGAAGACGGCGAATCTGAGCTGGGTTACCAGCAATATGATTGCCACCACACTTTCCACCTCCGGCGTGGTAAACTGCGATGTACTGGCGGCTTCGCCCTTTGAGGTATCCGGTACAGGAGCTCTTACCGGCATTATTATGGCTTATGAGACGGCCAGCGGCAATACGCTGGATCCGGTGAAGAAGGAGCTGGCCACCCAGGAACTGATTACCACCGGCAATATTGCCAATGAGGTGGGACAGGAGCAGGCCACCAGCATTGTGAACGAGATTAAGATTGAAGTCATCCAGGGCCAGGTGGTAGAGCCTGAGAAAGTGGAAGAGATCGTAGATAAAGTGGTGGCGGAGAAAGAGCAGGAAGTTGAAGTGTCTCTTTCCGATGAAGACCGGGATATGCTGAAAGATCTTATGACGCAGATTGCGGATCAGCAGTACGATTATGATGAGATGAAGGACACTCTGGAGAGAGTGGAAGAGAATGTGGAATCCATTGACCAGAATGTGGACGCCATCAACGACAAGGTGGACGATCTTACGCAGACAGAGGCGGCCCAGACAGAAGCGCCGGCTGAGTCTGAGAGTGAGACGGAGCCTGAGACCATTGATCCGGACAGTATCCTGATGAATACAGACGACAGCGCGCTGGGCGAGGGCGTAACGATCGACGCTACCGCTCCGGAGGCGGTTCCTGAGACACAGCCTGCCACTGAGACAGAGCCGGATGCCGGATTTGAGATTACCACAAGCGATTCCTATTCTGACTCTGAGACATCTTCTTCTACGGAGACAGCCGAGACCGTACCTGCCACGGAAGTTCCCGCTACAGATGTTCCCGCTTCCGAGACGCCTGCGGCGGATGACGGCTATGTGGACATCATGGGCGGTGAAACCGCCGCTACCGATGTGCCTGCCACAGAAGCTCCCGTTTCCGAGACGCCTGCGGCAGATGACGGCTACGTGGACATCATGGGCGGCGAAACCGCCGCTACCGATGTACCTGCCACAGAAGCTCCCGTTTCCGAGACGCCTGCGGCGGATGACGGCTACGTGGACATTATGGGCGGCGAGACTGCTTATACCGAAACGACAGAGGGAGCGGCAGAAGGCGAAACAGCCGCGCCGGCTGCTCTGACCCTTGGAAATTATACCTTCGTTCCGGCCGCGTCCGCTCTGAACGGGGAGATGGGCACCAATGCGGCGGCGGGAACCAGCCAGGTGGAAATTCTCTTTGCGGACGACAACATTGTTCCGGTTTCCGGCACGCTTACAGTTTCGGATGACATGGGGAATGTTTATGCTTCGGTTGACCTTTCGAATGCTGCCCAGGTATCCAGGGATGTGATCTCTGAGACGGACAGAACCAATTACTGTTCCGGATGGACAGTCAATACGGGAACCTCCCTCCTGGTAAATCTGGGAACGGCTCTTCCCGCATCCGGCAGCTATACGGCCACCGTTAGCGCAGTTGTGGCGCAGACAGCGGATCCTTCCATGCTGGAAGGCCTGCCCACGGCACAGGTGGAGATGGCCCAGCCCTTTGCCACAGATGCCTACGGCGTATCGGTTCCTGTGACTGACCTGCAGAGCACCGTTGCCGGCAGCACCCTGGCCGGTACTGTATACTTTGACGCAAATACGGGAATGGCCTCCGCTGCTGTAAGCGCGTACGATCAGGCCATGGTTTCCTTCGATGTGACCAGCTTCACACCGGATGCGCCGGCCTTTAACGTAACCTGCCTGCAGCCGGGTACGACACAGTTTACGGTCGATTTCTATGACGCAAACGGCACTTATCTTGCCTCCACCGTCTATGAATTGACAATCCGTTAACTCAATTCTGACCAAAACAGTTAAAAATGAACAGGGCTTCCTGACCGGGATAGGACAGGAGGCCCTGTTTTTTGAAAGAAAAATTTTTTCCTGTTTAACTTTGTCAATATCTGTCTCTTTTTACTCAATATTTGTATAGAATGTACCCCTTTTTCTGTATTAAGATACGGTGAAATGATTCCTGCGGTATTCCGAAGGAGAACAGCCTGTTTTCTTTCGGAAGGCAGCGGCAAATCTGCTTGCGTTGCTGAAACCGGTTAAAGACGCGATAGAAGAGAGGGAGTACGCGGTTGTCTTCATCAGATGAATGCTTCTGAATATTCGATAATCGTTTAAATACTGGGAAATCGTACATCCTGTCATCTGCCTGAAAAAGCGGCAGCAGTTTTCCCGGCTCATGGGAATCCGGGAGGAAAGTTCGCCAAGAGACAGCGATGTCTGATAATGCTGATGGATATAATCCAGTATAAGCTGAAGCCTCTGAAGCTTTTCCGTTCCCACCTTCTGACGGCTCTGGAGTATCTGACGGTGATTTCGAAGCATCCTGGCAAAGATTTCTGCTCATTATCCGCTCATCCGTGCAGAGTATGGGAAACGGAAAGGCTCCCTTCGCGGCCTGTATCACAGAACTGATTCTCCGGATTATTACAACGCTGGGGCTGGCAAAACTCCTGGGCTACACGGGAATCTGCCTGGCAAGTCCCGTTGCCTGGCTGGGAGCGGATCTCCTTTTGGGAGTCGTATACGGGTCTATGATGAAACGTCATAAATCAGAAAAAAGCTGAGGGATCTTTTTCGCTTTCTTTCAGACGGCGAAAGAGGGTAGCGCGGCTGCAGCCTAAATATTCGGCTGCGGCGTCCGCCCCTTCCTCCCGTATAATGTCCCGGATCTGCTGGGCTGTACAGCTGATCCCTTTATCCAGAAAGCTGATCTTATGTTTCCCTGCGTTCCGTGAATTTTTTCTGACCCTCACGGTCAGCAGGTAAGTACCCGAGCCGGAAGGCTCCGGAACCAGCGATACGCCCAGAGGGGATAACCGGTTGTTTGCCTGCCGGATCTTTGTCTCCGTAAGTTCTTCTTTATGAATGATCCCGATTTCAAATCGTTCCTGCATGTTTTTTTCTCCCTATAGCGGTTTGACATATATACAATATCAGTATAGTCGATCTGCAGGAGCAGCGCAATACAGTATCATAATTAATTTTGAAACTATAGATACAAGAAAACCGTCCGGACTGCAAAAGGAATTTTCTTGACAGTAAAAACCGGGAGTGTTATAGTAGTGCATAGATCTATACGCAAAACACATGTTTTTCAAATAGATAAGTATGCAGATCGGCTTGCCGACCAGCTTTCGCGTTCCGATCGCCTTTATTTACGGTTTAATCTCATAATTAATTATGATACTTATTTTCAGGGAGGCTTCTATTTATGGCTGAGAAAAAAGAAATATATACACAGACTTATCATGAACAGGTGGACATGCAGAACACCCGGCAGCTTCGGGAGGTTCTCAGTACGCTGCCCGGTTTTGCAAAAAGCTACTTCAGAGCCATTGAACCTACCACATCTGCCAGAACCAGAATTTCCTATGCCTATGATATCCGTACCTTCTTCCGGTATCTGCAGGAAGCCAACCCTCTGTTTCGGGACAAGGATATCCGTGATTTGAAGGTGGATGTGCTGGATCAGCTGGATGCGGTTGATATTGAGGAATACCAGGAATATCTCAAATTATATGAAGTGGATAAAACGATGGCCGGTTCCAACCGGGAGGCCGTTCTGACAAACGGGGAACGGGGGCTGAAACGGAAAATGTCTGCTTTGCGCAGTTTTTACGCTTATTTTTACAAGCGTCAGATGATTGAAAAAAATCCGACTCTCCTGGTGGATATGCCCAAACTCCATGATAAAGCTATTATACGCCTGGATGACGATGAAGTAGCTTCTCTGCTGGATTATATTGAGCATGGAGGCGATGATCTGAGCGGTCAGAAGAAAATGTACTATGAAAAGACAAAAATCCGGGATCTGGCCATTGTAACGCTTCTGCTGGGAACCGGCATCCGTGTCTCGGAATGCGTGGGCCTGGATATTCAGGATGTGGATTTTAAAAACAACGGCATTAAGGTGGTCCGCAAAGGCGGTTCCGAGATGATTGTCTATTTTGGACCGGAGGTGGAAACCGCCCTGCGAAATTATATAGAATTCAGAAAGGGAATCACGCCTCTGGCCGGGCATGAGAACGCTCTCTTCTACTCCACCCAGCGCCGCCGGATCGGCGTGCAGGCCGTAGAAAATATGGTGAAAAAATATGCCAGGGAGGTAACCACCACCAAGAAAATTACGCCTCATAAGCTTCGCAGCACCTACGGTACCTCTCTCTACCGGGAAACCGGCGATATTTATCTGGTAGCGGATGTGCTGGGCCATAAGGACGTGAATACCACAAAGAAGCACTATGCGGCTATGGATGACAGCCGCCGCAGAAAAGCCGCCGGGGCAGTCAGGCTGCGGGAGGACTAAAAAGCCTCCCTCTTTTTCCTGACGGGTATCCAAACCTCATAAACGGTATTTTGCGGGTCAGGATTAAAGTAAACTTCAACATCAGGTCCATAGGTAAATTCATAACCGGAAGTCGGAAGCCACTCTGTTACAATGCGTTTTTCCAGCTCTTGAATGGATTTGCCTGTTCCCGCCCCCGGAAAAATGGCCCACGTGCAGCCTGGAACGGTGTACTCTTCCAACGAATTGTCAATTTCAGCAGAAGAAGAAACCGCTATATAATATCTCCACTCTTCATCATCGCTGCAGGCACTTACACCTAAAACGCCCTGCGGCTCACAATTCATCAGCGAGATGATTTTTTCAAGAGTATCATCTAAAACTGCACTTTGCCACATTTGCGGCACTTCCAAAAAGTTCTGTTCGATTTCTCTGCTTAACGGGAATGACCTTCCGACAATACGAAACGCCTCTTTGGTTTCAATCCGATAATTCATTTCTTCCACTCCTTTGACAGTGATTTTGATGGTAATAGGAGGAAATGATTTGATTGCGATACCCTCGCTCTTTACCGACGAAGGATTAACGCCATGAACAGATTGAAATGCTCTGTTAAAGGCAGTAGGCGAAGCATACCCATATTTCGCAGCCACATCAACGATTTTTGCGTCGCTGCCTTGCAGGTCAACGGCAGCAAGCGACATTTTCCTTTTTCGGATATACTCGGCCAAAGGAATACCGGCTATATACGCAAACATTCTTTGAAAATGATACGCAGAGCAACAGGCAATTTGTCCGAGTTTTTCATACTCGATTTCGCCTGTTAGATTTTCTTCTATATAGCGAATTGCCTCGTTAAGTCGCTCAATCCAATCCATATTCATTTCCCCTCCTATCTATTTCATTTTATCAACTTGCAAAGGACAAATCCTCTCTTTTCCTGCACAAAAAAGAGTGCTGCAAAATCATAAAAATGAAGCAGCACCCTCGTTTTACCATAAATGTGAGGGAAAGCTGCAAACAAGAGTACACCTGGATGTACCCGGAAGCAATGAAATCTTTTTGCAGCTTTCCCTTCCCGAAAACATTCTTATATTAATCCAGCTTCTCTCCGGTGAGCATCTCATAGCCCTGGAGATATTTTTCGATGGTTTTATCCACAATTTCCTGGGGCAGCGTCCAGTTATGGCCGGAATTGGCTTTCAGCCAGTCTCTGGCAAACTGTTTGTCAAAGGAAGGCTGACCATGGCCCGGCTCATATCCCTCAGCCGGCCAGAAGCGGGAACTGTCAGGAGTCAGCATCTCATCTCCCAGGGTGATGACACCGTTTTCATCCAGACCAAACTCAAATTTAGTATCCGCGATAATAATACCTCTGGTGAGGGCATACTCCGCGCACTTTTTATACAGGGCAATGGTGTAGTCCCGCAGCTTTTCGGCATACTCTCTTCCCTTCCCGGGATAATATTTTTCCAGATGCTCCACGCTCTGTTCAAAGGAAATGTTTTCATCGTGGTCGCCAATCTCCGCTTTGGTGGAAGGGGTGTAGATCGGTTCCGGCAGCTTATCGGATTCCTGCAGTCCCTCCGGAAGACGGATGCCGCACACAGTGCCGTCCTTCTGATAGCTGGCCCAGCCGCTTCCCGTAATATAGCCCCGCACGATACATTCAACCGGAAGCATATTCAGTTTGCGGCACATCATACTGTTGCCGTCAAACTTTTCCTGCCGGAAAAATTCAGGCATATCCTTTACGTCAGTAGAGATCATATGGTTGGGAAGAATGTCCTGGGTCATGTTAAACCAGAATTTGGACATCTGGGTCAGAACGGTTCCCTTTTTGGTCACATCGTTATTCAGGATCACATCAAAACAGCTGATCCGGTCTGTGGCCACCATAATCAGACTGTCTCCGTTGTCATAAATCTCTCTTACTTTGCCTTCCTTGATTGGCTTCATTTCCTGCATAGTTCGCACCTCATCTGTTCTGTGTAGTTTCTTAATTTCATTTATGGAAATCAAATTCCTGCATCCATACGAAAGTACCACTATTTATGCCTACTGTCAAGTGCTTCAAAATGCCAAACTGCCTGAAGCGGTTTTTGGCCTCAGGCAGTTCGGGGGTATTATAAAATGGCAGTAAATAAACTATGTATACCTATCGCTTTACTCTGGCTCCGGCTCCGGAAAGGATGGCTTCCACTTCTTTTAAGCTGGCCATGGAAGTATCGCCGGGGGTGGTCATGGCCAAAGCACCGTGGGCAGCGCCGTATTCTACGGATTTCTGAGGGTCCTGACCGGTCATCAGGCCATAAATCAGTCCGGAGGCAAAAGAATCTCCGCCTCCCACACGGTCCAGGATCTCCAGATCTTTATAAGGCCTGGACTGATAAAAATTGCCGTCCGCCCAGCATATGGCGCTCCAGTCATTGACAGTAGCTGTTTTTACCTGGCGCAGCGTGGTCGCCACGATCTGAAAATTCGGATAGACTCTGACCGCCTCCCGGATCATTTCTTTATAGCCGTCCAGGTTCAGCTTCCTTAATCCGCTGTCATTCCCGGGAACCTCAAGTCCCAGGCAGGCAGTAAAATCCTCTTCATTTCCGATCATGACATCTACGTAGCGGGCAAGTTCCCGGTTGACTTCCCGGGCTTTTTCCTGTCCTCCTACGGCTTCCCACATGGATGGCCTGTAATTTAAGTCATAGGAGATTACGGTTCCATATTTTTTGGCAGTCTTTACAGCCGCAAGTATGGTTTCCTGGGACTGCCGGGAAAGAGCCGCATAAATGCCGCCGGTATGGAGCCAGCGCACGCCAAGTTCGCCAAATATATAGTCAAAATCAAAGTCTTCCGGCAGCGCTTTTGCTATGGCCGTTCCGGAACGGTCTGAACATCCCAGAGCCCCTCTGATTCCGAAGCCCCTTTCTGTAAAATTCAGGCCGTTTCTGCAGATACGGCCGATGCCGTCGGTACGCATCCAATGGATCAGGGACGTGTCCACACCTCCCTGACTGATCAGATCTTCCAGCAGCAGTCCCACCTCATTATCGGCAAAAGCTGTGATAACCGCTGTATTCATGCGGAAACATTTATGCAGACCCCGAATCACATTGTACTCTCCGCCCCCTTCCCATACGCGAAAAGAGCGGGCCGTGCGTATCCGTCCTTCTCCGGGGTCAAGCCGGAGCATGATCTCTCCCAGAGATACCGCGTCAAACCGACATTTCCCAGACGGCTTTAAACCTAAATCCATAAGCTTATCCCCTTATTTCTTTTGCCAGATCTACAGCCTCTCTTGTCATTCTGGTAATTTCCTCAAACGCACCGGCCTGGATCAGATCTCCTTTTACCATCCAGCTTCCGCCGCACGCCACAATAGAGGAGCACTCCAGATACTCTCTCAAATTGGAAGCGCTAACTCCGCCTGTGGGCATAAAACGCAGGCCTACATAAGGAGCCGCCAGCGCTTTGATTGTAGATACGCCGCCGTACTGCTTGGCCGGGAAAAATTTTACCACCCTGAGCCCTCTCTTTACAGCCTGGGCTACCTCAGAAGGGGTTACACAGCCGGGAAATACGGGTATCTGACGGTTCAGACAATAATCAACGATTTGAGGATCAAAGCCGGGACTTACAATGAATTTTGCGCCGGCATCTACAGCGCGGTTCACCTGCTCAACGGTAAGGACGGTTCCGGCGCCCACCAGCATATTCGGAAACTCGCGGCTCATCTGTCGGATGCTCTCTTCAGCGGCATCTGTACGGAAGGTTACCTCCGCACAGGGAAGACCGCCCTGGCAAAGGGCCTGAGCCAGGGGCTTTGCATCCTTGGCGTCATGCAGTACGACTACAGGCACAAGTCCCAGTTTTTCAATCTGTTCTTCCAATTTTCGGCTGTCCATATTCATTTTCCTCCGTTCTATTTATCTGACGTCTTATGTATAATCAAAAAATATATATGACGTCATATGTATTTATAAATTTAATCTAGCATTGAAGGATTTTATAGTCAATACATCATATGTATTTTCTCTTTTATGCACAAAAAAAGGACGTTTTTCAAAGAAAACGTCCGATCTTTTTGGGTATTTTTTAATTTCTGGTTTTCTCTTCTGCTTCCATCAGTTTGCAAAGCGCCTGGCGATTGTAAGTAAGGTGCATCACCATGGCGCATTTGGCGCCCACAGGATCTTTTTTCTCAATAGCCTGCACAATAGCCCGATGGGCCTTCAGCGTTTCCTGCATCAGAGAGCGATGGGTAAGACTGGCAAAAGTCTGTTCCGCCGTATTGATAACCGGGATCAGGGTTTCGATAACCCGATTGCGGCTGCATTTCGCAATATAAGTATGAAATTCAATATCTTTTTTCATATGGTTTTTTCCGCCCAGATAAAGTTCTTCCGTCTCCCTGCACAGAGCCGTTAAGGTTTGGCGTTCTTCATCCTCCGCATACCGGGCTGCCAGGTATGCCGTTTCCGGTTCGATCATCAGCCGCAGTTCAAAAAGCTCCAGCGCCAGCCGGTATTTGTCATCCAGCCGTGACAGTCCCAGAGGATCATTTTCTGTGGAGCAGGTACTGACCACAAAAGTGCCGGCGCCTCTTCTCACTTCAAGAATCCCTCTCGATACCAGGCTTTTAACCGCTTCCCGGATCGTACTGCGCCCCACGCCGAATTTTTCCGCCAGTTCAAATTCATTGGGCAGCTTTTCCCCTACGCCAAGAGGCTCCTGCAGAATATATTTCATCAGTTCATCTTCGATCTGCGCGCCAAGCAGTTTTTTTTCAGGCTTCTCATACTGATACATCTTTATCCCTCCAGAATAATGGTAAAAGGCCCGTCGTTGCAGAGACGCACCTGCATTTCCTCTCCGAACTCTCCCGTCTGTACGTCCGGAACCTGCTGACGGCACCGGGAAACAATGTAATCGTACAGTTCCTCTGCCTGGCGGGGATCCCCCGCATCCACAAAGGAAGGACGGTTTCCTTTTGAGCAGTTGGCGTACAGCGTAAACTGGGAAACCAGAAGAAGGGAGCCACCCACGTCCTTCAGCGAAAGATTGGTCTTTCCATTTTCATCGGCAAAAATCCGCAGGCCGATCATCTTTTTAATCAGCCGGTCCGCTTCCTCTCTGGTGTCTTCTTTTCCAACGCCGATCAGCACCATAAATCCCCGGCCGATGGATCCGGTTACCTGTCCGTTAATAGTGACGGAAGCCTCCGTCACTCTCTGAATCACAAATTTCATCCTTTGTACTCCTTTGGCAAATTAAAGGGATCCGCGCAGACGGCGCTTCTTCCCGACTCCCCTCTATTATAGGCAAAAAACCCGGAAATCTCAATCCATGATTGACGAAGATTTCAGATTATATTATGATGGTCAGGGTTAAAACCGCGTAAGCGGAAACCAACAGCAAGCAGACCGGAGGAATTACATGAAGCTGCAGAGATTAATGAGCCTTGTGCGCAAGGCTGTGGACGAATATCAGTTAATTGAAGAGGGAGACCGAATCGCGGTGGGGATATCCGGCGGAAAGGACAGCCTGGCGCTGCTGTATGCTCTTTCAGGCCTCAGAAGGTATTATCCGAAGCATTTTGAGCTGGAGGCGGTAACGGTCAGCCTGGGATTTGAAAATTTCAATCTGGAGCCCATAAGGGCCCTGTGCGCCGATCTGGATGTTCCCTACACGGTGGTGGAAACTCAGATCGGAGAAATTATTTTTCAGGACAGAAAAGAAGAAAATCCCTGTTCCCTCTGCGCAAAGATGCGCAAAGGCGCGCTGAACGAAAAAGTAAAAGCCATGGGCTGCAACAAAGTGGCCTATGCCCATCATAAAGATGATGTGGTGGAAACCATGCTGCTCTCTCTCATTTTTGAGGGCCGTTTCTATTCTTTCTCCCCCCGGACCTACCTGGACCGGATGGATCTTACGGTCATACGTCCCATGATCTTCGTGGATGAGGCGGACGTAATCGGGTTTCAGAACAAATACTATGTTCCTGTGGCCAAAAATCCCTGTCCTGCCGACGGAAAGACAAAGCGGGAATATGCAAAAAATCTGCTGGCACAGCTGAACCGGGAAAATCCCGGCGTAAAGGAGCGTATGTTTACCGCCATTCTATCAGGAAATATTCACGGCTGGCCTCCCAGACAGACACGGCGCAGAGAAGGATAAGCATCCTTATCTGCGCCGCAGTTTTTCCAGCAGGTTTTCAAAATATTCCGGAAGGGGAGCCTCAAACTCCATATATGTCCCTGTTTCCGGATGGATAAATCCCAGGGTCATGGCGTGAAGCGTCTGTCCCGTCAGGCCGGGGATGGGGCATCTGGAAGGGCCGTACACATCGTCCCCCAGCAGAGGATGGCCGATGCTGGCCATGTGAACCCGGATCTGATGGGTTCTTCCCGTCTCCAGGCGGCACTCCAGGTAAGTGAAGCTTCCGAACCGCTCCAGTACCCGGTAATGGGTGACGGCATTTCGACCGCATCTTTCATTTACGGCCATTTTTTTCCGGTCCACCGGATGTCTGCCGATGGGAGCGTTTACCGTGCCCTCTTCTTCCTTCAGGTTTCCGTGGACGATGGCCCGGTATTTCCTGGTGATGGAATGGTCTTTAAGCTGCTGCGCCAAAAAGCGGTGGGCGGCGTCCGTTTTGCAGACCACAAGGGAACCGGTGGTATTCTGATCGATCCGATGGACGATTCCGGGCCGCATCACCCCGTTGATTCCGGACAGCTGGTCTTTGCAGTGATACATCAGCGCATTGACCAGCGTGCCGCTGTAGTGTCCGGGACAGGGATGCACCACCATGCCCTTGGGTTTATTGATCACAAGCAGAGAAGCATCTTCATAGAGAATATCCAGCGGTATAGGCTCCGGTACGATTTCCGGCTCCACCGCGTCAGGGACAGAAAGGCTGATCTGTTCCCCGGCGCTGATTTTATAGTTGGATTTAACCGGCTTGCCTTCTGCCAGCACCTGTCCTTCCCCCACCAGCTTCTGGAGAAAGGAGCGGGAATAGTCCGGCAGCCGGGATGCCAGATATTTGTCGATGCGGATCCCCTGTTCTTCCTGATCCACCCGGAAATTGATCGTCTCCATTTATTTCTTTTTACTCTCCTGAATTTTATCTATAATGTCATGAACATAGTCTTCCCTGCTCTTTTTCCCCTGAAGGCAGGCAAAGTCTTCTTCTTTGTAATAAAACAGACAGACCAGCAGCAAAACCGCTACGCTGGCGCACACATAAATATCGGCCACATTGAAGATCGGGAAATCGATCAGTCGAAAGTAAAAAAAATCAATCACATAGCCGTGAAGCAGGCGGTCTATCATATTTCCCAGGGCGCCGGCGCTCAGTGTGACGCATAAGACGCGCAGAATCATAAATCTTCTCACAGGGGGAATGTGCAGATAAAACCAGACTGCCGCCGCCGTAATCACCAGCGCGAATACCACAAAAATCCACTGCATATTTTCCAGCATTCCGAAAGCGGCTCCCCGGTTTTCCAGATACTGGAGCTGAAATATACCGGGCAAAATCGTGACCGGCCCTCTGTCTTTCAAAAAGACGGCGGCCCCCAGCTTTGTAAGCTGGTCCAGCACAAGAAGCAGAATCAGCCCGCCAAAGCCCTTACAACAGGAAATATATTTACTCATTTGATCTTTCATAGCGCGTGATCCTCGTATTCCGTCAGCAATTCTGAGTTTCAGAAAGGCTGTCAATGGCTGCCAGCATTTCCTGATCTGTAACAGTGTCATCGATAAAAGCCTCTCCCACAGATCTAAGCAGGATAAAACGGATCTGGCCGGAGGCCATCTTTTTATCATGCCTGGTTACAGAGAGAATATCCCGGGCGTTCAGTCCATTGAGGGAAACAGGAAGGCCAAATGCCTGGCAGGCGGAACGGATCTGCTCCACCTCCTTGTCGGAAAGGAAGCCCCTGGCCTGGGAAATGCGGGCAGCCGCCAGACATCCCAACGCCACACACTGACCATGAAGCATGGAGAAATTTTTCAGTTTCTCAATGGCATGGCCCACTGTATGTCCGAAATTAAGCAGTGCCCGTTCCCCTTTTTCAGTAGGATCCGCCTCCACCACCTGACGCTTGATTTTGCAGCTCTCCGCCACCATATGAACAAGCTCCGGGAGACTGCGCTGCAGGATCTTTTCTCTGTGACAGAGCACCCAGTCAAAATAAGAGGCGCTGCGGATCAGCCCATGCTTCAGGATTTCCCCCATACCGCAGGAGAACTGTTCCGCCGACAGTGTTTTCAGAACAGAAAGATTCATATAAACCAGAGAGGGCTGATGGAAAGCCCCCACCATATTTTTATACTGTTCAAAATCCACCCCTGTTTTTCCGCCAATGCTGCTGTCCACCTGTGCCAGCAGCGTGGTGGGAATCTGGACAAAACGGATGCCCCTCAGATACGTGGCTGCCGCATAGCCGGTCATGTCGCCTGTAACGCCGCCGCCCAGAGCCACCAGGATATCCTGCCGGTCCAGGCTGTGCTGTATCAGATGTTCATAGATTTTCTGAATCTCGCCGAGATTTTTATGAGCTTCTCCTGCCGGTATCACGCAGACAGATATGTCCCTGCAGTGCGGCCGCAGCAGTTCTTCCACCTCTCTGCCATAAAGGGTCATTACGTTGCTGTCGGTTACCAGGCAGAGCCGCCGTTTCTGTATGTCCAGCTGTGCCATCCGCTTCGGCAAATTTTCAAAAGATTCTTCCAGCCAGATCGGATAGGCAGGCTGATCGCCTGCTTTTACAGGCAGACATATTTCGCCGGCAGTATTTACGGTATCTTCCGTCCACATAGATTTCACCTCATGTTTAACAATATTTTTCAAGGGTCACATAATGGCGTCCCTTTTTCGTAACATTTTCAGAGACTTTACAGTAACGGAACCGGCCATACCCCCGGACTGAGATGATCTCCCCCTCCTTAGGCCGGTATCCGCTGTTTGTGATCAGCCGTCCGTTAGCAAAGGTTTTTCCCCCTTCAATCAAACCGGAAAGACTGCTGCGGGAAGAATGGAAAGCCAGAGCCAGCAGGGCGTCCAGCCGGACGGAAGCCACGGTCCCGGTTATTTCCTCCAGCTTTGGCTGCCAGTTTTGCAGGGCTTGCTGCGTTTTTTCACATTTCACAGCTGTATGCCGGACTCTGTTCAATTCCTTTTCCAGGTAACCGGCCAGCTTTTCTTCACAGAAGAGCCAGGCTTCCTGATCCTCAAGTACGATGTCCCCCAGCTTTCCCCGCTCTATCCCCAGGTCCATAAGAGCTCCCAGATAATCGCGGTGGGTCAGCGTTTCCGCGAAACGCGGGTTCTGAGGACTGATTTTCAGGCAGCAGACGGGAAAAAGGCTTTCTGCCGCTACCTGGCTGTCACAAAAAAGCAGAGCGTCAGGAATGAAGGCAATCATCTGACGCTCTGCGCATTCATAACCACCGAACATCCTGCTTTCAATAAAAGAAAGCTTTGACTGTGTGTCATGATAGATACTCTGCTCGTTCAAATTCAGAAAATCACTGAACGTGACAATATTTCTCTTCCATGCCGCGTCCGCCAGATCCAGCAGACGTCTCTGGAATAATTCATCCTCTCTTGTCATGGCTTAAAACTTCTTCTCAAAGGAAGGAACATCAAAGGCTCCGGTAAGAATTTCCTGGAAATCTCCGGAAATGTCAACGGAAGCAGGGGTAATAATGAAAATATAATTGCTGATTTTCTGCAGGTTGCCGTCAATGGCATAGCAGGAGCCGGAGGAAAAGTCGATGATGCGCTGAGCAATGTCCAGATCCAGCCCTTCCATATTCAGAACCACGGTGCAGTTGGCCAGAAGAGTCTCCGTAATCTCTCTGGCATCTTCCATGGAATGAGGCTTTATCACACAGACCTCCATCCCGGGTGCGCTGGCTTTCCTGGGACGCATGGGAGAAATCTTTGAAACGGGCTTCTGTCTGGGAGCCTGAGCACTGACTGATTTTGATCGGGAGGAAACTCCTGTTTTGGACTCCGCGGAAGCTGCAGTCCGCTGCTCAGAAGCTTCATCAAAAAGATCATCGTCATCATCCCGGTTTTTAATGAAACGTCTTCTGGGACGGGTTTCCTCAAATTCTTCATCCAGCTCGTCATCCAGGTAATCATTATCATCAAAATCGTCGTCATCATTCAGCTTCATCGCATTTAAAAATTTATCTAAAACACTCATGATAGTCTCCTTATTCTCTCCTGTTTTTCAGACTCCGGTCTCAGATCTGATAATCTCTGGCACCAAAAATCGCGGTTCCGACCCGTACCATGGTGGCGCCCTCTTCTATGGCCACCTGGAAATCAGCAGTCATTCCCATGCTCAGAGTACACATATTAACATTATCAATGTTTTTAGCTTTAATGTCAACACACAAATTCCTCAAATTTCGGAAGTGAATCCGATTATCTTCGGGATTATCCACAAAAGGAGCAATTGTCATCAGCCCCTCTACCCGGATATGGGAAAGATGGGACAGCTTCTCTACAAAAGAAAGGGTCTCCCCGGGGGAAACCCCGAACTTTGTCTCCTCGCCGGCCACGTTTACTTCAACCAGCACAGGCATAACCAGGTTATGTTTTTCGGCTTCCCTGTCAATAGCTTCGGCAAGGTGAAGGGAATCAACGGAATGGATCATACAGGCTTTGTCAATAATATATTTGATCTTATTAGTCTGGAGATGACCGATCATGTGCCAGCGCAGATCTTTGGGAAGAATCTGGTATTTGTCCCGTAATTCCTGAGGCTTGTTTTCTCCAAAATCCCGAATCCCCTCCGGCAGAAGCTCTTCAATCATGGACGTCGGTTTTGTTTTGCTTACGGCAATCAGCGTTACCTCCCGGGAATCTCTTCCGCTGCGTCTGCAGGCTTCTTCTATTTTTTTCTGTACTTCATGCAGCTGCTCTTTCAGCATACTACCCGCTCCTTCCTAATACACAATATCGTCGTCATTTACTGTGGAGGCATCCAGTACAATATGATCGTGGGCCGCCAGACTGTACACATTATCCGGCTCCACAATACAGAACTCTTCATTCTCATCTATAACTGTTACCTCCCGGAAAACGGCGTATCCTTTATTTATATTGTAAACGCCCTGTATGGTGTCCATATTGCTCTCCTGGATCTGGAATTTTTTGTTTGTATCCAGCATCTGCACATAGTCTCCCTCCTCAAACAGTTCCGGGCTGACCAGATAATACCCTTCCTCTTTTCCGTACACGGTAGCCGTCACATACCGCACGGAAGCAGAGCCATCCCGGTTGAAGGTTTCCCGCAGAAGGGTAATCTCCCGCTCTGTGTCCTTATTGGCGATGACATATTCCTCCGGAATCCGGTAAAAGGTTTTCTCTGCGATAGCAGATGTGGGAATTTTCAGTCCGGTTTTCCGGTCCATCAGCAGCTCAATTTCCAGATAACGGTCTGAGACGTAGCGGGCCAGAGAAGTATTCAGCGAAATTTTTCCATAATAACCGCTTTCATTCTGAATAATGGAAAAAGGAGCGGAGAACGTATTGTTATCCTTTAAAAAGCGGAAACGGATGGAGCTGCGGTCCTGCAGTTCTGTGGCGAGAGAAGAATCCAGCGGAAAATACAGGGCCCATTCTTCACTTGTTACCAGCTTGTACAGCGGATCGCCGGCGCTTACCTGCTGGCTGAGCCGAAGATTTGTCCGATGATACTGGGTCTGGGAAAAGAGATCTGCGCTCAGTTCTTCTTCCGTGGCATCCTCCAGTCCGTCCACAGAATATACGACAAAGCCGGATTCCGGCGACACATAGGCGTCTCCGGAAGTGTAAAGGGCCGTATCGGTTTCGCTTTTTCCCATCTGCAGAATATAGCTCTCCAGATCCGCCTTAAAATTATAGACTTCCTGGAAAGTGCTCCCCTCAAATCCGATCAAAAATGAGGACATGGTGTCCTTCAGATTTTTCAGATCTTCGGCGGTAGGCTCTGCTGATGCCGCCTGGGCTGCCGAAGCCATATCAGCGCCGCCCACCGAGCAGACGGTGGTGCCGCTGCTTGCCATAGCTCCTTCCCTGGCATAATAGACAACACTGCCGCTGCCAGAAGACGGTACGATCGTCTCTTCCTTCAAAGCCAGAGCCGTATAGCGGTAATTCCCCGAGATTGCCCCTTCCATCACCTCATAGGAGACGGTGTGCTCTGCCGTCATATACAAAAAGACAGAAATCACCATGTATAGAAAAATAAATCCGAAAATAATAGTCCCGATATTCAGCACGGAATAGGGACGCCTGTACCGGGTGATTTTGGAATTTCTATTCTGTGAAGCCAATTTGTTTTTCTCCTTTCCGGCTTATTCTATCACGAACTTTTCCATATCTCAACTCTTATTCCCCTGACTTTCCCGGTTCCAATGCGAATAAAAAGAAAAAAAGAGGGAAAAATAGGAATGATACAATAAGGAGGAATGATGATGAGTTCAAAATTTTGGGATTACACATCTCTCACACTGGTCATTATCGGAGCCATAAACTGGGGCCTGATCGGCTTTTTCAGGTTTGATCTGGTTAATTTCCTGTTTGGAAATATGTCCTGGGTTTCCCGGGTTATCTATGCCCTGGTAGGTCTGGCCGGTCTTTATCTGCTGAGCCTGTACGGCCGCGTGGGTTCTCCGGGCAGTGTGGAGAGAGAACAGGGTTGATCTCTCAAAAACAGAACAGGGTCTCCTTTCTCTTCTGAATTCTGGAAACCCTGTTCTGCTGTTCTCACACGACGCTTTTATGTAATCACATTCCGAAACTTTTATAACTCTGCAATGATACTCTCTTTCATGGACTCCGGTATCTGCTCTCTGGTGAGAGAAATGCTGATGGCAAAATTCACATCAAACTCTTTACTGATCTTGTCCAGCTTCTCCAGAGCAGGCGCCACATCCTGGCCCTCCAGGCAGGCAATCTTCAGGAAACTGTCCAGATACATCTGTTCCAGGTCATGATCCTGGGAAACAATTCCGCACACAAATCCCAGAAATTCATCACAGTTTCCAATCGGATAACCGGTCACGTCAATCAGTCTGATTTTGTTGTTCAACTCATACATGTGCTGTGCACTTTTATCTAAATATACGCTGTTTCCGTTTGCGGTTTTTATCTCTGTATTTGCTTTCTCCAAAAGAACTTTTGTTTTACCCTTACCCTTCTCGCCTATAATTAACTGTATCATTGTAGATTCCTCCTTTAGTATTCGGATAAAATATTATGAAATAATTATAGACTATTTACCTGTGAAATACAACACCTAATTTGGAATCAGGGACAATATCTGGTTCATTTCCGCATACAGAGTTTCATGATTTTCCGAGTGGAAAATCACGGATAAATACGGATTTCCATACAGGTCTCTGGAGAGGAGAACTAGGCAGGCGCCGGCGTCCTCTGTAGTTCCTGTTTTTCCTCCGTAGACAAGCACATGATCCGGAGCCTGGGCCTGTCCCGTAAAATATTCATTGGTGGATTCCCAGGTTACTGCCACCGGGGAACCGTCCCCTCTGGTGTACTCCGCGTAATAATTCTGCCGGTTAATAATGTCCATAAAAATATCATTTTTCATGGCTTCCTGAAAAATCAGGTACATATCGTAGGCCGTTGTATAATGATCCTCCGCTGTCAGTCCGTGAGGATTGGAAAAATGGGTGTCCGTGGCTCCCAGATTCCGGGCCTCCTGATTCATCAGATCCACAAAGGCCTCCACCGATCCGGCCACATGTTCCGCGATCATCATAGCGGCATCATTTCCTGAAGCGATCATTAACCCGTACAGAAGCTGGCGCAAAGACAACTGGTCTCCCACCTTGATGTCACAGACGGAAGAACCGTACTCAATATCCAGAGCCGTCTCTGTCACGGTCACAATATCGTCAAGATTTCCGTATTTCAGTGCCACGAGAGCCGTCATGACTTTTGTCATACTGGCCGGAGACCGTGGGGTAAATATATCCTTGGCATACACCACCTCCTGGCCTTCCATATTGAAAAGGGCGGCTTCCTCCGCACCAATGATAATGGCGCCGGTATTCACATCCTGATCTGTCACGCACAGATCCGCCGCAAAAGCCTGGGCTGTGTCGGAAAGCTGCAGCCCGCTGCGGATCCCGTAAACGGTATCTGTTTTTTCAAAAGGATGGACAAGAACATAATCATGGGAACGGAATACAAAATAGTAAACAGAATATCCCATCAGAAGAAGGACAAGAAACAAAAGTCCCAGGATGATTCCCAGATGCCTCTGCTTCTTGCTTTCAGCCGCTTCCTTTTCCATGATTCTGGCCCACTCCCGCTCCGTATACATGGAGGGCCTTTCATTCATGCTATCTGTACATTTCACGCCACTCAAGATCTCCTCTTTCCAATGATTTCAGCAAAACCTCCGCCGACGCGATGTTGGTGGCCAGTGGAATATTGTGAATATCACACATGCGGATTACCTTGTTTATATCCGGCTCCGTCTGCTTGGGCGTATCCGGATCCCGGAAAAACAGCACCAGATCCAGCTGATTCTGCTCGATCATGGCACCCATCTGCTGTTCCCCGCCCACATGACCTGCCAGGAACTTGTGGACTGGAAGGTTGGTGGCCTCCTCGATCAGTCTGCCCGTGGTTCCGGTGGCATACAGTTCATGCTTTACCAAAATTCCCCGGTAAGCGATACAGCAGTTCTGCATCAGCTTTTTTTTCGCGTCATGCGCTACAAATCCAATATTCATCTGTCTGACCCTCCTAATACTTTCTTGCCTGAAGCCCCACATTCAGTACAATGCCTAATCCCATACACAAACTTACCAGCGATGTCACACCGTAGCTCACGAACGGAAGGGGAATACCCGTGTTGGGCATCAGCCCTGTGGCAACGCAGATATTTAAAGAACTCTGAAATACAATCAGAGAAGCGATTCCGCAGCAGATTAAAGTACCGGACAGATCTCTGGCTCTGCGCCCGATTCGGATACATTCCAGGGCAATCAGCAGTTCCAGAATCACAATCAGGCAGCATCCCAGAAATCCCAGCTCCTCCCCCGCCACGGCAAAAATAAAGTCCGTCTGCGGCTCGGCAATAAAATTGCCGTTTTTTACAGAAGAAACCATGTTGTTATCCAGACCCTTTCCGTAGAGCTGACCTGAACCGATGGCGATGATGGAGTTAGTCTGCTGATAAGCCTCGGAGGAATAATCTGAAGGCCGCAGCCAGGCAAGAATACGTCTGAGCTGATAGTTCTCAATCAGCGTCTGGCCGGGCTGCATAATAATGCTGAACAGTACCACCCCAATAGGAACCGCAGCAAGAAAAATTCCTCCTATGATCTTGTAGCTTAAACCTGCCACAAATATTATAGCACAAAAAGTCAAGGCTGTGACAATGGTTGTGGACAAATCCGGCTCCGCCTCGATCAGAGCCAGGGGAATTGCCGCCAGGAATAAGGACAGAAGCACAATCTTCAGCGTGTTCAGTTTGTCCTCATGTTTTGAAAAAAACTTGGCAAAAAACAGGATGAGGATAATCTTCATTACGTCGGAAGGCTGAAACTGGATGCCGATTCGAATCCACCGGGTAGCGCCGTTTATATTTTCTCCTACCAGCAGCACCGCCACCAGAAGGGCGTTTCCTGCCAGATAAAAAAACCAGTAAAAATTCAGCAGCCAGGTATAATCCACAAAGGAAAGAATGATCATCAGCGTAAGGCCAAGGGCAAGCCCCCAGATCTGGCGCTGCTGGGTAGACTGCTGGGCGCTTCCGATCAGCAAAATTCCCAGGGTGGATATGGCCGCCACCCAAAGTATCAGGCTAAATCTATAATCCCTTAATCTGTATTGTCTTAACATACTGAACCCCTTGCTTTCTCGTTTGTGTCAAGCGCATCGTAATCTTCTGTGTCTCGTTGATATTGATATAGCGTGACAGAATTTCCAGTATCTCCTTCTGCATATTCCCAAACTGCTCCGGAGAGCATTCCAGAAAATCAGAAGCCAGCGTCTGCTCCAGACGCATTTTTGCCACGGTGCCGGAGGTTATCTGCTGTGACCGAGATGAACGATGCTTTCCCATGGCAGACACCTCATGATTTTCTTCTGAAAAACCCGGTGATCCGGTTTTTCAGCGTAACGGTTTTATCCAGATTTTGCAGGGGTACCTTTTCCCCCTCCAGACGCCTGCAGATATTCATGTAGGCAGTTCCCGCGGCTGTCTCGGTTCCCACTACCGGTTCACCATGATTGGTGGCCACCACAATATCCTCCTCGTCCGGGATGACTCCCAGAAGATTAACGGAGAGAATATCCAGCACATCCTCCACAGACATCATGTCCCCTCTTTTTACCATATCCATCCGGATGCGATTGATCACCAGATCAATTTTTTTCTTCCCCTCTGCCTCCAGAAGACCGATAATCCTGTCCGCGTCCCTTATAGCTGACACTTCAGGCGTAGTCATAACAATGGCCCTGTCCGCCGCCGCAATAGCGTTTTTAAAGCCCTGCTCAATTCCCGCCGGACAGTCCAGTATAATATAGTCAAAAATCGGCTTCAGTTCATCCGCCAGTTTGCGCATCTGTTCCGGCGACACAGCGCTTTTATCTCTTGTCTGGGCTGCCGGAAGCAGATACAGAGTGGGGTAACGCTTGTCCTTAATCAGGGCCTGCCGGATCCGGCAGTTTCCCTCCACCGCGTCCACCAGATTATAAATGATTCTGTTTTCCAGACCCATCACTACATCCAGGTTGCGCAGTCCAATATCCGTATCGATCAGCACCACCTTTTTGTTCATACGGGCCAGCCCGGCGCCGATATTGGCAGCGGATGTGGTTTTTCCCACTCCGCCCTTCCCGGACGTTACAACGATTACTTCACTCATGATAAGCTCCTCCTCTCCAAAATCGGCAGTTCTCCCTGCTTTCTCATGGGTGTGTCATAAACCTTCAGGAGCCGCTGCTTCCAGGTTTCTCCCCAGGTGTTTCTCTCTCAGAAAAAGATTTTCCGGATAAAGGCTCCATCACCAGATGGCCATCCCGGATAAAAACAATTTTGGGATCCACGGCATACTCGCCGGTGTCCGTCTTTTTTGTAATAGCGCTGCGGGCGGTTTTATCCCCGATCCGCACCTGCCGGGGCTTCATCACAAGAGCGGCGGCAAAGCAGCCGCTGTTTCCCGAAGCGCCCGCGTATACATCCCCCATGCAGCATCCCAGTATCACCACATTTCCCCGGGAGATCACCTGGGCGCCTGGGTTTACATCCCCCAGCACTACCACGCTCCTGTCCGTCTCCAGAACCTGGCCGGAGCGAAGCGTTCCCCGGTAAAACTGCCCGTTTTCCTCTTCATGGACCTCAAGGGCTCTGGTGACAGCCTCTTTGTAGAATTCCTCTTCCTCCTTCTGCTCATCCACCAGGCACACAATCCGAATCCGGGAGTGTTCCGTAATGGCATCCGCCAGCTCCCGCTCCTGGGCACGGGTCAGCACCCGTCCCCGGAACGTCAGGGCCATCTGGGCGTTTTTGAAAAACTTATCCCCCTGGCGGAATTTCTCTCCCACATCCCGCACCAGGTCCTCAAAAGGGACGTCCGGATCCAGAAGCAGGATCAGTCCGTAGGGATTGCTCTTTATTATGACAGAATTGCGGTTCATAACAGGCTGGACCTCCTCACAAAACATATAAAATCTTACGATTAGTCTGCTGTGGTATTTCCGCTCTGGATGGTGGCTGCCTGTCCTGTTACCAGGGTAGCTTCCGCATCCGGATTAAAGTAATACGTAATCACGTCCCGGGCCAGAGCCGCCGTGTTGGCGGAAGAATAACCGTTGGCAATCCGGACCGCTATAGCCATCTCCGGGTCTTCGTAGGGCGCATAGCCGATAAACTGAGCATGATTGGCCCGGTCTGTGGTTTCCTGGGCTGTACCGGTCTTTCCGGCCACGGAAACACCGGTATAATTCTGAAAAGCGGAATGGTTCTGCACCACCCCACGCATGCCGGTGTGAATAGCGTTCCAGAGATTATCCGGAATATCCACGGTACTGTGGATGCTGGGCTCATTATCGTCAATGGTATTGCCGTTAAAATCTGTCACCCGGTCAATCAGGGTCAGATCGTAGCAGGTGCCGCTGTTGGCGATGGTAGCCACATACCTGGCCAGCTGGGAAACCGTGTAGGCATTGTCACTCTGTCCCATGGAGGCCCGGAGCGGGTCGCTGGTGGCGATATGGGGCGAGGTTTCCGGCACCTCAATGCCGGAGGTGCTGTCAAAGCCGTACATGGCCGCGTATTTTGCCAGGGTATTCATGCCGGCGGCATCATCGTATGTGCCGCTTACCATGCTGAGCCGGTAGCCGATGGTGTTGATATAATAGTTGCAGGAATCCCGGATGGCCGTCGAAAGGGTTTCCACGCCGTGATAGCCGGGATACACATGGCAGTTAATGGGCAAAGTGGGATCCAGGTCCGTAAACTGTCCGGTACAGTTGATGCCCTCGTCGATCGCTACCTGTCCCTCCATCACGCCTGCTGTGGCGGCCACAATCTTAAAGGTGGAGCCGGGGGCCAGCGATTCCTGAGTGGCCCGGCTGTAAAAGGGTGAGGACAGATCGCTGACCAGATCATTGTAGTAATCTGAATCCATATCGTTTACCAGCCGATTGCTGTCATAGCTGGGGTAGGTGACGCAGGCCTTCACATCCCCGCTGTCCGGGTCTACAATCACCACGGCGCCGGAACAGGGCCGCAGGGCCAGCTGGGAGGGTTTGATCTCCAGGGTACGGATTTTTTCCCGTATGAAGTCATAGCCTGACAGTGTTCCATCGGACAGGCTTTCATAATCTGATGTATTCATCTCCAGGATCCCCTGGTCAAAGAGGAGGAGACATACCTGAGTGCCGGACAGGCTCTGCTCAATCAGCATATACCGGAACACATATTTGCAGAAATCCGTATCATCACTTAAATATTCCGCGATATAGTCTGCCAGCTGGGTGTAAACCTCATCGGAATCCATGTAGGCAGAATCCTCCCCGATCCCGTTAATATCCACCCAATTCATGGAGATGGCGTAGGTCAGAAATTCCTGGAGGCTGATGGAGCCCTCCTCATTCCAGGCCCGGTAGGTGAGGTCTGTCTCATCGATCGCCTGGCTGTTTAAAATTCCTGTCTCCACCAGCATGGTATCCACAATGTAGGTCTGGTAGGCCTGCATCTCCTCCGACAGATCCTTATAAGGAGTGGGGGAAGCGGTAGTCAGCTGGTTTCGGATCTCTGAGAAAATGGAGTCCGCTTTTACCAGAAACGCCTGGTAAACCTCCCTCTCGTTCTCAGACGCGTCCGGGGAGGACAGGTGCTCCACGCTCAGCACATTATTCTCGAACAGAGCAAAATACACGTCATACAGCGGTATCCTCACATCATCGGCGGACTGCACTTCATAATCAATGGAAACCGTATCAATGATATTGGCGTAAACGATACCCGCAATATACTGCTCCAGCATATTGTAGGCCGCTTTCTGCAGTTCACTGTCTATGGTCAGATACAGGGAATTTCCCGCCTGGGGCTCCACCCGGGACTCTACGCTTAAAGTACGCCCCAGGCTGTCCACATACAGGGTTTCGGAACCCTTGTCCCCCTGGAGGGACGTCTCCATCACCTGCTCCAGTCCCACTTTTCCCACGATATCTCCGGCAGCGTAGGAACTGTCCTCTTCCTGCAGTTCTTCCAGCTCCTCAGCGGAAACCTCCCCCGTATAACCGATAATATTGGCAAAATATTCCGCGTCATTGTAAACCCGTCTGTAATCCTCCACCACATCAATGCCGGGAAGCTCCGCCGTATTTTCCATCAGCTGGGACACAGTCTTTTCGCACACGTCATCGGCGATGGTGGTGGAATTGTACCGCTGGTAGCTGTTGGCTGCCAGCTCGCTGCGCAGGTAAACCAGCTGCAGGATTTCATGATCCGTAAAGGCGTCCGGAAGGCCGTACTGCTCCCTCTCCTGCGCTGTGATCTCCTCGTCCAGAATACCGTAGTAATCGTTGGAACACAGCAGGGAAACCAGGTTCGGGGCGGAAATATTTTTTTCCTCCTCTGTCAGGGCATTTGCCTCTTCCTCCTCAGAAGGGGCGTCGATGTACATTTTTCCGAAAATATCCGCTTTGAAACGGCTCAGGGTAAAACCGGTGCAGTTATACTCATAGGTACCCTCATCCGTAAGGTCGATCTTAAAATCATCCACAATGGAATCGCCGTGGCTTTCGATGATCTTGATTGTACGGTAGAGAATGCTGTTCAATGTAAGATTCCGCTGATGAGTCGTTTCATAATATCCGTTATCCTCGAAGGTAACGGTATAGGCCAGTTCATTGTAGGCCAGCAGTTTTCCGTTGCAGTCATAGATTTCGCCCCGGGTACTGTTCAGCACCCTTTCTTTGCGGATGGACATGGCAAAATCATTCAGATAAGTTTCCCCGTTAATAATCTGCAGGGAAAACAGGCGCTGGATCAGAATCAACGCCAGAATGACAAACACAATAACTAAAATGATAATCCGGGACTTTACGCCCCGGGGCAATGTATGTTTTACTTTTTTAAACAAGGCTGTCTATACTCCTTTTATCTGTTCTGCAAAGTTTCTGGTTGATATAGTAAATCAGCCGGTACGTAATGATGGTGAGAATCAGAGTATAAAGGACTTCCGGTATGATAATTCTTCTGAGATAGAAGAAAAAATGAATCCTGCCCCGCAGCAGAAAAGTAAAGGCATACTGGCAGATGCCGTACACCAGATCCGCTCCGGAAATCAGAAGCAGCGGCGTCTTTATATCGTCATCGTAGAAAATGCGGTAAAAGAACCCCGAAAAATACCCGATCCACATATACAGCAGGGCCTGAAAGCCCAGAATGCTTTCAAAAAACAGATCGCAGCAGAGGCCGCAGAAAAAACCGGTGAGAAGGCCGCTTCGCCTTCCCCGCATCAGTCCGAAAGAGACTGTCAGGATGAGCAGCAGATTAGGTTTGATAGATGCAATTTCAATTAACTGGAACAGACTGCACTGCAGAATACAGCTGATTACAATCAAAAGTGCCATCACAATTTTACGGCGCATGCCTCTCTCTCCTTTCTTTGCGCTTCTTTTTCTTCTGCACCTTACGGCTGCTGAGGAGCAGAAGTTTCTGTCTGTACTTCTTCGGTTTCCTCTTCTGCCTCTTCAGTCTGGTCAATATCATTGATTACCTGGTTATCTTCCTCCTCCAGCGAATCCTCAGGACTGGCCACATACTCCTTCCGTTCCAGAATCACCAGTACCTCCTGCAGATGTTCAAAATCTACCACCGGAGTGATCTGCCCGGATTTTGTCAGATTATTGGCGTCATTATTCAGTTCGCTGATATAACCGATCAATATGCCGGGCAGGTACTTTTCACTGATATTGGAAGTCACCACCTTGTCTCCCACATGAACCCGGTTTCCCTTGTCCGTCAGCTTCACGAGACTTAAGGTTCCCTGGTCGATGAGCTGGAGATTTCCCGCGATAATGCAGGTATCCGCCGTGGTGGATACCATGGCGCTCACATTGCTGTTGTCATCTATAATGGACCGAACCGTACTCCAGCCGGGGCCCACCTCCGTCACAATACCTACCAGACCTCCGCCGGAAATGACGTTGCAGTCCACCTGGATGCCGTCTTCACTGCCCTTGTCAATGGTGAAGCTGTCATACCAGTTTCCGCTGTCCTTGGCGATGACTCTGGCGCCGATCTGCTCATAGTCAGAATACTGTCCGCTCAGATCAAAAAGTTCCCGGAGTCTGTCCAGTTCTTCCTGATCCAGAACCAGCTGGCTGTTTTCCGCCGTAAGCTGGTCCACCCGCTCCTGAAGGGCCTCATTCTCCTCCCGGAGAGCGGATGCATCGGAAAAATTGGAGGTAAGACCTGAAAGCCAGCTTCCCACGCTGTTGATTCCTTTCTGAACCGGCGCAATCAGGGAACCGGTAACCCGGCGTACCGGACCTGTCACGGAATCCCCCAGTAATGAAAACAGTATCAGCACAGCGCACAGCAGACTTAACAGTATCAGCAGTACCTTGCTTGTGGTTTTTTCATTGCTTTTTCTTCTCATGGTATCTATCCTGCCTTTTCCTTCACCGGTTCCCTACAGCCTGGGAAGCCGGGTGAGTTCCTTAAGTTCTTTCTGGTTCAGGATCTCGATCAGTCCGCGCAGTGTGCTGTGAATGGGATCCTGAATATGGTAAATTGGAAGACCTACCTCTTTCTGAATGTAAATAGGAAGATTCAGCAGCATGGAAACGCCGCCTGTCAGAAAGATGCCTTCCTGGGCAATATCCTTCATAATCTGGGGAGGAGTCCGGTCATAGACAGAACGAATACTCTCTACAATCTGATCAATAGTGTCTATGATCGCCACGCTCACCGCCAGGGATGGAATGGAATCAGTTTTGGGAAGCCCTGAGAGGGTGTGTATCCCAAATACTTTCTGCTCCAGTCTGGGGCCGTTGATCATAAAGGCCAAATTGTTTTTCAGCCTCTCCGCCGTTTTATGGCCAATGTGAATATTAAATTTCCTCCGTATCATGGTACAGATGTCCTCATCCAGCTTCTTTCCGCCAATTTTCAAAGTCTGGCCCAAAATTACATGGCCGGAGGAAATAACGGAAATCTCCGTGGTATCGGCGCCGATATTCACAATCATATGTCCCTGGGGAGAAAGTACCGGAAGACCGATGCTTACAGCATCGGCGATCCCCTTATCTACCAGCCTGACCCGGCTGGCATTGATGTGGCCGCTGAGCACATTGAAAAATGCTCTCTGCTCCACAGGGGTAACATTGGTGGGAACGGCCATGCAGATTCCAGAGCTGGCCTGCGCGAAAGAGGTGAACTTTTTCAGAGTATAGGCAAGCACCAGCTCCATGTTAGTGGCGCTGGCGATCACTCCGTTGACCATGGGGCAGGACACCTCCACGTTCACCGGATTTTTTTCATACATTTCATAGGCGGCGTCTCCGATGGCAATCACCTGGCTGCCATTTCGTATGGCAATCATGTTTTTGCTGTTCATAAATTTTTTGCCGCTTTTATCTCTCAGCTTAATGGTATCTGTTCCCAGATCCACTCCGCATATATTCTGAAATAACATAAAAACTGTTCCCCTTAAATCCCCGTTTAAAGCAGATGCTCTCTGCGAAAACTGACGGCGGACTGATCCCCGATAATAATGTGATCCAGCAGTTCAATGCCCAGCAGTTCGCCGCTCTCTTTCACTCTCCTGGTCAGCAGAATATCTTCCCTGCTGGGAGACGGATTTCCGCTGGGATGGTTATGCAGCAGGATAATGGAAACGGCGTGGTGAGCCAGAGCGCATAAATATATCTCTCTTGGCGTAATCATAGTGCCGTTTACCGTTCCCTTGGAGACGATCTCTTCTCCCAGAAGTCCTCCCCGGTTGTTAAGCAGCAGTACCATCAGTTTTTCCTGCTCTTCGTGACGAAAATCTTCCATATAATACTCTGCAACAGTCTCCGGATCTGTAAAGGACAGGCTGCTCCCCGCCTGGGCCTTTGCCATTCTTCTGGACAGTTCGGCAATACATTTCAGCTGTACGGCTTTTACCGGACCGATCCCCCGGATTTGTGTAAGATCCGGAAGAGAAACGTGATAGATGCCCAGCAGGCCTCCCTGGGGAAACTGTTCCAGTATCCGTCTGGATAGTTCCAGAGCCGGTTCCCCTCTTGAACCGGTTCTCAGAATGACGGAAAGAAGTTCCGCGTCTGTCAGGCTGCCGGCGCCCTGGCGCCAGCATTTTTCATAGGGTCTCTCCTGCTCGGGAAGATTTTTCATTGTCTGGCTGTTATATTTGCCCAACTTCTGATTACCTTAACACTCTCTCCCATGGATAACCCTTATTATTTCATCATTTAGTTAGAAAGTCAATGCTAAATTTTGAGGCCACAGCCTCCGCCACCTTTATGCCGTCCACCGCCGCGGAGGTGATTCCCCCGGCGTAGCCGGCCCCTTCCCCGCAAGGATAAATACCGGGAAAATTAGACACAAACTCCGTGTTTCTTCCTATTCTGACAGGAGAGGATGTTCTGCTCTCCACCCCGGCAAGAAGGGCGTCGGGATGGTCAAACCCCGGGATTTGCTTTCCGAAGGCCCAGATCCCCTCCTGAATATCCGCCGCAATGGTTTCCGGAAGGATGGAGCGCACATTGGCAAACCGGTATCCTCCTTTCATCTGGGGGCGCACCGTGCCCGGTTCTGTGGTGGATTTTCCCTGGCAGTAATCCGCGAATCTCTGAAGCGGAATTTTGCCGCCGCCCTCCTGAAAGGCTTTTTCCTCCAGACGGCGCTGGAACTCCACGCCTGAGAGGGGATGGCTGCCGCCGTAATCCTCCGGAGATACCGTCACGACAATGGCGCTGTTGGCGTTTTCACCGTCCCGGCTGCGGTAGCTCATGCCGTTTACCGCCAGCCTGCCGGGTTCTGAGGAAGCGTTGACCACATACCCCCCGGGACACATGCAGAACGAATACACGCCCCTGCCGTCAGCCAGCCGGTGGGTCACTTTGTAGGGAGCAGGCGGCATCTGATAGCGGCAGGCTTCTCCGTACATAGCGCGGTCAATCAGCTTCTGGGGATGCTCGATGCGAAGCCCCACCGCAAAAGACTTGGCTTCCATGGCAAGTCCTTTTTCATAAAGCATGTGAAAGGTATCCCGGGCGCTGTGGCCAATGGCAAGAACGACTGCCCTGGCTTCCATATGAAAGCGCCTCTTCTGCTCTTCGCTTCCGCCGGAGGTCTCCTGGAGGGTCAGCTCCCAGTTACCGTTTCCCAGAAGGGTCAGGTCTGTCAGTTTTGTGCCAAAGAGCACCTTTCCTCCAAGCCCTGTAATTTCTTCCCGGATATTTTTTACCGCATAAGCCAGCACGTCCGTTCCCACATGGGGTTTGTAGCTGTAAAGGATATCCGGGTCTGCGCCGTGTTTCACAAAGGTTTCCAGCACAAAGCGGATTCTCCCTGCCGGATCTTTTACCAGGGTATTCAATTTTCCGTCGGAGAAAGTTCCCGCTCCCCCCTCTCCAAACTGTACGTTGCACTCCGGGTTCAGCACGCCGGTCTGCCAGAAATGCTCCACCGCCTTCTGACGCTCTTCCACCGCCTGCCCTCTCTCCAGCAGAACAGGCCTGTAGCCGGCTCTTGCCAGCATCAGGCCGCAGAAAAGGCCGGCCGGGCCGGTTCCCACGATAACAGGCGGCAGAGGCAGAGGCTCTTTTCCCGTTTCCGGGAAATGGTAAAGGGGCCTTTTGGAAAGGGACAGACTGCGGTTCCTGTTTTTTTTCAGAATTTTTTTCTCATCGCCAGAAACAGTTACGTCCACAGTATAAACATAGAATATATCCGGTTTTTTCCGGGCATCGACGGACTGGCGTATGATTTCAAAGGAGAAAGACTGTTCTTTTGACAGCCCCAATATTTTGGCAACCGCCCTTTTCAGATCCTGCCTGGAATGATCAGGCGGTAATTTTAACTGCTGTATGGTAATCATGGTTTGCTTCTCCTTTTATGCTGTTCCTGTTAAAATGTTCTTGACAGAGTTTTTTTCTCCTATTATCATAGGAATGAAAATGATCGTGTGGATTTTTCCGGCATCCGAGATGTTATCTTTTCGCCACGCAGTTACCGTAATAATGGCAGCTGCGGGGCGTTTTTTATTCCATAAAAAATGGTTCTTACAGGAGGTAATGTAAATGAATCAGACGTACATGAAAGAAAAACCGGTTTTCCCCCTGATCCTGACCATGTCCCTGCCCATGGTGCTCTCCATGCTGGTCAACGCCCTCTACAATATTGTGGACAGCTATTTTGTGGCCCAGATCAGCGAGGAAGCCATGACGGCCCTCTCCCTGGTATATCCTCTCCAAAATCTGGTTACCGCCGTAGGGGTAGGCTTTGGTATAGGCATCAATGCGGCTGTGGCCTATTACCTGGGAGCGCAGCGGACAGGGGACGCGGAAAAATCCTTCTCCCAGGGACTTTTTCTCAGCGCCCTCCACGGCATTATCCTGACCCTGGGCTGTATCTGTGTCATGCCCCTGTTTCTGCGGCTGTTTACATCCAGCGAAACGGTGATCTCCTATGGACTGGGATATTCCAACGTGGTCTTTCTCTTTTCCGTAGTGATCACCGTGGAGGTAACCTATGAAAAACTGTTCCAGGCAGTCGGAATGATGAAGGTATCCATGATCAGTATGCTGGTAGGATGCGTCGTCAATATTATTCTGGACCCGCTCTTTATCTTCGGAGCCGGTTTCATCCCTGCCATGGGCGTGGAGGGAGCTGCCCTGGCCACCGGCATCGGACAGGCTGCCACCCTGGTCATCTACCTGGTCATTTACCGGCGTGTAAAGCTTCCTGTAAAATTCCGCCTGAACCGAAACAGCCTTCTGGACAGAAAAATCTGCAAAAGGCTGTACGGGGTGGGAATACCGGCCACCTTAAATCTGGCTCTTGCTTCCCTGCTGATTACGGCGCTGAACCGGATCCTGTCCGGCTTTTCCCAGATGTATGTGCTGATACTCGGCATCTACTACAAGCTGCAGACCTTTATCTACCTGACGGCCAACGGCATTGTGCAGGGTATCCGCCCGCTGGTAAGTTATAATTACGGAGCCGGCCGGAACGACCGGGTGCGCAGCATACACAAAACCGCTCTCTTTCTGGGACTTGTGATCATGGCTGTGGGAACCGGGCTGTGCATGATAATCCCCGACCGGATCATCGGCCTGTTTACTCACAGTCCGGAAACCGCCAGGGCCGGGGCTCTGGCTCTGCGCATTATCAGCTGCGGTTTTATCGTTTCCACTGTATCGGTTATGACCAGCGGAACCTTTGAGGGACTGGGAAAGGGCCTGCCCTCCCTGATTATCTCTCTGATCCGCTATATCGCCATCATTCCCATCGCCTTTGTGCTGAGCCTGCTCTTCGGGGCTGTGGGAGTCTGGCATGCTTTCTGGGTTACAGAGCTTATTGCGGCAGGCGTTTCCATCATCCTCTTCTTTTACTCTTTTCCGTTAAAGCAGTAGGTGCACAGTTTGCAGGGGGAGATGCCGATGGACTCTTCCAGGTCATCCAGCCTGTGGTACCGCAGGGAGGTGAAATTCTGCTCTCTGCGGATACATTCCAGCATCTCCTCATACCGTTTGCTGCAGGGATCCGCATACTCATTCAGCACCTCTTTTGTCACATCCCCTTCCCTGTCCCGGATCACCCGGCGGGTAATCAGATCCATATCCGATTTGGAACGTGAAAAGTTCAGATATTTACACCCGTACAGAAGAGGCGGGCAGGCAGGGCGCACATGCACTTCCTTCGCCCCGCTCTGATAGAGAAACTCCGTCGTTTCCCGAAGCTGCGTGCCTCTTACAATGGAATCATCAATCAGAAGAAGCTTCTTGTTCTGGATCAGGGCCTTTACCGGAATCAGCTTCATCCTGGCGATCAGGTTTCTCTGACTCTGCTTTGTGGGCATGAAGGACCGGGGCCAGGTGGGGGTATATTTTATAAACGGTCTGGCAAAGGGAATATTGGATTCATTGGCGTATCCCACCGCGTGAGCCGTACCGGAATCCGGCACGCCGGCCACCACGTCCGGACTTACCGTGCCCCGGTCCCTTTTTGCCAGCATACTTCCGCACCGGTAGCGCATCTCCTCTACATTTACTCCCTCATAGGAAGAGGTAGGATAACCGTAGTAAACCCAGAGGAAGGAACAGATCCGCATCTCCTTTCCCGGTTCCGCCAGCACCTTTACTCCATCCGGCGAAACAAAATCTATCTCCGCCGGTCCCAGCTCTTTATAGTCTGCATAGCCTAGATTCAGATAGGCGAAATTCTCAAAAGAAACGCAGTAGGCATTTTCTTTTTTGCCGATTACGAGAGGCGTCCGGCCCATACGGTCCCTGGCCGCGTACAAGCCCTCTTTTGTCATCAGAAGCAGGGTCATGGATCCGTCCACCACTTCCTGCACATAGCGGATTCCCTCTACAATGGAATCCTTTTTGCAGATCAGGGCCGCCACCAGTTCCGTGGCGTTTACCTGACCTCCGCTCATCTCCTGAAAATGGGTATTGCCGTTTTCATAGACGTAGCTTAACAGCTGGTCCATATTGTTGATTTTACCCACTGTGGTAATGGCGAAGCTCCCCAGGTGGGACTGCACCAGAAGGGGCTGAGGTTCATAGTCGGAAATGCAGCCGATTCCCAGGTTTCCCTCCATCTCCTCCACATCCTCTTCAAATTTGGTACGAAAAGGAGAATTTTCAATGTTGTGTATGGCTCTCTGGAAGCCTTTTTCACCGCATACAGCCATGCCGCCTCTGCGGGTTCCCAGATGGGAATGGTAATCGATTCCGTAAAAAAGTTCCAGTGTACAGCTCTCCTTCGAAGCAACTCCAAATATTCCGCCCATTTTGATCTCCTTTCAGCGTTCCGTTTTATTTTGCAGCAAAGCTGCCTGCTACATAACCACTGGACCATGCCCACTGCAGATTATATCCGCCGCAGGGTCCGTCCACATCTAACATTTCCCCGGCAAAGTAAAGACCGGGACAGATTTTTGATTCCAGCGTCCCGCCGTCAACCTCCCGGAGAGGAATACCGCCGGCGCATACCTGGCACTGTTCAAAGCCTCTTGCGCCGCTGACGGGAAGCACAAATTTTTTCACAAGCAGGAAGAGGGTTTCTGCCTCTCTCTCCTCCAGCTTTCCCATGGGAATGCCGGGCCGGATTCCTCCTTCTCTCAGAAGCGCCCCAGCCAGTTTCCCGGGGAGAATGCCGGTTAGCACCGTTTCCACGGAAACATCCCGGTCTCTCCAGTAATCCCCGCGCTCTTTAAGCCAGCGTTTCAGCTCGTCCTCCGAAAATTCCGGAAGAAAATCCAGCTGCGCGTAAACCGGCTTTCCCCGGCCAAGCTCCAGAGAGCCAAACCGGCTCACCTGAAAGACCACAATTCCGGAGATTCCCTCCTCGCCGATCTGAAGTTCTCCCTGATCCTGACAGAGAAGGTTTCCCCCGCCGTCTTCAGGCCGGCCCCCAAAGAGCCGGACGATCGACTGGCACCGCACTCCGGCGGCAGCGGCAAGGAATTTTCTGTTTTTCCCCTTCAGGGCCGTCAGGGCCGGAAGAATCTCGGTCAGGCTGTGGCCCGCGCTGCGGGCCAGTTCATAGCCGCTGCCGTCCGACCCGGTGCCGGGAACAGCCCTTGAACCGCAGCATAAAATCAGTCTGTCGCAGTCATAGGTCCATCCTTCCGTCCTGACAAGCCATCTGCCTTTTTCTGCCTCCCGCCGGATGCCGGTGATTTTCTGAGAGTATTTTAATTTTACCCCAAGCTGCCTCATTTTGGCAAGAAGCAGAGCCAAAACGCCGGCAGACTGGAAGGTTCTGGGATATACATACTGTTCCCGGTTCGCGGTATATAGCCCCAGGTCATGAAAAAAGTCCAGGGTATCCTCCACACTGAAACGTTTCAGTATCCGCTCCGAAATCTCTGCTCCTTCCGGCTCTACACTGCGGTAAGATACAGGCAGATCCGGATCCAGGTTTGTCAGGTTGCATCTGCCGTTTCCTGTCAGCAGCAGCTTTTTTCCGGGCCGCTCCATTCCCTCCAGCACCGTTACCCGGGCCCCCGACAGGGCGGCGGCTATGGCAGCCATCATGCCGGACGCGCCGCATCCGGCTACAATCACTTCTTTCGCTTCGCTCATGGAAGTTTCACCAGTCCTTTTTCGTACAGCTTCTGCAGGGACATCAGGATGCCGAATCTGGCGTGCTCCCAGGTAAGCCCTCCCTGAAAATAGACGGCATAGGGAGGCTTGATGGGGCCGTCGGCGCTCAGTTCAATGGAGGAGCCCTGCACAAAAGCACCGGCTGCCATAATCACATCGCTGTCATACCCGGGCATAGCCCAAGGCTCCGGCGTCACGTAGCTGTCCACCGGAGCCGCCGCCTGAATGCCTTTGCAGAATTCAATGACGCCCTCCGGAAATCCAAACTCAATGGCCTGAATAATATCATAGCGCTCCTCACTGCAGCCGGGAATCACTTTAAAGCCCAGCTGCTCATAAAGGTTGGCGGCGAAGAGGGCTCCCTTTAAGGCTCCCGCCGTCACAGTGGGAGCCAGGAAAAATCCCTGGTAAAAGGACTGCATAACGTTCAGGGATGCGCCCACCTCTTTCCCCAGTCCCGGGGAAGTGAGGCGGTAGGCGGCGTTTTCCACGCACTCCCGGGTTCCGGCGATATAGCCTCCGATGGGAGCCAGGCCGCCCCCCGGGTTTTTGATCAGAGAGCCCACCACCATATCCGCCCCCAGATCGGAAGGCTCCAGACGCTGTACAAATTCCCCGTAGCAGTTATCCACCATGCAGATCAGATCGGCCCTGCAGGCCTTTACAAAGGCTATGGCTTCCCCGATGGCCTCCACCGAAAGGGTGGGCCGAGTCAGATAGCCTTTGGACCTTTGAATCGCCACCACTCTGGTTTTCGGCGTTATAGCCTCCCGGATGGCGGGAAAGTCGAAACTTCCGTCCTCCTTTAGCTCCACCTGCCTGTAGGTGATGCCGTATTCCGCCAGAGACCCCTTGGAGGGCCGGATACCGATCACCTCCTCCAGGGTATCGTAGGGCTTTCCGCTGATGGAGAGCAGTTCATCCCCCGGCCGCAGATTGCCGAAGAGGGCCACTGCCAGCGCATGGGTCCCGCAGGCGATCTGAGGACGCACCAGAGCGTCTTCTGTATGAAAGGTATCCGCATATACTCTTTCCAGATCGTCCCGCCCCTGGTCATTATACCCGTATCCGCTGCTGGGATTGAAATGTTCCGCGCTGATCCGGTTTTTCTGCATGGCGTGGACAACCTTCATCTGATTATAGGCCGCCGTTTCATCCACAGCGGCAAACCGCTCCTTCAGCTTCTCTTCCGTCCGGCAGCCAAACCGGTAAACCTCAGGAGAAATCCCCATTATTCTGTATATATCTTCCAGGCCGGTGGCAAAAACCCTTCCCTTTTCCATGTTATTTCCTCCATTCATACAGTCTCGCAGGCAGCCGGTATAATCTTTCGCTCCCGCAAAATCTCCAGCATATCCCGCAGCATAGCGTCCTCATCTGAACGGTACTGATCCCGCTGGATCCAGATTACGTCCCGCTCCCGGCGAAACCAGGTCAGCTGCCGTTTGGCAAAATGCCGGGTATCCCGCTTGATAATCCGCACCGCCTCTTCCAGAGAAAGCTTTCCCTCCAGATAATCCAGCATCTCCTTGTATCCCAGACCCTGCATGGACACCATATCCCGGGTAAAGCCCCGCTTCCTCAGGCTTTCTACCTCCCCTATCAGTCCATCCCGTATCATCTGGTCCACCCGGCGGTCAATCCGGTCATAGATTTCCTCCCGCCGGTCATTCAGCACAAAATAAGCGGCATTATAAGGGGTTTCCCGCTCCCGCTCCCGGGCATTGTGTTCGGAAATAGGACTTCCTGTCAGATGAAAAAATTCCAGAGCCCGGATCATACGTTTTATATTGTGAGGGTGAATCTCCCCGGCCGCCTGAGGGTCCACAGCCGCCAGCAGGCCGTGCAGATATTCGCCGCCTTTTTCCCGGGCTTCTTTTTCCAGGAAGCGCCGATACTCCTCTTCCTCCTGGTTCTCCGAAAAATCAATGTCATACAGAACCGCCTGGATATAAAAGCCGGTTCCTCCGGTTAAAACAGGGATCCTGTTCCGGCTGCGTATCTCACTTATATATTTTTTCGCCAGTTCCTGAAATTTCACCACGTGAAAGGGCTCGTCCGGCTCCAGCTCGTCGATGAGGTGATGAGGGATGCCCTGCATCTCTTCCGGTTTTATTTTGGCGGAGCCTATATCCATGCCTTTATACACCTGCATGGAATCAGCCGAGATAATCTCTCCGCCCACAGCCCGGGCCAGCCTGACAGACAGGGCTGTCTTTCCCACCGCCGTGGGGCCGGTTAAAATCACAAGAGGCTGTTTCATAAGCGTCTCCTTATCATACAATCCGTTTAAATTTTTTCTCCAGTTCATACCTGGACATGGAGATAATGGTGGGCCTTCCGTGGGGACAGTTATAAGGGTTTTCCAGCCCCAGCAGTTCCCGGATCAGGGCGTTGGCTTCCGCCGCGGACATTCTGCTGTTTCCCTTCACGGCGCTCTTGCAGGCCATGGTGGCCAGCTTTTCCTGCAGAAGTTCCATGGAAGGCTGGCCGGAGGCGTCCGATAAACTGTCCAGCATTTCAATAAAAAGATCCCGGTCCGTAATCCCGAAAAAATTACCCGGCACGCCGCTGATGCAGTATTCCCGGCCCCCGAAGGGTTCAATCTCAAACCCGATCTCCGTGAAAAAGTGAAGATACTTTTTCAAAAGCACTTCTTCCTGCATGGAAAGGGAGAGAATTATGGGGGGACTCACCCGCTGAGTGGTAAATTCCCTGGTCTTAAGCCCTGCCCGCAGTCTTTCATACATAACTTTTTCATGGGCCGCGTGCTGATCGATAATATAAAGGGAATCCCGGAACTGAACGATCCAGTAAGTATCAAAAACCTGGCCGATCAGCCGGTGCTCCGGCACGCTGCTTTCAGACAGAAGTTTTTTCTCCCGGTCGGGAAACAGTTCCATCTGAACGGCAGCTTTGGCGACGGCTGGCCGGGGCGTGGAAGCGGCGGCTTCTTTTTTTGTCTCCTGTCTGATGGGGGATGGCTTCAGCACCGGAATGGTTTTTTCTCCCTCCAGATAGCCTCCGGAGGGTTCCGCCAGCATGTCTCTTCGCTTTTTCTCAAAAGGTTCCGGAATGGAGGCCCGCTGCTCTGTCTCTTTTGCCCGGGGCTTTTCTTCCTTTTGGGAGGCTTCCCGTCCCACGCTGACATTCGGGATCAGTTCTCTGCAGGTCAGCGCTCCCCGGATTCCCTCGCAGATCAGACGGTAGATTTTCTCATTATCCGCAAACCGCAGGTCCATTTTTGTGGGATGAACGTTTATGTCCAGAAGAGAGCCGTCCATGGCAAGGTCAAGCACGGTAAAGGGATACCGGTGCTGCATCATGAAGGTCCGATACCCTTCTTCAATGGCGCCTGCGATTATTTTGCTTTTTACATACCGGCCGTTGACAAAATAATTTTCGAAATTCCGGTTTCCTCTGGAAATCAGCGGTTTTCCGATAAAGCCCGTCAGGCTGACGCCCTCCCTTTCCAGATTTACTTCCAGCAGATTGGAGGCGATCTCCCGCCCGTAAATGCTGTAAATGATATCCTTCAGGCTGCCGTTTCCCGATGTATGAAGTTTAATCTGGCCGCTGTTAATAAATTTAAAAGAAATTTCCGGGTGGGACAGGGCCAGATGCTCCAGCAGGTCGCTGATATAGCCGGCCTCCGCGGCAGCGGATTTCAGGAATTTCTTCCGGGCCGGCGTATTATAAAATACATTCCGCACCAGAAAGGTGCTCCCCTCGGGAGCGCCGATCTCCTCCAGCCCTTTTTCCTTTCCGCCCTCGATCAGATATCTGCAGCCGGTAAGGCTTCCGGCTGTTTTGGTGATCAGTTCTACCTGGGAGACAGCGGCAATACTGGATAAAGCCTCCCCCCGAAAGCCCAGAGAGCCTACCCGCAGCAGGTCATCCACACTCCTGATTTTACTGGTGGCGTGCCGGAGAAAGGCTGTGGGAACCTGTTCATTTTCAATTCCCTCTCCATTGTCCGTAATCCGGATAAAGGCAGTGCCCCCCTCCCGGATTTCCACCGTCACCGCGTTGGCGCCGGCGTCTATGGCGTTTTCCACCAGTTCCTTTACAATCGAAGAAGGGCGCTCTATCACCTCTCCCGCCGCGATTTTATCAATCGTCTCCTGTTCCAGCAAATGAATCTGACTCATGACATCACAACCTTTACCATCTGTTCTTCAGCTTGTTCTGCAGTCTGTATATCGTATTAAGGGCGTCAATGGGCGTCAGGTTTCCCACATCCAGATCCAGCAGCTCCTTCAGCACATCTTCGTCCTTAACCGTATCCAGCAGAGACATCTGATCCATGTCAACCTGATCATATTTTCTTGTCCTGGGCTTTTTGCCGTTCTCCACGGAAATCTCCTGGATTTTCTCCGTGATATCCGCGTTGGTCAGCTCCTCCACCAGCTCCTTGGCCCGTTCTATCACCGAATCCGGCACCCCCGCCAGCTTGGCCACCTGAATACCGTAGCTTTTATCGGCGCCGCCCCTGACAATTTTACGAAGGAAAACAATATCGTCTCCCTTCTCTTTTACGGCAATGCAGTAGTTATTGACGCTGGAGAGCTTGCCCTCCAGCTCTGTCAGCTCATGATAATGGGTGGCGAACAGGGTTTTGGCTCCCAGAAGCCTGGGGTTGCTGATGTGCTCCACCACAGCCCAGGCGATGCTCAGTCCGTCAAAGGTACTGGTGCCTCTTCCGATCTCATCCAGAATCAGCAGGCTGTCCTTTGTGGCGTTTCTGAGGATATTGGCTACCTCTGTCATCTCCACCATGAAGGTACTCTGTCCGCTGGCCAGGTCATCCGAGGCTCCCACCCGGGTAAAAATCCGGTCCACCACGCCGATTTTGGCGCTGTCCGCCGGTACAAAGCTTCCGATCTGGGCCATCAGCACAATCAGGGCCGTCTGGCGCATATAGGTGGATTTTCCCGCCATATTGGGACCGGTAATAATGGCAATCCGGTTTTTATGGTTGTCCAGATGGGTGTCATTGGGAATGAACATATCGTTGCTGATCATCTGTTCCACCACCGGATGACGGCCGTTTTTAATATCAATCACGCCCTTCGCGTTGATAACAGGGCGCACATAGTTATTCCGCTCCGCCACGAAGGCCAGGGAAGCAAACACATCGACTCCCGCCAGCGCCCGGGCAGTCTGCTGGATCCGCAGAATATTTTCACCGATCTGGTCCCGCACCTGGCAGAAAAGATTATATTCCAGAGAATTCAGCCTGTCCTCCGCTCCCAGAATCATATCCTCCAGTTCCTTCAGTTCCGGCGTAATATACCGCTCCGCGTTGGTGAGGGTCTGTTTCCTTGTATAGTAATCCGGCACCATATCCCTGTAGGAGTTGGTCACCTCCAGATAATAGCCGAACACCTTGTTGTACTTGATTTTCAGGTTTTTAATGCCTGTTTTTTCTCTCTCCCTGGCCTCCAGATCCGCCAGCCATACCTTGCCCTCCGTCTTGGCCTTGCGCAGCCGGTCCACTTCCTCATGGTAGCCTTCCCGAATAAAATTTCCCTCCCGGATCGCAATGGGAGGCTCGTCCGCAATAGAGCGGGCAATCAGATCGCAGATATCCGTCAGTTCATCCAGTTCATCATGCAGCTTTCTTAAAAGGGGCGCCTGGAGTCCGCCCAGTATATATTTGATGGGCGGTATCATCTCCAGAGAAGACCGAAAGGCGATCAGGTCCCTGGGATTGGCGGATTTATAGCTGATGCGGCTGATCAGCCGCTCCAGGTCGTAGACCGGGTTCAGATATTCCCGCAGTTCTTCCCGCACAATGGCGTTTTTGTTCAGTTCCTCAATGGCGGAAAGCCTTTCTTCAATCTCCTCCGGTTCCAGAAGGGGCTGCTCAATAAAGCTTCGCAGCATTCTGGCGCCCATGGCGGTTTTCGTCTTATCCAGCACCCACAGCAGAGAGCCTCTCTTCTGTTTTTCCCGCAGAGTCTCGCACAGCTCCAGGTTCCTTCTGGTGGAGGTGTCCAGAATCATATATTTGCCTGTGGTATAGGGCGTAATGGAGGTAAGATTGGACAGATCCGTTTTCTGGGTTTCCGTAAGGTACTGCAGCAGAGAGCCGGCCGCTATGCAGCCGCAGCCGCATTCCCCCAGTCCCAGCCCGTCCAGGGAGGCTATATGGAAATGTTCCAGGAGAGCTTTCCGGCACATCTCATCGTCGAAATACCAGTCGTCCAGCGTAAAAATGGAAATGCCAAGGCGTCCCTTTATATCCTCCAGATCCACGCCGCACATCTGGAAAGCCTGGTTGCAGATGATCTCCGCAGGCATGTACCTGGTAATCTCATCTGTCAGCTTTCTCTCTCCCTCCACCTCCGTGACAAAATAGGCGCCTGTGGTAATATCCGCCACAGAAAGGCCGTACTTGTCGCTGGTGCAGACAATGCTCATCAGATAATTGTTTTTAGAGGCGTCAAGAGCCTGGGTATCCAGATTGGTTCCGGGAGTCACGACCCGGATTACCTCCCTTTTGACCAGCCCCTTGGCCGTCTTCGGATCCTCCACCTGCTCGCAGATCGCCACTTTATAGCCTTTGGAAACCAGCTTGTTCAGATAGCCGTCCACAGCATGATAAGGGACTCCGCACATGGGAGCCCTCTCATCCAGTCCGCAGTCTTTGCCGGTCAGGGTAATCTCCAGTTCTCGGGAAGCCGTAAGGGCATCCTCAAAAAACATCTCATAGAAATCCCCCAGCCGGTAGAAAAGGATGCAGTCTTTGTACTGCTCCTTTGTCTCCATGTATTTTTGCATCATTGGTGTTAACTGTGCCACTCTAGTCTCCTGTTCTAATTCCTGTTCTTTCTGTACACAGGGACGCGCCCGGTCTCAGCGGGCCCGGTATCCCATGTAGTAAAATCCTCTGCACTCCTCCAGCGTCACATCCACGGTTTTCCCGATCAGGGAGGCGTCTCCCGGAAAATGCACCACCAGATTGCTGGCAAGACGGCCCGTTACCAGGGAAGCGTCCTGCGAATTCACCTGTTCCACCAGGACAGGCAGCGTCTGCCCCAAAAAGCGGGCGGAACGCTCTTTTCCAATCTGCTGGACAAGGGCCAGCAATCGGTCAAACCGATCTTTGACCACATCCTCCGGCACCTGGTTTTCCATTACAGCCGCCGGGGTCCCCGTCCGCCTGGAATAAATAAAGGTGAACGCGCTGTCGTAGCGCACCTTTCGCACTACGTCCAGGGTTTCCTGAAAGTCCTCCTCCGTCTCCCCCGGAAAGCCCACAATAATATCCGTGGTCAGAGAGATATCCGGCATCTTTTCCCGCATCTTTTCTGTCAGCGCCAGATACTGTTCTTTTGTATAGCGCCGGTTCATGATTTTCAGGATCCGGCTGCTGCCGGACTGCAGGGGAAGATGCAGATGGGGACAGATCTTTTTCGACTCCGCCATGACCTCTATCAGCTCATCGGAAAGATCCTTGGGGTGGGAGGTCATAAAACGGATTCTTTCAAGTCCCGGAATCTCCTCCACCCGCTTTAACAGCCGGGCAAAGCTTACCGGCTCCGGAAGGTTTTTGCCGTAGGAATTCACATTCTGTCCCAGCAGCATCACCTCCACCACTCCGTCCTTTACCAGTCCCTCAATCTCCCGGATAATATCCTCCGGCCTGCGGCTCCTCTCCCGCCCCCGCACATAGGGAACAATGCAGTAGCTGCAGAAATTATTGCAGCCGAACATGATATTAACCCCGGATTTAAAGGAATAGGTGCGGCTGGCAGGCAGATCCTCCACAATTTTGTCCGTATCCTTCCAGACGTCCAGAATCATGCGGTCGTTTTCCAGCGCCGTCACCAGAAGCTCCGCGAATTTATAAATATTATGGGTGCCGAAAATCAGATCCACAAAAGAATAGCTGCGTCTGATTTTTTCCACCACCTCAGGCTCCTGCATCATACAGCCGCACAGGGCGATCACCATATCCGGATTTTTCTTCTTCAGGCCTCCCAGATAGCCCAGGCGGCCGTACACCTTCAGATTGGCGTTCTCCCGTACTGTACAGGTATTATAGATGACAAAATCAGCCTCTTCCTCCTCCGTCAGCTCATAGCCGGCCGCATCCAGAATGCCCCGTAGCTTCTCTGAATCCCGTTCGTTCATCTGACAGCCGAAGGTTTTCACCATGGCCCGCAGGGGACGCCCCAGGCTTAAGGATTTCTCTTTCACCAGCTCTCCGGCTTTTTTCATATACCACTGCTGGCGGGCCGGTTCCTCCGCGGGCGGTTCGTCACCCATTTTTATTGCGGCAAGCATTCCTTCATAATCGGTAAGTGCAGACATATAACCTCTCTCAATCTTACGGGCGCACCTGCCCGTTTCCGTAAATAATATATTTTGTAGTCGTCAGCGCCGTCAGTCCCATGGGGCCTCTGGCATGAAGCTTCTGGGTGCTGATGCCGATCTCCGCGCCGAACCCGAACTCAAACCCGTCGGTAAAGCGGGTGGAGGCGTTGACATAAACCGCCGCCGCGTCAATCTCATCCAGAAACTTCTGGGCGTTCGTATAATTCTCCGTGATAATGGCCTCTGAATGGCCCGTATTATAGCGGTTGATATGGGCGATCGCCTCGTCTATGCCGGAAACCGTTTTAATAGACAGAATGTAATCCAGATATTCCTTTCCCCAATCTTCCTCAGAGGCAGGCTTTACGCTGTCAAGACAGGTTCTGGCCTTCTCGTCTCCCCGCAGTTCCACCGGGTATCTGGCAAGGCGTTCTCCCAGAAGCTGCAGCAAATCCTTTTCCACTTTCTCATGCACCACCAGGGATTCGCAGGCGTTGCACACGCCGATACGCTGGGTCTTGGCGTTCTCGATAATGTCCGCCGCCATGGCAAGATCGGCGCTCTCATCCACATAGATATGGCAGTTTCCGGTTCCCGTCTCGATCACGGGGATAGAGCTGTTCTCCACCACAGCCCGGATCAGTCCGGCGCCGCCTCTTGGTATCAGCACATCCACATATTGGTTCAGTTTCATAAAGCAGGCTGTGGCCTGGCGGTCCGTAAAGGGAACCAGCTGTACCGCGCTGGGCGAAATCCCCTGGCTGCGCAGCGTATCCTGAATGATCTCCACAATCGCCTGATTGGAGTAAAACGCCTCTTTTCCGCCCTTCAGGATCACTGCGTTTCCTGTCTTAAAGCAGAGGGCGAAAGCGTCCGCCGTCACATTGGGGCGTGATTCATAAATCATGCCCACCACACCCAGGGGCACTCTCTTCTGTCCGATCAGCAGGCCGTTAGGACGCTTTTTCATCCCCAGAACTTCTCCCACCGGATCATCCAGTCCGGCAACCTGGGTAAGCCCTTCCGACATGCCCTGGATTCTTGCCTCTGTCAGCAGAAGGCGGTCCACCATTCCCGGGGCCATTCCGTTTGTCCTGGCAGCCTCCACGTCCTTGGCGTTTTCCAGAAGAATACGGTCTTTATGACGCACAAAGGCCTCTGCCACCTTAAGCAGGGCCTGATTTTTCTTCTCGCTTCCCAGATTTCTCAGCTCAACTTCCGCTTCTTTCGCGCATTTTCCCATCCGGTCAAACGTCTGCCGGATCTCATCCGCCGTCTTAATTTCCTTTGTTCCGTTTTCCATATTTTTCCCCCAGATTTACAATTTTTCCATCGTGGCCCAGGATATCAATGTTGTTCAGCTGCCCCCGCAGGTTCATGCGGATGGCCTCAATATACCGCTGCCGCAGTTCCCGCTGTTCTTTCTGCTCTTCCTGCGTCAGTCCCTCCGCCTTGGACTTGCGGGCCAGCTCGTTGATCCTGGCAATCTCTTTATCTGTTACGCTCACTTTGTTCCCTCCGTTTTGATCCGAAATTTAATGCCGGGCCAGAAACAGGGTTCCGTACGGTTCTCCCTGCACCAGCTTGTGAATAATATGAAAATCTCTGCCGTTGGCAATAATCATGTCTGTCCCCGCCTCTGTGGCAATCTGGGCGGCGTGGAGCTTTGTCTCCATGCCTCCGGTCCCAAACTCGCTTACGCTTCCCTTTCCCATATCCAGAAGCCGCTTATCCAGCTTCTCCACCAGGGGAATGAACTTTGCCTCCGGATTTCTGTTGGGATCGTCCGAAAACAGCCCGTCAATGTCTGAGAGAAGGATCAGCAGATCCGCGTGGATCAGGGACGCCACTGTAGCGGAAAGGCTGTCGTTGTCGCCGAACTGAATTTCATAGGTTGAAATCGTATCGTTCTCATTGACAATGGGAATGGCTCCCATGGACAGCAGTTCCTCAAACGTATTGTAGGCGTTAAACCGGTTCAGATCCTGAAACACCGTGTCCCGGGTCATCAAAATCTGAGCGGCCAAATGGCCGTATTCCCGGAACAGCTTCTGATAAATCATCATCAGCTGGGTCTGGCCGATGGCGGCGCAGGCCTGCTTCTCCGAAATCTTGGTGGGCCGGTGCCTGAAATGGGCGGCCTGGCGCCCCACTGCGATGGCTCCGGAGGAAACCAGCACAATATCCCTCCCCTGATTTTTCAGATCGCACAGCTCTCTGACCAGAATTTCCAGCTTGATCAGATTCAGAGCGCCGCTCTCCGGGTGAGTGATGGAGGAGGTGCCGATCTTAATGACAATTCTCTTTTTATCTTTCAGTTTTTTTCTGATTTCATCAGTTCCCATCTGTCTATACCGACTGTTACAGTCCGTCCTTTCTTGCGCTGGCGGGAAGTACAGGCCGCATTACCGGAGAAGCCCCAGTCTGCGCAGCATTTTAATCATCAGTTTTCCTTTTGGCAGCCTGGCGATCTCATCAGATGAAACGCCCCGGAATGAGACAAGGCCGATCCCGTATATCAATACGCCTGCGGCAATGGCAATCACAGTGGATGCCGTGTTTCCCGCGAACAGATGGAACAGGGAATAGACGGCATAGGCGCCGAATGCCATTATCACGGAGGCAAGCGTCGGAACGATAAAGGTTTTGTACAGCTCCTGTCTGTAGGGCAGGCATCTGCGGATCGACAGTGCGTTCAGCACGCACACGATCAAAGCAAAGAATATATTGGCGTAGATAACCGCGTAAATATTCAGGTTGAAATGGCGAAGCAGCACAAACAGGCAGATGATATGCAGTACCAGCGCGATGGCATTGTGGATCAGAGGATCCCGCAGCCTTCCAAGGCCCTGCAGAACCGCCGTAGTCAGGGTGGAAAGACCGTACAGAATAATCATCAGCGCGCCGGCCTGCATAATGCCTGCGGACAGAGGCAGGCCGCTGGTGGGATGAAACAGCATCTCAATAATCGGTCCGCCCAGCGCTGCCATTCCCAGAGCGCAGGGTATGGTTAAAAGCATGGTATAGCGGATGGAGGAAGATACCTTGGATACAGCCTCCTTTTTGTTCCGTCTCGCCACGGCAGCCGTCAGGCTGGGCACCACCGCCGGGCCCAGGCAGGACGCCACCGACAGAGGCACATTCATCAGCACCCGGAACTTGCCGGAGTAGATTCCCCAGATGGTAGCGTACTGTTCCTCCGTGTACCCCTGCCCCTTTAAAATGGCATTGAAGATTCCCTGGTCCAAAACGTTGCTGATATTGTAAACCAGGGTGCTCAGCACGATGGGCAGAATCGTAATGATCAGCGCGTGATAAATCTGGGAGGAGGATTCCACTCTTCCCGTGTGGTCCGATCTGATCTGTCTGGCCCATCTTCTCCGGTACATGGTATAGACGATCATCATGAAAATCAGAGCCACTGTAACGCTGGCCACCGTTCCGAAGGTGGCGCCGGCAGCGCCCCAGGCGGGAGCCAGAAGATCATTCCCCTGCTCTTTTGCCAGGCTCAGGCCGTAGCTGTACATGATGGCGGCACAGACAATGGAAATGACCGCGTTTACCAGCTGCTCGATCACCTGGGAGACGGCAGTGGGAACCATATTGGAAAGTCCCTGGAAAAAGCCCCGGAAGGTACCGGCAATGGCAAACACGAAAATGGCGGGAGCCAGAACCCGCAGCCCGTGTTTGGCCAGTTCGAAATTCATCACATACTTGGTAAGCAGTCCTGCAAACGCATAGGTCAGCAGGGACAGCAGCGCTCCCACAACTACCGCGAAACGGACCGCGCATAAGAATACGCGGTTCGCGTTTTTCGCTTCCCCCCTGTGCAGGCGTTCCGACATCAGCTTGGAAACAGCCAGCGGAAGGCTGAAGGAGGAAATCATAAGTATAATCGAATATATCTCATTGGCGGTGGAATAATAACTGTTGCCCTGGTCGCCCAGTATGTTGGTGAGGGGAATCCGATAGACCAGGCCGATCACCTTCGCGATGATAGAAGCCACCGTCAGGATCGTCCCCTGCACCAGAAAATTTCTTGAACTTTTTGAAGCTTTTCCTTTGTTGCTCACAGGTCAGACCTCTCCGTTATAATTATTGATCCATATCAGTAATCGATCACATCACTGGAAATAGTCGGATCGTCAGAAATCACAATCCGGTCAGCGTCGCTATCCAGAATGATGCACACCCAGGTTTTTCCTGGATTCAACGTAATCTGGTTGCCGTTGGCATCGTAATAGCGGGTTACGTTAAAGTCGTCCGCATGAACTTCCACATGGCTCAGCTGGGAATCGATCGTGCAGTACAGTTCGGAATCCGGATTGTAATTTTCCTTTTCCCAGGTAATATCGATGGCTTTTCCGTTGGTAATAAATTTGCCGGCGCCGCCGCTTACCGGATCAATGTTCAGATAGCCGTTCTCGTCAAAGTCCTCCCAGCTGCAGTACTGGAGAATGATGTTCTTATAAGCCAGCTGGTTTCCGGTGTTTCCATCCACCTGGGCGCCGCCGTACTGGGACCGGTAGTACAGTCCGTCATCCGGGTTGTAGTCAAAGCGGGCGTGGTTGTACGTATAGCCAGGCATCACAACCAGCGCGTCCTGTCCTCCCTCCGGCGTTACAGACTCTCCCTCCGGAGCAAACTGATAGTGGCCCGTATAAAGAGGCGCGTACTCTCTGCTGTACCCCATGGCGTCAATGCCGTCCTGAATCATCTGATAATTGGTAAATACATTGTGGGGAGATACCCGGTCATCGGAACGGTAATATACAATTTCGCCAATATCAGACAGGCCGCTTAAATTGTTGGTGGTAGGCAGATTTAAGATAGGCTCCGCGTACACAGCCTGTCCGTAATGGCAGTAGATGGAATTAAACTCTCTGGCAAAATAGATGAAATAATTCCGGCAGCTTCTCACGGAACCGATACGGTCCGCACCCTGATAGTCCTCCATAATACCCATAAGCCGGGTAATGTAGCCTTCCACCGGTGCCTCGTAAACCACGCCGCAGTTTTCAATTCCGTACTGGGGAATGGCGTCATAAATGTTGTTAAACATCATGGCGATGGGCCTCTGGCGTCCGATTTCTGTGGAAACCGTCTGGCCTGTCAGATAGCTCAGGCAGGTATCCGTCTCCTCCGCTATAGCGCTTCCCGCCATCAATGCCGCAGCCAGAATAGCCGCTGAAAGTGTCATAATCCCTTTTCTCATATTATTTATCTCCTTTCTTGCACTATCCCGCCGTCAAACGGCAGAATGTTTATCGCGTAATGTGAAGCTGTTCCAATATCTGCCTCTGGCGCTGCTCCATCCATTCGGCCTCTTCCGGGACCATATGATCGTAGCCTGTCAGATGCAGAACGCTGTGTACGATCAGAAACGCGTACTCCCGTTTTACGGAATGGCCGTATTCCTCCGCCTGTTCCAGTACCTTTTCCGCTGAGATCACAATATCTCCCAGTACCAGTTCCCCGGTTTCCGGGTTAAAACATTCCTCCGGCTCTTCCTCTTCCAGAAAAGAGAAATCTCCCGGCTGATCAAACTGAATCATGGGAAAGGAAAGTACATCCGTAGGACGGTCAATCTGCCGAAACTGCCGGTTCATCTCCTGTATCCGGGCATTGTCCGTAATGAGAAGGCTGACCTCCGCCTCGTAAGGGCATTTCAGCTCGTCCAAAGCCGCCTCAATCACCATCCGGGCTGTCTCTTCCAGAGGAAGACCCAGTTCTGTTCCGCTTTCATTTTCAAACTCTAACGTCATGATTCACTCCTGAATTTTCTGCGGCGCAGGGGCTCTCTGGCAGCCGCCTCCCGCTCTTTCTTTCTGACAGCCATCTTTGCCTCATAATCATCATAGGCTTTTACAATCTTCTGTACCAGAGGATGGCGCACCACATCCTGGCTGGTCAGATAGCAGAAGCTGATGTCCTCCACCTTTTTAAGCACCTTCACCGCCACCTCCAGTCCGGACTGGGCGGAAACTGGCAGGTCCTTCTGGGTCAGGTCCCCGGTGATAATGACTTTGGAGCCGAAACCGATACGGGTTAAAAACATCTTCATCTGCGCCGGTGTGGTATTCTGGGCTTCATCCAGAATAATGAACGCATTGTCCAGGGTCCGCCCTCTCATGTAAGCCAGGGGCGCCACCTCAATCAGCCCTTTTTCCATGTTTTTCTGAAAGCTTTCCGGCCCCATGATCTGATACAGGGCATCATAGAGGGGCCGCAGATAGGGATCCACCTTGCTCTGCAGGTCCCCGGGAAGAAAGCCCAGCTTTTCCCCCGCCTCGATAGCGGGGCGGGTCATGATAATACGGCTCACCTCGTCATTTTTGAAGGCGGTGATGGCCATCGCCATAGCCAGATACGTTTTTCCTGTACCGGCAGGTCCGATGCCAAACACAATCATGTCTTTCCGGATCGCGTCCACATACTGCTTCTGTCCCAGTGTTTTTGGTTTGATCGGCTTTCCGTTGATGGTATGGCAGATGCAGTCCCGGTCAATTTCCACCAGCGCCTCTTCTTTGTCCTCAAAGGAAAGGGAAAGAGCGTAATCTACATTTTGCTCTGTGATCACATTTCCCCTTCTGGAAAGTTCTATCAGATTGGTCAGTACAGCCGCAGCCCGATCTGCCCCCTGGGGGCTTCCCAGAATCTTGGTGCTGCCGTCCCGGCTGATTACGGTTACGTTCAATGTCTTTTCGATTTTTTTAATAAACTGGTCAAACTGACCAAATACATTTTTCTCATGTTCTGCCGGTACAGAGATTATCCTCTCTATCATACTCATTCCGGTTGGGTTCCTTCTTTCTGCTGATCGTCATTCTGATTCCGTCTCAGGAGTCAGCGGCTCTTCCTCGATGAGTACTCGCCTTCCGGCTTTTTCAATCAAATAGATTGTGCCGCAGGCCCTGCACAGGGAATCAGCCGTTTCTATTTTAACATCATTTTGGAATATTTGAACCCCCTTTTCTTGTATTTTTTTCAGAAAGTTCTCCAGGTTAGCCTCCAGTCTGGCCTTTGCCTGGCCGAAAGTCCAGGTTTTATCAATGGTTTCATACTCCCGGACCGTGATTTTGGAAAAATATACCGGCAGATAAAAATTCTCCATAAGCCGAAGCTGCCGGTCTTCTTTTACTGTATCATATTGTTTATACGGTATCTCAAAAAATGGAATTCCAAGACTGAAAGAGCCAAATTTTAACAGGATTCGGGAAGTTTCCCCGCCGGAATAGACCTTTTCCTGCCGATCAAACGAGACTTCATCCTGGTATTTTGTGGCTGAGAGCACATAGACGTCCGCATCTGCCGCCGTATACTGATAGCCGTAGACTTCCGCCGCGTCATTCACCAGCTCCACCCGTCCCGATACAAGCAAATCTCCCTTTTTTACCTGATCTCCGGCTTTCACCGCAGGGGTTCCTGACCGGGTTATAATCCTGGTTACGGTTCCTTCCACATCGCTGACAAGATCACTGGGGCCATACTCCCCTTCCTCCTGCAGAATGGGATCTGCATTTTCCTGCAGCTGGATCAGCAGCCTGGTTCCTTCCAGTTTTACCGATACCCAAGTCAGCTCCGGAAAATAGGCACGCAGACTGGACGCCAGCTCTTTGTAATCCACAGAATTTTTCAGCCTGCCCTGCACAATACCCTGGCCGGTAAGATAATCCGTAATCTGCTCATCCGTCACCTCCCGATTCCCCTCTATCCGAATATCCCAGATAAACAGCGACAGGGCAAAGAGCAGCGCGAAAGCCATCGCGGCAGAAAAAAACAGCGGTTTGCGTTTTCTGCACTGCAGACAGAAAAAAGGAAAGCCGCTTTTCTTGACAATCTGTATCCGCACATGACATTTTTTAGCCAGGGGCCGGATTTTCCGGAAGTTCTTAAGTAAGATGCCTGCGGTAAATTCATTATCACCCAAAGGCTTCAGTTTCCAGAGCACAATGCCGTGATAAGCGCACAGGTTGAAAAACCGTTCACAGCAGCATCCCTTTATGGTTATTTTCAGACTTCCGACAAACCAGGACAACACTTTCCCCTTCAAAACCGTTCCTCCTCTACTGCCTCCGGTAGGAAATACAGTCAATTTTTCCGGTGACCTTCATCTCCTCTTTTCCATAGTATGTTATCTCCAGTTTTTTTCCCTTCACTTCCACCCGGCACTGTTTGGTCAGCACAACCAGACATTCCGGCGTATATTCCAGGATTCCCCTGTAATTTTCAATTACGACCTCATTCTGCCCTCTGGCTGTCAGACAGCAGGTGTTCCACTCCAGATTCCCTGTTTCCCGGGAAGCACTGCTTTTTTTCATTTTCATTCCCGCATCCGTCCGTCATGAAGATTACTTTCAGGTATCAAAAAGGTGTTCCCGGATTGTCTGGAAACATGAAATCGAGAACACCTTTTTATCATACATATGAAATTTTTCTCAGAATATTACTCTGCCTTCATACTCTCAACAGCTGCCCGCTCAATGGGAAGGCCTGCTTTATAGGTTTCAATAAAGGCGTCAAATCCAGCCACGTCCTTGGGATCCGGCTCCAGAGTCGTGCCTGTCTCGCCGGCAAATACCTTATTGTTCAGGTAATCGGCCAGGCTTTCCTCCTGCTCCTTACTCACCATATAGTTGGCCAGTACGGCAATCCCCCAGGCGCCGCCCTCGCCGGCTGTATCCATCACCGTCACAGGCGCATTGGCAGCTGCCGCCAGGATGCTCTGTCCCACGCCTTTTGTCTTGAACAGACCGCCATGGCCCATCAGACGGCTTACCTTCACATTTTCTTCTTTAAACAGAATATCCATGCCGATCTTTAAGGTAGCCAGGGAAGAAAACAGATTGGCCCGCATAAAGTTGGCCAGGCTGAATCTGGCGTTGGGAGTCCTGGCAAACAGAGGCCGGCCTTCATTGAATCCGGTTACAGGCTCGCCGGAAAAATAATTGTACGCCAGCAGGCCGCCGCAGTCCGGATCCCCTTCCATGGCTTTATTGTAAAGCGTTCCGAAAATCTGATTCATATCCGGCTTCAGCCCCATGGCCTCCCCGTATTCCTTAAAGATATTCACCCAGGCGTTCAAATCGGAGGTACAGTTGTTGCAGTGCACCATAGCCACAGAATCGCCGCTGGGAGTGGTCACCACATCCAGTTCCGGATATACGCCCTTCAGTTCCTCCTCCAGCACCACCATGGAAAAGACAGATGTACCGGCAGATACGTTTCCGGTGGTCACCTCCACGCTGTTGGTGGCGGTCATGCCTGTACCGGCATCTCCCTCCGGCGGGCACATGGGAATACCGGCTTTCAGTTTTCCGGATACATCCAGGAGCTTCGCGCCTTTTTCCGTCAGAGTTCCGGCCTTATCTCCTGCCAGCAGGACACCGGGCAGAATGTCTTCCAGTTTCCAGGGATAAGCGCCTCCCAGGAGATCGTCAAATTTCTGCACCATAGCCGCGTCATAATTTCTGGTTTTGGCGTCAATGGGGAACATGCCGGAGGCGTCTCCCACGCCCAGCACCTTCTCGCCGGATAACTGCCAGTGAATATAGCCTGCCAGCGTGGTAAAGAAGGTAATATCCTTTACATGGGTCTCCTTGTTCAGAATCGCCTGATACAGATGGGCGATGCTCCATCTCTGAGGAATATTGAAATGGAACAGCTCCGTCAGCTTCTGAGCAGCTTCCTCCGTAATGGTATTTCTCCAGGTACGGAAGGGAACCAGCAGCTCATCCTGGGCGTTAAAGGCCATGTAGCCGTGCATCATGGCAGAGAAGCCGATGGAACCGATAGTCTCTATCTCCACTCCGTATTTCTCCTTCACATCCTTTGCCATATTTGCGTAGCAGTCCTGCAGTCCTGTCCAGATGTCCTCCAGGGTGTAGGTCCAGATACCGTTTTCCAGACGGTTCTCCCAGTCGTGGTTTCCCTGGGCGATAACCTTATTCTCCTCATCAATCAGAACCGCCTTGATCCTGGTGGAGCCAAATTCGATACCCAGAGCGGTTTTCCCGTTCAAAACCGCCGTCTTCGCGTCTAAACTCATAGTTTGCGTCCTCCTTCATAAACGAAACAAATTTTATATTTCCGTACAAATTTTATAGAAACTGCACAGAAAACAGTTTATTATTTTTATTTTAATATACAAAAGTGTCAATGTCAATTTATCCGTGCAATTCACTTAAATTTTCTTGCCTCTTTAAAAGAAAAGTGCTATATTGTAAATGAAATACGGAATAAACACAGTTTACAAATGTATTTCATAAAACAGAGCAACCGCCCACAAGGGGTTGACCTTAAAAAGTGTATAGAAGACCACCCTTGGGTCAAAGTGTAAGGGTGGTCTTCTGTGTCTGCTACATCATCGACAAATCAAAACAATGAATGTCAGCAATGCAAGAATAAACATTCCGAATGACATTAAGTCTTTAAAGTCAAAATGTTTCATCAGCATCACCCCCATTCCTATGTAAGAATAGAGGACAACCACCCTGCAACACGGTTGCTCTGCCCGTAAAATTATAACATGCGGCACAAATAGAATCAATATATTGCGCAACTATCAAAAAGAGACTTCGTGTTTTTTACTTCCCTGCAGAAAATTCAGCGGCTTCTCTTACCCATTCCATCAGTTCTCCATCGATCTCTTCTGCACGGGAAATCAGCATATGATGAGTCCAGCGGTTCGGATAAGGCTCTGCAGCCACATCAATCCGGGGTGATTCGATCCTTCTCCCGGTTCCAAACGTAATCACGATATAAACCGGAGGACGCTCCTTCGCTTTTCTTACCTTTGCAAAGGATACACAGGCAAACAGATGCCTATGGTAAAAAGAGATCTGGGTTTTTTGTACTTTCCGCTCTATATTTTCAATCTCTGCGTATAACTTTTTTTCAAATGTCTCATAGAGAGGAAGCGCTTCCGGCATCTGATCAAAGAAAAATAAAACCTGATCGTCCATATTTATGTTCTCTCCTTCCCGGAAAAATACCGAACCTCAATACAGTACACCGCCGTATGTTCCAGCACTCCCGGCTGAAATTCCTTTGCCGCTTCCGGCGCTGTATGTTCCATAATCCGTTCCAGGGCATAGGCTTTCTCCTCAGACCTGTCCAGCCGCCGTATTTTTCCGTTTCCCATAATGCTTCTGTAGGAAAAAGAACAGCTACAGGCGTTTTCCCCGGTGATCAGCCGGTGGCGGCAGTCCATCTCCAGCGCCACCTCAGAGGATGCCCCAAAGGCTTCCGCTTTCCTTCCTTCCATGGCGCCGTGGATATACAGCTTCAGATCCCACGCTTCATTTCGAACCGAAAAATCATAGCCGAAATTAACGGGAACGATAAACATTCCTTCCCGGTCCGCAGTCCCGATTCTGACCACCCGGCATTCTTCCAGTATCTCCCGGATTATGGCGCTGCTTTTGATTTCTCTGGCCTTTCGCCTCATCTCCCGCATATCAGATCCGCCTCTCATTTAAAAACATGGGGTCCAGCATCCCGGCCCCGAACCGTTTCATGAACCAGCCGCATTTGCATAAAAACAGATAATAAATATTAAGCCCGCAGCCATGGATAGTCTCGAAATTTCCCTGGCCTTTTGAAATAATCAGGTCGGCCTCTTCCACCGCTTTCCTGGCTTTTTCGCTGATGTCTTTCAGATCAGTCCCGGCAATGGCGCTGCCGTTCTCCAGAACCTCTGCGATTCCATCCAGCCCTACCTCTCTGGCAGCTTCCATATCCACGTCATTTACGACAGGCACGCCCCGGACAAGAACCAGGATATCCAGTTTCGGATAAAGTTCCTTTAACAGACGGATCAAAATTTTATCCAGCACAATCTCTCCGCAGTTGTCCGGCAGATAAACCAGTTTCCTTCCTGTCTCCAGGTCCCTGCGAAAGAAATCATACTCCTTCTGATCCACCGGCTTTTCCTTCTGGGTATCAAACAGTTCCAGAAGTCCCTCTCTGGATACATTCTTTACGGTAGTAAAGTCGATATAATTCCCCATTCTGGCATAATTTAAAGCCGCCTTCAGAGGATCCTCCTCCCGCCGGATAGCCTGCTCCAGATCCGGCTCCATCTCCAGCAGGAATTCATTGAACTCCTTCTTTTCTCTCTCCATATCCCGGGGTTTTCCCCAGTACGCTTCATACAGCGGGGCGATCCTGCGGATGATGGAGGGCGCGGACAGCTCCGGATCGCAGGAGCCGATCAGTTCCAGTACCTGACGCATAAATTCCGTCTTTTTATCCTCATCTTTAAAATCTCTTATCCGCTGTTCCTGTTTCTGCACCAGACAGGACATACAGTATGAATCTGCTCTCATTTACAATTTCTCCCTCTTACGGCGTAATTCCGAATTTCATCACATGATCTTTCTTATTTTCAAACATATCGTACGCATCCATGATGCGGCTTAAGTCACAGCGATGGGAAATCAGGAAACTTACGTCCAGCTTTCCCGCCCCGATCAGCTCCATGATCGCTCCGCACCGGCAGCCGTCCACGCCTCCGGTTTTAAAAGTAAGGTTTTTCCCGTACATGGCAGGCAGCGGAAGTATCTGATTCTCCTCATACATGGCCACCACCACGACTATAGCATTCGCTCGGGCAATCTGCCAGGCAGTCTGGAAGGTATCCTTCCCTCCGGCCGCTTCCAGTACCACATCCGCTCCCCGTCCCCGGGTCTCGGAAAGAACCCTCTCCTGTATCCTGTCCTTTCCCGGCACAAGGGTGACATCCGCCAGTCCCCTTTCCTTTGCCAGACGAAGCCGGTACTCGTCTGTATCAATGGCAATAATCTTTGCCGGGCTATAAAGTCTGGCGCAGGCCATGCTACAGAGTCCCGTAGGACCGGCTCCGATCACAGCCACTGTATCCGCAGGCCGGATCTCCCCGATATCCGCGGCCCAGTAGCCGGTGGAGAGAATATCGCCGGTGAAAAGCGCCTGCTCATCCGTCACATGATCCGGTATCAGCGTCAGCCCGTTGTCCGCAAAGGGAATTCTCACATACTCTGCCTGTCCGCCGTCAATCCGGCATCCCAGCGCCCAGCCGCCATGCTCATCCGTACAGTTATTGACAAAACCCCGTCTGCAGAAAAAACAGGTCCCGCAGAATGTCTCCACATTGACAGCCACCCGATCGCCGGGCTTTACGTTTTTCACACCGCTGCCGGTTTCCACAACTATCCCCACAAACTCATGGCCCAGGGTTACTCCCGGCACAGCTCTTGGAACAGCTCCGTGTTTAATATGAATGTCACTGGAACAGATCGTGGTAAGGGTTACCTGCACAATGGCATCCCCCGGATCTTCCAGATGTGGATATGCCTTCTCTTCCAGTGAAACCTTTCCGCTGCCATGATAAACGACTGCTTTCATGTCCGTTTGTTTCCTCCCTTAAAGTTCTCATTCAAACTGCGTGACCCACTCTTTGGCGTGATAAGCTTCAAAACAGAGAGCAATCTGCTCTTTTGTATTTTTTTCTTCCGCCAGCTTTGGCAGCTCCTCCAGGGAAAAATAACCGCTTCCCCGGGTCTCAATATTCTCCTGAAAGCTTCCGCCCAACAGGGAGCAGAGCATAAAAACTTTGATTACCTTATAGGGATAAACGGGAAGATTATGTTTGTCCCGATCCTGGATGGCAATGACCAGATCGGCTCTTACGTCCAGCCCTGCCTCTTCTTTTACTTCCTTCACGGTATTTTCCCCTACAGAGCAGTCCACATCCACCCAGCCTCCGGGCAGGGACCAGGTCCCGTTATTTTCCTGTACCAGAAGTATCTTATCATTCCGGAAAATAGCGGCTCTTGTATCCAGTTTGGGAGTCTGATAACCTGTTTCATTGCAGAACAGATCTTTCACCTTATCCAGCGGTATCTCCGTTTTGCAGCTGATCATCTCCGCCGCAATCTCCCGAATCCTCTCATACCGCTCCAGGTCAAACCGGTCTTTTCCATAGTACAGCCCTGCCTGAGCCAGACTCTGCAGTTCAACCGCCCACTGCAGCCATTTTTCATTCTGTTTCATCAGTGATTCCTCCCGGATTTTCATTATGCTTCTTTTATCAGGTTTCGCGCCTGCTCTTCATCCTCTTTTTTTACATAAAAAATGTATGTATTTTTCTGCTCTGTTTTCCTCATATTTCCCACGCCTGCCATTGTTCCGATCCCGGCGCTGTCCGCGGGATGCGGCCAGCTGGGGAGAGTTGTTTTCAGCTGATACCAGATCCCGCTGCAGGCCAGCAGTTCCTGTATCCGCTCTTTCTTTTTTATGTCGCCGACAGAGCAAAATTTTACTTTTTCCCACGGCATAATCATAATTTTTACCCCCTTATATAGCGGATGCGGCTCTCGTCATACCGGTCCTGCTGCTTTTTCTCCTCGGCAGGATACCCGCAGGCGACAAAAGCAAACACATACAGATTGTCAGGCAGTTCCAGCACTTCCCCGGCGGCCTCCATGCGTTCTTCCACGGGCGCAATGCCCATCCATACAGCGCCAAGCCCCAGTGAATCCGCTTCCAGCAGCAGATTTTCCGTGGCAGCGCTGCAGTCAATCTGTCCATAACCCGGAAGGGCACAGTCCTTTCGGCAGCATACCGCAATTCCCAGGGGCGCACTCCTTAACATGGAGGCATAGGGACTGCAGCCGGCCATTTTATCCAGCGTTTCCCTGTCTGTCACCACATAAAACTCCCAGGGCTGCTGATTTCGGGCGGAAGGAGCCGCCATTGCCGCCCGCATGAGAAGTTCGATTTTCTCCTGTTCCACCGGCTGATCGGTGTATTTTCTGATACTGGTTCTGTGAAAAATTTCATTCATATTCATTCCTCCTGCGGCAGCTTCAGCTGTTTTAATTTTTTTACCGTGTCATACATAATCGACAGGCATTTATCAAATTCTTCCTTTGTCACGGTATAAAAATCATCCCCCGGGTAGCGGGCATCAAAATAGAAATCTGTCAGATACGCAAGTCCCACTGTATCCAGCCCCAGTTCAGGATATAGGTCATTCAGCTTTACCGCTATTTTTTTCATATTGTGTTTTCTCAGCAGATCTGATACGTCTTCTTCTAAAAGCAGGTTGTCCAGATAGCCTTTTAAAAATTTTTCCGCCACCTGCTGACACTGGACGGACAGCTGATTGTAAAAGGTACTGCCTGTCTTTCGTACCTCCTCCAGATATGCCAGATCATTTTCGGCAATCGCAAGATACGTGTTTTTTATCATTTTTTCACCTCCGCAATCAATTTTTTATCACGATCCAGAGCTTTTTGAAAACCCGGGCTTGGAGCATCGGTCTCCTCATGAGAGTAAACAATATCCGTTCTGACCCCCTCCAAGTCCTCGTCCAGCGTCCATCGAACAGCAGCGGCCAGCATCCGATCCGTCAATTTCTCTTCCGTTACAATCAGAAGATCCACATCGCTGGTACTTCTCACATCTCCTCTGGCGCAGCTTCCGAAAAGATAAATTTTCTTTAATCCCGGAATATGAGCATCCAGCAGATACTCCAGATCCCGGTCAATTTTATTTTTAAATCTGGCCGGCAAATTTTCATACTGTTCTCTGTACAGAATTATTTTTTCTTCCAAAATAAGACTCCTCCGATTTTCTCCGGCAATGATCCGACTTAAATTAAACCGTAATTTCAATCTGATTTCCTTCAATTCCCAGAATACAGCTTTCATAATAGCCGTCTCCCGTAGTTCTGGGGCCGCTGACAACCGGATAGCCGTCCGCTTTCAGTCTGGCTGTCAGTTCATCCACCTTTTCCCGGCTTCCCACACTGAACGCAAGATGGATATAGCCCGTCCTGGACAATGATTTTCTGTCATCTTCCTGACCAGGCTTATTCATGATTTCCAGTCTGGCCCCGTCGTCAAACGTCAGAAAATAAGAGCGGAAATCGGTTGTCCGATTGTGATACCCCTCATTTGAAACGGCTCCCAGATATTTGACAAAGAACTCTCTTGCCGCCTCCAGATTATTTACATACATGGCGATGTGCTCAATCCGCATATTTTCCTCCTGTAAGTTCTTTTTTGTAAAACCGATCCATAGTCGTGTGAAGAACTGCCCGGGGGCGTTCTATCTGATAAAATCCCAGCTTTTCATACAGATGGATAGCTGTCTTCAGATTGGAGTGGGTTTCCAGGTAAACGCTCTCATATCCCATTTCACCGGCTTTATTTTGGATTGCCCCCATCAGGGCCTTGCCGATTCCTTTTCCCTTTGCGTTTTCTGACAGGTACAGCTTCTGTATTTCCCCGCAGTTTTCAAATCCGGAAAAGTCTGAGATGCCTACGCCGCCGATCACCTCTCCCGCCTCATTTTCCGCAATAAGGTAAGCCCTCTTAACCGGGTCGGCTTCGTAATAGGCGCTCAGATGATCCAGCTCCGAATCAAAATAGGCGGTTCCCGGAATATCCAGATGAGCCTTTTCCAGATTGTATCGGATGATTTTGGCGATCAGAGGATCGTCTACTTCTGAAATCGGCCGAAAGGAATAAGCAAACTGTAACGGCAGTTCTTTTCTCATCACATAATTCGTCAGATATACGCCCCGTCTCTCCACCTGCTGCTCCTTTATCACGCGGTAGCCTCTTTTTTCAAAAAACGGTCTGGCCGTTATGGAGGCATGGGTGATGATCTCTCCTGACACTGCCTGCTCCAGCTGCGTACAGATCCTGCTCCCTATTCCTCTTCCCTGATAGTCTCTGTGGACATACAGCCGGTCCAGGTATCCGACTTCATCGATATCTCCAAATCCTGCCACCGTTTGGCCTTCAACCGCCACAAGGCTGTAATGCTTCTGAAAGGACTGATCCCATTGTTTTAGATCCATCTTGTCCGGAGCCCAGGCATCCAGCTGTTCTTTCCCGTAATCCTTCGCATTGACCGTGTGTACGGTATCATAAAAAAGCTCTGCCAGCGCCGCACCGTCTGCAGGCTGATATTCTCTGATAAACATTTGGTATCTCCCCGGTATTTTCAGATTTTTATTTATTATATCACCCCATGATGCTTCTGTCATTTTTTATATCTATAAAAAGACGCTCCAGAAAGTTTCTTTCTGCAGCGTCCCTGTTTCGCAATCATTTTTGCCAGCCGTCAACTTTATATCCCGGAAAACGTGATTTTCTGCCCGTTTGCATCCACAGTTGCTTCCACGCCGAAAGGAATAATACATCTTGGCAGGCCGTGGCCGATATTCAGGTTGGAAAGTATGGGAAGATCGGGATTTCCCACCACCTCCGTCAGCAGTTTCTGATACTCCTCCTGATAAACTTCATCCATGGGTTTTCCCACGAGAATGCCGTTTATCACGCTGAAAATCCCGGTGTCTTTCAATGCCGTCAGCGCCTTCCGGTACTTTTGGGGAGACATCTTTTCCTCACTGGACTCCAGCAGCAGTATTTTTCCTCTCCAGTCATCCAGAGAAGGAAACAGCCCGTATTTTTCGCAGAGCGCAGGCATATCTTCATACCGGCCCGGGTCAAATATATCAAACAGCGTGTCAATGCAGCCTCCCAGAATTTTTCCGGCGAACACCGGGCTTCCCTGAAGCAGTTCAAACCCCCGGTCCGGATGGGCAGGCAGCGCCGTGCCGATCTGATCCGTACCAAAATCTGTCCGGCTCTCATACCAGACGCCGCTGGGCCTGATTTCCCGGATTGTGCCGGCAGCAATCAGTTCCTCAAAATATTTTCTGGTATAAGGAAGCATTTCCCGGTCCAGCTCGCAGACGTCGGAGAGAAAAGACTGTCCGTAAAAAGTAGGAAGCCCCACTTTATGAAGCATCAGATGATTGATGGTCGTGTCAGAAAAACCGAGAAAAATTTTTTCTGTCACCTTGTTTTTCAGCTCATCATGTTCAAATAAGCTGGGAAGCAGACGATAGGTGTCATCCCCTCCGATAGCGCAGAGGATCATATCAATCTGGGGATCTTCAAAAGCCTGCAGAAGATCCTGAGCCCTTTTCTCGGGATGCTCCTTGATATAGGAGATTCCTTTTAGCGCATGGGGCAGGAACTTGACAGTCAGCCCGTACTCTTCCAGCCGCTCAAGCCCGATCTTTCGTTCATGGTTTACAAAGTCCTCCCCCAGCGTACCGGCTGAAAGGCTGACAATGCCGATGGTTTTAACTTTTTTATTCATTTTCATCTTCTCCTTTGTTCCTATTGATCAGTTTCAACAGCTTTTCTGCATACTCTCCGGGATGTGCAAGACTCAGCTCTCCATGGCGATACCCCTGCAGGATTTCCGCGGAAGAACGGGCAAGCAGACTGCCTGTAACGCCGACAGAAGTTTTCATGATTTTTCTTTCCCTGCTCCCTGCCAGCACCAGAACCTCCGCCTGGGTTTTAGAAATACTTTTTTTGATGGAATATGCCATATTTGCTTTCAGGATAGCTGTCAGGTTATCCTTTGTAATTGCCTTGCTGTCCCGGAAATATTCTTCAAAAAATTCAGGTTTCATATGGAGGGAGGCAAATTGGAGTTTCGCAAACCATCGTTTCTTCACCAAAGGAAACGATACGGCCAGTATGGGCTTTATAAGACAGGCTGTAACAGGCATAGGCAGAACCAGTGCGCTTTCTATTATGGCAAATCTGCAGATTTCGCTGCGCAATGACAGCATCTCCGCCACAATCTGTCCCCCAAGAGAAAGTCCGCCCAGCAGCAGGACGCTTCCTCCAAATCTGTCATCTATAAATGCAAGCAGCGTGCGGGCATTTTCTTCTATGGATAAAAAATTCCGGCCGCTCCCTCTGTGTCCGTCCAGTACCGGCAAAATTACATGAAACTTCTGCGCAAGAACTTCCGCTTCTTTTCTGTAGTTCCAGGGACCCAGGCCGCCGCCGTGCAGGAGGATCATAACACCCCGGTTTTCCGCGCCGTATTCTGTATATTTCATCCTAAATCCTCCGACTTTTTCATAGGTATTTTTTCAACTCTCATAAATTATATATATTACTGCTTATCCTATCACAAACCCCCTGTTCTGTCAGTTCATTTTTGACTCTGCATTCTCAGCCTTGTAAACTGGCGCTATCATGACATTCGAAATTTTGACAAGTGTACTTGGCATAATTATAATGAAAATATGACAAGAAAACGCCGTGCAGATTTTGGCCGGCGGCGGCGTCAGCTGTGGGCTTTGGGCGGGTGTCCCGAAACACGATCAGTTCCATAGAAACCGGCCAGTTCAATCCCACTGCGAAACTGGCGCTGATCCTCTGTATTGCGCTGGATAAAAAATTTGAAGATCTGTTTTATTTTTGACGCTGACGGCCACCTAAAGCAAGACGGCCTGTAAAAGCAGCTTTTAACGACAATATTTAAAATTTAAGGAGACAATCAAATGATTATACCGGTAGACGAGACAAACCTTTTTCAGGCAGCCATTATTCATTCCCTATCATGGCAGGATTCCCATCTTTCTTTCTGCTCTCCGGATTTTGTTAAACTGCATACACCGGAACATCAGCAGAAATATATGGAAGAAAAACGGAATAACGGAAGCAGCCCGTCTGTATCACAGAATGGGTTTCCGGGAAACCGGAAGAATAAATGCTATTACAGACGAGCTTAATGAGATAGAGCTGTCACCGAAGTAAATCACCGTATCAGGTATGATGCCCGCTCAAAATCTTTTTTATGAACATAGATTTTATATTCATAGGTATAGTCCTGGTTTATACCAAAACTGCCAGTCTGCGCTCTTCTGCTCCCTATTACCGGAGTCGCCTCAAGATTTCTGGTTCTTACTATATAGTCAATATTATTCTGAGCAAGAATGTCCCGTACCTGTGACTGGCGTTCCATTTTCATTGTCACCAGCAGTTCTTTTTGATTAAATATATTTATCATTCTTCGCGCCTCCCCATAAACCGTTTCGCGCTTTCCTTGTACCTGCTGTTTATTATACCATTCCTGCTATTTTTCTACCAGCAAAATTTAAGTTGTTAATATTCGTTGCTTGCGGCAACGGGCACTTCCGACTACAATAATGATAACAAAAGACGGAAAGGAGATTATCCGAATGCTCAGTGAAAATATGAAAGCAATCCGAAAATCAAAAGGCCTTTCGCAGCAGGAGCTTGCCGTCAGGCTGAACGTGGTGCGGCAGACCATTTCCAAATGGGAACAGGGGGGTTCACTTAGATAAAGATACCACATCAATCCCACGCTGACTTTTGCTCAA
>DSTFC04002__coassemble_530_pt1 | contig 114185 bp, 105 predicted proteins | sample DSTFC04002__metabat2_high_PE_043 | metagenome-assembled genome bin DSTFC04002 | reverse complement strand
TAGTGATATCCTTGAGATAAATGTGTCAACTAATCTTGACAATATCATTGCCATCTGTTTCACACCATTTTTCTTTTGCATTTTAATATCAAAATTATTGATGTCATATCCTCCAAAGCATGCCAATGAGCTTACTGAGTTTGGATGATGATTAGCAAAATCCTGTGCCAGTACTGCTCCTAACGAAACGCCGACAATGTGTACTTTTTCGATATTTTCTACCTTTAAGATGTCGAATATCCATTCTGACATCTTATCTATGCCATCTCCTTTTTTGGTATCCCTTGACTGCCCATGACCAATAATATCAATAGTCAAAATATTATATTTGTTATGAAAATACTCAAACTGTGATTTGAACATATTATGATTAACAAAAGCGGCGTGAATAAAAAGTATCCATTCAGTACGATCTGTTCCACTGATAAAATATGTAATTGGCGAATTAGCTAACTTTATTGATTTCATATCTTTCTTACTCTCATTTCATCAAGAAGTTTTTGATACCACTCGATATTGAATTTCATAAAATCTTTGCCATATCGAGCTGCGGTAAGCTGATAATGGAGAATGTCCTTATCTTCATCAGGAACCTTGACATTTTCTGCTTCCTTACAAATGGCATTCAACACATCATACTGTTCTTTTAACTTTGAAATATACTCTTGTAATCCTGCCTCACGCTTTTCTTTTGTTGAAAAACCCATAAAATATAATTTAGCCAATTCAGGATTTTTGCTACTCTGTATTTCCATTGGTGTGGATACCCACTCAATAAAATTCTGTTTCCCACTATCCGTTATTGAATAAATTTTTTTATATTTCCCATTTTCAACAGCTTCTTCATACTGAATATATCCACAATTAAGCAATTTCTTTATAGCAGCTTGTATACTTCCCATACTGCTGCTATACATCATATTAAGCCCTTTATCTATTCTTTCACGCAACTGATAAATTGTTCTGCTGCTCAACAGTAAAAGACCGAGTATTATATTATCCATACGCTTCTCCTATATGTTACTATTAGTAATATTGCTATTATATCAAATCCCTATAATAGTGTCAATAGATAATAAAAGAGGCAGGAAATAAAGCCCTGCCTCCAAAATAGTTATGCGTAGATTATCTCGTTATTTACAACCTCTATCGCACACGCCCGTATGCTATTCATTTTTTGTACCCATTCTAAGGCGTTTTCTGACTTTAACTGTTCTGTTATGTCTTGTGACTGCTTCATCTGTTCCACAAGCCTTTCAAAGCATTCCTTCGCCTGTTTATCGACATCGGCAAGATATTCATTTAACTTGCCACTTGTAAGCAGCGTAGTGTAAAATGTCCTGTTATGTTCCTGTAAATAGCGTTTGTGTCGCTGCCCCCATAAGCCGATAGACTTGTGTTCTTTTTCGGTTGGTAAAAGTAAGGCAAGGGATATAATAATCTCCTTGCAGTTCATACCAAAGACCGTTGCTTTCATCATAAATATACTTGTCCATTAAAAAATCCTCCGTTATCAGATTTTCTTGCCCTTGAATTTGCCCTTATAAGCAGTCAGGGAAAGAGTAAACTTGTGTGAAATCATATAAAGGGATAAGGTGAACACATTGCGATAAATCCTTTATTTTCAAGGCTTTTGGAGGATTTTATTGATAACCTATGGAGAGCAATAATTACTCATAATTTTATGGTTTTCAAATTCCAAATTATAAATATAGCGTCGATATACAAGAGGCAATACGCCCTTATACACCGACGCTATAGTACAAAAGTTTTATTCCTCCGATACCTCGCTCCTGATTTGCGCAATCAGCTCACGGATCGTCTCCTCCGGTTCTCCTGTCAGCAGGGCAATTTCCTCCTCGGTCTTTTTCTGATTCAGCATGTTTTTTACAATCCTCCGCCTGCCTTTTTCCAGTCCGATCCTCTCGCCTTCCTGTCGGCCCTCTTCCCAGGCAACCTCTCTCTCCTGCCGGATGTGGCGCTCTTCATCATATTCGTAAATGCTCACCCGTATCGCCTCCCTTCGGTTCTTCTCCAGGAAGTCTTTCAGAATCCCTTCCCGGATGCACTCTGTAATCGCCTGCTCTACCGCTTCTTCTATTGGCATCTCCTTGGCGTATCGTCTCACCCTGCCGGTGTACGCCGCGTACTCTCCCAGGGTACGGCAGGCATTCAGCAGTTCCTCGTTATGCCCTGTATTGACATTCAGCATCAGCGCTTCCAGCTCCAGCTTGTGTTCTTCCTCCTCCACCGTATACAGGTCGGACAGCTTCAGGATCCGCCGGTCCGGCTGTTCCCCTTCCCCGTTGTAAAAGACGATACACCGGGGCGGCGGGATCTGCACCTTCTTCGTCCCGTACAGGTTGGCGTCCCGGGTCATCCCGCTGTAAAGATCCGACAGGTAGAACAGAAACCGCAGGGACAGGTTGGGACTGTAGGTGGACTGGTGCTCATATAAAGACAGCCGGGCGTCTATGAGAAAGGAAATATCATTTTTCATAGACATATAGATGGCGTTTTCCAGCGTGTTGATCTCAAGCAGCCCCGAATCTCGGTAATCGTTTCCGCTTACGGCATTGTACAGCTCCAGCAGCTTCTCCTTATCCTCAAAGATCATGACAAACAGATGTGACTTGTAAAGACGGTTGGCTTTTTTACTCATATGGCGCCTCCTTTTGAAGTGGGCAGCGGCAGAGCGCATCCCGTCCCGGGAAACCTCCCTGCCCTGCCGGTCAGACGGGTTTAAAGCATGGAGATTTCTTACGGTACCTGTTTTCAGATCTGTTTCCTGATCTGTCCTGTCAGGATCTTTGACGCGGCTATGCCGCAGAGAATTGTAATGTGAGAAATGCCGTGCTTTATCTATAATATGATACCATATATTTCGCCAATCGTCCATATAATTTTCGCTGTTATTGCAAAAACTGATCATGTAAAAAAGCCCGGCACCCGGGTGTACACATGTCCGGGACAGACATGCCGTATGGGGCGGATTTATCCGCTCTATACGGACAGATACCGTAAGGACAAGGTAAACACCAGGTGGCGGGCTTTTTTTACATTTGGGCTTTCTCTTTATCCAGCCTCACATTTCTGAAATAGAGGGCCATATCGATGGAAATCTCCACAATATTCAGCACGTAGAAAAACCAGCTCAGATAAAACAGCCAGCCCTCCCCTGCTCCGGCGGACCACAGGATTACCTTCCGGACAATGCCGAATATATAGCCGATCTAGATGAAAAATTCAAAGAAAAGGCTTTTTCCCTTTGCGGTGCGGGAAATCCAGGATTTCCGGATGGAAATGGGCCAGGAAAGGCCAAAACAGAGAATCATCAGCGCTTCCAGCAGATCCGTAAACGAAACCAGAGCTGTCATTTCCACTATACCTCACCTCTTCCCTCCGTCTGTTCCAGATAGGCCTTCCGTCCCTGCTCATAGAGATTGTTTCCCTGACAGTCGATAATCACCACCAGGGGCATTTCTTCCACATACAGCCTGCGGAGAGCCTCCGCCCCCAGGTCTTCATAATCTACAATCTCCGCTTTCTTGATGCACTTTGCCAGCAGGGCTCCGGCTCCCCCGATGGCGCCGAAATATACGCCGCTGTATTTTTTCATGGCTTCCACCACCTCCGGGAGGCGGGCGCCCTTCCCGATCATCCCTCTGGCTCCCACAGACATCATAGTGGGGGCGTAGGCGTCCATTCTGCCGCTGGTGGTGGGGCCTGCCGATCCGATCACCTGCCCCGGCTTTGCGGGGGTGGGGCCCACATAATAGATGGTGGCGTCTTTCGGGTCAAAGGGAAGAGGTTCTCCCCGCTCCAGCGTTTCGCACATCCGCTTATGGCCCGCGTCTCTGGACGTATAGATGGTTCCCGTCAGATAGACCGTATCCCCGGCGTGAAGGGTTCTGGCCAGCTCCTCTGTCAGGGGCAGCGTAATATGTCTTTCCATACTCAGATCACCTCCGTCTTATGGCGCGTCACATGACAGTTGATATTGATGGCGCAGGGCATGCCTGCAATGTGGGTAGGCAGGGTCTCTATATTCAGGCCGATGGCTGTCGTCTTTCCTCCAAAGCCCTGGGGACCGATGCCCAGTTTATTGATTTTTTCCAGCATCTCTTTTTCCAGGTCCGCGTAAAAGGGATCCGGATTTTCCGAATCGATGGGGCGCATCAGCGCTTTCTTGGCCAGAAGGGCCGCCTTGTCAAAGGTTCCGCCGATCCCCACTCCTACCACCATGGGCGGGCAGGGGTTGGGACCTGCCGTCTCCACGGTCTCGATAATAAAGTCCTTGATTCCCTGCAGTCCGGCGGAAGGCTTGAACATACGGATCGCGCTCATATTTTCGCTTCCAAAGCCCTTGGGGCCCACCGTAATCTTAATCTGCTCTCCCGGCACAATCTCGGTATAGAGCATGGCGGGCGTATTATCCCCTGTGTTGCCCCGGCGTATGGGATCTTTTACCACAGATTTGCGCAGATAGCCTTTTTCATAGCCCCGGCGCACGCCTTCATTTACCGCTTCCGTCAGATCGCCCCCTGTGATATGCACATCCTGACCGATCTCCAGAAACACGCAGGCCATTCCCGTATCCTGGCAGATGGGGACGCACTGTTCATCCGCGATCTCAAAATTTTCAATAATCTGATCCAGAACATCCCGGCCTATTCCCCAGTCCTCTTTCTCCCGGCAGGTTCGAATCGCGCATTTCACATCTTCAGGCAGATGCTCATTGGCTTCTATGCAGAGACGTTCCACCGCTTCCGTTATCCTGCTTGCCTCAATTTCTCTCAAAACCAATCCCTCCTTTACATATGCCGCTTTCCCGCGTAGTCAGGCAGCAGCATGGGCGATACGCAGCCCGTGTGAAGCCCGGCCTCTTCCAGTTCCCGGGCATACTCCTCCAGGTGCCGCAGAGTCGGATTTCCCAATGTTACGTCCTTTGCCTTCCTGGCCGCCGCTTTTCCCGCGTTCCGTCCAAATACTATAATATCAAGCAGCGAGTTTCCCATCAAGCGGTTTCTTCCGTGAATTCCTCCCACCGCTTCTCCCGCAACCAGCAGATTGCCGATGGTTTTGGTGTATCCCTCGCCGTTAATTTCCAGTCCTCCGTTCTGATAGTGGAGGGTGGGGTATACCAGAATCGGCATTTTTCTCATATCAATGCCGTAGTTTAAAAACATGCGGAGCATGGCAGGAATTCTCTTTTCAATGGTTCCCTCTCCGTGAATAAGCTCAATCATGGGCGTATCCAGCCATACCCCGTATCCTTCCGGAACCGGCACGCCCTTGTTTCTGGAACGGCACTCCCGGATGATGCCTGCCGCGGCCACATCTCTTGTCTCCAGGGGATGTATAAACGCTTCCCCCTCCACGTTTACCAGCATGGCCCCCAGGGACCGTACTTTTTCCGTTACCAGCGCTCCGAAAATCTGAGCCGGATAGGCGGCTCCGGTGGGATGATACTGAATGGTATCCTGGTACAGCAGGGGAACGCCTGCCCGGTATCCCAGTATCAGGCCGTCGGCTGTGGCTCCGTAATGATTGGAGGTGGGGAAGCCCTGATAATGCAGCCTTCCCGCGCCGCCGGTGGCAATGATAACGGTTTTTGCCCTGACAGTCAGATATTCTCCCGTCTCCATATTCAGAAGAACCGCGCCGGCCGCCTGGCCCTTGTCATCCTTTATCAGTTCCACCGCCGATGTAAATTCCGCCACCGGAATCCCTCTGTTTACCACTTCGTCCCGCAGCGTCCGCATAATCTCCGCGCCGGAATAATCCCTGCAGGCATGCATCCGTTTTCTGGATGTGCCGCCGCCGTGGGTGGTAATCATTCTTCCCGTTTCGTCCTTGTCAAACATGACGCCCAGCTCATTCAGCCACCGTATGGCGTCCGGCGCTTCCATAACCAGCCGTTTCAGCAGCTCCGGCCGGGCGGCAAAGTGGCCGCCTCCGAAGGCGTCCAGATAATGCTGCATGGGAGAATCATTTTCTTTATCTGCGGCCTGGATTCCCCCCTCCGCCATCATGGTGTTGGCATCGCCGATCCTGAGTTTTGTCACCATCATCACATTGGCGCCGGCTTCATTGGCTTCAATGGCAGCGGAAGCACCGGCTCCGCCTCCTCCTATCACCAGCACGTCCACGTCGTAATCCGCATGGGTCAGATCCAGGGGCATTCCCAGAATCCGGCTGTTAGAGTGAAGCAGGTTCACCAGCTCCAGGGGCGCCTTCTCCCCCTTGTTCTGCCCCACCCGGATCTGATCGAAGCCGGCAATGCTGTAGTCGGGATGAAATTCTTTTAAAAGCGCGTCCTTTTCCTCCGCAGTCATCCGGCGGGGCTCCATGCCCATCCGCTCGCCTCTTGTTGCCTCCACCTTTTTGACAGATTCAAGCATTTTTGCAGTCAACATGGTCTCCCCTCCCTACTTTTCGATCTCTCTGTTATTGTAAAGTTCCCGCATTTCCTCCACGGGCCGGTTCATAATCTTCTCGATCAGTTCATCGTAATCGCCGTGGTTAATCTCCTCCACCCGCTTTTCCAGATGCCCGGCCTTTGGCGCGATGTATTTGCCTGTCAGCCTTCTTGCCAGCAGGCCCACCATGGGATGGGAGATGCCCGCCGGGCACCGGGCGGAACAGATGCCGCAGCCCACGCAGTCAAAAGACTCCTCCGCGCACTTCTCAAACTCGCCTCTCTGGGCGTAGGCAATATACTGCATCACGTTCAGATTCTGGGTGCAGGCCTTTGTACAGGCATTGCATCCGATACAGCTGTAAATTTCCGGATACAGCTGCATCATAATCTGCTCCTCCGGCCGGATTTTTTCGATCTCATAGGTCCGCTTATCCGTGGGAAAGAAGGGCAGGCTTGCCACATACATGCCTTCCTCCACCTGGGTCTGGCAGGCCAGACAGGTTTTCAGCTCATTTTTTCCCTTAATCCGGTATATGGTGGCACAGGCGCCGCAGAAGCCGTGACGGCAGCCGCAGCCCCGGACCAGCCTGTAGCCGGCATACTCCATAGCGTTCATGATGGTCAGATCTTCCGGCACCTGGTACCGTTTTCCGTAAAAATACACGTTCACTAATTTATCCATGATCCTTCACCCGTATCCCCTTCCTCATTAATATTCATCCGGCAGTTCATCGATCTGGTCGCAGCGGAATACGGGCCCGTCCTTGCAGACATATTTGGAGCCGATATTGCAGCGGCCGCATTTTCCAATTCCGCATTTCATCCGCAGCTCCAGGGTAGTATAAATCTGCCGGCTGGAAAATCCCATTTCATGCAGCGCCTCCAGCACAAATTTAATCATAACCGGCGGTCCGCAGACCAGAGCCGTCTTATCGGCGGAAAACTCCAGTTCCTTCAGATAGGCGGGAACAAATCCCACATGACCCTTCCAGTCATCCTGGGGACGGTCAATGGTAAGGTAGACGTTTACCCCTTCTTTTTTATCCCACACTTCCTCTATCTCTTTTCTGGCAACCAGATCCTCTGCCGAGCGGGAGCCGTAAAGAATATCCACCGTACCGTAGTCTTCCCGGTTATCCAGCACATAGTTGATCACGGACCGAAGGGGAGCCAGGCCGATACCGCCTGCGATAAACAGAAGATTTTTCCCTTTCAGTTCCGTATCTACCGGAAAGCTGTTCCCGTAGGGACCTCTCACCAGGATCTCCTCCCCCGCTTCCATAGTATGAAGATAATTTGTCAGCTCCCCGCAGCTTTTAATGCTGAATTCCTGGCACTCCCGGTTGGTAGGGGAAGAGGTAATGGAAAACATGGCCTCTCCCACTCCCGGCACGCAGACCATGGCGCACTGGCCCGGCATATGGGAAAACAGCTTCCCGCCCTCCAGGGCATTGACACAGAAGGTTTTTACATCCGGCGTCTCCTGCCGTATATCCGTAATAATCCCCACTGCGGGAACCAGTGTATCCTTTTGGCGGTTTTTCCCGCAGGAGCATTCCCCGTTTCTGGTTGTTGCATCGCTCATGGCCGTACACCTCCTCTGCCCTCATCCCCGGAGGACTCCGCGAATTTTTTTATGACTTTCACAATGTTCAGAGAGGAGGGGCATTTGCTGACGCATCTGCCGCATCCTACGCAGGAATACATCCCCCCGTAATTTGCCGGGTAGTAGATCAGCTTGTGCATAAACCGCTGGCGGAACCGCTGCATCTGGCTGGTACGGTTATTTCCGTGGGCCATCATGGTAAAATCCGAATACATGCAGGAATCCCAGCAGCGATATCTGTATACGCCGTGCCCGGTGTCAAAATCTTTAATATCGTAGCACTGGCAGGTAGGACAGACAAAGGTGCAGGTGCCGCAGGCCAGGCAGGGACGGTACAGTTCTTCCCACAGAGGGGAATCAAACTTTTCCTGAAGAGACTCCGGATTCCATCCTTCCAGACTGAGATCCATGTAGGGAAGCTGATCGCAGACGGACCGGATGTTTTCCTTTTCTTCGTCCAGTTCCGACTCTCCGGCGTCCGTCAGCAGATCCTCCACAAGTCCTGTCAGAGCCTTCCCTTTTTCTGTCAGTGGCTTCCAGTACAGGCTCTCATCCGTCATCCACACCGCCACATCCCCTTCCGGTTCCGCGCAGTCGATTCCAAACGCTCTGCAGAAACAGGTTTCTTCCGGCTCCCTGCAGGCCAGGGACACCACCGTTCCCATTTCCCGTCTGGCCTGATAGTAGGTATCCGCCGGCTCATCCAGGAAAACTCTGTCCAGCACTTCAAGCGCTTTTACATCGCAGCTTTTCATGCCGAAAACCACAAAGGGACGGTCCCGCAGTTCTTCTGCCTTTACGGAAATTTTCTTCCCGTCTCTGATACAGGAGTAGAGGGTTTCGCTCTGGGGGAAAAACACGTCTTTGGGAGATTTGGATGTCTTCAGCGTCTCCAGGTCCGCCTGGGACTCTCTCTCCCACAATTCAAAATTGACCTGGCCGCATCGAAGAACCGGTACGATCAGATCCCGGGCTTCCCCGATTTTCTCCAGAAGCGCAGGAAGTTTTGCTTTTTCTGTCTTAAACATCTTTTAGCGCCCCCTTTCTGCCGCGTTGGGTTCCGGATCGCCGGCCGTATAATCTGTCAGGGGCATCTCGCAGTCTGTTGAGACCCCTGCCTGGTATTCCCCGTAAAAAGTATTGATATCTTTGATCAGTTTCCGATTGAACAGGTGCAGGGGAATTCCCTGGGGACAGACTCTGCTGCACTCTCCGCAGTCCGTACATCTTCCCGCCACATGAAAGGCCCGGATTATATGAAACATCTGCTCTTCAAAGGAATCCGCGTTGGCCTTCTGGCTGCTGTCAAACTGGCTGCCGTCAAATACGCATTTGCGGCAGCTGCAGGCCGGACATACATTCCGGCAGGCATTGCACCGGATACATTTCGACAGTTCGCCCTTAAAGAAAGCAAAACGTTCCTCCGGCGCCATGGCTTCTATCTGCCTCACCTGCTCAAACCGGTCTCTGTCCCCCGTCTCTTCCGATTCGCCGATCCGTTCGTCGTAAATCTGATGCTCCTTTCCCTTGCATACATGGCACCGCTCCAGAAGCATCCGGCTGCGGGGACACTCTTTTTCACCGTATACGGTATGAAAGCGCAGAACGTCTCCCTCTTCTTCCACCGACTTGATGCCCCGGATTCCTTCCCGCTGCATTTTATTGACGTCCAGCTTTCCGCTGCAGCCCACTCCGATGATATAGGATTTTTCCCGGTCCACCCGGTGTTCCATCAGCAGCTGCTTATAGCTGTATGTATCGCAGGGTTTTAAAAAAACCAGGGTTTTCCCCTCCATTTTCGAAGCCTCTATCATAAACTTGCTCAGATTGGCGCCGCAGAAGCCGTCATACACAAATTCGTCCAAATCCTGTTCCTCCAGGAAAAACGCCGGTTCCGGATTATAGCCCAGATCCCCTTTCTTCCATCCCAGGACCCGCTGCACCGCCCCGCCGGACAGAAGTTCTTTTCCGCGGCGGATCATCTCATTCATGAATTCCTGCATCTTAAGTCCTCCAATCTTACGTTTTTGCCAAGAGAACGGATCTCCTCCACAAACGCATTCATTGTCTGGGAAAATTTTACCCCCTCCGCCGCGGATACCCATTCCACTCTGGTTCTGCCGCTTTCCACTCCGATAAAGTCCAGCATGGAGAACAGCAGTTTCATTCTTCTTCTGGCGTAATAATTGCCGGTACTGTAATGGCAGTCACCCGGATGGCAGCCGCAGAGGATCACGCCGTCCGCTCCTTTCTGAAAAGCCCGCAGGATAAACATGGGATTGACCCGGCAGGAACAGGGCACCCGGATAATCTTTACGTCTGCCGGATAGGAAAGGCGGCTGCTTCCTGCCAGGTCTGCTCCCGCATAGCTGCACCAGTTGCAGCAGAACGCCACTATTTTCGGCCTGAATTCACTCTTTTCTATCGACATATCGCATCCACCTCCGCCGTAATCTGTCTGTTGGAGAAGCCCTGCAGATCCATGGCTCCTGACGGACAGGCCACCGTACACGCGCCGCAGCCCTGACACAGGGCGTCATTTACCGCGGCTACCCGGCGTACCTCCCGGATTCCGTGATCATTAATTTCTTTTTCCTCATAGGTAATGGCCCCGTAGGGACATACCCGGGCGCAGCAGGAACAGCCGTTGCACAGCAGTTCGTCCGCTTTCGCCGTGCAGGGATTTGTCACCAGCTTATCCTTTGCCAGCAGTCCCACCGCCTTTATGGCAGCGGCTCCCGCCTGGGCCACTGTCTCCGGTATATCCTTCGGTCCCTGGCAGACGCCGGAGAGAAATATGCCGGCGGTGGGGGATTCCACAGGCCTGAGCTTGGGATGGGCCTCCGTGAGGAAATTGTTGGTATCGATGCTGGCGGTCAGCATGGTGGCCAGCCTGCGCACATCCGGATCCGGCTCTATGGCCGCAGCCAGGACCACCATGTCGGTTTTCATGAGAATCTGGCGGTTGTCCAGCAGATCCGAAGCCTGCACCAGCAGTCCTCCCTCCGTGGGAGCCACTTTTCCCACCTGCCCTTTAATATAATGGACGCCGTACTCTTCCACGGCCCGCCTGTAAAACTCATCAAAGTTTTTGCCGGGAGTACGCACATCAATATAGAATACCGTTACATCCACATCCGGATATTTGTCCCGGATCAGCATGGCGTGTTTGGCTGTGTACATGCAGCAGATCTTGGAACAGTAGCTTTTATCCCGGCAGGTCTGTCCCCTGGAACCCACACACTGGACAAAAACCATAGATTTGGGGGGCTTATGGTCGGACAGCTTCTCCAGATGGCCTTTCGTGGGCCCCGCCGCGTTCATAATCCGCTCCAGCTCCAGGGAGGTAATCACATCGGGACTCTGGCTGTAGGCAAATTCATCAAATTGGTCCAGTTTTATCATGTCGAAACCGGTAGCCGCCACAATGACCCCGTATTTTCGGGTGATCAGCTCGTCCTTCTGCTCATAGTCGATGGCCCCTGCCTGACAGACCTTGGCGCAGACGCCGCATTTTCCCGTCTTAAATTTTATGCAGTGTTCCCGGTCGATCACCGGCACATTGGGAATGGCCTGGGCAAAAGGCGTATAGATGGCGCTTCTGGTATCAAGTCCCCTGTTGAACTCATTGGGAGCCTTTCTGGATGGACATTTCTCCTGGCATACGCCGCAGCCCGTACATTTGCTCATATCCACGCTTCTGGCTTTTTTGCGGATTTCCACGGTGAAATCCCCTACAAAACCGCTGATGCTTTCCACTTCGCTGTATGTATAGAGCGTAATCTTTTCGTGGGCAGCGGCCTCCACCATCTTGGGCGTGAGAATACAGGCGGAACAGTCCAGGGTAGGAAAGGTTTTATCCAGCTGTGACATTCTTCCTCCGATGCTGGGGGTCTTTTCCACAATATCCACTTCATATCCGGCGTCCGCAATGTCAAGAGCGGTCTGAATGCCGGCAATCCCGCCGCCGATTACCAGGGCCCTTTTTATCACCCGGCTTTCTCCCGGCTGCAGAGGCGTATCCAGATTCACTTTGGATACAGCGGCACGGGCAAGGATAACCGCCTTTTCTGTGGCCTCCTCCCGGTCCTTGTGTATCCAGGAACAGTGCTCCCTGATATTGGCGATTTCCACCATATAGGGATTTAAGCCCGCCCGGGAAGCCGCCTTTCTGAAGGTGGCTTCGTGCATCCTGGGGGAGCAGGAACAGACTACAATCGCCGTCAGTCCCTTTTCCTTTATAGCGGAAGCGATTTTCGCCTGTCCGGCCTCGGAACACATATACGGGTAGTCTTCCGCATGAACCACACCCGGTTCTTTCCGGATCTCTTCCGCCACCCTGGCCACATCCACCGTGGCCGCGATATTGCTGCCGCAGTGGCATACAAAAACTCCTATTTTCTGCAAAGCTCTCACCTCCGCTTACTTGCTGTATTTTCGAAACGCGCTGACCAGAAGCTGCTGGGGCAGCTGAGGATCCAGAAGCTGTGGGATCTCATCCGGCGACAGGTAATTCTGTCCTCTCTCCCGTATCACGGTCAGCCGGATGGCCTCTATCAGCTTCGCGGGTTTTACATCTCTGGGACATCGCTGCACGCACGCGAAACAGGAAAGACATTTCCAGAGAGAGCCGCTTTTTTGCAGCGGCTCGATTTCCCCCCGGTTCACATAGGAGACAAACTGATGGGGTTTGATATCCATCTCCTCCCCCACCGGGCAGGAGGCCGTGCACTTGCCGCATTTCATACATTTTGCCGTATCCACCCCGCTGATGGTTTCGATCTGCTCCCGGCTTATTTTTCGCCGGATCCGTAAAGCCTCACCCAATGTTTCCGCCTCCCTCCTCAAGCCAGGCCTCCGCCTGTTCCTTTACGTCCAGAGCTTCCGCCAGCACTTCTGTAAAATACCGCACCGGAAGCTTTGGCTTCTCTGCCTTCCCGTCAGGCAGGCCGCAGCTGCGGCCGCCTCCCTGGTGCATCAGATTGTAGCGGCAGAGCGGACAGGCTGTGATCAGTTCTTCCGCCCCCATATAGGCCGCCGATTCCATAATCCGGTCCGTCATGGCGCCGGACAGATCTTTTTCCTTCAGGGAGATATAGCCGCCGCAGCATTCGTTCCGGTAGGGATAGATAACCGGCGAGGCGCCCAGCGCCCGGATAAAGTCTTCCATAATCCTGGGATTTTCCGAATCATCAAACGCAAGAATTCCTGCGGGACGCAGCAAAAGACAGCCATAGTAGGCGCCGATCTTCCTGCCGGTCAGCGGTTTTGCCGTCTTTTCCCGAAGCTGATCAAAGCCTATCCTGTCTCTTAAAAGTTCCAGGAAGTGAAGGACTTTTGTCTCACCGGCATAGTCTTTCCGGTCTGTCTGATACCGGTTCACTTTATCCCGTATCTCGGGAACCCGGGCCATGTCGTCATTTACCCGCTTTAAAACATGGTGGCAGGCGGAACAGACTGTCACCAGTTCCTGCTTTTTTTCTTCCGCCGCCTGCAGGGCCCGCACGGAGGACAGTTTTGCGGCGATTTCATCGCTGCCCAGGGGATACACGCCCCCACAGCACTGCCAGTCTTCAATCTCCTCCAGCGTAATACCCAGCGCCAGAGCGGAAGCTCTCGCGTACGCGTCCAACTGCCTGGCCTTTGTTTTCAAGGTACAACCCGGATAATAACTGTATACCATAGCTGTTTCTTCCTTTCCCCCAACCTGATTTTGTTAAATTTTTATCACTCATGTTTTCTACTTTAACACTGATACTTTCAAATTGTCAACTGTTTTTTCGGTTTTTAAGCCTTTTCGGCCATTTTTTTCGTGATTTTTTCTCTGTTTCCTGTTTTATTCTCTGTTTTTCTTTTTCACAACGCTTATATGGATGTTATATTTTTAACAAAAGTTCGTCTATTCAAACAAAAAAGAAGGCACAGCCCTTTTTCAGGGGCCATGCCTCCGGTAAAATCCGGTTTTATTTATCAAAATCGCCGGAATGGATCCGGCTTCCATTTACAGATCCGGCATTTCCCTTCACGCCGGTATCGCCGCTTTTCGGATGGGAGAAAGTATTTCTCCTCTCCTTTTGTTTTTTCCCGGCGCAGTCCTCGTCGATCTCATAAAAGGCGTTTCCTTCCGCCACAATGCGGGTTCTCATACTGTTTTGCTCCTTTCCTCTGCTATGCGCTGTCCTTATATCTTATGACAGAATAAGCGGAAGGTCCGGTTCATTTTTTCATTTTCACCGCATATGATAGAGAGAAAGCATGGAAAGTCTTCTGAGGAACGTATGCTCACCGCCATAGACCAGATTGCCAATCGGAATCATCTTCAGATCATCAAAGCCACAGTCCCCTATCTTCCGGAACGTGAGCAGAAAATGATTTCCTGTCTGGTAAAAGTGCTGGAACTGCGGAATGTGATGCGCTTCTTTTCCCATCCCCCTTTCCGCCTTTGCTCCTGTGAAGGAGAGTCAGACCCGCCCGGCCTGTCGGAGCTTCTGAACGATATACGCAGCTGCTGCGATGAAAAGGAACGGCAGTTTATCGACCAGTTTTCCGGAATGATGAATACGCTGGAACTTTATGCCATGATGGCGGGAATGGAAATGCCCGGGGACGGGGAGGAGGAAGAAAGGGAATCAGAAGAAACAGGAGATCTATGAACGAACAGAAACTCTCCGGCAATCCGGCCCTGAAAAATATCGACCCCGCAAAGCTGCAGTCTCTTCTGTCCATGGCGGAACAGGCCAGAGGAAAAAATCAGTCGGAACTTCTTTCTTTTCTCATGGCAGCCTCCGGCAGCGGCCGTCTGAAATTTTCTTCTCAGGAAATGGACGCCATCATCGGCGTGCTCAAAACAGGCAAATCCCCGGAAGAAATACGAAGAATCGACCAGATGTGCGCCATGTTCAGACAGCTGAAGAAGTAAGGCTCTCCTCCAGCAAAAGCAGCGTTTCCTCCACCGCCGCCTCTCTGATCCGGCGGCGGTTTCCGGCAAGATACAGCTCTTTTACCCGGGTCTGCCCACGGTAAAAGCAGCCCGCATAAACCAGGCCCACGGTATCATCCTCCGGTCCCTGTGGCGGCCCTGCGTATCCCGTAACGGAAAGGCAGGCGTCCGCCCCCGCGCTTTTTGCTCCTCCCCGGGCCATCTCCCGGGCGGTCTGGGAACTGACAGCGGTATATTTGTCCAGGGTATCCCGGGATACGCCCACCAATCGGGCCTTCGCCTCATCGCAGTACGTAATGAAGCCCTGATGAAATACATCAGAGCTTCCCGGAATATCCGTAATACGGCCTGCCAGAAGACCGCCGGTGCAGGATTCCACCGTGGTTACCGTCTCCCTGCGTCTGCGAAGCACATCCAGAAGAGCGGCCAGTTTTGCATCATTCCATCTTTCTGTTCTGTCCATGATCCATCCCCGCTTTCATCAGGCTCTGCCCGGTCAGTGCACTTCTCTGAGCACGCCCCGGTTTTTGTACATATAATCCACCAGGGAAATCACGGTCAGGATTGTAGCCAGCCAGATAAAGATCTGCTCTGCCGCATCAAAGGCTCCTCCGAAATCAAACACGAGAAGGATCACCATCACCATCTGGGCCACTGTCTTAAACTTTCCCCAGTAGCTGGCAGCGATCACCACACCCTGCTCGGCCGCCACCAGGCGGAAGCCGCTGATAATGAATTCTCTGCCTACAATGATAATCACAATCCAGCCGGGGAGCTGTCCCAGTTCCACCAGGCAGATCATGGCGGAGCACACCAGCAGCTTGTCTGCCAGGGGATCCATGAACTTTCCGAACACGGTAATCTGGTTATTCTTTCTGGCCAGGTATCCGTCCAGCGTATCCGTAAGGCTGGCGGCAATAAACAGTATGCCGGCTATATAACGGTCCGCTCCTCCCAGAACGTCCGCCAGCATGAACACCACAAATACCGGAACCATAAAAATCCGCAGTATGGTGAGACAATTCGGTACATTCATTTTCATTTCATCAGTTCTCCTATCAGATCGTATTCACAGGCTCCGGTAATTTTTACTCTGGCAAAATCGCCGGACATCATCACCTCGTCCGTGTTGATAAACACATAGCCGTCCACACCGGGAGCGTCCCCGTAAGTGCGGGCCACATAGACATTCTCACCGGAAATCTGGCCTTCCACCATGGCGGTTACGCATTTTCCCACCTGGCGCTCGGCCAGGTCAAAGGCAACCTCCTGCTGCAGTTCCATCAGCTCATCCCTGCGCCGCAGCTTCTCCTCCTCCGGTATCTGGTCTTCCATAGACGCGGCGGGTGTTCCCTCCTCTGCTGAATAGGGAAAAACCCCCAGCCTCTGAAACTCCATCTCGTCCACAAATTCCAGCAGTTCCTTATGCTGCTCTTCTGTTTCCCCGGGAAAACCGGTGATAAGGGTGGTGCGCAGCACAATATCCGGAATCTCGTTTCTGAGTTTTTCCACAATCGCTTTCAGATCTTCTTTTGTGGTTCTTCTTCCCATCCGTCTCAGTATCGCATTGCTGGCATGCTGTATCGGAAGATCCAGATAATGGCAGACCTTTGCCTCTTCCTTCATGGTCTGGATCAGCCCGTCGTAAATTTCTTCCGGATAACAGTAAAGAATCCGGATCCAGCGAATCCCCGGTATCCGGCACAGTTTCTGTAGCAGCAGATGAAGGGACTTTTCTCCGTACAGATCCGTTCCGTAGAGAGTGGTTTCCTGGGCCACAAGGATCAGTTCCTTCACCCCGTCCGCGGCCAGCCCTTCGGCCTCCTTCACCAGCTTTTCCATGGGAATGCTCCTGTATCTGCCCTTCAGATGGGGGATAATACAGTAGGTGCACCGCTTGCTGCACCCTTCCGCAATCTTCAGATAGGCATAATGGCCCCCTGTCGTCAGCATTCTGGGGCCTTCCTCAAAGAAGGGGCGATTAATGTCTTCCAAAAACAGAAGATGCCTCTGCCCTTTTAGGACCTGATCCAGCGCCTCCAGGATGCGGTCCGGGCAGGTGCTTCCCAGTACGGCGTCCACCTCTTCTATCTCATCCATAATCTCCCGGCCATACCGCTGCGCCAGGCAGCCGGCCACAAGAAGAGCCCTGCAGCTGCCCGCCTTCCGGTATTCCGCCATCTCTAGAATCGACTGGATGCTTTCCTCCTTGGCGTCATGAATAAAAGCGCAGGTATTGATCACAATGACATCCGCCTCTGTCTCATCATCTGTGATTTCATAGCCCGACCCGGCCAGAAGCCCCAGCATTTTCTCGGAATCCGACAGATTCTTATCACAGCCAAGGGATATAAACAAAATTTTCATCACTTTTTCTCCCACTCTGCCGCTTTTCCCGGAACCGGCGGCATATCCACAACACTGCCGTCATGCACTTCTTCCGCCTCCACAGGCTGTATTTCTCTGGCTCTGCGCTTCATCCGGTGGGCGATGCAGAGCATGCAGACGATACTCACCATGCCGTCCAGGATCAGGGAGACGCCGATATACACAAGGAGCCCTCTTCCCTCAAAGGGATTATAAATCAGAAGCCCGCCCATAAGGAACAGCAGCAGGGCAAAGAACAGAACCACCTTCCAGCGCAGGAAGCTCAGCCGCTTCATATCTATGGCATTCTGCAGCTTCACAATTCCGCCGATCAGCAGCAGGATCCCCACCGCAAAGGGCATGACTGTCTCCACAAACTCAGGGTGCAGCAGCAGAAAAGCGCCGAAAGCGCCGCACACCACCCCGGTCACCAGATCCATCTGCATGATGTTGAGCATATGGTCCTTGGTAAAATACAGAATCACATGGGTAATGCCCAGTACCAGCATCCCCACGCCCAGGGCGCTGCAGAACAGAGCCATGGACATATCCGGCCAGAAGATCAGAATGATCCCCGCAATCACATAGCAGACCGAAAGTATAATCAGACTTTTTCGAAAACCGTTGCCTTCCAACTAATCTGTTCCCCCTGTTCTGAATCCGCCAAGGCAGATCCCGGATATTTATTCCGCGCTCTCTTCCCCGCTCTGCTCTTCCTCTTCTTCGGGCTGGAGAGTCTCTCCCAGCAGGGCGGCTTCATCCCGCAGCAGGGCCTTCAGAGCCTCGTCATCCTCTTCCTCCGCCGCTTCATCGTGAATAATTTTGATTTTTCCCTCATTCAGTTCCTTTACAGCGGTGGACAGAGGCTTCAGGGCCTCCTCTTCCGTCACGTCAGCCTGCCCGGCAATAATCTGGCGGGCTCTCTTGGCCGTGGCCATTACGATGGAATAACGGCTGTTTACAACGGGGGTATCCCCCTCTCCCACTTCACTGTTTACCACTTTCATTAAATCAGTATAAGACGGATGCAGCATAATGTTCTGTTTCTCCTTTCAAAACTCAAAATTCTTTAATCTGTCCTCTGACCCGGCTGATAAAATCCAGGTTCCGCTTCACCTGCCAGTGCTGGCAGGCAATCAGGCTGTGCAGCTCATCCACACATTTTTCCAGGTCGTCATTGACCAGGATATAATCATAAGATTCAATCCCGTCGGCCTCCGCGCTGGCGCGCTTCAGTCTTGCCTCTATCACCTCCGGGGTCTCCGTGTTCCTTCCGGAAAGCCTCTTTTTTAAGGTCTCCCCATCCGGCGGCATCACAAAAAGAAGCAGGGCGTCCGGGTATTTCGCCTTGATCTTCAGCGCTCCCTGGATCTCAATCTCCAGGATCACGTCCCGTCCTCTCTCCATCTGGTCCTCCACGTACTTCCGGGGAGTCCCGTAATAATTCCCGCAGTAGCAAGCGTACTCCACCAGCTCATCGCAGGCAATCATCCGCTGAAATTCCTCCGCTGTATGGAAAAAATAATCTTTCCCGTCCGTCTCCCCTGCCCGGGGATCTCTGGTAGTGGCCGAAACAGACAGAGCATAGTTGTCGTATTTCTCTGTCAGGCGTTTCATGATCGTGCCTTTTCCCACGCCGGAAAATCCGGAGACAACCACCAGAATTCCTCTCTGTTTCATCATCACTGTTCACCCTCACTTTTATTTTCCGGCTCGGCCAGGCCGTTCAGGGAAAAACGTCTCGCGATGGTATCCGGCTGCAGAGCAGACAGAACCACATATCCCGGTTCCATAATCAGGACCGCCTTTGTCTTTCTCCCCTGGGTGGCGTCCACCACCCGCTGGGCTTCCCTGGCGTTCTGCACCAGCCTCTTGATCGGCGCTCCGTCGGGACTCACCACCGCTACCAGTTTGTCCGTGTTCACCATGTTTCCAAATCCTACATTTACCAACCCTGTCATGTTCTTTACTCCTGTCATTCTTCCTGCTGTCTTTTCGGCTGGTTACTCAATATTCTGGATCTGCTCCCTCACCTTCTCGATCTCTGTTTTCAGGTCGATGGCAATATTGGAAGTTTCCAGATCATTGGCCTTTGAGAGGATGGTATTGGCCTCCCGGTTCATCTCCTGGGCAATAAAATCCAGTTTCCGGCCTACGCTGCCGCCCTCTCTGAGCACATCCATCATGGAGCGGATATGGCTTTTCAGCCGTACCGTCTCCTCGTCCGTACAGATTTTATCCGAAAACAGCACCACCTCAGCGGCCAGCCTGTTTTCATCCATCTGCGCGTCCCCCAGAAGCTCCTTTACCTTTTCTGTCAGTTTTTCCCGGTACTCCCGGATAATAGCCGGATAGCGCTTCTCCACCAGGTCCACATTATCCAGCATATGCTCCAGTTTTCCCAGCAGATCTTCCCGCAGCGCTTCTCCCTCCCGGGCGCGGGAGGCGTTAAACTGCTCGCAGGCGCCAGTCAGCGCCTTCTCCAGAGCCGCCCAGATCTCCTCCTCATCCCCGGTCTGCTCCTCCAGTGTCAGCACCTCCGGGCATCTGCCCAGCGCGGTAACCGTCAGATCGTCCCGCAGGCCGAAGGTCTCTGCCATCTGCCGGAAATAATTGACATACTCCCGGGCCATATTCTCGCTGTACTTCAGAGAATAATTGGTATCCGAATAATCCTCGCAGGTAATAAAAACATCCACTTTTCCCCGCTGGATATAATCCTTCAGGCATCCCCGGACGGCGGCTTCAAAAATGCTCAGTTTTTTCGGCATCTTGATGTTCACATCAAAATAGCGGTGGTTCACCGCCTTCATCTCTACAGTAAACTTTTTGTCCGCCTGGAGATTCTCACACCTGCCAAAGCCAGTCATACTTTTAATCATACTTTTCCTCCAAAAGCTCCGCCCGCTTTTCCAGAGCGAAGCAGGGATAAAATCCGTATTGATTCATTATAATCCATCCGCCTTTTTGAGTCAATCAGAATCCCGATTGTTTTTTTCTTCTGGATTTGCTAAAATGATGCTGTTCAAATTTTGAGATAGGAGTGACTTTCTATGGCTTTAGACGGCATTACGGTATCCGCTGTTGTGAAAGAACTGAGCGGCCTTCTGACGGGAGCCCGGATCAGCAAAATCGCCCAGCCTGAAAATGACGAACTGATGCTGACGCTGAAAGGCAGCCGGGGCGGGCAGACCCGTCTGCTTCTCTCCGCCAGCGCCAGCCTGCCGTTAATTTATATCACAGAAACCAACAAGCCCGGGCCTCTCACCGCCCCCAATTTCTGTATGCTGTTGCGCAAGCATGTGGGAAACGGGAAAATCCTGCGAATCTGGCAGCCCGGGCTGGAGCGGATTATCCACTTTGAGATCGAGCACTATGATGATATGGGAGATCTGCGGCGCAAGGATCTGATTCTGGAACTGATGGGAAAACACAGCAATATTATTTTCTGCGATGAAAATCAGTCCATCATCGACAGCATCAAGCACATATCCGCCCAGACCAGCTCTGTCCGGGAGGTGCTGCCCGGCCGGACCTATTTTATCCCCGAGACCCGGCACAAATGCGACCCGCTGCACACAAGTCAGGAGGAATTCCAGACGGAAGTATTTTCCAAGCCCATGCCGCTGTCCAAGGCAATATACAGCAGCTATACCGGCATCAGCCCGGTAATCGCAGAGGAGCTTTGCCACCGGGCTTCCCTGGAATCGGACCAGAGCGCCAACTCCATCGGAAACCTGGAGAAGATTCACCTGTTTCATATTTTCTCTCATCTGATGGAGGATGTGCGGGAGGGAAATTTCACTCCCTGCATTATCTATGATGAACGCCATGTTCCGGTGGAGTTTTCCCCGGTGCGCCTCTCCATGTATGAAGATTACGAGGTTTGTCTCTTTGACTCTGTCTCCCGGGTGCTGGAGCAGTACTACGCCCAGAAAAACACGGTGACCCGGATCCGGCAGAAATCCTCGGACCTGCGGCGGATTACCGCCACCGCCCTGGACCGCACCAGAAAAAAATACGAGCTGCAGCTAAAGCAGCTGAAGGATACGGAAAAAAGGGAGAAATACCGTCTCTACGGGGAACTGCTCCATACCTACGGCTATGGAGCCGAGCCGGGGGCAAAAAGCCTGAAGGCTCTGAACTACTATACGAATGAAGAAATCACCATCCCCCTGGATCCCACCCTCACCGCGGCGGAGAATGCCAAACGGTATTTCGACAAGTACGGCAAACAGAAGCGTACCTTTGAGGCGCTGACGGAACTGACGGAGCAGACAAAGGCGGATCTGGATCAGCTGGAATCCATTCAGACTTTTCTGGACATGGCGCTTTCGGAGGAAGATCTGGTGCAGGTAAAGGAAGAACTGACGGACGCCGGCTACATCCGCCGGAAATATACGGGAAAGAAGGTTAAGATTACCTCCCGGCCCTTCCACTACCGCACTCCCGACGGGTATGATATCTATGTGGGGAAAAACAATTTCCAGAACGATGAGCTGACCTTCAAATTTGCCTCCGGGAACGACTGGTGGTTTCACGCCAAGGGAGCGCCCGGCTCCCATGTGATCGTAAAGTACCAGGGAGAAGAAATGCCGGATTCCGTGTATGAGGACGCAGCCAGACTGGCCGCCTACTACTCAAAAAACCGGGACTCCGACAAGGTGGAAGTGGATTATGTGGAAAAGAAGCAGGTAAAAAAACCCGGCGGGGCCAAGCCGGGCTTTGTGGTTTACTATACGAATTATTCCATGGTGATCGAACCGGACATCTCCCGGCTGACACTGCTGGAGTAAATCTTTCCTTTTTAGAGCTCCATCAGATGTTTTATCCGCTCCAGCAGATGGTTCATGGCATAGTAAAGGGTTTCAAAGTGCATGAACTGAAGGGAGTTTTTATCCCACAGGATGGTAATTTTCGGCGGGAACTCCTCATCCCCGTCCCAGAACTGAAACAGGACGGGGAAAAAAGGGAACAAGGGGATCTCATAGCAGGCGTCCGCGCTGGCAGGGACAGACTGGCGTATCCCGCCCAGCCTTTCCAGAACCTGTCTCAGTTTTTCCGGCTGCCCTTCCAGTTTTTTTGCCGTAACTGCGGTAAACCGGTCCGGGGAAGGACTGCTGCCCGTCACCTGCAGATTGGCCAGGGTGGTCCACTCCCCGGAAAGCCGGGGCCTTTCCTCTGAATGGCAGAGCATATCGTAGATCGTCATCACCACGTTGTAATCCAGGCAGGGCTCCCAGCCGGTCTCCTCCCCCTCTTTTTCTTCCTGTATCTCTCCCGTCTTTCTGTCAATCCGGTAGGACACTCTCAGAAACTCTGTGTACAGAAACTTTTCATCCCATTTCAGATCAAATTTTTCAATCAGAGGCTGCTGATCATATCCCAGGAAAAGTTCTCTGGCGATATACACCTGCTTTTCATAGTTTGATTCCATCCCGTTTCATCTCCTGCTTTTTGTCTTAGCGCCAGTATAGGACAAAATATGATTTTCTGCAATATTCTCTTCACATTTCGTCAGAATTCTACATAGGATACAGTAAAACCGGAGAAATCAAAATTATGTATTTCTATCTGAGTATCCTGATTCTTTTATGTATTTTATTCTGCCTGCTTTTTCATTTCCGAAAAAGCCGCATTCTGCGCAGAGTATGTTCCATGACCCCAGAGAAAAAGCTTTGTCTCCTCTCCTCCCTGATTGAGCCTGCCGGCTTCTGCTACCGGAGGGAACAGGACATATTTTCATCCCAAAAAGACGCCTGGCAGCGCCGCTTTGGCTACCGGTCGCTCTATGACCGGACCGCCCCTTTAGGGCAGATGGTTTTCCAGTGCGAACCCGTCTATTTTAATTACGGCCACAAAACCTGGCTGATCGAGCTTTGGAAAGGCCAGTACGGCATCAACACCGGCGCGGAGATCGGCGTCTATCACGCCGACGCTGTCATAAGCCCCGACGGATACAAAAACGCCCGGTTTCAAGCCGCTTCGGACGAAGAACTTCTGTCCATGAAGCTGGAACTGTGGAAGGGAGACCGGAAACTGTTTGAAGCGGAATCCTGCCACTGGTGGCTCACCGGTTTTCGCATGGGACTCTTCTCCTGGCCGGAATGCCTTCGCATGGACGTCTCCATCACCTTTCCCTGCCGGGAGATGGCGGACGCCTTTCTTCAGTCCCTGCTGGATATGGGATACGATCCCTGTCAGGTCAGTTCCTGCCTGCAGACGGTATCCTTCCGGTTTGCTGCTCCCCGCTCTCCCCAGCCCTGCAGAAAACTTCCCCTGACCTGCGCCTTCTCCCAGTGGAAAAACCGGATCTTCTGCCGCCTTTTTAACAGAATTACCAGACCCTTTGACTGCACGCTTGACCGGCTGCTGTATCTGTACTATTATCTTCCCGCAGCTTTCCGCAGAACCGTATCCATCCGCCGAAAACGCTGCTATACCAGAAGGAGGCTCCTTTGAGCGCCGGCAGCCGTCTGGACAGGGCATTTGCAGGTGCCCCCATCCTGCCCCTGACCGACCATTCCCGCCTCGTTCTCTTTTCGGACTGCCATCGGGGAAACGGCACTTCCAACGATAACTTTCTGAAAAACCAGCATCTGTATCTGGCCGCCCTGCGCCACTACTACCGGAAGGGCTATACGTATCTGGAGCTGGGAGACGGAGATGAGCTGTGGGAAAACCGGCGCATCAGCCAGATTGTGGAAATACACAGTTCCGTTTTTGAGCTGCTGGCCCGGTTCTATCAGGAAGGGCGCCTGTATCTGCTCTACGGCAATCATGATATAATAAAGCGGCGCAGCCGCACCGTCAGGGACTGCTCCTCTGCCGGTCTCTGCGGCGGCGCCTCCCCTGCTCCCCTTTTCCCCGGCATCCGCTTTTATGAGGGTATCATTTTAAAGGAGGAGACGCTTCATAAGGATCTGTATCTGACCCACGGCCACCAGGCGGATGCTCTCAACAGCCTGTTCTGGCCTATGGCCAGGTTTCTGGTCCGCTACCTGTGGGGGCCTCTGGAACGGATGGGATTTCTGGATCCCACCAGCGCCGCCAAAAATAATGAAAAGAAACATAAGACGGAACAGCGTCTGGTCCAGTGGGCGTCCCAAAATCACAGGATCCTCATCGCCGGACACACTCACCGCCCCATGACCGGTTCGAAAGCTTCTCCCTACTTTAACACGGGAAGCTGTGTCCACCCCCAGGGCATTACCTGCCTGGAACTGGAAAACGAGACCCTCAGCCTGGTAAAATGGTCCATGCTCACCAGACCGGACATGAGCCTGTATGTGGGACGGGAAATTCTGGGAGAACCGGTGGGACTTAAAGAGCTGTAAAAACCTTGTCTGTTCCCGGCAGATTGTACTATACTAAAAAGGATACATTTGCCCTGGGAAATACCATGAAAAATTTAGATTTCAGCGGCAGGGTAAAGCAGCTCAAATGCCCCGTTCTGATCCTTTGCGGCGAAAAAGACCGGGCAAACAGGAAATCTGCGTATTACCTGTCGCAAAATATAGAAAATGCCAGACTGCAGATCATGAAAAACACGGGGCATGTTGTAAATGAAGAAAGTCCGGAAGCTCTGGCAAAGATACTGACAGACTACTATTCCTTATCTGTTTAAATCCTTCAGAAGCGTTTGAAATTCCTCACTGCCGCGCAGAAAATCAAAGTCCCTGCCCGCCTTCAGTTCTTCCCGCAGCAGACTTTCCAGCCGTTCCGACAGGATATTTGTTTCACTGCCGCTCAGGTTTCTGTAAAGGGGGCTGTCCTGAGGCTTCCAGGCTTCCTGCAGGCCGGACAGAACAGATCTGAGGGCAGACAGGCAGCCTTCCCGATCCTGAATCATAACGGAAAGCTGAAGCTTTGCGATGTAGGGTATCCAGGCTGTCACGCAAAACAGCCTGGAAGCCTGCTCATAAATATCCGCGTAAACCTTCGCGTCCTCCATCCGTCCTTCTTTTTGGGCAATCTCCATCATATTCATCAGAGCCGTCTGCGCTTCTGTTATCCCTTCCAGCACCCGGCGTTCCCACAGTTTTTCTGCTTCCTGATATTTTTCCTGGCGCATATACAGAATCGCCCTCTGCTCTTCCTGATCCACAGAAGAGACAGGAAGTTTTTCAATCAGTTCTTCCGCCCTGGCAAAGTCCTTCCGGTTTCGGCTGGCGGAAATCAGCATGGTCAGAGCCGTCTCTCTTATCACAGGTATTTCGCTCTCCGACAGCCGCTCATAGAATGTTTCAAAGACTTCTCCGTGTCCTTCCTGCTCCGGCACGGAATAAAGGAACCTGGCTCCGTCCAGGTACAGGATCAGGGAATAGAGCAGGGGTTCACAGGTGGGATATTCATGGATTTTATTCATAGCCATCTGATACCCCTTCTCATACCCTTTTTCTCTGACTGTCTCGTTCACCGCGTTCACAAAATTTTCAATCTCCGCGTCGCAAAGGTCCTCCTTGAAGGACAGCAGTGTGTTCAGATCTGTCTGCAGCAGCCTGGCCAGTCCCGGCAGCAGGGCTATATCCGGGCAGGTGCTGCCCTTCTCCCATTTATTCACCGCCGAGGCGGATACCCCCAGATACGCTGCCATCTGCTCCTGGGTCATCCCCAGGTTTTTTCTCTTCTCCCGGATGATCCGATTCATTTTCATAGCGTTTCCCCCTTTTGTGTCCCATCATACCAGATCCTGTTTCAGGGCACAATGGAGGGAAAGTTGCAGCAGCGGTTAAAAAACTTTCCTGCCGGTTAAGGGACTCCTCTGACTTGCATAAAAAAAGAATGCTGCAAAAAGATTTCAATGCTTCCGGTACATCCGGTGTTCACCTTGTCCTATCGACATCTGTCCGCAGCAAACGGAATATTCCGCCTGCTGCGGAACATCTGTCTCGGACATGTGTACACCTGGATGTGCCGTGAAGCAACTGTACTTTTTGCAGCATTCTCTCCCTGTTTATTTTACAACAATATTTACTATCTTTTTGGGAACGTAGATCTCCTTCACCACATTTCCCTGCAGCTTGTCTCCCAGGACAGCCTTGCCGGCGGCAATGGCGTCCTCCTTGGAGATGTCCACGGGAATGCTGATGACGGCTCTTGTCTTACCGTTCACCTGTACAGGGATCTCCACCTCATCGTCCTTCATGGCCTCCTCGCTGTGCTCCGGCCAGGGATGATGGAATACGGAGTCGGTGTGGCCCAGCTGCTGCCACAGTTCTTCTCCCATATGGGGCGCGAAGGGCGCCAGCATCAGTACCGCAGCCTCCAGGGTTTCCTTATCAATGCCTCCCAGCTGCTTGGCCAGGGCGATCAGGTTATTGTTGCTCTCCATAAAGCCGGAGATTACCGTGTTCAGGCTGAAGCTCTCCAGTCTCTGGGTGATCATGTGGATCATCTTGTGGCGGGCCTTTACAAGCTCTTTGGTGGGCTGGATTTCCTTATCCTTGTTATCCATCACCAGGTTATAGAAACGGCTCAGGAACCGGTACACGCCCTCGATGCCTCTGTCGTCCCACTCCGCGTCCAGTTCAGGCGGACCCACAAACAGTTCGTACAGACGCAGGGAATCGCAGCCGTAGTTTTCCACCAGGTCATCCGGAGAAACCACGTTGCCCTTGGATTTGCTCATCTTAATACCGTTCTTTCCGGTAATCATACCCTGATTGAACAGCTTGATAAAGGGCTCGTCAAAATCCACCACGCCGATGTCATACAGGAACTTGGTGTAGAACCGGGAGTACAGCAGATGGAGCACCGCATGCTCCACGCCGCCGATGTACATATCCACCGGCAGGTACTTGTCCGCTTTCTCTCTGGATACCAGCTCCTGCTCGTTATGGGGATCCACATAGCGCAGGAAATACCAGGAGGAACCGGCCCACTGGGGCATGGTATTCGTCTCTCTCTTGGCGTCGGCGCCGCACACCGGACACTTGCAGTTCACCCAGCTGTCAATGGCCGCCAGGGGGGACTCGCCGGTACCGGTGGGCTCATAGGATTCTACCTCCGGCAGCTTCAGGGGAAGCTGATCCTCCGGAACAGGCACATTGCCGCAGTGGGGGCAGTGAATAATCGGAATCGGCTCACCCCAGTAACGCTGTCTGGAGAATACCCAGTCACGCAGCTTGTAGTTCACGGTCTTCCGTCCAATTCCCATCTTCTCGATCATCAGAGGGGCTTCCTTTTTCAGCACGGAAGACTCCATACCGTTCCAGTCCCCGGAATTGATCATAGTGCCGGAAGCCTCTGTGTAAGCCTCCGTCATGTTCTCAATCTCTTTTCCGTCCTTGGCGATTACCTGGACAATGGGAATGTTGAATTTAGTGGCAAACTCAAAGTCCCGGTCGTCATGGGCCGGCACGCACATGATGGCGCCGGTACCGTAATCAGCCAGCACATAGTCGGACAGCCAGATGGGAATCTTCTTTCCGTTCAGAGGATTGATGGCATAGGTTCCGGTAAACACGCCGGTCTTTTCCTTATCCTGCATCCGGTCCACATTGGACTTCATGGACGCGTCATAGATATATTTCTCCACAGCCGCCTCTGTCTCCGGTGTGGCAAGGCTCTTTGCCAGTTCATGCTCCGGAGCCAGCACCATGAAGGTGGCGCCGTGAAGGGTATCCGGCCTGGTGGTATACACCGTGATCTTTTCCTCTCTGCCCTCGATGGGGAAGTCCACCTCGGCTCCGTAGGATTTGCCGATCCAGTCGGTCTGCATCTTCTTTACCTTTTCCGGCCAGTCCAGCTTATCCAGGTCGTTTAACAGCCTGTCGGCGTACTTGGTGATTTTCAGCATCCACTGGCGCAGATTTTTCTTGGTCACCTCCGTGCCGCAGCGCTCGCAGCGGCCGTTCACCACTTCCTCGTTGGCCAGTCCGGTCTTGCAGGACGGGCACCAGTTGATGGGGAACTCTTTCTCATAGGCCAGGCCTTCCTTGAACATCTTCACAAAGATCCACTGGGTCCATTTGTAGAAATCCGGGTCTGTGGTATTCACTTCCCGGTCCCAGTCATAGATGGCCGCGATCTGATTGATCTGCTTCTTAATATTTTTAATATTCTCCGCTGTGGAGATAGCCGGATGCTGGCCGGTCTTGATGGCGTAGTTTTCCGCCGGCAGGCCGAAGGCGTCCCAGCCCATGGGATGAATCAGATAGTATCCCTGCATCATCTTATAGCGGCTCCACACATCGGAGATCACGTAGCCTCTCCAGTGGCCTACATGCAGGCCGTTTCCAGACGGATAGGGAAACATGTCCAGACAGTAATATTTCGGCTTCTTTCCGTCATCCACATTGACAGGATGCTCTTCCCAGTTTTTTCTCCACTTCTCCTCAATGGCTCTGTGGTTATATGATATTGCCATTCTTCCATCCTCCAGTATTTACAATTTGCAGCTGATTTTCATTCTATATCCAAGGCCCTTTTTTTGTCAAGTTTTTGGGCGGCAAAAATAGGCGGATTACACCGCAGGCTCCGTCGTCAGCTCCCCCGTCCCGGTTCCTTCCGCATCCGGATTTTCCCGCACCGCTGCGGACTCTCCGTCCAGCGTCACCACGGTCCGGTATCCCTCTTCCTGGACATATCCGAAGGTCACCTGATCCCCTGTATCGTAAAGAATAATATTCATGAAGTCCTCCACGGATACGTCATAAATATCATCGCTTCCCTCCAGCAGAATATAATAGTGGGAATTGCCCTCCACCACCGTCTGGGCTATTTTCCGGATGGTTCCCGCGGCCTCATCCTGGGCGGTAGATCCGCTTAAGGCCACGCCGTTATCCCGCAGCAGTTCCACATAGGCCCGCTCACACTGGGGCACCGTATCCCCGATAGCCACATTCTGATAGCGCTGGATGTTTACCATGGCGTATTTTTTCACCAGGCCTGCGTCGTCCTTCAGGGCCATAAAGTAAGTGGGCTCTCCCGCCACGTTCAAAAGCAGGGGGAAGGTGGCCTGATAGCCCAGGTTCTGCACCTGTCCTTCCGCCGATTCCATGGCGGAATACTCCTCCGCTCCCGGGATGGCGTAAAAACGGGTCTCCATGGTTCTCTGGTTCATCAGCACAAATCCCACGTTGGACTGATCCCCGCTGACGGAGGTTACGCCTGTATAAACCCATACGTCATCCTCCAGAGCCAGGTAATTATAGCCGTCCGTGGTTTTCAGGCAGCCCTTCTGTCCCAGGATGCTGTTGAAATACCCGTTCCGCAGCGTGCCGTAATAATCGTACAGCTTAATCAGCAGATTGGCGGAGCAGACGGAATCCACCCACTCCGGGCAGTCCTCCAGGGCGTAATCCCAGGTTTCTCCGGTGCTGGCGTTGCAGAGCACCACCCTGCCGATGGTCTCGCCGCCGAACAGGCCGATCTTGTAGGTCTTGACCGGGCAGATCCAGTAGGGCGTACCCTCATCGTCAATCTCAAAGCTGAGCCGGTCAAAAATGTAGGTAGGATATTTAAACCGCAGATGGCGGTAAATATTCCGGTTAAAATGGTCGGACTCGGAGTAGCGGATGGGATTTTCCAGCTTCACCAGCTCCGTATCCTGGGTTGCCATGTCAATCATAATGTAGGCGGGAATCCCCTCGCCGTGGTTGGTCAGCCATTTGATGGCGCTGGCATATACCAGAGGCGTCACCCGCACCGGCCGGTCCTGATAATTGATCTGGGTGTAGATGCTGCTCACCTCAAACTGGGACACATAGTCCACCATGCTTCCCATCTTCCGGTTTCCCAGAAGAGCCGCGCTGCTCTTATCCAGCAGCGGGATCTGGCTGTAATCCGCCTCTTTGATATCCTCCGCGAAATCCCGCTCCTCCACGGTGAGCAGCTTCTGATACTTGGAGGCGTTCACGATGGGGGAAGAAAGGATGCTTCCCACCGCCAGCACCAGCAGCAGAGCCAGCAGAATGCCGATTCCCACTTTCAGTCCCCTGTTGTCCTTAATGTCCTCCACCGTTCTGACCCGGCAGTGCAGGCCGTATAAAACCACCAGCACCGCGATGCCCACCAGCACAAATTTCCAGGTTCCAAGAGAATGGAAATTGAAGGCAGGTATGGCCGCATAGTAGTAGACCGCCGCCGCTGCCAGCAGAAGCACCGTGATGATTCCCTTAGCTTTTCCTGATACTCTCATAAACAATCTCCTTTACCGGTAATTTTGTATAACGATCTGCAGGGTTCGCCTGCCCCTGAATTCATTGACAGAAGGATAATAGGTGACCGAAAGGGTTATGTCTGTACTCTGCCCCATAAGAAGCTTTTCCACCGCCTCTCTTCCCCATTTTTTTTGCAGATCCTCCAGAAACGTTTCCACATCCCCGAAATACAGAGCCTCCATTGCCGTGCCGCCCTGATTCCAGACCGTCATCTTCACCACATTTTTATTTTTGCCCAGAATCGAGCAGGTCTGGATTTTCAGGTCCCGTTCCGCGAACAGGGGTTTTGTATTCCCCTTTCCGAAGGGCTCCAGCAGGCTTAACTGGCCGATCAGCTCCTCTGTGATGTAATCGATGGGCATGGGCACATCGATCATCACCTTCTCCACAAAATCTTCTTCTGTAAGCGTGCAGGCTTCATTGATCCGGCGCCGGAACTCTTCCACCTTATCCCCCGGAAGGGAAAGGCCGGCCGCCATGGGGTGGCCGCCGAATTTCAGGAACAGATCCTGGCATTTTACCATCTCGTCAAACATGGAGTAGGTCTCAATGGAACGGCCGGAGCCTTTTACGCAGTCTGCCCCGTCCGTGAGCACAAACACCGGCTTATGATATTTTTCCCGGATCCGGCCGGCGATAATCCCGGCAATGCTTTCATGGCAGCCGGGCAGGTATACCACCAGAACCCTGTCTTTTCCCAGAGGCGTGTGTTCAATCTTCATCACTGCCTGCTCCACGCCCCGGGCAGTCAGATCCTTTCTCTCGTCATTGAGCTGCTTCAGCTCCACAGCCAGTTCCCTGGCCTCCGCTTCATCCTCCGCCAGGAGAAGCCGCAGGGAGCGCTTGGCCGTATCCAGCCTGCCGCTGGCATTGATGCAGGGGCCGATTACAAATCCGATATGGTAGGCGCTTAAGGAGGAACCCTCCAGCCCGGTCTCCCGGATGAGCGCGCGCAGACCCGGATTTTTTGTTTCTTCCAGAGCCTTCAGTCCCCATTTCACCATGATCCGGTTTTCCCCTTCCAGATCCATCACGTCTCCCACGGTGGCAATGGCCGCAAAGGGAAGAAACTCCAGGGCCATGGGATCCAGACCGGATATCTGATACAGCATCTGAATCAGTTTCCAAGCCACCGCCGCCCCGCACAGTTTCTTAAAGGGGTACCGGCAGGACTCCAGTTTGGGATCGATCAGTACATCCGCCCGGGGCAGCTTCCAGATCTTTTTCCCTTCTTTCTCTTCGTAAAGAGGCTCGTGATGATCCGTGATAATCATGGTCATGCCAAGCTTTTTGGCGTACTCTGTCTGCTCCAGAGCCGTAATCCCGTTATCGCAGGTCAGGATCGTATCCGCTCCCTCGCCTCTGGCCAGCTCCACCAGATGAATATTCAGGCCGTACCCGTCCTTCATCCGGTCCGGTATCTCATAATCCACCCGGGCTCCCAGGCGCCGCAGCCCCCGGTAGAGAATATAGGTGGCATTGACCCCGTCAATATCATAATCCCCAATGATCCGGATTTTTTTCTTCTGTTCTATCTTTTTTAGCAGCAGGTCGGCCGCTTCCCTGCATCCGTCCAGCAGTTCGGGGGAGTGAAGATGCTCCAGGGTTCCGTTTAAATACTCGTCGATGGCCTCATCTCCCACCACGTCCCGGTTGCGGATGATCCTGGCGATCACCTGGTCAATATGAAATTTTTCTCCGATTGCCTGAAAATCGGCCCGTTTGGCCGCTACGTACCATTTTTCCATTTTCTTCTTTTTAAAAAGCACCTCCCTGCACAGTTTCCCGCAAAGAGGTGCTTCTTCTCTCATGTATTATTTTTTGTTTTTCTTTCCGGAAGAACCGCCCTTCTGCTCCTCCAGAGCCGCTTTCTGGTCTGAGCGGACTTTCATCATATACCACAGGGGGCCTGTGATGCACACGGAGGAGAAGCCTCCGGCCACAATGCCTACCATCAGGGGAAGGGCAAATTCCTTGATGGTGGGAACGCCTACCACATACAGGGCCGCGATGGTCACAAAGGTGGTAAAGGAAGTATACACGCTTCTGGTCAGGGTCTGGGTGATACTCTTGTTCACCACATGGGCCAGCGGTTCGTTTTTCCCTCTCTCCCGCAGGTTTTCACGGATACGGTCGAAGATCACGATGGTGGCGTTGATGGAGTAACCCACAATCGTCAGCATACAGGCGATGAAAGTGCTTCCCACTGAAATCCGCACAATGGCATAGCAGGCAAACACCACCAGCACGTCATGGCACAGAGCCAGCACCGCGCTGGTTGCGAACCGGATATCGGAAAAACGGAACCAGATGTAGATCAGCATACAGATCACCGCCACAACCACTGCCAGCACCGCGTCGCTTCGCATCTCGCTGCTGACTGTGGAGGAAATGGTCTCAAAGCTGATGTTCTTTTCCGTCTCCCCCTCTTCGTTGGTGTAGTCCGCAATGCCGAAGTTTTCATCCAGGCTGCTCTCCAGCGCCTCTCTTTCCTCCATGTCCAGAGCTCTTGTCTTAAAGATAACTTCCGTACCGCCGGCTACTTTCTGGGCCTGGATCTCCGCATCCCCGATGACTTCCTGGATCACCGGCTTGATGTCAGAGTCAATCTGGTTAATATCATAATCCTCATTGAAGGTCACATCCGTAGAGGTGCCGCCCTTAAAGTCCATGCTCAGGTTCAGAACGCCGTTTCCGGCTCCGCTGTTAATCAGCATGGCTGCTGGACCGGACAGGATAAATACCAGGGCAATGGCAAAAAATACTTTTCTTTTCTCCACAAAGCGGATGGTTTTCAGTTCCTTTGCCCGTCCAAAATACTTTTCATCCTGCATCCCCATTCCGTAGGCCGCGTTTACGATGATTCTGGAAATCACGCAGGCGGTAAACATGGAGATCACGATACCGAGAGCCAGAGTCTGGGCAAAGCCCTTTACAGAACCGGTTGCCATAAAGTTCAGCACGAAGGCTGCGATCAGTGTGGTCACGTTTCCGTCGATGATGGCTGTCAGCGCTTTCTTAAATCCGATGTTGATAGCGGAACGGACGGTTTTTCCCTCCGCAATCTCCTCCCGGATACGGGCATAGATAATCACGTTGGCGTCCACGGCCATACCGATGGACAAAATCACGCCGGCGATGCCGGACAGAGTCAGGGTCATGTCAAAGGCGTTTAACGCCACCAGCTCCATTGCCGTGTACATGATCAGGGCAAAGCCTGCGATCACGCCCGGCATCTTGTAGGCGTAGATCATGAAGATAATCACGATCAGAAGCCCGATGGCGCCTGCGATCAGGCTGGTGGAAATAGCCTGCTCTCCCAGCTGGGCTCCCACCACGTTGGAGCGAATCTCCTCCAGTTCCAGGGAAAGGGAACCGATCCGGATGGAGGAGGCCAGGTTGGAAGCGGACTCCGCGGTAAAGCTGCCGGAAATCACGCATTTGCCATCCGTAATCGCTTCCTCCACGGTGGGATAGCTGATGACCTCTCCGTCATATACAATATAGATGGGATTTCCCACATTTTCCGCTGTAGCTTCGGCGAAAGCCTTGGCGCCTTCCTCCGTAAAGCTTAAGGACACCACATGCTGGGAATTTCCCATGCTGTCGTTCTGTACGCCTGCCTCCGCGGACTCTACCTGGTTGCCGTCCAGGACCACGGTGCCGTCCTCCAGCTGGAAGGTAAGAGAACCGGGTTTTCCCAGCTCCTCCAGAATGGCGTTGGCGTCTGACACGCCCGGTATCTCAATATTGATCCGGTTTCCGCCCTCCTGGTACACAGAAGCTTCGGTGCTGTACTGGTCTACACGCTGCTGCAGCTTGTAAACCGTGTCCGCCATATCTTCCGCGGAAGGATTATCTTCCACAGCCTGATAGGTGATGGAAACTCCGCCGGACAGATCCAGGCCCAGCTTAATGTTTTTTGCCGATCCTGTTCCTGTGGGTCCCCAGCCGACAGCCGCCGTAAACACGGAAGCAGCCAGCAGAAGCACCATCAGGACCATGGTCCATGTGGCTTTCTTCTTGTTCATCGTTCTCTCCTCTTTTCTTTTTCTATTCGGCCAATGCGGCCTTTATCATGATGGCGCACTCCACTCTCTTTCGCTGCAGTTCACAGCCGATGTCGTAGGCGTCATGAATGGTTCCGTGAAAATGGTAGGAATTTGCCGCGCATCCGCCGCTGCAGTAGAACTTGGCAAAACAGTTCCGGCACTTTTCCTTTGTATACACATTGCAGTTCTTGAACTGCTCGATGATTTCCGGCCGGGTGATTCCCTCATCCACGTTTCCCATCAGAAACTCTTCCTGTCCCACAAACTGGTGGCAGGGATACAGATCCCCCCAGGGCGTCACCGCCAGATATTCCGTTCCGGAGCCGCAGCCGGACATGCGCTTGTACACGCAGGGGCCGCCGCTTAAGTCGATCATAAAATGGAAGAAATTAAAGCCTCTTCCTTCCTTCTCCCGGCGGATCATCTCCTTTGCCAGTTTGTCATATTCCTCACAGATTTTCGGAATATCCTCCTCCCGGATGGAGTAGGGTTCCTCCGGGGCGGCCACCACCGGCTCCACGGAAACCTGTTTGAATCCCAGATCCGCAAAGTGCAGCACATCTTCGGAAAAATCCAGGTTGTTCCGGGTAAAGGTTCCCCGCACATAGTAGCGGTCCTGGCCTCTGCTGTCCGCAAATTTCAGGAATTTGGGCACGATCAGATCGTAGCTGCCCTTGCCGCTGCGGAAAGGACGCATCCGGTCGTGCACTTCCTTTCTTCCGTCCAGGCTCAGTACCACATTCCCCATCTCCCGGTTGCAGAATTCCATCACCTCGTCATTCAGCAGCACGCCGTTGGTCGTTAAAGTAAAACGGAAGTTTTTATCATGCAGCTTTTCCTGCTCTCTTCCGTATTTTACCAGATTCTTTACCACCTGCCAGTTCATCAGAGGCTCTCCTCCGAAGAAATCCACCTCCAGGTTCTTTCTGTTTCCGGAACTGGCGATCAGAAAATCCAGGGCCTTCTTTCCCACCTCATAGCTCATGAGGGCACGGCGTCCGTGGTACTCGCCCTCCTCCGCAAAACAATATTTGCAGGCCAGGTTGCAGTCGTGGGCAATGTGCAGGCACAGCGCTTTCACCACGGTCTGTCTTTTCCCGGCAAGTTCAGAGGCTGCGGTCTCATAAACGTCCTCTGAAAAGAGCACGCCGGCCTCTTTTAATGTCCGGCACTCCTCCAGCGCTTCCCGCAGATCTTCTTCGCTGTATGTATCTTTTAAGGAGGACAGGATTTCATCCTCCGGCATATTCTTTTCCATCAGAGCTACCGCATCGTAAACCACATCGTCCACTACATGGACAGAACCGCTGTTTACATCCAGCACAATGTTGTAGCCGTTGTTCCTGAATTGATGGATCACTGTTAATCCCCTTTCATCTGCCATGGCAAAAAGTAACACCCGACAGGATCGGGCGGTTTCCATGGCTGTATTCTTTTTCCCGTTAAAGAGGCTGCCGCGAGAGCCGGACGGGTTCCGTGTCCGAAACCCTGTCCATCAGCCGCGGCAGCCTGTCATGCTTTTTACTTATTTGTTCTCGCAGGACTGATTTCCTACTGTGCAGGATGTCTTACATGCTGACTGGCAGGATGTCTGACACTCACCGCATCCGCCCTTTTTCAGAGTGCTCTGCAAAGGCTTTGTATTCAGAGTCTTGATATGCTTCATTGTGTTGGCCTCCTTCTATGTTTATTGCCGGAAGGCTGAAAGAATAAAGGCTCCCCGGCTCATGGGGTCATTATATCATAGATAATTTCAATTTTAAAGCACTTTTTTGCTCCGCCGGTCTTCTTGCCCCGGGATGCAAAATCTGCTAAAATTTTTTTATCCAATATACTGGGAGGACCTATCATGAATCTTCTGTTTTTAGGAGGCAGCAACACGGACTGCCGCCACAGCTTTGATCCCCGGAATTTGGGATACGGGTATGTGGGCATGATTGCGCGGAAACTGGAAGCTTCCGATTCCCGTCTCGAAATATCCAATAAAGGCATTGACGGCTTTACCGCCGCCAGGGTAAAAGGAATGTGGCAGAACCTGCCGGAAGAAGAAAAAGAAAGATATGATATCGTGACCGTGCTGGCCGGCATCAATGATCTGGGCATGTGGATGGAAAAAGGCGTCCTGCGAAATACCCCGGAAGAATCTCTGGATCTATTTGCCCGCACGTTTCAGGAGCTGATCATCGATATTCTGGATTACGGCATTCCCCGGCTGATCCTGATGGAGCCCTTTCTCTTTCCGGTTCCGGCCCGGTACAGGCTGTGGCTTCCCTGGCTGTCCCGCATGTCCGGCAGAATCCGGAACCTGGCCGAGTATTACGGGCTTTCCTTTATCCCCCTGCAGCAGCGGCTGAATCGGGAGGCCGAGAAACTGGGATACGGCAGGCTCACCCCCGACGGCATTCATCTTACGGAGGAAGGCCATCGCATCCTGGCAGACGCCTGGATGGAGGAAGCCGGTATCTGAAACATTTTTGTCCTCCGCCAAAAAACGCCCCGCAGCCTGAAACTGCGGGGCATCATATGTTTCCTTAAGCGTATCAGTCAGCGTTCTCAGCCGCTCTGGCCGCCACTTCCTTATCCTGCACATCGGAGGGAGCCTGCTCGTAGCGGGCAAACTCATAGGCAAAATCGCCGCAGCCGCCTGTCATGGAGCGCAGCTGGGTGGAGTAGCCGTACAGCTCGGACATGGGAATATCCGCTTCGATAATGGTATTTCCCTTGTGATCCGGGTTCATGCCAAGCACACGGCCCCGGCGCTTGTTCAGGTCTCCCATCACATCGCCGGTATATTTATCCGGCACCGTTACCTTCAGGGAAGCGATGGGCTCCAGCAGAACCGGTCCCGCCTCCATAAATCCTTTCTTGAAGGCCTGGCTGGCCGCTGTCTTAAAGGCCATCTCAGAGGAATCCACCGGATGATAGGATCCGTCGTACAGAACCGCTTTCACGCCTACTACCGGATAACCGGCCAGGGGGCCCTTCTGAACGGAGTCCTGGATCCCCTTCTCCACTGCCGGGAAGTAGTTCTTAGGCACAGCGCCGCCTACTACAACCTGCTCAAATACATAGGGCGTCTCCAGATCGCCGGAGGGCTCAAAGCGCATCTTTACATGACCATACTGGCCGTGACCGCCGGACTGTTTCTTATACTTGGAGTCCACATCCGATTTTTTGCGGATGGTCTCGCGGAAGGCCACCTTGGGTCTCTCCAGAACCGCTTCCACTTTATACTTGGTCAGCAGCTTGCTCACAATAATATCCAGATGCTGGTCGCCCATGCCGTAGAGCAGAGTCTGACGGTTCTCACTGTCGTTTACCGCCTTCATGGTCAGGTCTTCCTGCATCATCTTGGCCAGAGCCTGGGAAATCTTATCCTCATCCCCCTTGTTCTTGGCCACGTATCTCTTGTAGGTATAGGGGGTGGAAACCGTCAGCTTACCGTATTTGATAGGCGCGGCCTTGGTTGCCAGGGTATCCCCTGTGGATGCCTCCAGCTTTCCGATGGCGCCGATATCTCCCGCCATCAGTTCCTTTACTTCCTGGGGCTTGCTTCCCTCAAATACATACAGCTTGCTGACACGGAACTCATTGCTGCTCTCCACATCGTACAGGGTATCATCCGATTTGATGGAACCGGAAGCCACCTTGATCATGGAATATTTTCCGATAAAGGGATCCACAATCGTCTTAAAGATATAGGCGGATTTCGCCTTTGAGAAATCGTAGTTCGCTTCGAAAATCTCGTTGGTCTTGGTATTCACGCCGGCAATCTTGCAGTCTGCCGGGCTGGGGAAGTAGCTCACGATATCGTCCAGCAGGATCTTAATGCCCTGCAGGTTCAGGCTGGCTCCCATGGTAACCGGGCACAGAGAGCAGTCGGAAACGTTCATCTTCAGAGCGGAGATAATCTCGGCCTGTGAAAACTCTTCGCCGCCAAAATACCGGTCCATAAACTCTTCGCTGGTTTCCGCCACAGCTTCCATCAGGATGTCTCTGTCCTTCTCCAGGTAATCTTTCAGATAATCCGGAATCTCGCACTCCACCCGGTTTCCTTTCTCCACAAACCGGCGGGCGCCCTCTTTTACAATATTCACGTAGCCCACAAACTTCTCGTTCTCACGGATGGGCAGATGAAGAGGCGCAATCTTCTTTCCGTACAGTTCGTTCAGCGCTTCCACCACTTTCCGGTAGCTGGCGTTGTCGAAATCCATGTTGGAAACATAGAAGATACGGGGGAGTTTGTATTTCTCGCAGAGTTCCCAGGCCTTCTGAGTTCCCACTTCCACTCCGTTCTTTCCGTTGATCACGATCACCGCCGCATCCGCAGCGGCCACCGCCTCTTCCACTTCTCCCACAAAGTCAAAATATCCGGGGGTGTCCAGCACGTTTACCTTTGTATCTCCCCACACAACGGGAACCATAGCCGTGCTGATGGAAAACTTTCTCTTCTGCTCCTCTTTATCATAATCGCTGATGGTAGTCCCGTCTGTCACATTTCCCAGTCTGCTGGTAATGCCGGACAGATAAGCCATAGCCTCCACCAGGCTGGTCTTGCCTGCACCGCCGTGTCCTAATATAGCCACATTGCGAATTTTATCCGACGTGTAAACATTCATACAATTTTCCTCCAATACTCGTTTTACTGAATGGTTTGCACCACATGGATATATTGTACTAAAACACCAATAAAATTGCAAGTCATTTATGAATATTCGACAAAATACTTTTCAGACTATTGTGACAATTCCTTTTTAACCGGCTTCAGCGTTTGACAGTAGGTCTGATCCATAGTAAAATGAAGCCTGTTAAAACAGAACGAAACAGAAACGGAGCAGCTATCACATGAAAAGGAATAACTACGGTTTTATCGGACTGGGACTGATCGGCGGTTCTCTGGCCAAATCCCTGAAAAAGAAGGATCCTTCCTGCCGGATCTGCGCCTATACCAGAACCAGACATACCTCCCATACGGCCCTTGAACAGGGATTTATTGACGCTGTCTGTGAGACAGCCCATGACAGGCAGTTTGAGGCCTGCGACTACATTTTTCTGTGTGCCCCGGTGGGAAATAATATAGAAGCGTTGGAAGAACTGAAAACCGTGATCCGTCCAAACTGTATCCTCACAGATGTGGGAAGCGTCAAAACAGGCATCCATGAGGCAGTATCCCGTCTTGGACTTACCGGCCAGTTTATTGGCGGCCACCCTATGACCGGTTCTGAAAAGACTGGATTTGAGAACGCTACGGATCACCTGTTTGAAAATGCCTACTATATTTTAACGCCCACCCCGGAGGTTCCCAGGAATCGGGTGGAGGAATATTACAGCCTTGCCGCCTCTTTCGGGGCCATCCCTCTTGTCATCTCTTATCAGGAACACGACTATATCACCGCAGCCGTCAGCCATCTGCCCCATGTGATCGCAGCCGCTCTGGTAAACACAGTTCACAATCTGGACAACCGGGAGGAGCATATGAAGCTGATCGCAGCCGGCGGTTTCAAGGATATTACCCGTATCGCCTCCTCCTCCCCTGAGATGTGGGAGCAGATCTGCGTCAGCAATCAGAAAAACATTGCCCGGGTGATGGATGAATTTATCCGGCTGCTTGCCGCGGCCAGAGAGCAGATGCGCGCCGGGGATGGCGCCGGAATTTACCGGATGTTTGAAGAATCCAGGGACTATCGGGATTCCTTTTCCTCCGCTTCTCTGGGCGCCATCAAAAAAACCTACCGGATCTACTGCGATATTATTGATGAATCCGGCGCAATCGCCACCATCGCCACTACGCTGGCCGTCACCGGCATCAGTATTAAAAATATCGGCATCGTCCATAACCGGGAATTTGAGGAGGGGGCTCTTTGCATTGAGTTTTATGATGAAGCTACCAGTCTGAGAGCCGCTCAGATTCTGCGTCAGCACCGGTACCAGGTATGGGAAACCTGATCCGGGACGTCTGTACAAGAAAACAGCAGGTTCAGCTTTTTGTCTTGAAACCTGCCATGCACTGAAAAGATATGAGGTAACACTATGAAGCTTACATACAGCGGCCCCCTTCGGGGCGAAATCTCTGTGCCGGGAGACAAGTCCATCTCCCATCGGGCGGTTATGTTCGGAGCCCTGGCAAACGGAACCACAGAAATCACCCATTTTCTCCAGGGAGCGGACTGTCTCTCCACCATTGACTGTTTTCGCCGGATGGGGATTGACATTGAAAACACTCCCTCCCGCATTCTGATTCACGGAAAGGGCCTTCGGGGGCTTTCCGCTCCTTCCTCCGCTCTGGATGTGGGAAACAGCGGCACGACGCTGCGTCTGATCTCCGGCATTCTCTCCGGTCAGGATTTTAAAGTCCTGCTGGACGGAGACGCCTCCATTCGCAGACGCCCCATGAAACGGATCATGACGCCCCTGTCCATGATGGGCGCAAAGATCGGAAGTCTGAAAGGAAACGGCTGCGCGCCTCTTCACATTAAGGGGCAGGCCCTTCATGCCATCCATTACCAGTCGCCGGTAGCTTCCGCTCAGGTCAAATCCTGCGTTCTTCTGGCCGGCCTGTACGCTGACGGCACGACCCGGGTCACAGAACCTGCTCTGTCCCGGAACCACACGGAACTTATGCTGCACTTTTTTGGAGCCCAGGTTCACTCAGAGGGAACCACCGCCTCCATTCAGCCCTCCCCCGCCCTGGAGGGACGGTTTATTCAGGTGCCAGGAGACATTTCTTCAGCGGCCTACTTTATCGCCGCCGCCCTTCTGATTCCCGGATCGGAAGTCCTGATCCGAAACGTGGGCGTCAATCCCACCCGAGACGGCATCCTGCGAGTCTGTCAGGCCATGGGAGCGGATATTACGCGTCTGAACGAAAGAAGCGACAGCGGCGAACCCACCGCTGACCTGCTGGTACGCCACTCCTCCCTGAAGGGAACCGTCATTGAGGGGGATCTGATCCCCACCCTGATCGATGAGCTTCCCGTCATCGCGGTTATGGCGGCTCTGGCAAAAGGCACCACAGTGATCCGGGACGCCGCCGAGCTGAAAGTCAAAGAATCAGACCGCATCCAGGTGATGACAGAAAACCTCACCCGCATGGGAGCCCGGGTGGAAGCCACCGAAGACGGCATGATCATTCACGGGGGCAGTTCCCTGCAGGGTGCCATCATTGACAGCCATCAGGATCACCGGGTGGCTATGAGTTTTGCCGTGGCCGCCCTGGCCGCCGAGGGAGAGACAGAAATCCGGGACGCGGAGTGTGTCAGCATCTCCTATCCCGGATTCTATCAGGATCTGGCCAGCCTGCAGTCCTGATTTTTCAGTTTTCTTTCAGCAAATCTTCCAGAGTAATGCCATCAAAATACTGCTCTATGATTCTGCCCAGCTCTTTCCACATGGGGAGAGTCCGGCATTCTCCGGACCTGCTGCAGGGTGGCTTGTCTTTTTCCAGACAGGCCACCGGCGCAAAATCTCCCTCCGTCAGGCGCAGGATCTCTCCTATCCTGTAATCTTTGGGACTCCGGCAGAGCCGGTAGCCGCCTCCCTTCCCGTGCATCCCTTCTATCAGATGATTCCTGGCAAGCGCCGGAAGAATGCGCTCCAGATATTTCAGAGAAATTCCCTGGCGCTCGGCAATATTTTTCATGGGAATATAATCCCCTTCTCCCTTCTGTGCCAGGTCAAGCATCACCCGCAGCGCGTATCTTCCTCTGGTCGAAACAACCATACATCCCTCACCTCTTACTTCATTCCCGTTTTCCGGTTTCTGTAATCTTCCACTGCTGCTTTGATGGCTTCCTCTGCCAGCACAGAACAGTGCATCTTGTGGGGAGGAAGCCCCTCCAGTGCCTGTGCCACCGCTTTATTGGTCAGCGTCAGAGCTTCATCCACGGTTTTCCCTTTGATCATCTCTGTGGCCATGGAACTGGAGGCGATAGCGGAACCGCAGCCGAATGTTTCAAATTTAACATCTTTGATCGTTTCATCCTCCACTTTCAGGTAGATTTTCATAATATCGCCGCACTTGGCGTTTCCAACCTGTCCTACCCCGTCAGCATTCTCAATCACGCCCACATTCCGGGGATTTCTGAAATGATCCATCACTGTTTCACTGTATAATGCCATTCTTAAGCCTCCTTCGTCATAAACGGTAATTTTCCGGACTGCAGATCTCTCCAGAGCGGAGAAATGCTTCTCAGGTATTCCACCACTTCCCCTACTGTACGGATCATGTAGTCAACCTCTTCCTCTGTATTTTCCTCATCAAGAGTCAGCCTGAGGGATCCATGGGCCAGCTCGTGGGGTCTGCCGATAGCCAGCAGCACATGGCTCGGATCCAGGGAGCCGGAAGTACAGGCGGAACCGGAGGAAGCGCAGATCCCTTTATCATCCAGCAGAAGGAGCAGGGATTCTCCTTCGATTCCCTCAAAGCTGAAATTTACATTGCCGGGAAGACGGCTTTCCCTGTCCCCGTTTAGTACGGCGTGGGGAATTCGGGAAAGCCCTTCTATCAGCCTGTCCCGCAGCGCTGTAACCTTCCTGGCCTTTTCCTCCATCTTTTCCTGCGATTCCGAAAAGGCGGCCGCCATCCCCATGATGGCGGGGATATTTTCTGTTCCGCCCCTCTTTCCTCTCTCCTGGGCGCCTCCATAAATCAGATTTTCCAGCGGGATTCCCTTTCTCGCATAGAGAACGCCGATCCCTTTTGGCCCGTGGAATTTGTGGGCTGAGAGGGAAAGCAGATCAATGTTATCCCGCTCCACATTAATCGGCAGATGTCCCGCAGCCTGTACAGCGTCTGTGTGAAAGATTACGCCTGCCCTGCGGCAGACCTGACCGATCCCGGCAATGGGAAGGATGGTGCCAATCTCATTGTTGGCATACATTACCGTTACCAGACAGGTATCAGGCCGGAGAGCCGCCTCCACCTGTTCTGGCGTCACCAGCCCCTTCTCCCCCACATCCAGAAGAGTAATGTCAAATCCCTGCTTTTTCAGAGCATCCAGCGTGTGGAGTACCGCATGATGCTCGAAGGCGGTGGATACAATATGCTTTTTCCCCTTCCTCTCTCCAATCCGGGCCGCGGATAAAACAGCCTGATTATCCGCTTCGCTCCCTCCGGAGACAAAGGTAATCTCTCTGGGACTGCACCCAAGCCCCTTCGCCATCTGTTCTCTGGCATTCTGCAGGGCTTCCGCTCCTCTCTGCCCATAACTGTGAAGACTGGAAGGATTTCCGTAAATCTGATCCATATAGGGAAGCATAACCTCTATGGCCCGCCTGCTCATCTTTGTTGTGGCCGCATGGTCCGCATATATATTCATGAAACGCTCCTTTCTTTAACCCACTCTATTGGTTGGTTAAAACATACCATTAATTACCTACTTTGTCAATAGGTAATTAATAAGTCAAATACCCCGCAGCAAGCTACGGGGCATCAAATTTGCAGTGCAGCAGAGCTGCGGGGTATTTGACCCTCGCGGCAGTCGCCAAATGGACATGCAAGCATGTCCGCTTGGCTCGTTGCCCGCGGGAATAAAAAGAGGGCCGCTCCATCATGAACCCATGATTTTGCGATGCCCTCTGCAAATTCTTATGTAATTTTATCCTACCAGCATCTTACCGCGCAAACCGGTGTGGAGTAGTAAGCGTCTCCCCAAACGATGCCGGTATTGCTGTTTGCCGCATGTACGATGGCTCCGTTTCCGGCGTAGATGGCTACATGGTCGATGCCGCCGCCTGAAGAGCTGTAGAACAGCAGATCGCCGGGCTGGATGTTCGCCAGGTCAACAGAAGTTCCGTTTCCGGCCTGGTCGGCAGCCACTCTGGAAAGATAGATGCCGTAGTTGGCGAATACAGACTGTACAAATCCGGAGCAGTCAGCGCCCTCTGTCAGGCTCGTCCCGCCGTACACATAGGGGTTGCCCACAAACTGAGCGGCGTAGTTTACAATCTCCTGTCCCAGTCCGGAGGAAGAAGCAGCCTCCGTCTCAACGTATTCTGTCTCTACATACTCGGTTTCCACGTACTCGGTCTCAGGAGCGGAGTAATCTGTCTCGATCTCCTCCACGTACTCCTCTTCCTCGCTGTAAACCGGCTCCGTCTCCGCGTCATCGTAGTAGACATCCGCGTCGGACACATCCTCATAATAAACATCATCGGATACATCCTCTACATAATCGTCCGTATAGTCCTCAGCGGGAGCTTCGGTCTCAGTGTATACCGGCTCGGTCTCAGCGGGAGCCTCGGTCTCGGTGTATACCGGCTCAGTCTCAGCAGGAGCTTCGGTCTCGGTGTATACCGGCTCAGTCTCCGTATAAACCGGTTCGGTCTCGGTATAAACCGCTTCTGTCTCCTCGTAAACCTCTTCTGCATATTCTTCCGTTTCCTCTGTCTCTTCCAGGACGGCTTCCTCGGCTTCCAGTCTGGCAGCCTCCTCCTCAAGAGTTTCAGCGGTAGGATAATAGGTCTTGTACTCTACGTAATAGGCGTTTACATAACCGTAAACATCATCGCCCAGGGCTACTTTCATCCAGTCGTTGTCATAAGCCACAACCTCCAGCTCCTCGGAACTGTAGGCCACGTCGATCACTTCCCCGTCCTCGCTGGGATTGGACCGAACGTTCAGCTCGTCGGGATGAACAACCGCCACATTGTAGGCTACCTGCTCGGCAATGGCAGCCGCCTCGTCGCCTGTGGCGAAATACTCGGCAGACACGTATCCGTAGGCATTTCCGGACTGGATCTCGTACCAGTCACCCACCTGGGAAATCACAACCGCGGAGTCATGGTTGTACATCTTGGCCGTCACCTCGCTGTCGGTGCTGGCATCGCTGCGTACATTGATGAACTCTGCGCACTGAGCAAAGATCAGCTCCCCTTCCATGGAAGTATCCTTCTCAGTTTCCTGAACGGCTTCCGTTTCTGTCTCAGTCTCAGTTTCCGTCTGGGCAGCCTCGGTCACTTCTTCGGTCTCCTGGACGGTCTCGGTTTCAGTTTCAGCATTATCTGTTTCAGGGACTGTCTCAGCCGGTACAGTCTCGGCAGCAGTCTCAGCCTCAGTCACCGCTTCGGTTTCTGTCACTGCCTCCGCCTCCGTCTCGGCAGCCAAGGCCGGCATTGTCTGCGCACCGGCCAGGATACATCCGGCCATCATGCAGGCAGATACGGTCTTAGACATTCGCTTTCTCATAGTATGCTTACCTCCTTATTAATTACCCTCAGGCATGAAATGTTTCAAATTTATTACCAATTTTTAAATGATAATAACAAATTCCGGCCGGGAAGTCAATAAAACATTTTATGTTTTTATACTTTTTTCACATTTTCGATGGAAATGTGTTGCTTTTTTTCTGCTGTTTTGTATGGGAAAACACCATATTTACCATAGCTTCCCCCGGAATTGACCCTGGCCGCAAAACTTTCGCACAGTTTTTCCCCGAGACCGGCGATAAACCTGTTCAAATTTCCGTTTTTCCTCATCCGGGCGCCCTTTCCCTCAATGAAAAAACGGTCCCCGGACCGGTCCGCGTCCGCGGTTTTTCCAAGTCCGGGGAATTATTCTGTCTGTTCTTTAGCATCGGTGTACAGAGGGCAATACGCCTCAGCTCTGTAAATTTGCCTGTTTTCTGCGTTATCCTCTGTCAGCGTACGTCCAGTACGCTTCCATCGTCTGCCTTGAAAACAGGCAAATTTTCAAGGGCCGAGGTCGCAGAGTCAAAAATGAACTGATTTACGTCCCTGCAAGGCATTTGAACGATGCGTACAGGGCGTACGCAGAGTGAGAATAACGCAGCAGGGACGCAAATTCAGCCATTTTTGACCGCATCGCCCTCTATACATCGATGCTATCCTGTTAACAGTTCTTAATATCTTTTAATCTTTCTGGAAGGCGTTTTCTCAAACTCTGTCTCCCTTACCTTCAGGCGGTAAACCTTCTTATAGGCAGGGGCGTTCAGATTGTACTGATCAATTATCTTTTGCAGGGCGGCCCGCATATCTTCGATTCCCTGCTTTTTGGCGTACTCATAGTCCGGAAAGATCTCCGCCTCGATCATGCCCTCGTTTTCCCGCACCAGCACCTCCAGCACCAGCCGGTTCTCCCCGATTTTATTTTCCAGTTCCTCCGGGGAAACATTTTCTCCGTTTTTGGTGATAATCAGATTCTTCTTCCGGCCGGTGAGATACACGAAGTTATCCTGATCCACATACCCCAGATCTCCCGTCTTCAGCCAGCCGTCCTCCAGAGCCTCGGCTGTCTCCTCCGGCATCTTATAGTATCCCATCATAACGCTGCTGCCTTTCACCCACAGCTCGCCGTCCACAGATTTTGCCTGGCAGTTGGGCATCAGCTGTCCCACGGAATCTTTCCGGATGTTCCAGCTTAAGTTGGTGCTGATCACAGGAGAGCACTCTGTCATGCCGTATCCCTGCTGGATTGTGATCCCATATTTCTCAAACAGGTCGATCAGGGCCGGGTTCAGGTAGGCACCTCCGCTGAAAATCGTGGTCAGGTTTTCCCCGAACACTTCCTTTCTTACCAGTTCGGGGGGAAGCCCCGCCGCATCCTCCAGTTTTCTGGCCATGGTTTCAATCATTAAAGGCACCATAAGGATCATATTCGGCTGAAACAGCTTAATATTTTTGGCCACTCGCAGAAGAGAATCATTGATGCAGAGGATGGCCCCCAGAGAAAATCCCTTTAATATATCCATGCTCAGACAGTAGGCATGGTGGATGGGAAGAACCGTCAGCACAACGCTTCTCTCCGGAAGCTTCATATCCAGGCAGGTAGCATTTTCCGCCATATTTCTGTGGGTCAGCATCACGCCCTTGCTCTTTCCCGTGGTACCGGAAGTAAACATAATGGTGCACAGGCTGTCGGGATCCGGTGAAAAGCTGTAACCGTCTGTCTGCCCTCTCAGCAGATCATCGAAATACAGATCCCCCTCCTGCCTCTGTTTCTCGTTCATGATGATCACATGGCGCACCTTGGGACATTTCTCCTTCACCATAGCCGCCACATCCTGCCGAAGCTGGTCCAGCACAAGAACGGTCACATCGGCCCGGTCAATTAATTCACACATATCCCCGGCAGGAAGAGACACATCCAGAGGCACCGCCACCCTGCCGCTGCAGACTGTCCCCAGATAGGTGACCAGCCAGGAGTAGGAAGTCATGCCAGTCACGGCAATATGGCTTCCCTCCTTCTCTCCCAGCTCATCCAGCAGTCTGGAAAAGCGTTCGCTGTCGCTCTTCAGTTCCCGGTAAGACTTAGATTCAATGGTATCCTTTTTTACTTTGTAGCGAAGGGCGTCACCTGTGCCGAACCGTTCTGCCGCGTAATCCAGGATCTCCCCTATTGTACTGCAAATCATTTTCCGCTCCTTTTTCTGCCGCAGTCCGCCGCGGCCGCCCAACCTGTTTACTGTTCCTCTCTCAGCTCCTGGAGATAATCTGCCGCTTCCTGGACAGTTCTGATATTGGCTGCTCTTGCCTGGTCGATCTCCACCTCAAACTCATCCTCCAGTTCTCCCAGCATACTCATAAAATCAAAGGAGGTAAATCCCAGATCTTCCATAAATCTGGATTCGGGATGAATATCTTCCGGCTCCACTTCCACATAATTGCAAATCGTATTGACTAACTGCTCAAACATTTTGACTTCTTCCTTTCTGTTGATCTAATTATACCAGTTTTATAATATCGCCCACGGAAAGATCCGGGTTCTCAATTCCCTTGAACATAATCTTGCACAGATAGTAGTACAGGTACTCCAGCTGCTCTCTGGAAACTGCTTTTACCTGATGCTCAAAATTAAAGTCCAGCCCGTTGTCTTCCGGCCGGTGCATCACGGTCAGATACATGGCCTGGGTCGTGGCGCCGTTGGGATACCAGACAGTTTTGTATTTGATGTCCCCCAGATCTGTCAGTCCGTTCTCCTTCAGCGTCATGGGCTGGTAGGTCAGGGACATGGGCTCATAGGTCAGTCCCGGATCGTTGGGCCATGCCTTTGCCCTGGTGGCAAAGTATTCTACCGGATCGTAGTTGGCATGACGGAAATACTGATTCTGCAGATCCCGGATAGCGTAAATTCCCTCCAGGAAGGTCTTGTCCTCGGAGATAATGGTGCGGAAGGGGAAAGAATGGATCCTGGTACCTCCGGATTTTTTCTCTTTCAGGGTCGCTCTTCTGGCAATGGCTGTGTTGATGGAAACATCGTCATTTCCGTTCATTTTCTGGAAGTAGGTCCGCAGCCCCATCAGCAGCAGGCATACCAGGGATACATGGTATTTCTCGCAGAAATCCATCAGCCGCCTGGTAGGCTCCTCCTCCAGATGAAAAATGTCCAGAGCTGAATCTACCGAATCAGAAACATTGATGGCTGCCCGCAGATTGGGATTGTGACGGCGCTTTCTTTCATTTTCCAGCAGCATGGGACCCTGGATGCCGTTAAAGATCGGTTCGGAAGAACGGATAATCTTCTCAAAGTATTCCCTGTCTTTTGCCTGGGCCCGACTTCCGTTCTCATACTCCAGATCCCGCTGAATCTGTTCAATATAGGAAGCCATATCCTTGGGATAGGGAACCCCCTCATATTTGGCGCTGCAGTAAATTTCAATCACGTCTTTCACAAAGCAGATCAGGGACTGGGCATCCATGGTTCTGTGGTCTAAAAGCAGGTAGAGGCCGTTGTAGCCGTCCGGCATATGAATCATCACTACCCGATTTAAGGGAGCGTCCTGTTTGGTAAAGGGAACCTGCGTCCACTTCTGCATGGTGGCGTGGGCTTCCTCCATGGTAACGCCGGAGAAATCCACAAACTCAATATCCCGTTCCTCTTTGTCTACCACATACTGGTACCAGGTCCCGTCCTTTTTATCCTTCACAAACCGAAGGCGCATAGACTCGCAGCGGCTGTAAGCCTGGTAAATGGCGTCCTTTAACACCGGCCAGTCAATCTCTGTGTCGATGGTCAGGCTGGTGCCGATATTTAATACTTCTTTCTTAGGACAGAAGTCCATATAGAAGAAATGAAATTTCTGGGCAACGGTCAGGGGATAGACCTTATATCCCTTTCTTTGTCTCATCATTTGATCACACCTCCGATAAATTCATCCAGGGCAGCCTCATAAGCTTTCATGTCTTTATAATAGCTTTCCGCATGGGCAGCGCCTGTCACAATCAGCTTCTTTTTCGGCGACCGGCAGTTCTCATATATTTCCTCGCACATGCTGCAGGGAACAAAAGTATCATTGCTTCCGTGTATCAGAAGAATAGGTACCGTGGCTTTTTGCACCTCTCTGGCGGCATTGCACTCATCCAGCCCGTAGCCCGCTTTCTTTCTGTTTACCAGATCCGCAATCTGAATCATGGGAAAAGCCGGCAGATGATACATGGAATGAAGCACATGGGTAAACACGTATTTGGGGGAGGTAAAGCCACAGTCAGAAATAATCCCTTTTACAGAACCGGGCAGCTTAAGACCGCTGGTCATCAGCACAGTAGCCCCGCCCATGGAAATCCCGTGCAGCATCAGGGAAACGTCTTCTCCTATGGTATCCATAATCCACTGTATCCATTTCAGCGCATCCAGCCGGTCCAGACATCCAAATCCGATATAGGTTCCCTCGCTCTGTCCGTGGGCTCTCTCATCCACCAGCAGCATGGCAAACCCATGCTCCAGATAATAGTGGGACAGACCGATGTAATCGCTCATTCCCTGGCTGGTATACCCGTGAAAGCAGATCACCGCCTTTTTGGCGCCTCCATTTGGAAAAAAGGTGCCGTGAAGCTTCAGGCCGTCGCCGGATGTAATCCATACATCCTCATGGGGCTGCGCCAGCATAAATTCCTTCCGCTCTTCCATCAGCGGCATATACTGGGTCCAGTCCGTACCGGCCATTTTCATAGTCCGCTCTACTTTGGCCTTATTCCTTTTCATGGTACGGCGGTAAAAATAGGCGCTGCTGCCGGCTTCTGAGATGGCCAGGAGTCCCAGCAGCGCTGCCGCCGCCTTCCCGATTTTTCCCATATAATTCCTCCGTTCCGCTTCTATATAAAGAATGTCAGTCTTTTCACTATTTCTTTCCGGAACCCCGCTTTGCCTCAACCAGTTCTTTAAACCGAAGGGCTTTCTCTATGTTTCCCTCCACTTTCAGCTTCTGCAGTGTAAAGGCCAGCACCGGATCCAGTTTCCCGTCGGCAATCTTCTGCAGTGTCTCCGCGCTGCTGGTAAAGATCACATCCCGGTCAAAGTACTCATAGGGCTCTACATACAGTTTGCCGTCCTTTACCTCTACATAAAAAATACCTTCCGCTTCTCCCACAATGTTGAACTGGTAGGCCAGATGCTCCTGAATATCGCTTACATCCGCTCCCATAAACTCTCCCCTGATTTTGGAGAAAAACTCCGCATACGTCATGAAAAAACCTCCATTTTTCTTTTTCGACTACCGGTCGACTTATTTTCATGGTTAGAATATCACTTGTTCGACCGTCGGTCAATATACTTCTCTCCCTAATTTTCGTCAAAAAAATTCAGAAATTCTGTGAACATTTCCCATGAACAGTGTGCTATAATAGGATGCCAAAGACAGAAAGAAGACAGGGAAGGAAACGAGACTGATATGCCAAACAACGCCAAGTACCATCAGATTTTAGATTCTCTCCAGACACTTCTGGAGGAAAAAGATATCCAGGACATCTCCGTCAGTGAAATTGCCCAGACAGCCGGGATCGGAAAAGGGAGCATTTATTATTATTTCCCCTCTAAAGACGCGATTCTGGAAGCCCTGGTTTCCAGGAATTATGAGCAGCCTCTGGAAATTGCCAAGAATCTGGCGGCTCAGACCCAGGTGTCTCCTTTTACCAGAATGGCCATGATTTTTCAGGCCTGCCGCCGTTCCTCCACGGAATTTCGCAGTCAAAAAGCCCCGGCACATATGTCCGGGGCTCAGGAGACAGCTTTTCTCCATCAGAAATATATTTCCCATCTTATCGCGGAACTCAAACCGGTTCTTGCCAAAATTATTACCCAGGGGATTCAGGACGGGCAGATCCATTTCGACTATCCGGAGGCCCTTGCCGAGATTGTCCTGATTATTCTTACCGTAAAGCTGGACAATACCCTGGTGCCCTCCTCTCAGGAGGAAACGGAGGAAACCATGCGGGGACTGATCACCCTGCTGGAAAAGGGAACCGAGAATCCTTCCGGCTCCCTGAATTTTCTGCTGACGCTGTAACACTATTTTCCTCTCAGCATTCGTTCCGACCGGACGCATTCCCGGCGGAAGGTAAAGTAAAAGACAATGCCTTTGCATACGCTGGACAGAGTCAGGGCCCACCAGATTCCGTTCAGACCCAGAGCTGTGCCGCCAAGCAGCCACGCCAGCGGGATACGCATTCCCGTCAGGGTCACGCTGATGGCGCTGCACAGCTTTGTTTTTCCCAGTCCTGCAATGGCCCCCTCCGACATCAGCTCCACCGCCATAAACGGCTCGCTTAAGCCCACAATCATCAGATACCCTGCCGAGATGGCAATCACATCCGTCTCATGGAAAAACAGCCTGGAAATGGGAACCGGAAACAGCAGGAAGGCAAGGGTAACCGCCGTCCCCAGGGACAGCACCATCATAAGGGAAATTCTGTATCCCGTCCTCATTCTTCCGGTTTTCGCCGCGCCGAAATTCTGTCCCACAAAAGCGTTCATGGCCGTGCCGAAGCCCTCCGCCGCGTTCCAGCAGATGGATTCGATCTGACCCCCTACCCGCTGGACCGCCACCGCTCCGGATCCGAAAACCGCCACCATTCTGGTAAGAACCATGGAAATCAGGCAGTAAACGGAAGTCTGAAGAGCCGTGGGAACTCCCATGCGAAGCACATCCCGGTAGTATCCGGCGGGAGAAGGGCGAAACAGCCCCGCTCCCCGCAGCACATTTGGCCTTTCCGCTTTTTCTTTTTTTACCGGCTTTATGATTTCCCGGACCATCACCAGCATGACCACCGCCTGAGCTCCTACCGTGGCGACGGCCGCTCCGGCCACTTCCATTCGGGGGAAGGGGCCCACGCCGAGTATCAGCACCGGATCAAAAACCATATTTACCAGAAGGCCCAGCGCGTTGGCCTTCAGGGGCGTTTTGGAATCGCCCTGGGCGGTAAAGAGTCCTGTCAGCGTATAATTGATATAGGAAAACAGGATCAAGCCGCAGGTGATTTTCATATACACCCTGGCATATCCCACCGTAACGGCGTCCTCAATCCCGAAAAAGCCCACCAGAGGGCCGGTAAAAAGCAGGCTGATCAGCCCGAAAAGCAGTCCGAAGCCGATCACCATCTGAACGGCGGCCCTGGCGTAATGGCCAGCCTCCCGTCTCTGTCCCCGGCCCAGACTCTGGGCCACGTAAACCTGCCCGCCCATACGGGTAAGAGCGGATAATCCCTGGGACAGCCAGGAATACATGCCGCCTACGCCCACGCCGGCCACGGCGTCCGCCCCCAGCATTCCAATCCAGGCCATATCTGTAATATTGTAGGCGGTTGATAAAAAAGAAGATGCCATAATCGGCAGCGCCAGCCTGGAGAGCACTTTGAAAATCGGTCCTTCTGTCAAATCTCCTGACGGCCTTTTTTCACTCATTTCCTGTTCCTCACATTTTCCCGCGTATTTTTATCTGTCGGCCAGTTCCCTGACAATTTCTTCCCAGGTTACGCCCCGCTCCACCATCAGAACCATCACATGATAGAGGAAATCGGAGATCTCATATTTTACCTCTTCCGGATCCGGATTCTTGGCGGCAATAATAATCTCCGCCGCCTCCTCCCCCACCTTTTTCAGAATCTTGTCAATCCCCTTATCAAACAGGTAGTTGGTGTAGGAGCCTTCCTTGGGATGGATTTTGCGGTCCTCAATTACCCCGTATACTTCCTCGAATACCCGCAGGGGATTGCGCTCCACATAGTCTTTTTTCATAAGGGTGCGGTAAAAGCAGCTTCTGTTTCCCGTATGGCAGGCCGCTCCGATCTGGGCCACCCTGGCCAGAATCGTGTCGCAGTCGCAGTCGATCCGCAGCTCTTTTACATACTGATAATGGCCGGAGGTCATTCCCTTAACCCACAGTTCCTGCCTGCTGCGGCTCCAGTATGTCATGCGTCCGGTGCGGATCGTAGCCTCGTAGGCCTCCTGATTCATGTAGGCTTCCATCAGCACCTCGTCGGTCTTGTAGTCCTGTACAATGACCGGCAGCAGCCCATCCGCCCCAGTCTTGAATTCACTCCAGTCCATGGCGCTCTCAAAGGTATTGACCTCCACGCCCTCCGCCCGGAGTCTGGCCTTCATCTCCATCATATCCGTTCCCGTATCCTTCAGCACATCTTCCGCCAGGCCCGTCACCTGTCCGCCTTTGAGCAGATCCAGCTTTTCTTCCATGGAGAGGGCTTCGCTTCCAAATACAGCCAGAAGAACCGGCATTCCGGTCAGAAGGGCCAGTTCTTCCCTGTTTTTCCAGCACATAAACTCATCGGTCATCACCACCGCTTCCTCCACACAGGCCTCCAGCCGGGCTTTGGCAGCCTCATCGGGAGCCTCCCCCTTTCTGGCGTCTAGGCACACGGAAATCTTATCCTTTCCAAACCGTTTGGAAACCTCTTCCAGCATTGCCAAATTGGAGGCCTTGCTGAAATTCAGCACCGCCTTTCTGCAGCCGGCATAGAGCAGTTTTTTTACATCCTCCGCTCTGTTTATATTTCCCAGCCCGTACAGAGGAATATCCACCCGGCGGGCCATCTCCCGGATCAGGCCCAGGGACTGCTCATGCTCCTGCTCTTTTTCGGACAGATCGAACACCAGAATCGCGTCCGCCCCCTGGTTGCTGTAATGCTCCGCCAGGGCAGCGGCGTCCCCGTTCTGGAAAGGCTGCCAGTCCTTCAGTCCGTTTACCGCTTTTCCCATTTTCAGGTAAATCATCGAAACCAGTTTTTTCTGCATGCTTTTTCTCCTTCTGTTACAGACTTCCCTTTGTGGAGGGGATCCCCTCTACCCTGGGATCAATGGCTGCCGCCATATCCAGGGCCCGCCCGAAGGCTTTAAACAAAGCCTCCGCCATATGATGGCCGTTTCCGGGGGAAAGAATTTTCAGATGGAGGTTCATGGCGGCGCTGTAGGAGACTGCGTAAAAAAATTCCCGCACCATCTCCCCGCTCATATCTCCCAGCTTTTCCGGAGAAAAGGGAGCGTCAAAAGAAAAGTAGGGTCTGCCCCCCAGATCCAGGGCGCACAGAGCCAACACCTCATCCATGGGAAGAATCTTGTCCCCGAAACGGACAATTCCCCGCTTGTCGCCCAGAGCCTGCCGGATGGCTGTGCCCAGCGCAATTCCCGTATCCTCCACCGTGTGGTGGTCGTCTACCTGCAGGTCCCCCTTTACCTTTACCGTCATGTCAAACAGGCCGTGACGGGCAAAACCTTCCAGCATATGGTCAAAAAACCCCACGCCGGTCTCTATATCCGTCTGTCCGCTGCCATCCAGACAGAGTTCCAGACTGATCTGTGTCTCTTTTGTATTTCTCTCAACAGCCGCCCTGCGCTTCATCTGTTCTCCTCCTTATGCTCTTATTCTTCCGCTTTCTCCTCAAACCGCACCGCGATAGAATTGGCGTGAGCCGTCAGCTCTTCCGCCCGGGCAAACGCGATAATGTCTTTGTGCACCGCCTCCAGGGCCTCCCTGGAATAGCAGATCACACTGGACTTCTTGATAAAATCATCCACAGACAGGGGTGAGAAAAATTTCGCCGTTCCGTTGGTGGGCAGCACATGATTGGGGCCCGCGAAATAGTCTCCCAAAGGTTCACTGCTGTATTCCCCGATAAATATAGCCCCGGCGTTTTTAATTTTCGTCATCACCTCAAAGGGGTTCTGGGTCGCCAGCTCCAGATGTTCAGAGGCAATCTCATTTACCGTCTCGATGGCCTCCTCCATGGTTTCCGCCACCAGAATATAGCCGTACTGATCCAGCGATTTCTGAATGATTTCCCGTCTGGAGAGAATCTCTGTAAACGCCTCTACCTGCTCTGACACCTGCCCGGCCAGCTTCTGGGAGGTGGTCACCAGAATGGCGGACGCCATCTCGTCATGCTCCGCCTGGGAGAGGAGATCTGCCGCCACATATCTGGGATTGGCCGTCTCGTCCGCCAGAACCATAATCTCGCTGGGGCCGGCAATGGAATCGATGCTCACATGGCCGTAAACCGCTTTCTTGGCCAGGGCCACATAAATATTTCCCGGCCCCACAATCTTGTCTACCTTCGGAATGGTCTCGGTTCCAAACGCCATGGCAGCCACAGCCTGGGCTCCTCCCACCTTATAGATCCGGTCCACCCCGGCCTCTCTGGCCGCCACCAGTGTGGCGGGATTCACCTTTCCGTCCCGTCCCGGAGGCGTGGTCATGATAATCTGTTCCACTCCCGCCACTTTGGCCGGCACAATATTCATCAGCACAGAGGAGGGATACACCGCCTTGCCCCCCGGCACGTACACGCCTACCCGGGCCAGAGGGGTCACCCGCTGTCCCAGGATTTTTCCGGCGGGGTCTGTATCAAACCATCCGTACCGGCGCTGTTTTTCATGGAAGGAACGGATATTAACCAGCGCCTTTCGCATTACCTGCAGCAGAGCGGGATCCACCTCTTTGTAGGCTTCCTCCACTTCTTTCTCTGTCACAAGGACGGTTCCGCCATCCAGCTTTACGCCGTCAAAGCGGGCGGTATAGTCAAACAGGGCCTGATCCCCCTCCGCTTTCACCCGCGCCACAATATCCGCCACTCTTTTTTCATACTCTCCGTAGCTGTCCGGGCTTCTCTTCAGCAGATTTTCCAGAATATCCTTTCGGGTTTCCTCCGTCAGTTTTACGATCCGCATCTTATTGCTCCCCCCTCTTTGCGTTTTCTGCTTCCCTGGCCTGCACCACCCGGTTCAGGTCCTGCAGCAGCCTGGTAATTCTCTGGTTTTCCATTTTCATGCTCACCTGATTCACCACCACTCTGGCTGAGAGGGGGCAGACCTCCTCCAGCACTGTCAGGCCATTCTCCCGCAGGGTGGAACCGGTCTCCACAATATCCACAATCACTTCCGAGAGTCCCACAATGGGAGCCAGCTCAATAGAGCCGTTCAGCTTGATAATCTCCACCGTCTGGTTTTTCCGGTTGTAAAAGTAATCCTTGGCGATGTTGGGATATTTGGTCGCCACCCGAATCTGCTCCTGATGGGCCAGCAGTTCCTTTGCCTGGGCGGGGCCGCACACGCACATGCGGCATTTCCCGAAGCCCAGATCCAGCACCTCCAGCAGCTTTCTCTGCTCCTCCATGATGGTATCCTTCCCCACCACTCCGATATCCGCTGCCCCGTACTCCACATAGGTGGGCACATCCGGACCTTTGGCCAGAAAAAACCGCAGCTTCAGTTCTTCGTTTACAAAAATCAGTTTTCTTGAACCGGGATCCTTCATCTCCTGGCAGGTGATGCCGATCTCCTCAAATAACGCAAGCGTCTGCTGGGCCAGGCGCCCCTTTCCCAGCGCGAATGTTAAATATCTCATTTACAGCCATCCCCTATTCTAATCACACCGATATACGTCTCCTTGGCCTTTGCCGCCTCCGCTTCCGGGTCCTGTCCCGCCCGCAGGAGCCGCAGTTCCGCATATTTTCCCTGCCTGCGGTAATCCATGGCCTTCCGTATGGCGTCCTCCCTGTCCCCTTCTCTGTATAAAATCAGGTACCGCCCCTGACGGGAGAGAACCTCCACCTTCTGCCTGGCCAGGGCGTTCATAAGCTGGTTCAGCACCAGCACAAACCCTATGGCCGGTGCCTCTTTCCCGAAATGGGCCAGAAGTCCGTCGTATCTTCCCCCTTTAATCAGAGGATTTCCCACTCCATAGGTATAGCCCCGAAACACCACGCCGGTATAATAATTGTAATTTCCCAGCATTCCCAGGTCAAAAGAGACGTAACGGTCCAGACGGTATATTTTCAGCAGCTCCAGCACCCTGTGCAGGCGCAGGATGGCCCGGGACGCTTCCCGTCCCTCCGTCATGGCCAGGGCCTTCTGCAGAATCTCTTCTCCGCCAAACAGGGAAGGCAGCATGGCAAACAGTTCCCGCAGCCCCGGATCCATGCCGGTTCCGGAAAGAAGTTTTTCCACGCCGAAATTGTTTTTATTGACAATCAGCTGCTTTAACTCTTCCTCTGTCTCCTGATCCAGTCCCGCCTCTTTTGCCAGGCTGGCAAAAAACTGCACATGCCCCACGCTGATCTGAAACTCTTCCAGCCCGGCCCTGCGCAGACAGTCGGCCGACAAAGCGATAATCTCCGCGTCCGCGTCCGCGGATTCATCGCCCAGCAGCTCCGCCCCCATCTGGGTGCTCTCCTTCAGCCGGCCCTGGTAGCTGCTGTTGTTGATAAATACGTTCCCCAGATAGCACAGACGAACGGGATTCTCTTCATCCGCGAAATATTTCGACGCCGCTCTGGCGATGGACGGAGTAAAATCCGGCCGGAGAACCAGCGTATTGCCCTCTCTGTCAAAAAACTTATACAGTTCCCGGGAGGGTATCGTTCCCACCTCCCGGCTAAACACATCAAAAAATTCAAATGTGGGCGTTTCAATGTCCCTGTATCCGTAAGAATTCAGAACCCGGCGCAGCTCATATTCCAGCGCCAGCTTCCGCTCGCATTCCTGATTGTAAATATCTCTCACACCCTCGGGCGTATGTAAAATTTTCTGTATCAACGATGGGGCCTCCTTGCTTTAGTGTGGTAGAGTGCTAAACAGTCTCGGTTATTATACGAAACTTTCCCTCTCCTGTCAATCCCCTCTCCGCTCCAGGTCAAGCTGAAGCGCCTCCAGGTAAGGCACCAGTACGCCGTGGTTCTGCCGGATGCGGAAGCTCTGGTCCACCTCTTCAAACCGGAAGCTTTTTCTTCCTCCTTCGGCGGCCCGGTCCCAGAAGCGGCGCATATGGTCATAGGGCATATAGTAGATCTCGTTCCGGTGGGTATAGAAAATAATCAAAAAAGCCATCCCGCCCTGCTGCTCAAACTGCTCCATAAACTTCACCTGGTGCTCATGGATATTCTGCAGGCTGAAGGTATCCCCGTTGCACTCCTTGGCGTCAAAGCATACGGGAATCCCCTGCACCGCCCCGATATAGTCCACCGTACTTTTCTGGTCAAAATAGGCCAGGGTGATATGCCGGTTTTCCTTATCTATTTTTATGGGCGTTATGGGCGTGGGCACCTTCTGTATCAGGGCCAGTCCTTTTTCTCTGTACTGTTCATTTGTCCGGTTGATCAGATCCTCCAGGGTAGAACCCCGAAGCCCTCTGGAATTCCAGGTTGCCATAACACATAATCCTTCCTCATTCTTTTCCGTTCCAGGCCTGTGTGCTCCCAAACTCTCCCTCCAGCACTCTTCTGAAGCAATCCGGCATCCCCGCCTCGATCACTTTCCCTGACAGGGGAGCCAGGGTTCCCGCAAGAACCGGCATCCTGATCCGCTGAGAATGGAGCATCTGGTATTTTATGCCGTACCGCGCGGCCGCGTACCGGTTCAGTTTTTCATCGCCGTACTTGGGATCCCCCAGTATGGGATGTCCGATGGAAGACAAGTGGGCCCGGATCTGATGGCTTCTCCCGGTTATCAGCTTTACCTCCAGCAGCGTCAGCCCGCCTCCATGGCCCAGGGGCACATACTCCGTACAGATCGGCCGGGCGCCTTCCCTCTCTTCCCGAAAAATTCTCACCTGATTGGCCTCCCCGTCTTTTGCCAGATATCCTTCCAGACGGCAGGCCTCCTTCAGTTCTCCCTTCACCACGCACCGGTAATATTTATCCATCGTCCGGTCATGGAACAGCTTCCCCAGCTCCTGCAGCCCGGCAACGGTTTTGCCGGCGGCCACTATGCCGCTGGTGTTCCGGTCCAGCCGGTTGCACACGGATGGGCGGAAGTGCTCCAGGTCTTTGGCGGTTACCGCCTGGCAGCGGAGCAGGTATCCGATCAGATATTCCACCAGCGAACGATCCTCCGGCCTGGCTTTCTGGGTAAGCATTCCCGCCGGCTTGTTTATAAACAGCACATGCTCGTCCTCGTAGAGTACGTCCAGCTTCCGGTACGGGTACTGTCTGTCTGCCTCCTGTATTTCCTCCCGGGAGCCTGAAAACTTTTCCAGGGTCTCCTGGGAAAAAAACAGACGGATCACGTCTCCCTCCCGGAGTTTTTCCGATCCCTCCGCTTTTTTCCCGTTCAGAGTAATATTTTTCTTCCGCATCATTTTGTAGAGAAAGCTTTTGGGGGCCTCCCGCAGATATTTCCCCAGCAACCGATCCATGCGCTGCCCGGCCTCCAGGGATGTAATCACAATCTCCTTCATTTTATCCCCGTCCTGTTGTCCGTTTTATACCGCAATCGCCATGATGGTATGCTTGATCAGTTCCTCCCTGCTTAAATCCGGATATCTTTCGTCCGGAGTAAAGGAAATCCCCGCCCTGTATTTTTCCGGATCTTTTTCCAGCTGCTCCACCCGCTCCAGGTAAGGGCGCAGATCCCGGAATATTTTTACCCTGACCCCGTGATAGCCGTTTGTGGTCAGGATCTTTTCCATATGCTTTTCCATCATCGGCAGATCCCCTTTTTGGGCGCTGCTATAGCAGGCCACCTGGTTGCCGCAGATTACCATGGCGTCCAGGGGAAGTCTTCCCTCATAGGCAGTTACCATCAGCTCATAGCCTCTCACAAGATCCGGCCCCCGCTTTTCCGTCTGGGATACCGCCTCAGGGTCCGCCGGCTTCTGCAGCAGGATCATGATCCATCCCACCGCGCTTCGGGCCGCCGGCAGCATACCCAGTACCGCCACCAGCGTAAAAAGATTCAGCCGGGTGCCGGTCTGGATAAGACCGGTAAAAAATATCACCAGCGGTATGGCAAACATCACCGCCGTAACCGCCGTTCTCTTTTTTTTCTCGTAGGATACATAACCGGCATTCCCTTTTTTTACCTTTTTCATGGCCTCACCTTTCTGCTGACTTTTTTCTGTGTATATTCCGTATGGTCTTTTTCTTTCTCGTTCCCATTTTCCGGTCGGGCCGGTTCTCCTTCCCCGGCTGTCCCGGTTTCCCTTTTTCCGGCCGGATCAGGCATCCGGGGCCCCAGCCGATCAGGTCCTCCCTGCGGGCAAGCCTGAGCGCTTCTTCCACAAGCGCTCTGTTTTTCGGGTTCCGATACTGCATCAGCGCCCGCTGCAGCGCCTTCTCATGGGGATTTTTGGGTACATACACCGGTTCCATGGTTCTCGGGTCCAGCCCCGTGTAATACATGCAGGTCGAAATGGTGGAAGGAGTGGGATAAAAATCCTGCACCTGCTCCGGCATATGGCCCAGGTCCCGCAGGTACTCCGCCAGTTCCACCGCCTCCTTCATGGTACAGCCCGGATGGGAAGACATCAGATAGGGAACCAGATACTGCTCCATGCCGCAGTCCCGGTTGACTGCCTTATATTTTTTTACAAAAGCCTCATACACGCTGTGGGCCGGCTTCCCCATCTTTTCCAGCACCCGGCCGCTTACATGTTCCGGGGCCACCTTCAGCTGGCCGCTCACATGGTATTTTACCAGTTCCCTTAAAAATTCGTCATCCGGATCCGCCATCACATAGTCAAAGCGGATGCCGGAGCGGATAAAGACCTTTTTTACTCCCGGCAGCTTCCGCAGTTTTCGCAGCAGGCTGACATAGTCTTTATGGCTGACCGTCAAATTCCTGCAGGGGGCGGGAAACAGGCACTGCCGGTTTCTGCACACGCCCTCGGTCAGCTGCTTTTGGCAGGAAGGCTGCCGGAAGTTGGCGGTGGGCCCTCCCACATCATGGATATATCCCTTGAAATCCTTCTCCTCCGTCATAAGCCCGGCTTCCCGGAGAATGGATTTATGGCTGCGGGTCTGCACAATCCGGCCCTGATGAAACGTCAGGGCGCAGAAGCTGCAGCCTCCAAAACAGCCCCGATTGCTTACCAGGCTGAACTTTACCTCAGACAGAGCGGGCACGCCCCCCTCCTTATCGTAGGATGGATGCCAGGTCCTGCAGTAGGGCAGGCCGTACACCTCATCCATCTCCCGGGTGCTTAAAGGCTTTGCCGGCGGGTTCTGCACCACATACACGGTGCCGTACCGCTCCGCCAGGCGTTTTCCTGAAAAGGGATCCGTGCTGCAGTACTGCCTGTAAAAGCTTTCCGCAAAACGTTTTTTATCCTCCCGAATCTCTTCATAGGAGGGCAGCATCTCGCAGTCGTAAACCGTCTCGATCTGTTTTGTCTTAAAGCAGGTGCCGGCCACATAGGTGATATCTTTTACGTCTATCCCTCCGTCCAGAGCCTGGGCGATCTCCAGGATAGATCTCTCTCCCATGCCGTAGGAGATCAGGTCCGCCCCGCAGTCCATCAGCAGGGACCGGCGCAGAGAATCGCTCCAGTAATCATAATGAGCCAGCCGGCGAAGACTGGCCTCAATGCCGCCGGCGATGATAGGGGTGTGCTTGTAGGTCTGCCGGATCAGATTGCAGTAGACCATCACCGCCCGGTCCGGCCGCCTTCCCATCACTCCTCCCGGCGTGTAGGCATCCCGCTGGCGGTGTTTTCTGGAAACCGCGTAATGGTTCACCATGGAATCCATATTCCCGGCGGAAACAAGAAAAGCCAGCCTGGGCTCTCCCAGAATCCCGATGCTTTCCGGATTTTTCCAGTCAGGCTGGGAAATAATGCCTACCGTATAGCCCCGGTCCTGGAGCAGTCTGCTGATAATGGCATGACCGAAGGAGGGATGATCCACATAGGCGTCCCCGATCACATACACAAAATCAAGCTTTTCAATTCCCTGTTTTTCCATATCCTCCCTGGAAATGGGAAGAAAATCCTGTTTCATCGCAGCACCTCATAGGTATGGTCCAGTACCTCATAGAAATCGTGAATATAGTAATTGGCCAGATCCTTCACCTGCTTTCGTCTGTCGGCGGCGTGGGCATCCTCCACCCCGCAGACCGTCATGCCTGCGTTTAATCCGGCCAGAACTCCCATAGGCACGTCCTCAAATACCAGACACTGTTCCGGCTTTGTCTGAAGACGCTCCGCCACGGACAGGTACACATCGGGAGCCGGTTTCCCTCGGGCCACGTCGCAGGAAGTGCGGATGCAGTCAAACAGCTCCCCCACTCCGTTGTTTTTCAGCGCCGCCCTCACCAGGTCAATGTGGTTGCTGGTGGCAATGCCCAGCCGTATCCCCCTGCCTTTCAGCTCTGCCAGCAGTTCTCTGGCGCCGGGCTTGAGGGGAACCTGTCTGGCGTATTTCTCATAGGCCATCCGGTTCCAGTCCGCCTTAATCTCCTCCACGCCCATGGGAAGGCCGAAGGTATCTTTAAAATAGGCGGCGGTCTCCGTAAACCCCATCCCCTCAATGGCAACGCCCAGATCCTCGGGAAGAGGGATTTTAAATCTGCCCAGATATTCAATATCAATGTCCTGCCACATCCACATGGAATCCATCAGTGTCCCGTCCATATCGAATATGACAGCCCTCTTATTTTCCAGCATATTGTCTCAGCCTTTCTGTTTCCTCCCTGGTAAGCTTCCTGTACTCCCCCTTCTGCAGGGTTTCATCCAGAAGCAGTCCGCCCATAGCCGTTCGCTTCAGATAAATCACCTGTTTCCCCACGGCGGCAAACATTCTTTTCACCTGATGGAATTTTCCTTCCTGTATGGTGATCTCTGTCTCGGATATGGGGCCCGTCTCCCCCTCCGTTACGGACAGCACCCGCAGAAGCGCCGGCATTGTACGTTTTTTCTCCCCGATGTCAAGTCCGCCCGCAAAAAGGCGGCAGTCCTCCTCGTTTACCAGTCCTGCCACCCTGGCGCGGTAGGTTTTATCCACATGATGCCGAGGAGAAAGCAGGCCGTGGGCCAGCGCCCCGTCATTGGTCAGCAGCAGGAGTCCTTCCGTATCAATATCCAGGCGTCCCACAGGGAACAGTCCCTTCCGTTCCTTTTCCTCCAGAAGATCCAGCACGACCGGCTGGTATCTGTCCTCTGTGGCAGACAGGAAGCCGGCCGGCTTGTTCAGCATATAGCAGACAGACTCCTCCCGGATAATCTCTTCTCCGCGGCAGAAGATCCGGTCCCTGTCCGGGTCAATTTTTTCTTCCGGCCGCTTTGCCCTGGCGCCGTTTACCTCCACCAGCCCTGCCCGCAGCAGTTCCTTTACCTGGGATCTGGTTCCCAGGCCCGCATTGGCCAGAAACCGATCCAGCCTTACCTGACTCATGACATTTTCCTCCATCCGGCCTGGTATTTGTTCCGGAGCTGGCCGTTTACCATCTTTCCCCATCCCAGAGGGAAGCCGTCGCAGCCAACCAGCGTCCACCCGGAGGAACGTTTCCCCTCATCCGTCTCTCCCGGATCCAGGGTCTCTCCCTTCAGGTACCGCTCCGCCCGGTAGTCGTCCCGAGAAAAATCAATGAAATTGTCCCAGGAATCCATCTTTAACGCCATGGCCAGCGCCTGGGAAGGTTCAAACCGTTTCTTTTTTACCGTGCCTAAGAGCAGCCCGGTTCTCAGGCATCGAAGCCCTTTATATGCCATTCCTTCCGGAATCAGAAGCAGGCTGTCCTTCACTCTCTCCGCCTTCCAGCCGGAGACGGAAAAGGGGAACCGGATCTTTTCCAGAAAAGCCGCCGCTTCCTCCGGCAGCTCCCGCAGCTGGCCGGGGGAGAGAAGGTTTTCCCCTCCCGTCTCTTCTTTCATTTCATGCCGGCGGTCAGGGCCGGCTTTTCGCAGCAGGGCCGCGAAGTGCCCTTCCCCTTCCATCCTGTGGGGCCAGATACGGATACATTTTTCCGGGTCAAATTCCGGATATTCCCGGGCGCTTACCAGCTCATCGCCCATCCTTCCCCGACAGCCCGGGGAAAAGCCCTCATACCACAGCGGCTCTGCCAGTTCCATCTGGGGACACTGCTTTAAAACTCTTGCCACCACCCGCTCATTTTCCGCCACGGAAAATGTGCAGGTAGAATACAAAATCATCCCGCCGGGGCGAAGCATTCCCGCCGCGTTCAGCAAAATCTCTTCCTGAAGAGGCGCGTAATACTCCGGTCCCCGCTCAATCCAGCTTTTGATCAGAGCCGGATCCTTGCGGAACATCCCCTCGCCGGAGCAGGGCGCGTCCACCAGAATCTTGTCAAAGTGTTCCCCGTACCGGGCCCGGAGGCGTTCCGGCGTCTCCGCCGTCACCAGCACGTTGGGAATTCCCGCAAGTTCCAGGTTCTTGACCAGGGCGCCGGCCCTGGAGGGGCTGATGTCGTTTGCCGCCAGGATCCCGGTTCCCCTCAGCCTGGCTCCCAGTTCCGTGGCTTTTCCTCCCGGAGCCGCGCACAGATCCAGAACCCGGTCCCCCGGCTCTATGGGAAGGCGGCTGGCCGGCACCATGGCGCTGGGCTCCTGCACATAGTAAAGCCCCGCGTAATAATGAGGGTGCTTTGTCACTTCCTCCTCCCGGTCATAAAAAAAGCCGTTGTCCGTCCAGGGAATAGGGCGCAGATGAAAAGGCGTGATCTTCAGAAACTCCTCAGCGGAAATTTTCTGCCGGTTGATGCGGATTCCCTGCATCCGCTCCATGCCGTAGCATACCAGAAACAGGGGAAACTCCTCCCCCAGAATCGATTTGACCTCTGTTTCAAATTCTGCCGGTAAATTCATCCTCTGACTCCTTACTTCCCATCGGGTGTCTTATTCCTCATGGTCCAGCGCCTGGGCCCTGTACCCTTCCGCGATAATATCCAGTTCCCTGCTGAAGCGCTGCAGCTTCTCCAGATCGTTCATCTCATAAATCCGGTAAAATTCATCCTGTATCTTGGCAATCTCCCTTTTGTTGGCGGTATGATACAGATTCTGAATATTGTTTAATATATCCGCAATCATATTGGTCTGGTACTGGAAAGAGTTCTGGGCGTCCATGATCTCCTCCCGCACAGCAGAAAGCTGGCTGTCCAGCACCACAATGGCCTGGGCCGCCTTCAGCAATTTTTTACGGATATGCTCCGGCATATTTTTCTGGTATTTGTACTGCAGCGAATGTTCAATGATCGCCCAGAAATTCATGCCCAGCGTCCGAACCTGTATTTCCACGCAGATATTCTGCGTTCCGCTCATCGTCTCCACTTCGTAGGCCACAATCAGATGGTAGCTGCGGTATCCGCTGTCCTTTACATGGCTGACATAATCCCGCTCATCCACAATCTTCATATCCGAGCGTTTCCGGATCATCTCCACCACCATCTCAATGTCCTCTACAAACTGGCAGATAATCCGCACGCCCGCAATATCATACATTTCCTCCTGGATGCGGTCCAGGGGAATATTCTTTTTCTGGGCTTTCTGAAGAATACTGGAGATAGATTTCACCCGCCCGGTCACCTGCTCAATGGGCGAGTACATACCCTGCTCCTTGTACTCTTTCATCAGATGCTCAAATTTTACTGTAAGCTCCTGTACGGCCAGTTCATAGGGAGAGAGAACCTCCCTCCAAAGCTGTATCTCCATATTACACCCCCTGAATTTTGAGTATAACACATCTTACTGTCCCAGGCCACATATATATATGGAAAACGGCTTGCCAACGCCCGGGGACATTTTTTATGAAACGAATTCTGCTTACCTGTCTGCTGGCTCTCCTCCTGGGATTTCTCCTTTTCTTCCCCGATCAGGCTCTGGCCTGTGCCGGCAGCGGGCTCCTCCTGTGGTATAAGAATCTGGTTCCGGTTCTGCTCCCTTTTATGTTTCTCTCCAATCTGCTGATCCGGCTGGACTGCGTTCTGCTCCTCACCGGCCTGATCCATCCGCTGCTTGGCCGTCTTTTCGGCACTTCCCTGTATGGAAGCTATGCTGTTCTGGCCGGTTTTCTCTTCGGCTGTCCCATGGGAGCAAAGGTGACCGGTGATCTTCTGTCCAAAAATCTGATCTGCGAAGAAGAGGCCGGGTATCTGGTTTCCTTTGTCAATAACCTGAGTCCTGCCTTTATCATCTCATTTGCGGTGCATCAGAACCTGCAGGCCCCCTCTCTTACAGGCCCTACCCTGTGCATCCTCTACGGGGCGCCCCTTCTGTGGGCCCTGCTCTGCCGGATCCGGCGCCGCAGCTCCTTCCGGGAATTTATCCCAAAGAAGAAGGCATCCAAAGTCCCTGAAAAACTTGAACTTATAGATGCCTGTATCCTTGACGGTGTTGTAAATATCGCTAAAATCGGAGGATATATCCTTCTTTTCTCTCTGATGGCAGGCGTTCTCGGACTGCTGCCCGGGAATCTGGCACCGTTGAAAAATATCCTGGGTGCATCCCTGGAAATCACGGCAGGCGTGCAGGCTGTATCCCAAAGCGCGCTGTCCTTCCCCGTGAAGTATCTGTGCCTGCTGGCTCTGTGCAGCTTCGGGGGAATCTGCGGACTGATGCAGACGCTTTCCGTCTGTCCCATGAACCCTGCCGGTCTCAGACAGTACCTGAAAGCGAAAGCCGCTATCCTGGGTCTCTGTCTGCTCCTTGCCTGTCTCTTTTTATTCCTCTGAGGTCTCCTCATCGGAAGTCTCTTCCGGCTCCTCCATGGCTGTGGTATAGCTGGAGGGCGCTGCCTGAGGAGACAGTTCCTGACGGTTCTTGCTCACAATATCATAGCAGGACTGAATCGAATTGATAAAGTTGTTGTATTTTGTCCCGGCCGCGTCGATGGTATGGCTCATAATCTTTTCCAGATTCTCCAGCATCTCGTCCGTGTAGGAAATAGCGCTCATGCGGATGTTGTTGGAATCCGTGGTGGCGCTGTCAATAATCTCCTGGGCCTGGGCATTGGTCTGCTCCAGCAGCTCGTTGGACTGCTCCAGCGCTCTCTGCATCACTTCGCTCTCGCTGACAATCCGCTCCGCCTTGGCCTGCGCCTCCGCGATAATGGCGTCCGCCTTAGCCTGGGCATCCTCCAGAATCGCATCCTTGTTGCTGATAATCTTCTGATACCGCTTGATCTCATCAGGCGTCTTCATCCGGAGTTCTCTGAGAAGCTCTTCCAGCTCTTCCTTGTTTACCACAATCTTTGTGGAGGACAGAGGCTGAAATTTACAGCTGTCTACATACTCCTCGATTTCTTCAATAATCTGTTCGATTCTGCTGCTCATAATTTTTCTCCTTAAATGAATTAATTTTAGAATTTACCCTTTTGTTTTCTCTCCGCCATTCTCCGGAACACCGGTCCAATCACCGTCTCCGGTACGAAATGAGAGATATCTCCCCCGTAGAAAGCCACTTCCTTCACTGTGGTGGAGCTTAAGTACGCATACTTCAGATTTGTAGTCAGAAAAAGTGTGTCAATATCCTCAGCCATAATCCGGTTGGTCTGGGCCATCTGAAGTTCATACTCAAAATCCGTAATGGCCCGCAGTCCTCTTACAATCATGCGGGCGCTGCATTCTTTGGCGAAATCCACGGATAATCCGGAAAAAGCTTCTACTCTCACATTAGGAATATCCTTTGTTACCTCAGCTAACATACTAACACGTTCTTCCACAGAAAACAACGGTGTTTTTGCGGAATTAACCAGCACCCCTACAATCAGCTCGTCCACCAGTCTGGCAGCCCGTCCGATAATATCCAGGTGTCCCAGCGTGACCGGGTCAAAACTGCCCGGATACACAGCTCTTCTCATTTTGTCATACTCTCCTCAGAAATATATGTGCGTTTGTCTTGTAGTCTTTTCTTCTGACGACCTGAAAACCCAGGTCTGAAACATAGGAAAAATCTGTATCCAGCGAAGCTTCCACAATCACCAGGGTCTCCCGGTCCGCGAGACTGCTGTTCGACAGCATCTCCAGAACCCGTTTTTCCAGCATCTGGCCGTAGGGGGGATCCATGAAGATAATCTGAAAGGGTTCTTCCCCTTCCATCTGGGACAGAGCCGAAAAAACATCCCGTCCCAGCACCCTGGCCTGTTCTTCCAGTCGGGTAAACTTCAGGTTCTTCCTTATACAGTCCAGCGCCTGCCGGTTCTGCTCCACAAAAGCCGCCAGGGACGCGCCCCGGCTCAAGGCCTCGATCCCGATGCCTCCGCTGCCTGCGAACAGATCCAGAAACCGGATATCCCAGAGTCTGTCCTGTATGATATTAAACAGAGTTTCCTTTATCCTGTCAGTGGTAGGCCTGGTGTTCAGGCCCGGAACCGCCTGCAGCGGCAGTCTCCTGGCTTTTCCCGCGATTACTCTCATGCTCTCATCCTTTTTATATGGTTTCGTCTCATTATAGATGGTAATTCCCGGGAATGTCAATTATTTCTTTGCCGGCGACTGTCAATACTCCCGTTTCGCCGTGTCCCGCCAGTCAAGATCTCCCGCGGCCAGTCCCAGAACCATGGACTCCGCCGTGGCAATGTTGGTGGCGATGGGAATATTGTAGCGGTCGCAGGTACGGGTAATGGCGAATATATCCGCTTCATTGGGGCTGTTCAGAATAGGATTGTAAAAAAAGATCACAAGATCCATGTAATTCCGCTCAATCATGTCGATGAACTGGTTCTCCCCGCCTACGCTGCCGGAGAGAAATTTATGAACCTTCAGATTCGTGGCCTCCTCAATCCTGCGCCCGGTCATCTCAGTGGCGTACAGCTCATGCTTTGCCAGAATATATTTATAAGCAAGGCAGAAGTTTTCAATCAAACTTTTTCTGCTGTTATGTGCGATAAATCCGATATTCATATTTCCAACTCCTATAGACCATACAATCCGTCACATATCATTATATCAAAATAAAATGAAAGTGCAATTATTTTTTGCAAAAAATTAGTAAAATCGCACAAAAACTTCCAGTTTATTATTTGGGGCAGTGCACATAATAGGAGTGCAATGAAAATTGCAGACCAACACAAAAGAAGGAGGCGTTAATTATGGCAAATCGTTCATCCAACACAGCGGCTGTTCCGGAGGCAAAAGGCGCTCTGGATCGTTTCAAATTTGAAGTGGCAAACGAGCTGGGCGTACCCCTTACCGACGGCTACAACGGAAATCTGACTTCCAAACAGAACGGATCTGTGGGCGGCTATATGGTGAAAAAGATGATTGAAGCCCAGGAAAGACAGATGTCCGGCGAGGGAAAAATGTAACCGGATTTAACCGCAAAAAAGAAAAGTGCCTCGGAAACTTCTGAGGCACTTTTTGTTTTCTTACAGATCGATTTTTCCGCTTACTTCCTCGTTGATCACATAGTAAGCCGCGTTTTCTTCCGGTTTCAGATACAGAGATACGGATTTCATATCGGAAACCTTTCTCTTCTGCTCCTTTGTCCAGATCTCCTTCACCTGCTTCATCAGGTCTTCCTTGTCGATCTCTTTTCCCAGATACTGGAGATATATGGTCTCTTTTACAGCCGCTTTCTTTGCGGGAGCCTTGGCGGCCGGCTTTGCGGGTTTAACTTCCTTCACTTCTTTTTCCGCTGTCTTTGCTGCTTTCACTTCTTTTTCTGCTGTTTTTACCTCTGCTGCCTTCACTGTCTTCTTGTCCTGTTTTGCAGAAACTGTCTTCTCTACGGGTGTCTCTGCGGCAGCGGTCTTTTTCGCTGCGCTTACAGCGGTACTCCCTTTCAGTTCATTTTTCATAGTATTTCCTCCTCTAAACTACGAAATCACACTTTCTACAAGGTGCATCATACTCCAAAAAAATATAGTTTGCAATATAAAACTGCCGTTTGTACTGAATTTTGTACTAAATGTTCAGATTCTCCATATCGTTCTTCATATACGATATCAGTTTTTCCCCAATCTTCCGGTATGTTTCACCTGAAAGCGACGGATCTTCCTCCAGGATTTTCTCCGCTTCCTCATTCGCCGCCTGCATAAGAGCCGCGTCCGCAAACGGATCCGCGATCTGAAAATCCAGAATACCGCTCTGACGCACGCCGAACAGATCTCCCGGTCCTCTCAGTTCCAGGTCTTTTCTGGCAATTTCAAATCCGTCGTTGGAGCGGTTTAAAATCTCCAGACGTTTTTTTACAGCCTCACTGTCAGCGCTGTGCATCATAATACAGTAGGACTGGCTGTCTCCCCGTCCTACCCGCCCCCGCAGCTGATGCAGCTGGGCCAGGCCGAACCGTTCCGCATTTTCAATCATCATGACCGTGGCGTTGGGCACATTCACGCCCACTTCAATGACGGTCGTGGATACAAGTATCTGGATTCGGTTCTCCACAAAGCGCTCCATAATCTCATTTTTCTCTTCCGCCTTCATTTTTCCGTGGAGATATTCCACACAGACAGAAGGGGGAAAATGTTCCCGCAGACTCTCCGCGTAGTCCGTCACGTTTTCCGCCTCTATGGCCTCGCTCTCCTCCACCATGGGGCAGATAATATAGGCCTGGTGGCCTGCCGCCACTTCCTTTCCAATGAAGCGGTACGCTTTCTCCCTGAAGCCGGTATCCACCACACAGTTTTTTATGGGGAGACGGCTGGCAGGAAGTTCATCAATAACGGAAACATCCAGGTCCCCATATAAAATCACGGCCAGCGTCCTGGGTATGGGGGTGGCGCTCATGACAAGCGTATGGGGCTGTTCTCCCTTATAGGCCAGCGCCTCCCTCTGCCTGACGCCGAACCGGTGCTGCTCATCCGTAATCACCAGAATCAGCCTGTGATAGCGCACCTTCTCCTGGATCAGCGCATGGGTTCCGATTATGACGGAAGCCTCTCCCGATTCGATCCGGCTGTACGCTTCCCGCTTTTCGGAAGCCTTCAGGGAACCGGTAAGCAGCACCGCCCTGCAGGCTATCCCGCACTTTCGGGTCAGCGCGCAAAACGCCTCATAATGCTGCCTGGCCAGTACTTCCGTGGGAACCATCAGCGCGCCCTGGCCGCCGTTTCCCGCCGCCATAAGCAGAGCCAGAAAGGCGATCACCGTTTTTCCGGATCCCACATCTCCCTGCACCAGTCTTGCCATAACCTGGGGCTTCTGCATATCCGCCTCTATCCGAGCCCACACTTTTTTCTGGGCGCCGGTCAGCTGATAGGGCAGTCCGGCAATCAGCCTGTCCGTATCCTCCGCCGGTTTCAGGACATAGCTGTGGCAGATCTCCTTCCGGGCTTCTTTCAGTTTCCGGATCCCCAGAATAAAGAAAAAGAATTCGTCAAATACCAGCCTCCGCCTGGCGGCCAGCATCTCTTTCTCATCCCCGGGAAAATGGATTTTGGAAACGGCATATCGATAGTCCGCCAGGTCCCGCCGCTGCCTGATCTGCTCCGGCAGAAAGTCTGAAGAAAAATCAAGCCCCTCCAGCGTCTGCTGCAGGGCTTTTCTCAGCATATTAAGAGTCAGGCCGGATACAAGAGGGTAAACCGGCTGCAGCTGCCTGGTCCGGCTGGCATACTCGTACAGATCGTAGACCGCAGGCTGCTGAAGAAACAGATTCTGGCCTTTCTGTTTTACTCTGCCCCTGAACACATAGCGGCATCCCGGCTGAATGGTGCTGCGAAGATAGGGCATATTAAACCAGGTCACAGCAATCTGCTCTGACCCGGTTCGGATCTTTCCGGTGGTGACCTGGTAGCGGTTCAGTCTCCGCACGGAAAGGGGTTTTTCGATTGTCCCGCAGACAGCTGCAGTCTGTCCGTCCCGCAGCGAGGAGGGCATAACCGGCTCCTGGAAGGAATCGTAGGATCTGGGATAGTATTCCAGCAGATCCTCCAGCGTAAAAATACCGGCCTTCGCAAATACCCGGGCCGTCTTCTCTCCGATTCCCTTCAGCGCCGTCAGCGGCGATTGTCTGTTCATCCTGTTATTCCACCGAAATGATATAATAGTAGATGGGCTGTCCGCCCTGATTCACTTCCACATCGCAGTCCGGATAGAGCTGGGCCAGCTGGTCGGCAAGACCCTGGGCCTCTTCCTCTCCGATCTCCTCGCCGTAGTAGACGCTGATCAGCTCCGCCTCATCATCCATCATCTCTTTTACCGTATCCAACGCGGTAGCGGCAATCTCCTTGCCCACCGCCAGGATGCCGTGGTCTCCCACGCCCATAATGTCTCCCTCATGGATCTCTTTGTCGTCAATATGGGTATCCCGCACCGCATAGGTCAGCTGTCCCGTTTTTACCCGGCTGATCTCATCCAGCATCACGGTCTCGTTTTCCTCCGGGCTCTTCTCCGGCACATAATTGATCAGCGCCGTAATGCCCTGAGGCACCGTCTTGGTGGGGATCACCACGATCTTCTTATCCTTCGTCATGCTCTGGGCCTGGTTGGCTGCCAGGATGATGTTCTTGTTGTTGGGGAAAATGAATATGGTGTCCGCGTTCACCTGGTCAATCGCGTTCAGCATATCCTCCGTGCTGGGATTCATGGTCTGGCCGCCCTCAATCAGGCAGTCCGCTCCCAGATCCCGGAAAATTCCGCCGATCCCGTCGCCGATGGTAACCGCGATAAAGCCCACATCCTTTCTGGGCATCTGCTTCTCTCTGGCCTCCTGCTGGGCGGCTTTTGCCTTATCCGCCTCCCGGATCAGCTTCTCCTGATGCTCTTCCCGCATATTGTCGATTTTCATCTTTGTCAGAGACCCGTAGGTCAGAGCCTTCTGAATCGCCAGGCCGGGGTCGTTGGTATGCACATGCACCTTTACGATATCATCGTCTGAAACCACCACGATGGAATCGCCGATGGATTCCAGATAAGACTTGAACTCCCGCTCTGTCTGGGCGTTGTATTCCTTCTCCAGCATGATGATAAATTCCGTGCAGTAGCCGAACCGGATCTCGGCCGCCGTCTGGGCTTTTTTCTCTGTGCTCTGCCCCGCGCCGGCGGTCTCGATGGTATAATCCACTTCTTTTCCGCAGAAAGCGTCAAAGGCGCCCTTTAAAATCTGCATCAGTCCCTGGCCGCCGGAATCCACCACGCCTGCCTCCTTCAGCACGGGAAGCATCTCGGGGGTTCTCTCCAGTACCTGGTCGGAATACTGGATCACGCCTGAGAGGAACTCTTCCATGGAAATATCCGGTTTCTCTTCCAGAAGCTCCAGAGCTCTGTCCGCTCCGCCTCTGGCCACCGTAAGAATCGTCCCTTCCTTGGGCTTCATAACCGCTTTGTAGGCTGTCTCCACCGCTTTCTGGAAAGCCACCGACAGCATCTCCACGTCAATCTCCTTCTGGTCCCGGATCGCTTTGCAGAATCCTCTGAAAAGCTGAGACAAAATTACGCCGGAGTTTCCTCTCGCGCCTCTTAAAGAACCGGAAGAAACTGCTTTTGAAAGAGTTTCCATGGAAATCTTATCCAGCGCGGCAACCTCTCTGGCCGCGGACATGATGGTCAGCGTCATATTGGTCCCCGTATCTCCGTCCGGCACCGGGAACACATTCAGTTCATTAATCCACTCTTTCTTTGACTCCAGGTTCTTGGCGCCGGCCAGAAACATCTTGGCCAGCAGGGCGGCGTCTATGATATTCGTACTCACAACGGTTTCCTCCTTAATCAATCACTCTTACGCCTTCCACAAAGATGTTGATCTTCTCAACTTCCATCCCTGTGAAAGATTCCAGCTTATATTTCACATTGTCCAGCAGATTGTTGGCCACTGCCGAAATACTCACGCCGTAGGAGACGATGACGTGAAAATCCAGTGTGATTTTATTGTTGTCCACATGAACGTTAATGCCCCGCTCCAGGTTCTCTTTCTTTAACAGTTTTACCAGTCCGTCCTTCATATTTACGCTGGCCATACCCACAATGCCGAAGCACTCTACCGCAACGCTGCCTGCGTAAGTGGCAATCACGTTTGAATCGATAACGATGGAACCCAGCGAATTGCTCATACGCCCACTCATAATCTATACCTCCGATCACTTGTTTCTGTCTTCATTCTAGCACTTCTTTCCTTTATTTCAAGCCTTTACGGGCTCATTGTACCAGATAAAAGAGAAAAAAGGAATAAGTATTTGCAATTTTTTTCATTTTTCGCTTGCAAAAAATTCCCGGTTCTGCTAGAATATTTCTTGTTGCAGGTCTGTAGTGTATCAGACTTAATCTGTTTAAGGAGGTGCTGTCATGGCTAGATGTGCTATTTGTGATAAAGGCGCTCATTTCGGAAACAATGTGAGCCATTCTCATAGAAGAAGCAACAAGATGTGGAAATCCAACATCAAGCACGTTACCTGCAAGGTAAACGGAGCTTCTAAAAAAATGTACGTATGTACTTCCTGCTTAAGATCAGGAAAAGTTGAGAGAGCTTAGTTATTAGTTAAAAGACCAGTAAAGAGGGTATTGCTCCATCATAAAAATCATGATGAAGCAATACCCTCTTCCCATTAAATATAAAGGAATGCTGCAAAAAGGTGAACACCGGATATACCGGAAGCAATGGTATCTTTTTGCAGCATTCCCTTTATTTTTGTCTCTTCAGCACACAAACAGATTATACCCAATCAGCAGCAGAAGCAGAATCACAACGGTCTGCACCACCGCGCCGGGAATAAAAAGGCCGATCAGCATACCGATGGCAACACAGAACAGAAAAAAGCCGCACAGCCGCTTCATCTGCTGCCTCCTTTATTTCTCTTCTCTGTTCATTGTATGCGTTTCCAAAGGGGTTTACCATTCCTAAAAGGTTTCTTCTTTCCCTGACGCCTCGTCACACGCCCTGCGCACCTGGTCGTCCGGCTCCTGCTGTTTTTTGGATCCGGGCACAAACTTGTTCACAATATCCGGCACCATATCCAGGATCTTTGTCACGCCGTCCTGCTGCTTTACATTTACCAGCTTGGCAGATCCGTCCCGAATCACCAGCACCGCGCTGGGAGACATCTTTCCTCCCATTCCGCCGCCTCCGTTGTTTTTCTTCTCTTCCGCCTTGGCTGACGCCACCACTCCGAAGGTCACATCTACCAGAGGCAGAATGATGGTATCGCCGATATGGATGGCGTCTCCCACCACCGTCTTCGTGGTAACAAAGTTTTCCATGCCCTTAAATAATGAATCCACTGTCGTCTGAAAATTTTCCGCCATGCTTAAATTCCTCCTTTTATTCTGCCCAGCATTTTTCTGAATTCTTTATCCCGCCACAGCAAAAAAGCAACTTTTACCAGGCAGCAGCTTCTGATATGTCCTTTCAGTCGGATATCTCCTTCCAGGACTCTCCCGGAAAAATCCGGTTTTACTTCAAACTCCTCTCCCGCCGCGGGAAGAAGAAAATAGACCAGCCCGCATGCCTGGGCGGTTCGATCCGGCTCTCCTGTTCCCAGCTTCAGCCATCCTTCTATTTTTCTGGGACCGTAATGCCGCAGCAGATACCGTCCGTGTTTCAAAAGCCTTTTGTAGAGAGCCCTCGCCTCGGCTGTCAAAAATGGAGCCGCTCTGCGCATCATCTCATCCTTCTGTTCGGAAACCCTTTCCCGAAAGTCTTCTCCTGCCGCCAGCAGCGCTTCCAGCTTTTCCGGCAGACCTCTGAAAAAATCCAGGATCCTTTTCAAAAAGCTTCCGATCCGTCTTAAAACAGCGGCGGCCCTGTGCGGCAGGCCGGCTTTTTTGGGGGGAGACGGTTTCCCGGAAACCGGTTCTCTCTCCCGGGGTTCTCCTGGCAGAGGCGGGCGGTTTTCCTTCTCACCCTTTAGCCATTCAGGCTGTAGTTCCTCTTCTCCTGCCCTGTCCCGGGGCGCCTTCTCCGGCTCATCCTCATCCTCCTCAAAAGGCGGAGGTTCTTTTTTCTTTCTCCTCCGGGTTCCCGGCCTCTCACCGTCAAACCCCATCCGTTTCACCGTGATTCCCAGTACCCTGATTTTGATTCGAATTTTTCCCTCCAGGTAAGCGGCGCTGACTGACAGAGCCCGGAACATCCAGGATACCTTCAGCCGGGCGGCCAGCGCATCCTGCTTTTTCTTTCCCTCTGCCTCATACCGCACCGGCACAAAAAGCAGGGACAGCAAAGCCAGAACCAGAAGCAAAAGCACCGCAAGCAGCAGAATGCCCGTTACTTTCAGTATTCCCAAAATAAGTTGCAGCATATACGACTCCTGTGCTCATTGTCCCTTCGGGACACTGGTATCATGTGACATAAAATATTCTCTGATTTTTAAGGTTCCCGTCTTTTCATAAATCTCATTGATCATGCGTTCCAGAAGGAGCAGCGCGCTCTCCCGGCAGCAGGCGATTCCCACAATCATGGGACAGGTGCGCCTCAGATAGGAAAAGGCAAGCTGATGAACCGACAGAATCTCCAGCATATTTTCCGGATTGGCCGCCAGCGTAATCAGGTAGGTGTTTCCCCGGTAAATACCGGCATCGATCTCTTTAACGATCTTCTTTTTTCTTTTTTCCGTGGTCCTGTCTGTATACAGTTTCCGGTACCATTCCATTCTCCGTTCCTTCCGTTTGTGGAAAGGGGCCCTTGCACGCAAATACAATGGCCCCTTCAGTCAGAAATATTTTTTATTTCCCCAAAGATTCTTTTTCTTTAATTCCAGATATTCGTTATACGCTTTTTCCAGTATTGCTTTTTCATTGGAAAATTTCAGCAGATGATACGCTTCATGGAATTTGTAATACCCTGAGTCTATAAAATACTCCTCTCGCTGTGGTTTGCTGTAATAGCTGTCCGCCATCATCAGATACCAGTGGACATCCTTCTCCACCGTATCCTCCGGTACGTTGAAAGTATACTGGCTTTTTCCCACATATTTCACAATGGAGGCTTTGACCCCTGTCTCCTCCAGCACCTCTCTGGCCGCCGTCTCCTTAAAATCTTCGCCGGCCTCTACCGTTCCCTTGGGCAGTACCCAGCCCTCATATTTGTTTTTGTAGCTCTTATAGAGGACCAGAATTTTACCCCGAAAAATCACCACACCGCCACAGCTCGTTGCTTCAATCATTGCAATCCCTCCTGCTACGCGTTGTGTCTCTCAGACTAAAAACAGTATAACTCTTTTTTTCTAAAGGTGCAACTGTTTAATTTCCGGCATCCTCTTCCCGTTTTCCTTATCCGTAGTAATAGGCGTCGAAAATGGCCTTGGCAATGGGCACAGCCGTCTGGCTCCCGGTGCCGCCGTCCTCCGCGATTACCGCCACCACAATATCCGGATCTTCCACGTTGGAGAAGCCCACAAACCAGGAGTGGGTGCCGGTGGTTCCGCCCGTCTCATACTCGGCTGATCCGGTCTTGCCCGCCGCCGTGTAGTCGGCGCCAAGCAGGGCGGAGGCTGTCCCTCCATTGACCGTTTCTTCCATAAAGCCGGTGAGAATCTCCGCTTCCTCCACGCTCATCAGCTCGCCGTAGGCGGAAGGGTCTGTCTCTGAAACAAGCTCGCCCTGGGCGGTTTCCACCCTGGCAATATAATAGGGCTTCATCAGAATTCCGCCGTTTGCCACAGTGGAGGCAATCAGCGCCATGTGAAGAGGCGTAACCAGCGTATCGCCCTGGCCGATGGCTGTCGTCATCTGCTCTCCGTAGGAGGAATTGCCGTCCAGCTCAAATACGCTCTCGCTGTGCTGCAGATCCGTGGGGAGCGATGTGTTAAACAGAAAATCCTCCGCCGTCTCCCTGAAATCATCCCCGTCCATATCCAGCCCAATCTGGGCAAAGGCCGTGTTGCAGGAATGGGCAAAGGAAGCTTTCAGATCCTCCTGACCATGCACTTCCCCGTTGTAGCAGGTAATGGTCACATCCTCCCTGGACAGGCTTCCCTGACAGTTAAAGGAGAACTGGGAATAGGTATCCGGGTTTTCTCTGATATAGGACAGGGACGTCAGAATTTTAAAGGTAGATCCCGGGGGATAAAGTCCCTGGGTGGCCCGGTTCAGCAGTGCGCTGTTCGTCTCGTCCGTCACCATGCTGTCCCAGTCCTGGGAAATGGTATTGGGGTTGAAATCCGGTTTCGATATCATAGCCAGTATTTTGCCGCTGTCCGGCTCCATCACCACCACTGCCCCCTTGTAGGAGCCCAGAGCGTAATAGGCAGCCTGCTGCAGAGCCGGATCCAGCGTTACCACCACGGTGTCTCCCTGAACTTTCTCCCCCTTCTCTTCGCTGCGAAGCTGGTCGACCAGGGAGATATGGGAGGAAAGAAGCTGGGAGTTGGCATAGGCCTCCAGACCGGACTTGCCGTTGCTGGCATAGCCCACCACATGGGCAAATACATTTTCATAGGGGTAGTACCGAATCTGGGTCCCGTCCTCGCTGACGCTGGTGGAGGCCAGCGTGGTGCCGTCTTCTGTCACAATAGATCCCCGGATCACATTCTCGGATGTGGAATCCTGCTTTGTATTGTTGACATTTGCCTGGAGTTCTTTTCTCTCGGCAGCGTTCAGCCATATCATATAGCCCGCCATCAGCAGAAACAGGAATACAAACACATAGGTGACGATCACCAGCTCCGTATTCCTCTTTCTATCTGTACTGATCTCCTGCTTCTCCGAATCCAGGCGGATTTCCCGGATTTTGATACTGCCGGAGTTCTTTTCGTCTTTCTTCTTCATCTTGCTCTTCCTCATCTCTCCGGAGCATATACAGCCCCTGTACAATGGCAAACAGAATCAGCGTGCTCAGAACGGAACTTCCTCCGTAGCTGACCAGAGGCAGCGTCACGCCTGTCAGCGGTATCAGCTTGGTGGCGCCTCCTATGGTGAGGAACACCTGAACCGCGTAGGTGGTGCCAAGCCCCAGAGCCACCAGGCGGTAAAACCGGTTCGTCAGCTTCATGGATATGTTAATGAACATAATGAAGCAGCTCATGCACACCAGTATCAGGCAGATGGCAAAGATGCCTCCCAGCTCCTCGCAGATGGCGGAAAACATACAGTCCTGGGCCACATAGGGAATGGCTGTGGGAGACCCGTTGTACAGGCCGGTTCCCAGCCATCCTCCCGCCGCGATGGCAAACAGGGACTGGCTGATCTGATAGCCTGTGTTGGCATAGTCGGCAAAGGGATCCAGCCACACCTGCACCCGGACCCGCACATGGGAAAACAGGAAATAGGCCGCCACAGCCGCCACACAGCCGGCCAGAAGCCCCGCCAGAACCAGGAACGGGTTCCGGGTGGAGACAAACAGCATCACCAGGTAGGTAATGAAAAAAATCAGGGCGCTTCCCAGATCCCTGGACACCACCAGTATCAGCACATGCACAGCCGCCAGGCCGGTGGCGATTACAATCCTTTTGAAATTTCTGGCCTCTGTCAGAAGGCCGGCCACGGCAAACACAAAAATAATTTTCACGAATTCAGAGGGCTGAAAGGAAAAGCCGCCGATACTTAAGGACAGCTTTGCCCCGTTGGTTACGCTGGCCGCCACCAGCACCAGAGCCAGCAGCCCGATCCCCACAAAGGTGTAGGCCCAGGCCATCCTGGTAATCACCATAATCTTGCGGATGATCACCGGTATCACCAGGGCCAGCACCGTACCGGCAATCATGATTTTAAACTGCCGGATGGACCAGTCATAGGAAAGCCTGGTGATCATAATCATGCCGATGGTCAGCAGCATGCACATATTGTTGATTAAAAGCCTGGAGGCTTTCGGATACAGGTTGCAGAAAAGCACCAGGGTAAATCCCAGATAAATGGCCTGCGCCCCGTAAAAAATCAGAAGCTGAAGATCCATGGTCTTCAGAAACATAACCGTAAAGGCAAGAAAATGCAGCAGAAACATGGACACATTCTGCCTTAAAAACACATATTGCTTTGCCCGGACGCTGGTTCTGCGAAATACGGTATAGCTCTGTACCGTATAAATGACCATCATGATAATCATCAGGTATTTCGCAGCCTGCATCCCAAGATTCATCAAGCCTGTCATAAACTTTATTCGACTCCCCTCTTAAAATGTCCCCGGGTGGTTCCGGGCATGGGTTCCCGGCCTCTCTTTCCTTCCAGAATACAGCTTCTGGCAGCCGCAGCCGCCTGCCTTACCTGCCCGGCGTCCTCCACCGTAAACACAAGACGGCAGGAAGCCGGTTCCAGTTCCCGTATGTCTTCAGAACAGGAAAGCAGATCCAGCGGTACGGAATTATAGATCACATTGCTGCAGATGCCGCACTCTCTTTTTACCGGAAACCGGATTTTCTTCCGGTCCTCCAGCCAGAGCAGCCCCGGCTTTTGCCTGCATCCTGCTGTGTGAAGGGCCAGGCACTGGGCTGTGATCATAAGAGGAATTCTCCCGTATACAATACACTCGCTGCCATGGCAGCCTCTGGCCGCAAGCTCTGTCCTGCTGCACTCAAGAGGCATGGTATCTGCGGCAATCCCCAGATCTGCCAGAAACAGCCTGGCCTCCTTATTATACGTATAGATCCCCGCGTCCGCAATCATCTGCTTTCCCCTGTATGGAGCAGGCAAACATCCCAGCTGATCGCCGCTTCGCAGAAGAAAGCCGTCCGCCGTCTGCAGAAGCTCCCGGTCAAAGACCGCCTCAAAATTCCGGCGGACAAACGAACGCCACACCGGCGGCAGCATGAGAAAACAGCTTTTCCCTCTGTCGTGAAGAAGCCGGACCGTCCGGCGAAACGCCTCTTTTTTCTCTCTTACGCAGGGGTTCTGATCCCGGATAGAGGGCAGAAACATACAGCAGTCCACATAGATCCTGTCGATCTTATCCTCCCTGCTCACCGCCTCCAGCTGTTCGGCCGTTTCCACGGAAGCCGTCAGGATGGGCCCGGCGGCCAAAGGCTCTTTGGTACCCTCCGGCGAAAGGATCACTTTCCCTCCGGCTTTTCGAAATCCGGCGGCCGTCACGCGCCGGGTCAGTTCCTCCAGCGCCCGCCGGCGCAGATCCTTCAGCTCCTGCACGGAGTAAAAAAGTCCCTCCTCCAGATCCGCGGTCAGTTCCTCAAAGCAAAAACCGGTCCCTCCGGTCTGTTTCAGGCACCGCATAACGGTTTCCCTGTCCAGGGGCAGCTTTCTGGCCGGACTGGGGATATTTCCCTCCGCCGTGCAGCTGACTTCTCCGTCCTCTCTGGGACAGGTTACTGTTAGTATAGCCTTCTTTTGGCTGTGAAGAATGAATTTTCCCTTAATTTTTTCCTGTATTTCATTTTTTATATACTGCTCCTGCAGCCGCTCCAGCATCTGACGGCTGCGCACCCGCACCAGCAGGTCTCCCTCCCGGCAGCCCGGAAGGCGGTTTGCCTCAAAGCAGGCACCTGTTTTGACATCTTCTCCCAGGGTACAGATTCTGGCTTCCTTTCCGTCCCGAAGCTGTCCTTCCGGCTCCAGGTCATCCCCTCTGTGAAGCTCCTCCAGGGCCTTCAGCGTCATCCGGCCTCCTCTGACGCGCTCCACTTTTGCTCCGGGCGTTCCCTGATGGTTGGGCCTTTCCATGGACATCATGCTCTTTCCCTGCCGGATATGGTAATAGCCTTCCGAAAAGCCTCCTCTGTTGTACAGATCCATCAGCCTGTGCAGGTCTTTTTCATCCACCCTGTACCCTTCTTTTCCGGTTTCCTCATACAGATCCAGATATCTGCGGTAGATTTCCGTTACGCCTGCGGCGTACTCGGCCCGCTTCATTCTTCCCTCGATTTTAAACGAACAGACGCCGGCCTCTGCCAGATCCGGCAAAATGGAAAGGGTACAGATATCCTTCAGGCTCAGCAGGTATTTTCCTTTTCCCTCCAGCCTTTTATCCCCTTCCCAGAGGCGGTAGGGAAGGCGGCAGGGCTGGGCGCACCGGCCCCTGTTTCCGCTCCTGCCGCCGATCATGCTGCTCATCAGGCACTGGCCGGAATAACTGTAGCAGAGAGCGCCGTGGACAAAACACTCTATTTCCATCCCCGTCTGCCGGTGCATTTCCCTGATTTCTTCCAGGGACAGCTCTCTGGCCGGCACCACTCTGGTTACGCCCTGGCGCTTCAAAAAACCGGCTCCCTCCCCGCTCATTACCGTCATCTGGGTGCTGGCATGGATGGGCAGATCCGGAAAGTTTCTTCTGATAAACCGGAGCACGCCGTAATCCTGCACCAGAACCGCATCCAGTCCATGCTCGTAGAGAGGAAGCAGATAGTCGTACAGTTCCCCCTCCAGCTCCCTCTCCTTCAGCAGCGTATTGACGGTCAGATACAGCTTCCGGTCATGGATATGGCAGTAATCCATGGCAGCCAGAAGTTCCCCCTCGTCTGCGTTCTGGGCATATGCCCTGGCGGAAAAGCAGCGCCCGCCCATGTAGATGGCGTCAGCTCCCGCGTTCACCGCTGCCTTCAGGCTCTCCGGGGAACCTCCCGGAGCCAGAAGCTCTGTCTGTCTTTTTCTTCTTTCTGTCTTCTCCATGCTCGCTTCTCCAAAAACGAGGGGCCGCTGCAGATTTCCTTCTCTTTCTGCAGCAGCCCTCCGCAACTTTCTAATGTCTCACATTTTTCTGGTCTTTCACAGCTGACAGCTGGGTTTCCAGCTGAACAATTTTCTTCTGGTAATCATTCGCCTCCTCCTGAAGGGATGATACCGTCTTTTCCGCCGTCTCCAGCTTAATCTGCGCTGAAATCAGCTCATGCTTGATCTCATACAGTTCTCTGTCCTTCTCGGAAAGCTGTTCCTCCAGGCTGTCCGCCTGCCGCTTCGCTTTAAAATAGTCGTCCGCCGTATTCAGGTTCAGCATGATTCCCTGCAGTTCCGAGGATAGCCGGCTGTAGCCCTCCGCGCCTTTGATCTCAGAAATCTTTCCGTTAATGTATGTAGCTACCCTCTGCAGATACTCTTCGCTCTCGTAACCGCTCAGCGTATAAATTTTCCCGTCAATCAGTACCTCTGTCTTATTTTTGGATGACATTCGGCTGCCCTGCCTTTCCTGCGTTTGATTCTATTATAAACAAAATTGAGGATATTACAAGATTTTTATATGCTGGTATGCCCTGTCCGTTACCACCCGCCCTTTGGCTGTGCGGTTGATAAATCCGTTTTTAATCAGATAGGGTTCATACACATCCTCAATGGTGCCCGCGTCCTCTCCTATAGCGGCCGCCAGGGTGTCCAGTCCCACCGGGCCGCCGGAGAATTTTTCAATCATGACCCTTAAGATGGTTCGATCCAGCGCGTCCAGTCCGCACTTGTCCACCTCCAGCAGGTCAAGCGCCTGGGAAGCAATCTCTCTGGTAATCTTCCCGTCATATTTCACCTGGGCAAAATCCCGGACTCTCTTTAAGAACCGGTTGGCCAGCCGGGGCGTTCCCCTGGAACGGCGGGCCAGCTCCCGGGCTCCCTCCCGGTCTATCTCCACTTTCAGAACGCCGGCGGAGCGCAGAATGATGGTGGTCAGCTCCTCCTCCGTGTAAAATTCCAGGTGCTGGATCACGCCGAATCTGTCCCGCAGGGGCGCTGTAAGCAGCCCCGCCCGGGTGGTGGCTCCCACCAGGGTAAAACGGGGAAGATCCAGACGGATGGAGCGGGCCGCCGCGCCCTTTCCGATCATAATATCAATGGCGAAATCCTCCATGGCCGGGTAAAGGACTTCCTCTACCTGCCGGTTAAGCCGGTGGATCTCATCCACAAACAGCACATCCCCCTCCTGCAGGTTATTGAGAACCGCCGCCATCTCTCCCGGCTTCTCGATAGCCGGGCCAGAGGTGACCTTCATGTTCACGCCCATCTCATTGGCAATAATCCCTGCCAGAGTGGTCTTTCCCAGCCCCGGAGGGCCGTAAAACAGCACATGATCCAGGGTATCCTTTCTCTGCCTGGCCGCCTGGATATAGATCTTCAGGGTGTTCTTTGCTTTCTCCTGACCAATATAATCATCCAGGGTCTGGGGCCGCAGATTGGGATCCAGCCTCAGATCCTCCTCTGTCGCATCTGTGGTAATAATTCTTCTGCCCATTCCTGCTCTCCTTTAAGCGTCCAATCCTACACCATCTTTTTCAGCGCCTGTTTCAGAATATCTTCCGTATCCATATCCGGGGAAATCTCCACCTGCTTCACCGCACGCAGCGCCTCAGATCCCGAATATCCCAGCGCCACCAGCGCCTGAACCGCCTGGTTTTTATTTTCCTGAAGATCCAGCCCCCCATCGGCCGCGTTATCCAGCTTTTTCTCAATGGCCTCCTCCAGGCTCAGCTTGTCCTTTAATTCCAAGATCAGCTTCTGCGCCGTTTTGTTTCCCACTCCCGGCGCCCGGGCAATCGCCTTCGCGTCATCAGCCAGCACCGCGAAGCGCAGGTCATCGGCAGAAAGCACGGAGAGAATTCCCAGCCCCGCTTTCGGCCCGATACCGCTGACCCCGATCAGAAGGCGGTAAATCTCCAGATCGTCTTCCGACAGAAAGCCAAACAGCTGCATAGCGTCCTCCCGGACGCTGAGGTAGGTATAAAGCAGCACCTGATGCCCTACGGAGGGCATCCTGGCCGCATCCCGGGATGTAATGGAAATCTGAAATCCCACGTCATTTACATCCAGCACCAGCCGGCTTTCGCTTACCGAAACCACTTTTCCTTTTAAAAACGCAATCATAATCCACCCTTATCCATTCTCTCAAATCCGGCGAAGATCCGCTTCTGTCTCCAGCTCTCCGGACAGAGCCGGATCCGGTATCCTTCCCCGTTGCCCACATGCCAGCTGTAAAAATCTCCGCCGTTGCCCGCAAACCGCTCCATAACGCTCATGATGGTTCCTCCGTGAACCACAAGCCCGGTCCGGCGCCAGCCCGCGCTCAGTATGCGCTCCGCCGTCTCTTCGAAAGCCCGGCAGCTTCTCTCCCGAAACGCCCCGGTTCCCTCGCCGCCGGGAAAGGGCAGCTGTCCTTTGCTGTCAATCCATTCCTGGTAGCGGGGATCTCCGGAGAGCTCCCGAAAATTTTTATATTCAAATTCTCCAAAATCAGTTTCCCGAAAATCTTCCACAATCAGCGGCGCCGCCTCCGGCTCCTCCCCTGCTGCCAGCAGCTTCACCGTCTGAAGGCAGCGTTTCATAGGGCTGGAAAACCAGGCCTGGACAGGGGGAAGGTTCTTTTCCCGCAGTTCCCTGATCCCCTGGCTGCACAGTTCCTCGTCTGTGGAGCCCACGTATCTTCCCTCCAGGTTGCCCGCCGTTTTCCCGTGGCGCAGCAGAAGCAGCTGTGCAGGTCCTTCCCCCTTCAGAAGCGTCCCCAGTCCGCAGACCACCCGATGCACTTCCCGGGAAAAAGAGGCCAGACCGGTGCATACCCGTCCTGTCAGCTCCCGCCAGGCCCGGTCGAAAGGATCCGCCGGCACGACTCCGCACCCCAGTTCATTTGTAATCACAATCAGGTCCGGATTTTCCCGGACAAGGCGGTTTACCAGCCCGTTTCCGTCCAGATTTCCGTCTTCTTTCAGCCTTCTGCGAAGATATTCATGAAAATGATAAACGCCCCTGGCAGAAAAAATGTCCTCCGAACCGCAGCTGGCCCCGTCTGTAAAATCGTCCTTCCCGTATCCCGTTATTTCGCACCCGTAATGCAGCTTGCCCTGCCAGGCGCCTCCCGTGATCAGTATCATTCTTTTTCTCCTATCTGCATAAAATAACGGCAAGAGCCATGACAAGCTCCGCGGTCTGTACAAAGCAGCCCGCCAGATCTCCGGTCACCCCGCCAAATTTGCTGTAGGACATATGGCGGTACCAGACAAAGGAAAGAAGGGCGCCCGCCGCGCAGATCCCGCCTGTCAGACCGCCTGCGCAGATCATAAGAACAACGGCCGCTCCTATGTAAACCGCCATCACCGCCGCCACCCTGCGGTTGGCCGCAGCGTCGGAAAAGGTGCGAAGCAGCCCTGTATTTTTTGCTTTTTTTAACTGTACCAGGCCAAAGCCTGAAAAAGCCCTGCTGAGGGCAAAGCCCCAGGACAGCACAGCCAGCCGGTGAGCTGTCATCTCAGAATAGATGCCAAAAGACAGCACAAAATAGCAGATGCCCACGATAATGGCAAAGGCTCCCGCATGGCTGTCCTTAAGGATCTCCAGCTTTTCTTCCCTTGATTTATAGGAACTTAAGGCGTCCGCCGTATCCAGAAGCCCGTCCAGATGAATGCCGCCGCTTACCGCCACCGGTATCAGGATCAGCACACAGGTGCGGAATGTAACGCCAAATCCCGCCGCCTGTGAAAACCAGAACCAGCCCCGCATCAAAAGTCCGATCACCACTCCGATGAGAGGGAAAAAGCAGACGCAGTATTTCATATTTTCTTTTGTCCACTGTATCTTTGGCATGGGGATTTTGGAATACATGGCAAAAGCCACCACAAATCCCTGCAGTATCTGTCTCATCTTTTCATCTGTCTCCTCTGTTTTCTCCGGAGCGGTCCGGCTTATGCATTACGGGAATGCCGTACACCACCTCCACCACCTGATCCGCCCTGCGGGCCATATAGCAGTTAATCTCCCCCAGGGCTTTCAGATACGCTTCCGTCTCCTTCTCATAGCTGATTCCGTCTGAAAACACTTCATTTGTCACCACCACAAGATGATCGCATTTCGCAAGAAGCCCCTCGATTCCTTTTTTGATTTCCTCCGCCGTATCTGCCCCGCTCCCCGCCGGGTCAAACATTTCATTGGCGGCCAGGTTGGACATACATTCCAGCAGGATCGCCCGCTGTCCTTCCTTCTTCCGGCTGCCAGGCTCCCAGTTCTTCAGATCCAGAAACCGCTCCGCGGTCTCAAATCCCTTGCCCTCCCGCATTTTTCTGTGACGCTCTACTCTTTTTTTGCTCTCTTCGTCAAAGCACATCATGGTAGCCAGATAAATGCGCTCTCCGGGGCCGAATTCCAGAATCCGGCTTTCCGCGTACGCGGATTTCCCGCTGCCGCTTCCGCCTGTCACCAAAACGAACATTTCCTTTACCTCCCGGCAAATTCACTTTCTTACTGTATCATTTCTGACTTTAAAAGTCAAACAAGGAGGGCGCTGCTCCATCATGAATTTCATGATTTCGCAGCACCCTCCCCTGTCTGATTTTTCTTCTGTTCAGTCCAGATACGCCGTATAGCGCATATCTTCCGGCGAAAGCTTCTCCAGCACCTTCAGATACTCTGCCGCTTCCCTGCGGCAGCCTTCCAGGTCGTGATCCAGATAATTGCCGCACTCCGCTTCCTTTGCGCCGGGTATCTCGCCCTCAAAGCAGCTCATAAAACGGAAGGATTCGATAACGCAGTCCAGCACCTCCTGATCCGTCAGGCCTCTGGTGAGGAAATAGGCGCCGGTGCGGCAGCCCATGGGCCCCACATATACGACCCCATCCCTGTACTTGCTGTTGCGGGCACAGGTGGCAAAAAGATGCTCGATGGTATGGGCAGCACCGGTACTCAGATAGTCGCCCTTATTCGGCTCCTTGATCCTCACATCCCAGGTTTTCACCTCGCCGTCCTGCCTGGACAGATAAATTCCTCTCTTTAATTTAGTATGGTCTACGCTGAAACTTGCAATTCTCTCCATGGTTCTTCTGCCTCCTGCGTAAAAAGTTATTTCCATGTTTTGAAAAATACATGGTCCCCCAGCTGGGTATAGGATGTAGACAGGTTCAGCCTGTTATAGGCCGGCTTTGTCATAAAGAACAGATAATTTTTCAAATTCACGGTCTTGCCGTTTACCTGTATCTTATAATTGTTGGTTTTGTATTTTGTCATCACCTCAGCCGCCGCCTTTTTGCAGCTGGCTGTGATCAGCCCCTGGTTCTTCAGCGCTCTGGTGAGAGCTCCGTCAAAGGTGGGTGAAAACTGGGAAGTCTGGTAAACCACTTCCTTCAGCTTGGAGGGGAAGCTGGAGCTTCTCATCCGGTTGGTGATCACCATACCCACGGCCACCTGGCCGTAATAGGGCTGGTTGCCTGCCTCGCAGTAAATAATAGCCGCCAGCAGAGTCTCGTCATCCACCTGGGGATCCGAATAATAGGTACTCTGCACGGATACGCTGGGCTTGTCCGTATCTTTCACCACGGTGCCTTTGCCCGCGCTGTTGAATTTGTAGGTTACGCCGTCTACCGTCTTTGTGGCGTTGACCAGCTTTTTCCCACTGCTCTTGTCGAAATAATAGTAGCTGCCGCCGATCTTCTTCAGGCCTTTTACAGGATGTCCGTCGGAGCCCACATACTTGTCCCCCACCCAGGTGTTATAGGACACACAGCCGGAAGAATTTATGTAATAATTTTTTACCCAGACATTTTTTCCGAGAACGCCGTTGGAGCCGAAATAGTATTTCTTGCCCTTGATGGTCACAAACGCGTTTTTAACCATCCGGCCGTTCTTCTTATAGAAATAGTAGGTTTTCCCCTTTACCTTGGACTTGCCTGTGAGCATCACGCCCTTACTGTTAAATCCGTAATAGTAGGATCCGATCTTTACCCGGCAGCTGCGGTATACCTTTCCCTGTTTGGAAGCAAAGTATCTTTTCCCGCCGGAAGAAATCCATCTGGATGTAAGAACTTTTCCCTGAGGCGTTACATAGTACTTGTCCTTCCCTACCGTCAGCCATCCTTTGTAGGCTTTTCCGTTCTTTTTATAACAGTAGGTTGTCTTTCCCTTTTTTACAAATCCCACCTTTTTGGAAGGGATCCATTCACTGGAAAGCTTTTTCCCTTTGTTATTGTACCAGGTATAGGTGCTCCCTGTCTTTTTCCATGCGGCATCCGCCCTGACAGGCGCCCACACAAGAAATGCCAGAAATAAAAACATGGCCGCAACACTGAGTTTTCGTTTCATCACGTATCCCCCGTTTTTTGTTTTTTATAAAACATTTTCCTGTTTCTTAAATTTTCCGTCAGGTTTTTTGTTAAATATTACATATTTATTACATACCGTTAACATTATATAGCAAAAGCCGGTGCTTGTCAAACTTTTATCTGCTTCCGCTTCCCCGGCTTTCTCCCTGTCCGGGGGATGCCCGTTTCGCACCCCCCGCTTTTCTTTCCTCCCGCCTCAGATAATAATACAGATCAGCCCTCCGTTTGATTCATTCACAATCTTTCGCATGGTATCCTGCAGTTTTTTGCGGCTTTCTTCTCCGATCATGGACAGCTTGCTCTGAATCCCGTCGGTCACCAGCTCCTCCACGGATTTTCCGAAAATGGCGGTCTGCCAGATGCTCTCTCCCTTCTCTCCCGCTTCTTTAATATAGCGGATCAGATCTTCCGCCTGGGATTCGCTGCCCACAATGGGAGCGATTTCCGTCTCAATGTCCGCCCGGATCAGATGAATGGAAGGGCTGGCCGCCCGGATCTTGATCCCGTACCGGTTCCCCTGCCGGATGACAGTGGGCTCATCCAGCGTAATCTCCTCCCGTTTGGGCGTAATAATGCCGTACCCTGTAAGCCGTACGGACCGCACGGCCTCCTCCACCGCCTCATACTCTTTCCGGCTCATGGACAGATCTTTCAGAATGGAAATCAGCTGGTACTCTCCCTCGATCTGCGTTCCGGTCATCTCGCTGAGAATCTGGTAATAATAGTTTTCTTCCGGCTCAAGGGAAATTCCGGCCAGCCCCTGGGCCAGATTCACTTTCTCCAGCTTGGTTCTGCGGATAAATTCCAGATTCATTTCCAGCGCTTCCTGGGTAATGTCCTTTACCGTGTGAACCCGCTCCATAATCCCGTGAACCCCTCTGAGCAGTTCCTGTTTCATCCAGTGATCGTTGTTCAGCATTTCCATCCAGCGCGGAACAAAAAATTCGAGGCGTATCACCGGGAATTCATACAGCAGCCGTCTGAAAATTTCCTCTACATCCTCTTTTTTCAGCTGCTCGCAGTTTACCGCCATGCAGGCCGCCCCGTAAGCGTTTTCAATCTGGGACACGGTCCTGGCCGCCTCGTCCCCGTAGGGTTTTTCCGAATTTACCAGCACCAGGAACGGCTTTCCGATCTTCTGAAGTTTCAGAATCGCTTTTTTCTCGGCTTCCAGGAAATTTTCCCGGGGGATCTCCCCGAAGCTGCCGTCGGTGGTCACCACCAGCCCCACTGTGGCATGGTCCCGGATGACCCGGTCGGTTCCAAAAGCGGCTGCCTCTGTAAAAGGAATCTCCTTCTTATCCCAGGGAGTCTTGACCATCCTGCGGCTGCCGTCCTCCCCCGTATAGCCTTCCGCCCCCTCCACCACATATCCCACACAGTCCGCCAGGCGCAGTTTCACCTGCACCTCATCATCAAGGCTGACCTGCGCCGCTTTTCTGGGGACAAATTTGGGCTCAACGGTGGTAATGGTTTTCCCTATCCCGCTGGTAGGCAGCTCATCCCGCATCATTTCCAGTTCATGGCCGCTCTGACGGGGCAGTACCATCAGTTCCATAAATTTTCTGATAAAGGTGGATTTTCCTGTTCTCACAGGACCTACTACCCCTATGTAAACCTCCCCGCCGGTGCGGGCTTGTATATCTTTGTATAACTGAAATTCCTGCATCTGCAATCCCTCTGCGCTTTCACTCGCCGGTTATATTGCTAAAATATATGAGGATATCCGAAAATTTATGTCATGGGAATTGCGGCAAAATTTCCGGGCAGTCAAAAAAAGACACCGTCTTCTGTTCTTCCAAACAAAAAACACGGTGTCCTTTTGTGTTCCGGTTTCCGCGCCGACGCGGGAACCGAAGGAGGTATGCGTCAGTGTTCGTATGTCCACGAGATCACATCATCCCATTCTGCATAAAAAACGTCTGCTACCCAGGCAGACATCGCCGGAACAGATCTGCCAGCATCCGTCCCGTCAGATGTTAAGCCCTGCTCGGAGGCTCATCTCTTATATCAGGCAGGTTTCCTGGCTCGCAGATCGCCGTTTGACTTCCCCTTCTCGCAAAATCGGGTATGCAATGGGTTTTCGAAGTCTCACTCCCTGCTCACAGTGACCGGATCGCTCACGTCTTTCACATGATTCCCTCTCGCCGCCTGGGCGGCTCACCTGACACGGCATATTCACACTACCGTTACTGTACCAGATATGTCCCTGCCTGTCAATGGAAACCGCCGCAGGAGAGATCGCCTTTCAGATCAGCCGGCCCTCCAGCAGCAGACGGGTCTTTTTGATGTACTCCGGCGTTGTGCCGCAGCACCCGCCGATCAGGGAAGCCCCCGCCTGTACCAGTTTTTTCATGTGCAGGGCAAATTCCCGGGGGCCCATACTGTAGTGGGCGTTTCCCTGCTCGTCCATCAGCGGAAGTCCCGCGTTGGGCTTTGCCAGTATGGGAATCCTGGCCGCCCGCTTCATATTCCGGATCACGTTTTCCAACTGGTCCGGTCCCACGGAACAATTTACCCCCACTGCGCTGGCTCCCATATCCTGCAGGGTTTCCACCGCCTCTACCCCGTTTCCTCCGTAGAGAGCATTTCCGTCAGCCTCCAGAGTCAGGGAACAGAGCACGGGAAGTTCACAGACTGACTGGGCCGCATCCAGGGCTATCATGGTTTCTTCCACGGAAAGCATGGTTTCCGCAACAAGAAAATCCACGCCTTCCTCTGCCAGACAGGCAATCTGCTCTCTGTAGATCGCATAGACTTCATCTACCTCTGTCTCTCCTCCCTGGGAGGTGAGAACCTTTCCTGTAGGCGAAAGATCTCCTCCCACCAGGGCCCGGTCTCCCACGGCTCTCCGGGAAAGATCCACCAGCCTGCTGTTATACTCCTTTACCTGTTTTTCCAGACCGTACAGGCTCAGAGCTGCCCGGTTCGCCCCGAAGGTGGGAGCGTAAATCAGCTGGGAACCGGCCTGAACGTATCCTCTCTGCAGATCCGCCATCACCTGCTCATGCTCCAGAATCCACTGCTCCGCGCAGATCCCTCTGGGCATTCCCGCCAGGTACAGGTTGGATCCGCAGGCCCCGTCCAGATACACAGTCCCCTGCCCCGTCAGTGTTTCAAATTCTTCTCTCGTCATGTCATATTCTCCCTGCTTTTTGCTGTATTATGTTCTCTACTTTACCGCAGAGTCGCAAAACATGCAATTATTTTCTGCTGTATCCCATCCCCAACAGAGCCCAGAATACAGGGGAAACTGCCACCACAGAATCATTGGTGATGCCCATCAGGAGAAAACCGGCCACGGAAACCAGTCCGGCGGCCTCCCATATTATTTCTTCCCTGCTTTGTCCCTTTCTTTTCATGATTTTCCGGCCATGCAGAAAATAGCGAATCCAGAAAACCAACAGCGCCGCCAGAGAAATCATCCCTGTCTGCAGAGCTATCTGCAGATACAGGCTGTGAACTTTTGAAATCACCGGCATCAGCATATCCAGTCCCACATTAGCACGGGTCACATAATCGTTCTGAGGAAAAATCAGCGGAAACGTATCCGGGCCGCTGCCAAGGAGCAAATGCTGTCCCAGAAGCGGAAGCGAACGGCTCCACAGATAAACTCTGCCGCTTAAGGCTGACTCATACCCTTTTCCGAAAGCAGCCGGCGCATTCTCCGGCGTATCCGGTTTCTGGTATAAGTTTATATATTTCCAGGAAGTGTCTTCCGACGATTTTGTAAAATACCAGGGGATTTCTCCCTGATACATAATGATCCAGAAATTCTCATCTTCTGTATAAGCCTCAAATTCCAATTCTCCTCCTTCTGAAAGAAGCGTAAAATGTCCTGTCTCCGGATCGTAGTTCATGGGCAGCCCGTTTCCATCCGCCCCCAGAACTGAAAAATAAGTTTTTTCCTCTTCCTCCTCCATAAACAGCAGCAGTCTGTTTTCGTTCCAGGTCACATAAATGCCTTCTTCTGCCAAAGAAACTTCTTCCAGAGCGTAGATCTGCCGTTCCGGAATAATACTGCTGCCGATCTCTTTTAAAAAAGTGGTTCCCGGCAGCAGAAAAGCCATCGCAGCTGCAGTCATAATGCCTAAAAGCCACAGGGCGCTAAAACGTATTCTCCCTCTTTTCCCCGGAAGCGCGAGAAGTCCTCCCAGCAAAATCACTGCCGGCAGCACCAGCGCCGCTGTCTTAGAGCCGGTTCCCCACAGACAGATCAGCAGGGACGCAGTCAGCAGAAGCGCCGCTGCTTTCTGCCAGACTTTCCTGGCACAGCAGGCAGCCGCCACAGCGGACGGCAGCACCAGCAGCAGATAAACAGCCGCATAATTGGGGTGATAAAAAGAAAGGTATACCTGTCCGCTGCCCTCCTCTCCAAATACAGAATAATAGTCTGTCCCGCCTCTCCTTCCGAGAAGAATCAGCCATCTTCCCAGGGAAGAGTTCCAGAAGTCATTCTCCGTCAGCTGGGTAAAACCGATGACACACTGAATCGCCGCTCCGGCCAGCAGAGCCCCCCGAAAAATTCCTTTTCCTCTGTCTCCGCATGTGAAATAAAAATATACCGCAACGATCCCATATGCCAGCAGAACTCCTATATGTTCATACTGTTCCACTATTCCGTGAAAAGAGAATTCCCGGTTCACGGAAAAAAGGGCAGATAAGGCAGCAAAGCCTTCATAGACAAGCAGCGGCCAAAACTGCCCCGTTCTTTTCTTCTCTTCCCTGTATCTTCGTATTTGCACCGCGATGCAGATGAGCATCCACAGGGCAAGGAATAGCAAAAACAGGCTGCGGACATGCATAAAAAAATCTTCCTGGGTGACCAGACTGGGATACCAGGGATAATCTTCCAATCCGGTTTTTACTGTGTCCATATGGACCGCGCAGGGCCAGACAGCCAGCAATACAATACCCGGCAAAAAAATCAGATTTTCTTTTATCTTTTTCCAGCTTACTGTTTTCATTTTTCATTCCTATAACAGCGGAACTGCCGCAAATTACACGGCAGTCCCCTGAACTTGTTTTTATTCAGATTGCTGTTCTTCTATTTTACGGTAACTTTGCACTTCACGGAAACCTTTCCGGATGTAACGGTGATCACCGCTGTTCCTTTCTTCTTGGCAGTAATTACGCCTTTGGAGCTGACCGTTGCCACTTTCTTATTCGAAGATTTGTAGGTAAGCTTCTGGTCACTGTTGCTGGGAGACCGCTTTGCTTTCAGTGTATACTTCTTTCCCTTTTTGATCGTAACCGCTGCCGGTACCTTATTAATCTTCTTGGTGGCTGTCTTGGGAACGGTCACCGTTACCTTTACCTTCTTGCTTCCGGCTTTCACCGTGATGGTGGTTTTTCCGGCGCTCTTCGCCTTAATTACGCCCTTGGAGCTGACCGTCGCCACCTTCTTATTAGAACTGGTATAGGTCACTTTATCCTGGGATGTAATAGGCGTCAGAGACGTTTTCAGGGTAAAACTCTTTCCCTTGTTCAGGGTCAGCTTATTTTTGGTCACATTGGTCACAGTAACCTTTGTGGTTTTTACATTCCCCTTCTGCACCGTGATCTTCACCGTGGCCTTCTTTCCACTGGCCAGGGTGATCGTAATCGTGGCTTTTCCTGTCTTCTTCTGAGCTGTCAGTTTGCAGGTTCCCGTCTTTTTGCCGGAGACTTTCACAATCTTCGTGTTGCTGGACTTCCAGGACTTCACATAATCGCCCTTTGCCATTCCCGTCACTTTCAGCTTGGAGGTGGACTGCTTCAGCTTCATCTTCAGAGAAGATGCGTTCACCTTTATAGTCGCCTTCAGCTTCGGCACCGAAACGGCCCGATCCTGCGTCCCGCAGACAGTGCAGCTGCGCACCTTCACTCCTGCAGCCAGAGCTGTAGCCGCCTTGGTCACCCGGTAGGCACCCCATCTGTGCTGTCCTGTAGCCGCCTTATATCTGGTCTGCATAGCCGCTCCGCATACCCGGCAGGTCAGCGTCTCCACACCGGCCACCGCGCAGGTGGGCGCTTTCGTTACCTTCCAGCTTCCTGCCGCATGGGCTGCCAGCGAGCCGTAGGACTGCCCGCATCTGGTACACACTGCTTTAGCCTTGCAGGTGGCAGTGCCGCCTGTATGCCCCAGGGCATTCAGAGACTGGCTGTTCACCGCCTTTTGGCATACCGTACACTTCCGCACTTGGGTTCCCGCCGCAGTACAGGTAGGTGCTTTTGTCGTCTCCCATCCGCCAAGTTTATGGCCGACGGCATCCATCTCCGTTACATCTGTTCTGGCACTGCAGCCCTCCACCGTGCAATGGCGGGACTTGCTTCCCTTCGTCTCGCAGCCAGGCTCCACGTCTACTGTCCATGTCTGGCTGTAGCTGTGTTCTGCCAGCGGCAGTTCTCTGACAGAATCCTCTTTAATGGTTCCGCAGACCGTACAGTGCATACTCTCCTGGCCAGGTTCTATACAGGTGGATTCTCTGTCTGTGGTGTAGGTTCCGTCATAGGTGTGCGGAACCTTCTCCAGTTTCCTTACATCCTCTGCCTGGCAGACAGAGCAGATTCTGGTCTCCTCGCCTTCCTCCATACAGGTGGCTTCTTTTGTCACGCTCCACTCACCGTAAGTATGGGGGGCGGTTTCAATTACTACCGTTTTCTCATCCTGGCAGTTCTGACAGGTGTAAACAATTTCTCCTGCCGCCGTACAGGTAGCTTCTGTTCTGGAAGTTTCTATATAGTCATGACCGGAAGACGCCACAGGCTGGCTCTCGCTGTAGCAGCAGTTAGCGTTGCCGCACTTAAACACATCGGTGCCCGGTTCAGTACAGGTAGGCGCAGCAGAGGCCTCTGTATCCTGCACCAGCGTATGCTCACCCTGGCAGGCTCCGTTCTCCACCGTAAACATACTTAACGAAGGAGTGGAGAAGGTTATGGTATTTCCGCTGCGGCTGTAGGCGATCTTAACCTTGCCGCTGTCTGTATGATGATACAGATCAAAGTCCAGATTCTCATATCCGGCCGGAACCGGCATGGTGATTGTAATAGGAGCCTGAAGTTCTGTTTTACTCTCCGACACCTGATCGTTGGTCACCGTATACATACTGATATCCATCTGGTAGTAAGGATTTCCGGTGGTTTCATCCGTACCTGTCTGCTGATCTGTAACGGCGATCCGCGCGCTGTAGGTAACAGGTTCTTCTCCGGTTTCCTCTGCCAGCGCAGCCACGGTTACAGCCGCGCCTGTCACCGTAACATCCGGCAATTCTGTCCCATCCTCACTTACTACCTTTGTAGCGGCAATTTTCACTGTGCCGCTCTCCTGGCTTTCTGCCACCAGCTTCTGCTCCAGATCTGACAGAAGTGTTACGGCTGCCTGCTCATCCGCATCCAGCAGAGCCTGGCCGTCAATCGCTGTCACAGCCTCCACCAACTGGTCCGCTGTGGCGTCCTCCTGCCCTGCCAGATCCTTCAGCGCATCAATCTTCTCCTGTTCCTGAACGCGAACCAGTACTCTCTTTACCTTTTCCTGTCCGCATCCGTTCTGGCAAAGCCAATATTCCCGTCCGTTCTCTGTATCCGTAGCAGGTTCCACAATGGGATCCGCCGTCTCATCAAACACATGACCTGTGGCGGGAATCCGTTCCAGTTCCTGAAGGCCGCAGCCTTCAGCCTGACAGGTTCTGGCCTTTACGCCGTCCTGGGTACAGGAAGCGGCTTCTGTCACTTCCCACTCGCCCCACTGATGGCCTGTAGCCGGAATCTCTACTGTAATTTCATCTCTGCACCGGGAGCATTTTCTGATCATGCTTCCTGCTGTGGTACAGGAGGGCTGGATCTGAATCTGATCCTCTTCCTCCAGATAGGTGTGGCCAAGCGCTTCCAGAATCTGCACCGTTTCTTCATTCACAGCGTCACACACTGTACAGTGATGACTCTGTTTTCCTTCTTCCGTACAGGTAGGCGCAAGATCCACAGTCCATTCTTCTTTCCACTGATGGCCTGTGGCCGGAATCTCCTCTGTCCGGATTTCCTGGCAGATTGTACAGGTATATGTCTTTACACCCGGATCCACACAGGTAGGATCCTTTGTAACCACTCCCGTATCCCAGATATGCTCGCAGGCGATCTCGCCCTCTGCTCTCATCTTCAGCCGTACTGTCACAGCCTCTTCATAGTCTCCGTAGAGATACGCCAGTACAACATAGCGCTCTCCTGCTTTCAGATACACATATCCGTTACAATACAGAGAAGAATCCAGGTTTTCGGTCCAAATCTGAAAATCTACGCTGCGAAGTCCAGTCTCTTCTCCCTCCATCTCCAGAGTGTACAGACCGCTTCCGGAAGGCGTAAAGGACAGAACAGCCGCCTCATTCTTTTCCATGATCACGCTGCTCCAGTTCTGGCTATTAACCGCAGTCAGTTCCTCCACTGTAAGCGTATCTGTTTCCGCGGTCACATACCGGGAGCCGCAGGATAAGATCACCCGCAGTCTGCCGTCCGGCAGAGTGCGAACCTGAGTATTAATTTTATTTCCAAAGTCATCGGTCCAATCCAAAGCGGAGATATCCGCTGTGGTTCCATCCCCATAGGTTACACGGGCAGTCATTCCCTTTCCGGGAGACTCCAGTTTCGGGAAAACCTTATCGGGCGGTGTCAGCAGTTCCAGATCCGTCACCGTCTTGGGACTGCTGATGGTAACGCTGAAGCTATCCTGTCCTTCATCGTACCGGTTCACGCAGAAAATATAGGTCACGCCGCCGGTAAGCGTCAGACTTTCCCCTCTGTCTACATGCCGGGTATTATCCACTCCGGAAGCGATATACAGATTATATTCGTCTGTTCCTTCCGCATTCACACAGTACTCGCCTGTCGTTTCCGGCGTGAATGTGAAATAGCCAGAGCCCTCTTCCGGCATGGAAACCGGCACATCCAGCGCCGCTTTAGGAAGTTCGGATGTGTCTGTACTGATCCAGCATATTTCCCTGACAGAAATTTCTTCGGCACCTGCTACCATAAATTCATATGTCAGCGCCCGTCCGCTCATTTCCCAGTAGCTGTCCATTATTATCTGATTGCCTCTGACATCTACGTATCCTGTTTCCGCTGACAGCGGATAAACGGAACCATCCGCATACTGAAGGCTGATATTGAAGAGACTTCCGTCATACATGGTATAATCTCTGAAAAGATGGGCAATCGGCTCCGCCTTCTCTTCTACCAGAATAGCGGTTGGAAGTTCTCCCTTTTCAATCTTCAGTGTACAGGGAACCGACTCCGAAAGTCTGCTGCCGGAAACTATGAGCAGATAATCTTTTTCTGCTTCCAGTTCACACTGAATATGGGCTTTTTCTGCTCCCGCCTGGTAAGACGAAATATAATAACCATCATCTGCCTGCACAGTAAAATATATTTTCTGATTTTGGCTTTCTTCTCCGTTCTTCTCCAGGCTGATGTAATATCTGCCGGTTTCCTCCGGGGTAAACCGATACCGCAGAACAGAACCGCTCTCCCCCGCAGGAGTCTTCGGCATTTCAAGAGAAATTGCCTGATCCGGTTCAACCGTCTCCTGCGCTATGATTCGCTTTACCGTGGCCGTCTGGGTCAGGGGCGAAGAAGCCACCGCCACAATGTACGTGGTTCCGCCTGTCAGATTCCACCCGTTCCGCTCCAGTTTGTTTTTGCCCTGCGTATAGACGTCCGAAGGTACTTCCACCTCTGTCTGCAGCTCATAGCTGCCGCTGATGGCGGGCGTAAAGGAGTAGATCTGATAGTCATCGCTCTCCTGCAAAGTAAAGAATGTTCCCTCTGTAATTTCCCCGGAAGGCTCCGCCTTCACGGCCTCTACCTGCACAGAATTGGAACGGAGAGCGCTCAGGGTTCTGTGAACGGCAGTCACCAGATAGCTGCCGATATTCAGCTGTTCATATACCCCGTCATCTGTCATGGTTTTTCCGGTACTCTTATTCTGCACCTCATACCGGAATGCGTTTCCATACTGATCCGTATCCATTCCCTGAAGCGTGACGCCCTCGCTGCCGTCCTTATAGGTAAGGTCAACTGCCCAGTCTTCATTAGAAAAACCTTCCAGTCCGGCTATCAGCTCCACGGCCTCCTGCTTTACCGGGGACAGGACCGCCTCTTCCACCATGCTGTCCTTCTGTTCGGCAGTCAGGGTGAGGCTGCCGCCATCCTGCGCAGGCCTGATGGCCAGAATATACTTCTGTCCGGCCTTCAGATCAGCGCCAAACTCATATCCGCCGTCCAGCCTTACGACTTCGGTCTCCTTGCTTTCCTCAATCCGGAAAATCCGCACATCTTCCAGCAGACTATCCGCTTCGAACCTGTATTCTCCTGCAGTCTCCGGAGTATAGGCGGTACACACATAGTAACCGTTCAGTTCATGGAAGGTTACGGTTCCGTTCTCGCTGTCAAAAGGATGCTTAGCCGCTGCTTCTTCTTTGCTGATTACAGTAATCTTTTCCGGACTCTGAGGATACTCCCCATCATAATTGTTAAGAATGAAGGTATAAACTCCAACCGGCAGTTCATTCTCCCAGGTATAATCCATATCATAATCCAGATCACCGTATTCGTCCAACAGAAGATTACCGTCTTCATCTGTCATATACAGTTCCAGCGAGATATCATTTCCATAGCTGTCTGTCACAGAATTGTATTCATCCGGTTCAAGAACAGAACTGGAACTGTTCGTATAAGTAAACTTCACTGCAAGGCCGCTGAGATCATAGAATGAATTTGTTCCGGCCGGCAGACCTTCTATGTATTGGGTTATTCTGGGCGCGGAAATAATTTCTGCCCTTTCCTTACTGATGCTGCGTCTGGTCTGAAGCGCTCCGTTACAGCCCTTATCTTCCGCCTTTACAAGCATATAATAAGTTTCACCGGCAGCAATATCCAGATCGCCGCTGAATACTCCCGCGTCATAATCTGACAAGCCATGCTGATGCAGTACTCCGTCTGTATCCTGCCGGAATATATCAAATATCGGCACTCCCGTTACACTGTATCCGTAGCTTCCTGCGATGCTCTCTTCGGCTTTCACATAGTAAATCTGATATTCGCCTGCACCCAGGGAAATATTTAACGAGGTATCCAAGGCCAGCGGAATCGCTGCGGAAAAATCAGGTGAATCAACTGTTACCGTACTGGAGGCCACAGCAATGCCGTCCGCTGTTAATTCCAGATTGACTGTTCCAATAGGCACATCACCGCTGTAGTCTTCATACGGAAAGCGGATGGTCGATCCATTTTGATACAGTTTCAGTACAAGTTCCACTCCCTGAGCCGTATATCCCTTCAGGTAACCGTATTCATTGCCATCCTCATCATAATCAAAGTCATAGTCCCAGCTGCTGACCCGTTCTTCAGAACCATCGCTGTAGGATATGCTCACCGGCAGATTTTTCACCCATTCAGTAAACAGTATACCATCCACAGAAGTTTCGCCGCCGATTTTATAACTTTCTGCTTCCTTATACCTGGTTACAAGAAGTTCTGCTCCGTCCTCATAATCGTCTATTCTCAGACAGAAAATATCTCCCTGCTCCAGTTCATAAACCATAGGCAGTCTATCTTCTTTAGTATTAACAAACAGCTGCTCACTGGAATCATAATAATACCCGTAATAAACACTTAAATAGGTATTATTAGCTTTATTAAAGACAAAAGATCCCGTTTCCGGAACGGTAAACATATACCACTTATTTTCCCCCACCGTTCCAGGCTGATCCAGTTCCAGTATCTCTCCGCCGGAGGGCTCCTCAATCGTGATCTCCGCCGGTTCAGATATCAGATCAGCCACTCGGGCAACTGCCTGCAGCTGTCCTACCGGGATTTCATTCCAGTCAGGCACATCGATCCGCACAGCACTTCCATCCGGCAGAACTCTGCTCATTTCCAGAATAACTTTATCGCCATTGTCCGTATTACCAGTCAGTACAGAATACCATTCATTGCTTTCATCATCGTATTCGCTGTCCGTGCTCCAGTTCTTCACAGCTTCCGCTGCCGGCTCGCCATCCGATTCATAATAAACGGTAACCGGCATTTCAAAGCCATTCTCCGCTATTTTAAATACATTCGCACGGACACTCTCGTCAATGACTACATCTATGGCTTCTTTCATTTTCCGGAAAGCAACTGTACCGGATGCGCCATAACTGTAACAGGGCGAGATCATAAGGAGGTATTCTTCCCCAGTATTCTGAATCTTAACTTGATTCTCCCACGAAGTATATTCTCCTCTCTCCCATACACGTTCATATCCACTCTGCCCGTTTTTCCGATATAGGACGGCGTCACACTCATCATAATCAAAGGTTTTAAAAATAATCTGATACGTTCCCGCACTTTCCGGAACCAGCCGATAATACTGACTTTCTCCCTGTATCAGTGAAAACTCCGCTTTCTCATCTGCTCCAAGCGATACGGCCTCCGGTTCTGTCAGCGTTACATTGATTTCACCTGTAACCTCCGGATGATTTTTATCATAAACAACCAGCTGATAAGTCCCCGGAGACATTATATCCGCATCATAAGCAGGCAGATCAACACAGCTGCCATCCTCCTTCTGCAGCTTAATTCCGATCGTATCCCCTGTATCCGTAGTAAAATATCTTCCCTGATATTCCTGACTGGTTTCCTCATCATAATACGTTTCTGTATTCGACCAGGCAATCTCCGTGGAATAGTTCTGCCCGTTCGGATAAAATACTGTTACAGGAAGCTGTCCCAGCATATCTTCGAATGAAAATATACTGCATGCCAGATTTTCACCCTCGTTTACTTTAATCGTTTCCGGTACAGACTTTTCCGCAAAAGTCAGTGATCCTGTACTGAAATCGGACCAGGAAGAAACCAGAATAGTATACTCTGTCTCTTCTTCCGGAGCCAGCATCCAGAATATCGACCCTTCCGTTCCGGAAAGCCAGGATGATTCCACAAATGTATAGTTATAGCCGGTATCCATGTATTCCTTTTTGTATAGCTCAACATAAACACTTGTATTCTCCCCCCGGCTGTCTCCCCGTAAAAAATATTCTCCCGGCTGAGCCTGAATAATATAACCTGTTTTTTCATTGTTTCCCAGATCAAAAGAAACACTTCCCCCATTCGAAAGAGTTTCGCAGGCCGTTACCGTTGCAGAAAAGCGCTGTGTCTCCACAGACTCATTTCCCACCGCGTATATTTCCAGCGTATATGTACCGGGCAAAAATTCAAAATCCTGGGAACCTGGTACATTTACCTGGTCTCCGTTTTCATTCAGAAGACAGGCCTGTATCACATCCCCCTCTGATGATCTTATCTCCAACACGCTATAATTTCCATTCCAACCAGATGTCCATATAGAATTGCCGTCAGAGGTTTCCAGCGTTTCGCTTTCACCGGTAGTATAGGTAAGGGTTACTGGTATTTTGTACAGCCAGTTTTCAAATTCAATTACATTTCTGGATTGTTCGTCCGCATTTACGGAAATGCTCTGCAGGGATTTTCGCTCTCTTAAATTAATGATGCCTGAAGCTGCATAATAGTCTTCATTAGAAGAAAGCAGCAGATAATAGTTCTCATTCGGATTCAAGGCATAAGAAACGCTATTTCTAGCATAAAAATTTTTTTCATAAAGCAGCACATATGCTCCGGTCTCTTCCTCTGCCGAATATATTCTGCACCTTGCACCGCCAGTATCTTCAGAAGCCTTTATATGTACTACTGATTCTTCCGCAACAGAACTGATATGATAAGCTATCATTCCTCCGGGAGATACATTGTAACTCTGCTCACTGCCATTATCCATTTCAATCCAGCTCGGCTCGGTCACTGTAATATTGGCTGTACCGCTGACACCATTTTCCTGGGAGTTCTCATAGGCAATCAAAGTATACTGGCCTGCCTCTTGCAGAACTTCATTGCCAAACGGAATTGAATAATAGACAGTTTCACCGTTTATGTTCTGTGATAAATAAACATAAATCTCCGTTCCTTTTCCTGTTACCCCGCCAACTGTATTATAGAACTGTTCGCCTGACTGGACAGATGATAACCGATCTATGATAACTGCTTCTGTAGAACCATCCCCATACTGTACGGTCAGAAAAATATCCCATATTTTTTCCCCCAGTTCAAACTGGGAAACCTGGGCGACAGCCGAAGCGTCTATACTGATGGCGGTAATCTCGGACTCCTCCGCCGCCAGTTCCGTCTCCGCTTCTGTCTCCGTCTCCAGCAGTTCTTCTTCCGCCAGGATCATCTCCTCGGAAGGAACCGTTTCTGTCTCCAAAGGCGTTTCTGTAAGAGCCTCATCAGACAGCAGCAGATCCTCCCCTGTCTCCGGAAGAGTTTCTTCCTGAGCCGGAATTTCCGGATAAAGTTCTGTGGCTTCCTCCGTAATCATTTCCTCGGCTGTTTCTGTAACTGTCTCCTGTGTCTCCGCCATTTCTGTAGCAGGAAGCACCTCAACCGGCGTCTCAGTAACCGGCTCCTGCCATTCTGTCTCAGGTTCCGGGACAGGAATAATCTCTCCGGCGGCTCCACCGGCGGAATCGGATACTTCCAGTCCCGGATCTTCAATCAGAAGCCCGCTGTCGTCGGACAGAATATTCTGGGAAGCATTTTCATTTTCCACCGCCCCGGATACAGTCTGCCCCTGTTCATTGCCTGTGCCGCCCTGTTCCTCTGCTGCAGGCGTTTCATCCGTCAAAAGCTCTTCATCCAGAAGCAGCGTATCCGCTGCCAGAGCTGTGATCGCGCTCTCCGGCACAGAGGTTGCCAACATGGCTGCCGCCAGAAATGCTGACACGATTCTTCGTTTCATAACTCTTTCCTCCTTGCTTAGATTAGGCTGTCTGCATTTCCACAGCAGTCCCTCTTCCTAGTCTGCAAACATACTAATAAAATTTTATCACTCCGCATATTTATTCGCAATTTCTTTTCCCGTTTTCTCTCTTTTGTCCAAACCGACATCATAATTTTTATGCTAAATGACGGAGGAAATATTGCTGCACAAACGAAAAAGAAACGTTAAAGATATGTTACATTCGAATTGTAATAAAAAAATCAAAAATTTGAAAAATTTACTTGATTTTTTTTAGAAAAATGGTATCCTAGACCTATGCAGATATAGTTCATCGGTAGAACGCTAGCTTCCCAAGCTGGAGAGGCGGGTTCGATTCCCGTTATCTGCTTTTTTTATTTGCCAAATACAGAAAACCGCTGTTGGCACAGGATGAACAGCTTTCCTGACTGTTCTTCCCGTCCACAGCGGTTTTTTTATGTTTCTGTTTCTCTCACAAGAAAATCCTGCTTTTTATCAGCAGACGCCCTGTGCCTTCATGGCATCGGCAACCTTCAGGAAGCCTGCGATATTGGCGCCGGCCACATAGTTGCCCTCCATGCCGTATTTCTTCGCGGCATCGTCCAGGTTGTGGAAGATGTTTACCATAATGCCCTGAAGACGGCTGTCTACCTCTTCAAAGGTCCAGCTCAGACGCTCGGAGTTCTGGCTCATCTCCAGCGCGGAGGTGGCTACGCCGCCGGCATTGGATGCCTTGCCCGGCGCGAACAGGATGCCCTTCTCCTGCAGGTACTCGGTGGCTTCCAGAGTGGTGGGCATGTTGGCGCCCTCAGCCACTGCGAAGCAGCCGTTGGCTACCAGAGCCTTGGCGTCCTCCAGGCCCAGCTCGTTCTGGGTAGCGCAGGGAAGAGCCACATCGCACTTCACGGTCCATACGCCTTTTCCTTCATGGTAAACGGCGGAAGGTCTCTTGGCGGCGTACTCTGTCAGACGGGCGCGTTTTACTTCTTTCACTTCCTTCAGCAGCTCCACATCAATTCCTTCCGGATCATAAATCCAGCCTGTGGAGTCGGAGCAGGTCACCGGCTTGGCTCCCAGCTGCCATGCCTTCTGAATGGCGTAGATTGCCACATTTCCGGCGCCGGAAACAGCAATCACTTTATCTTTGATATCCTTGCCGTTGGATTTCAACATCTCTTCCGTGAAATAGAGAAGACCGTATCCTGTAGCCTCGGTTCTGGCCAGAGATCCGCCGTAGGTCAGGCCTTTTCCGGTCAGCACGCCTTCATAGCGGTTGCGGATTCTCTTATACTGTCCGAACAGATAGCCGATCTCACGTCCGCCTACGCCGATATCGCCGGCAGGCACATCCGTGTCAGCGCCGATATGACGGCAAAGCTCTGTCATAAAGCTCTGGCAGAAAGCCATCACTTCTCTGTCAGATTTTCCCTTGGGATCGAAATCGGAACCGCCCTTGCCGCCGCCGATGGGCAGACCGGTGAGGGAGTTTTTGAAAATCTGCTCAAAGCCCAGGAATTTGATAATGCCCAGGTTAACGGAGGGATGGAAACGAAGGCCGCCCTTGTAGGGTCCGATGGCGCTGTTAAACTGAACCCGGAACCCGTTGTTTACCTGCACCTGTCCCTTGTCATCCACCCAGGGAACGCGGAACATAACCACTCTCTCCGGCGTAACCAGTCTCTCCAGAAGCGCGTCCTTCCGGTACTCTTCCTCATGCTGCTCAATCACAGCGCGGAGGGACTCCAGCACCTCCTTGGCAGCCTGGTGGAACTCGGGCTGCGCGGGATTTTTTGCCACTACCATCTCCAGTACTTCATCAACATATGACATAATAATCTCCTCCTCATATAAGATATGTACACCAATGCAAGAATAAGGTTTTTATCCCTACAATTTTATTATTATAATCATCTATTACGGGCTTGGCAAGAAAAAATAGAAATTTTTTTGGAAAAAATAAAGAAAACCTTGTTTTTTTGCTGGAAACCAGTAAAAACCAAAATATTTTCGGCAATTTGTCTTTTCTATTTTCTCTCTTTATACAAAATATTCAAAAAATTGTGTATCACTCAAAAAAAGAGCCGCAGTAAGCGGCTCCTTTTGGCAGCCCGGGCTGCCTTACATTTCAGTTTATCCTGATAATGGCCTTTACCAGATCCGTTTTATTGTTAATCGCTTCCTCAAAGGCTTCCTGAATATGATCCAGGTCAAACTCATGGGTGGCAATCTTTGCTACCGGAATAGTGCCGCTGGAAATAGCCGCGATGGCCTGGGGATATACATTGCGATAGCGGAATACCGATTTGATGGTCGCTTCTTTATCCATAATCTGGGCAAAATTGTATGTGATCTCTTCCTGGGCTGCCAGACCCACCAGCACAATCGTACCGCCCCGCTTTACAAAGAAAGGCGTCTGGGCAATGGTTACGGGAGAACCGGCGGTCTCAAACACCTTGTCCGCTCCCTTTCCGCCTGTCAGTCGCTTCACTTCCTCAAAAACATCTGTCTTTCCGCTGTTGATGGTATAGGTGGCGCCCAATTCCATCGCTTTGTCCAGACGGGCGTCAACCAGATCCGCCACAATAATCGTGCTGGCTCCGTGGGCCTTGCAGGCCATCATGGTTACCAGACCGATGCAGCCGCCCCCCAGGATAATCACTGTATCTCCCAGTCCCACTTCACCCTGATTCGCGGCATGCAGTCCTACGGACAGAGGCTCCACCAGCGCCCCTTCTTTTGTGGAAACATTATCCGGCAGCTTAAAGCACATATTCTCCGGATAAGCGATATAATCCTCATAGCAGCCCTGTACAGGGGGCGTAGCCAGAAACTGTACATCCGGGCAGAGATTATACCGGCCGCTCTTGCAGAATTCGCATTCTCCGCAGGTTATGCCGGGCTCCAGGGCCACTCTGTCTCCTACCTTCAGCTCTTTGCAGCCTTCTCCCACTTCCACTACGGTACCGGCACACTCATGGCCCAGCATAAATTCCTCATCGCCTACCACAAAACCGCCGCATCTTCCGGAATGGAAATAGTGTACGTCAGAACCGCAGATGCCCACATACTCCATCTTTACCACAACCTGGCCGTGGCCGGCAGAGGGCATCTCAATTTCCTTCACAATCATTTTGTCCAAGCCCTGCATAAAGGCTCCTCTGTTTTTCATTTCTCCCTTACCTCCTGTCCTTATTATTGAAAAAGGAAGCGAACCTTCGGCCCGCTTCCTTTTACGCATATCTTATTCGGGAATATCTGCCTCAGTAATCTCGCCGTTGTCGATATAAATCTGAAGGAATTCGTCCACGTTCTCCGCATTGATTTCCGGAGCTTCCACAAAGTCGGAAACTTCCGTTACATCCATCTCGCCGTTCAGAACCTTCTCTGCGTACTCCATATTCAGCTTGGCAATTTCAGAAGCATCCTGAAGAGCGGTAGCGGTCAGCAGACCCTCTTTAATCAGCAGGCAGCCCTGAGCGGTTCCGTCAACGCCGTATGCCAGGAAGTTGGGAGTTCCGTCTTCATTCACATAGTCGGTGTTGTTGCGGACAGCCTCAATAGCGCCGGCAGCCATGTTGTCGTTCATAGAGATGATGGCATCGATATGGGTTCCTCCCTGTGTCCAGGTCTCCATGAGCGTCATAGCTTCATCACTGTTCCAGTTTGCGTAATCTTCATACAGGATCGTTACATCGGGACGCTCTGAGAAGAAATAGGTATCCCATGCTTCACGACGTTTCTCAGCGTGATAGTTTCCGGACGGTCCGCGAAGAACCACAACGTTGCCGTTCTCGGGAACTTCTTCCACTGCCCGCATAGCGCCTCTGGAAGCCTGCTCAACAGGATCCGCGTCTACGGTACCGGTTCCTTCCAGAACCGCGTTGTCCACTTCCTCATCGCCGGTTACGCCGTCCAGGTCGCTCTGATGGGTGGTGGGGTTGGTGGTGATAACCGGAATGCCGGCATCCGCAATCTGTTTTACATAGGGAGCCTGGGCCGCGTTATCGTTGGACTGTACGATTACCAGATCATACTCCTTGGTGATGCAGTCTTCCAGAAGGCTGGCCATCTGGTTGTCATCCGCTTCGCCGCTTACGCAGGTCAGCTCAATGTCGTCATACTGGGCCGCCGCTTCCTGCATCTCCGTTGTCAGCCATGCAGCGAAGGTATCAGCGCTGGCACGGGCCACAAAGCATACGCGATAGGGCTCCGCATCTTCCGCAAAAGCTGCCATGGGGGTTACGGCCATTGCTGCCGCTGCTGCCATTGCCACAAACTTTTTCATTTTTTTCATTTTCTTTCCCATCCTTTCTTTGATTGGTTTTTATTAAATACTGCGCACATTGCAGTAACGCATTCCGCTTACTTTTTCTCCTTGTCATCCGACGCCATGATCACCTTGGTGGACTTGCGGCTCTTGCTCATAATATCAAAGGCCACTGCCACAACAATAATGGCGCCCTCAATGATACTCTGGATGTAGGCGTTTACACCGATCAGGTTCATGATGTTCTCCAGGAAGCCGATAATAAAAGCACCGGCCACAGTACCCATTACGGTTCCCACGCCGCCTGTGAAAGATGTTCCGCCCACGATAGCTGCCGTCAGACCGGTCATCTCATATCCAACTGCTCCGTTGGGAAGACCGGAGTTGTTTCTTGCCATAAAGATTACGCCGGCCAGGCCTGCCAGAAGTCCGTTGATAATATAAGATATGTAAATATTCTGCTTGGCATTGATACCGCTGGCTTCCGCCGCTTTCCGGTTTCCGCCTATGGCGTACAGGTTCCGCCCGTACCGTGTGTGATTGAACAGATACCAGACGACTACCGTGATAACCGCCACTATGATAACCGGGACAGGCACGATTCCCACCATTCCCTGGCCGATATCCACGAAATCACCCAGCTGAAGAATATTGGCGCCGCCTGTGTAGTAGAGGGCTATGCCTCGGGCCACCTGCTGCATACCCAGGGTGGCGATAAAGGCCGGCACATTAAACTGGGCCACAAATACCGCGTTAAACAGGTTGCAGATCACGCCAACCAGCAGGGCTACCAGAATAGCCAGCAGCATGGACCGGGTGTCCTTGTACACCGATACGCCCAGCACACCGGACAGTGCCAGCACCGAACCCACTGACAGATCCAAAAACCCGCTGACGATCAAAATCATTTCGCCGTAGGCAATCAAGATGCCCACACACAGCTGCCTGGCAATGTTCATCAGGTTGTTGCTGCGCAGGAAGTAAGGGCTCAGCATACTACAGACAATGAACATGACAACCAGTACAATATAAATGGAAAATTTCTGCAGATAATTAGAGAGCTGTTTGTTGGTCTTCATTTCTCTTCTCCTTTCTTTGCCCCGTCAATCAAACCGGTGGCGTGCATCATGATCCTCTCCTGGGAAAACTCATTCTTATTCAGACAGCCGGTAATTCTTCCCTGGCACATAATATAAATCCTGTCACACATACCGATCAGCTCCGGCAGCTCGGAGGATACCATAATGATCGTTTTTCCCTCTTTTACAATATCTGTCATCAGCTTGTAAATCTCAAACTTGGCGCCCACGTCAATACCTCTGGTAGGCTCATCCAAAATCATCACATCCGGTTCGCACAGCATCCACCGTGCCAGCAGAACCTTCTGGGCGTTTCCGCCGGACAGAGAGGAAATCAGGGTATCCAGAGAAGGCGTTTTTACATTCATCTTCTGAAAGATCTCCGCAACCTCTTTCCGTTCTTTGGATTTATGGCTTCTGCCGCCGTAAAAATACCGTTTCAGTGAGGCCAGGCTGGCATTTTCCATAACGCTTCTCACCGGAACGATACCGTACTCTTTTCTGTCCTCGCTCAGCATAATCAGTCCCTTGGAAATCGCCTCTCCGGGACTCTTGATATTCACCTGGGTGCCGTTGATCTTCACAGTTCCGCTGTCCTTGTGATCCAGTCCGAAGATAGCCCGCATCACTTCCGTACGCCCGGCTCCCACCAGACCGGCAAATCCTACGATCTCGCCTTTGCGGGCGTCAAAACTGATCTGATCGAACACGCCTTTGGCGCAGAAATTTTCCACCTCAAAAATTTTTTCTCCCAGGGGAAGCTCCACCTTTGGATAGGCATTGTCCAGTTTTCTTCCTACCATCCGGGCAATCACCGTCTCAATATCCAGTTCGTCCGCCCGGTTCGTGGAAACCACCGCGCCGTCCCGGATCACGGTGATATCATCGGCAATCCGGAACACCTCATCCATCTTGTGAGAGATGTAAATGATGCTCACGCCCTTGGATTTCAGCTCGGCAATCTTCTGGAACAGCAGTTCCACCTCGCTCTGTGAGATGGAGGAGGTAGGCTCATCCATCAGCACCACCTGGGCATTGTTGGTAACCGCCTTAATAATCTCCAGCATCTGGATATCGGAAACCGTCAGCGTTTTCAGTTTCTGATCCGGCGCATAGGTCAGCTTTTCCTCTTTCAGGAAAGCCTCCGCGTCACGGCGTACCTTCTTCCAGTCCACTTTCCCGAAACGGTTTACGGGAAGCCGGCCCATAAACAGATTTTCTTCCACCGACAGTTCCGAAACATAGTTTAGCTCCTGGGCAATCATGGAAATTCCATACTCTCTGGCCTGAATGGGGTTTTTGATCTCCACCGGTTTTTCATCAATGTAGATCTGCCCCTTGTCAGCCTTGTAGATGCCGGTAAGCACCTTCATCAGTGTGGACTTTCCCGCTCCGTTCTCACCGCAGAGAGCATGCACGGTTCCTTTTCGCACGGCAAAATTGATATTGCTCAGCGCTTTTACTCCCGGGAATGATTTTTCAATTCCACTGACCCTCAGTTTAATTTCGTCCATATTTCCTTCCTCTATTCTTGCAGAACATACAACTGTTGTCTTCTTTATATACTTTTCCATAACTAAAGTCAATCTTTTATTATATTTTTTATTTAAGTTTGTATGCTTGCACAAATTTTTATCTGATTATTTGTGCAGTATAGCAGGAGTACTCGGTTTTAATGGGGGAAATTTTTCATAATTTTCTGTCTTTTTGAATCAACTTATGAAATGTTTTTTCTTTAACATTAAAAAAAGAATGTGCATTTCGCACATCCTTTTTATATATTTCTTTTTATCTTATACAATTTTACAAGACGAAAGCATCCGCTTACATATCTTTCACAAAACGATCCACATAATATAGGGCCGCTCCCACGGCAGAAGGCTCTGTACGGAAGGAGCAGATTTTCACATAATCGGCGTTATCCTCAAAGGGTGTTCTGGCCTTTGTAATCTCCCGGAATTCCTCCAGGTAGTCTTCCATGCAGGCTCCTACGCTTCCCCCCAGCACCACGTCGCAGTCAAAGCACATCCGAAGATTGTTCACCGCCACCGACAGATGCTCCATATATTCCCGGAAAACCTGCCAGTATCCTCTGTTTTCTGTTTTCTTCATCTGCTGAAAAAATTCGTGTATATCCCCTCCCGTAAAATCCGAGAGAACCCAGGCGGAACAGTAGGCATCCAGACAGCCGTAACTGCCGCAGTAGCACTTTTTTCCGTTGGGCACAACGGTCATATGGCCAAATTCTCCGCCCCGCCAGTTGTTTCCCGTATACACCCGGTTCAGAATCACAGCGCCGCCCACGCTGTTGCTCAGGGAAAGATACACCATGGGCGTTTTATTTCTCTTAAACTGCAGTTCCGCCCAGCCCGCAGAGTTGGCGTCATTAAAAAGACGGACCGGATACGATATTTTTCCGCACATTCTCTCATAAAAATCATCCGGCAGATTAATGACCGTAGCGTAAGAGATCACATTCTGCTCCTCACTGATAATAGCGGGAAGGGAAATTCCCACTCCCAGCAGCCGATCCCTGTCTACCTGGTTTCTCTTCAGCAGCTGTTCCAGCTGTACATTGATGGTTTCGTAGTACTCTTCCGTGTCCTCAAATGTGATATGCATTTTCACCAGATCTAAGATTTCCAGCTCCAGATTCACCAAAACCAATACCAGGGCAGATCTGGTGACGTCGATCCCCACCGCCACACCGGCCCCGGGAACGATGCTGATCATACTGGCTTTCCGGCCCCCGGTAGATTCAAATTCTCCCGCATGGTAAATCAGACCTTCCTCCATCAGGTAATGCAGGGTCATAGTCACAGTGGGCAGGCTCAGTCCCAGATCGGCGGCGATCATCTGCCTGGAACTGGCTTTGTTTTTGTATATATGTCGATAAACGTCCCCTTTATAGCGGATAGCGTTTCTGTTATCTTCCACACTTCCGTCCTCCTTTTTAGCCATATAGCATAACTATAGCCTATTTCCCCCTGTTTGGCAAATCTTTTACAACGCAAAAGAGGAATGTTACAAAAGGAAGTAATGAAATCTTTTTGTAACATTCCCCTCAATCTGTTCTTCAGGTCGAAACAGACAGCTTTTATGCCTCCAGCGTTCTGGCAGCCGCCTCCACTACATGGCCCACCAGCACGGAGGTGGTCACGCTTCCCACGCCGCCGGGAACCGGAGTGATGGCTTCCACGATAGGCTCAACTGCCGCGTAATCCACATCGCCGCACAGTTTGCCCTCATCATTCATATTGATACCCACATCGATCACGATCTGGCCGGGTTTCACATAGTCAGCGCCCACAACGCCGGCACGGCCTGCCGCTACGATAATAATATCCGCCTCTCTGGTCACAGAAGGCATATCCACCGTTCTGGTGTGGCACACGGTAACCGTAGCGTTCTTCTTGATCAGCATCATGGCGGCCGGTTTTCCCACCACCAGAGAACGGCCGATCACAACCGCTTTCTTGCCGGTGCAGTCAATACCATAGTGATCCAGGATCTCCATACATGCCTGGGGCGTGCAGGGCGGGAAGCCCACTTTCTTGCCGGTAAATACGCCGGACATGGATCCGTCTGTCATACAGTCCACATCCTTGGCCGGATCCAGAGCGTTCTCAATCACCGCCTGGTTCAGGTGTTTGGGAAGGGGACGGAACAGCAGAACGCCGTGGATCCTGTCATCCTTATTTACCTTGTCAATCACAGCCAGCAGCTCTTCCTGTGAAACGTCCTCGGGAAGCAGAATCTTCTCGCAGGCCACGCCCAGAGTCTCGCACCGTTTGGTGGCTCCTTTCTCATAGGAAATGTCGCTGGGGTTTTCACCCACACGGATAATGCCCAGGGTGGGATTTACCCCTTTTGCCTGCAATTCGGCAACCTGCGCCTTGATTCTTTCATTCAGAGAAGCATTTACCTCTTTGCCCAGTAACTGTTTTGCCATTGTTAAAATCTCCTTTTTCTTTTTGTTGTTGCAGTCAGCCTTTCAGTCTTGCCAGCACGCTGTCAAAAATCTCATCGGCCATGGGAGCGTATTTCTCCAGCATGGCGTCTGCTTTTTCATTCAGTTCGGCAGCATACTCTTTGTTAGCCATGGACTTAGTATTAATATAAACGTTCAGGCTGGCTCCCTTCAGAGCCGCCTTGCAGAAAGCTGCGCCCACGCCGGCATCACTGATAGCCAGGGCAGATCCCTTGGCTGCAAACTCTTTGATTACCTCAATGGCTTCACAGCACTTTTCCATGATTTCCATGGGAACGGAGCAGGCATCTTTCAGCACAATCTCCATCACTCTGGCTTTCTCCGCCTTCTCTTCCTCTGTGGTTCTGGGCATTCCGTATGCCTTTGACAGAGGCTCGAACACTTCCGCGTCCTTCTCCACCAGTTCCAGAAGTTCTTTCTGAAGCTTGTCGCATTTAGCCTTCAGCTCATACATCTCAGCTTCCACATCCGCGTATTTCTTTTTGCCGACGGTCAGGCTGCCCACCATATTGCCAAGGGCCGTGCCTACGGCGCCTACCAGGGCAGACGCTCCGCCGCCGCCGGGAACCGGCGCTTTGGAAGCCAGAACCTCCACAAATTCATTACAGGGTACAGTTGAAAATCCCATGGGATCTCTCCTCCTTCTTTTCTCTTATACTTTTATCCTGTGATTCCGTCTGTTTAGAACAGTCCGGAAATCTTGCCGGTCTCATCCACGTCGATCCGCTCTGCCGCCGGTACCTTGGGCAGTCCGGGCATGG